>ENA-OWNT01001782-OWNT01001782.1-seawater-metagenome-genome-assembly--contig:-NODE-1782-length-25088-cov-4.051297_pt1 | contig 25088 bp, 27 predicted proteins | sample MGYA00238136_ERZ651165 | MGnify/ENA primary metagenome ERZ651165 (study PRJEB26861, sample SAMN08777766) | seawater metagenome | isolation source: coastal seawater | place: USA: Florida | collected...
GAGAACTCCCAGTCCAAAGAGCAAAGTCAGTCCACCAGCTCCAGAATTTCGTTTCATGCTTGCCAGCCAGGACTTTTTGTCGCGCCATGTGCTGACGAGATGCGCGTCCGGATAGTGTCGCCGGAGAGCCTCAATCAAGGCATAGACAGGTGTATCGGAGAAACCGTCGCAGCACTGAAATAGCGTGCCCAGCGTGCCGTCGGTTGTGAGTCGGAACTCGTCTAAATAGTCTAACATATGGTCCATGAGTTGATATCTTGTCTCATTGAAAAGGATGTGACTAGTACTGAAGTTAAGTAGAGCCATAGCGTGGTGAAATGAGGTTGTCCCAGTTCGAGGAAGGCCAACATTGAACACCCGCGCAGCGGCACACGCAGGGAATGTGCAACTGGCGATGACAGCAAACATTGCCAGCACACAACCACGGTGATATGACATTGGATGAGGCTAAACTGCAGCCAAATACTCTGACACCGACAAGATTATACAAGCCACATGCAGGATGCGCGGATATGATCAGCGAGACTATGGTCGAACGAAACACGCTCGACTTTTTGCTTTCAATATTGCAGCATTGAGTGGTATTGCTTCGCACTTGTCTGTGGAGCGCAGTGATACCAATGTTGAGAGTCAAAGCAATGGAACAACTTTCGAAAGATGTCAACAGCAGTGACAAGTCGCAAGTGCCGTGGATCATTGGTAACGGTATTTGTATCTGTGTGTTGGTGGCGTCGGTGTTGGTGGCGTCGGTGGTGGTGTGCGTGTTTGCGTGTTTGCGTGTTTGCGTGTTTGCGTGTTTGCGTGTTTGCGTGTTTGTGTGTTTGCGTGTTTGCGTGTTTACGCGTGTTTGCGTGTTTACGCGTGTCGCCGCGGAAACGCTTGCAGGGGCACAACACGCGTCACAGCACGTCAACGGTTGTGGCAAGTATGTCCATCTAACATGGCACCAGTAACGCATCGTTGATGCTGCGGTGCTGTGGTGGTTGTGGTGGTTGGTAGTCGGTTGTTGGTGGTCGCGTTGATGTGTGAAGTGAATTGCGCTTGTAAGTGTGTGGTCGGCGGCGAGGACAGGACGGTGACACGCGACACCAGTCAACTTCCAAAATCCAACTTCCAACTTCCAACTTCCAACTTCCAACTTCCAACTTCCAACATTCACGCATTTTAGATGTATACAGGCTGATATATAATTTATTCGTGACATGCATCGCCGATCGCCGCTGCATCGCCGATCGCCGCTGCCGCGAGAACGCGGTGCGCCGAGCAGACGACGGCACGGCACCACGGCCGATGCACTCGACGCGCTGGCTGAAGCATTGAGCTTCGCTTTATTCCTGATGACTGAAGCATTGAGCTTCGCTTTATTCCTGACTCACAATTGTTACGTCATACTTCTTGGAGTACATGACAGGGCACACAGTGCTCATTGTTCAGCGTGGCAGGGGTGGGTGGAGGCAACGCGACACCACTTCAATTCAAATCGAAAATCGACACGTCGAAGTTTGTGGTATGAATAATAAATAAGGAACTAGGAACTTGTGGGAGACTGTGAGTTTCATCTAGTTTCGCCATGCACGGCGCACGGCAATCAGGTAGTTTCTTCATAGAGAGCGCGAGAAGAGAAGTACTTGGCATAGAACGTCGCGAAATATGTCGAATAGTACCTGATGCACAAAAGGAAAATGACAGCATCCATAAGATATACGAACGGCTGCAAAGAGCCCACTCATTGACCAATCCGACTTACGAGCTGTACTGCGTTGCGTAGTAGAGCTGCTCAGGCGCAGCATGGCAGTAAGCACAATACACTTTGTGCTTTGCGCAGTAGTAGCAGTAATAATCTTGTAATGGCGAATGCGAAAGAACATGCATTAATGCCGGTCTAAACAACAGCATCCTGAACAAAGTGAAAAGAGATTTGGTGCAGCAAACAATGAACAAAGATGTCGTACACAATGGACTGAGGGAGTGATCGACTCAGTGAGTGTTGTATCGGCACCATCACACGACGCGCTATTGCTTGCGGGACACTTCGCTGGACGATTGTGGGAAGCATCGTCGTCAACGTTTTGTTGAGTTTCTGGAAAGTCAATAACAACACACATGGTCCTCCAAGCGTAAGGACGCGAAATTGCGTTCATCTCTCACGTGCATTGATTGCAAACCTGGAGCATGGGGTGTGCCAGCGTGCCGTTCAGTCGCAATGCGACGAAGCTGCGCAGCGATTGAGCAACGGAGTCAGAAACTGACTACAACACAAAAAGAAAAGGTGGGTGAGTTGCACGCAGGGATAATGGTCCTGCAAACGAAAGTACCGCCGAAGCTGTCGCAGTCAGCGGACGTATCAGAGACGTCGTCAGGGAGGCCAGAAGGCTAGCCTTCAAGCCGTCGTTGACGCGCTGAGCTATTCCAGGCGTGGTTGTTCCACCCATATGTTGCTCAAGCAGGCCGCCAACAGCTGCACCGACGACTGCTCCCACTAAATCTGAAACGGGGCCAAGCACTGCTCCCAGAGGCCTGAAAACGAACCACAGCAGGTCGTTTGAATTACCACTCATCCATTGAGCAGGGCAGCATCGGACCGGACACGTACCCTTCCAACAATCCCATCACGATTTGCATCGGATCGGCTACCGCTGTCTTCAACTGCGTTTCGATCAGAGAATAACTTCCGTCAAAGTTAAACTTTGTTGGCAATGGAATACATGCACTGCTATTTTCCCGGATGTCGGCGGTATCATCTGGTGGTGTTGGGGGGGACCTCGTGGCATTTGCGGCATTGATGATGACTCGGGCAGAAGCGAAGCTGCCCCTCAGCGATTCCTCCGACAGCCAAACTCCAGGACCTAGTGCAGGCGAAGGGACCGCTCGCCACGGATCAAAGTCATGCCGCACATTGTCTGAAATATCGGGGGCAAGGACCTTGAATTCAGCACCGGACAGCAGTACTCCGGACCCGGAGTCGCGGATCGTCTTCGCGTTCGCGGTATCGTTGACGATTCCGAGTACAAACTGCTCTTCTGCAGAAAGAAACCGTAACAGGCACGCTGGCAACAGCTCGATGAGCTCTCCACGACTGTGTGAAGGGAAAAATATGGAGCTCAACACCCGATTGGAAGATGGGTGCTTCTCCAACAGCTTGGATGCCAACAACGTCCAGGCATCAGAGGTGGGTCCGACGACATGCGCAGTGCCATTATGACGCAAAGCATGCGCGACGTCTTCCTTTCCGAAAGACGTAAACGATTCGTTTTTACACTGTAAGGTAAATGTTCCGTCCCAGCAAGATTCCTCTTCTGGGAAAAAAAGTGGATCTTGCATGAGAAGTGAGCCGGTTGCGTCGTTTGTCCGGCAGTTGCTGATAGTGACATCGTTCGCGAACGCAATGTCCAGACTAATGTATGAATTTTGCGACAACAGCCACTGCCCTGTGTTTGCATCTTCGTGGCTCACCGTGAGCTCACCAACGTCGACCACAATGGATGGTCGAGAGTTTGTGGGCTTCTGGTGGACCGACGTCGTCAGAACAAACTGCGTGTGGAGACATGTCAAAACTAACCACAAAGAAGCGGCCTGCATTATGGCAATGTTGCACCTCCACCTCTAAGCTCGACCTGTCTCCGCATCTTGGCAAAGGCAACTAAGCTCCCAAACTACCATCCATGATTGCGAGCCAATGCATACTCACTCTCTCGCCACCATACCTCGCGAAAGTGGGCACGTCATTGACGTCAAACCCTCGGCCTCGAATTCAGATAAAAAAAAAAATGTCTGCATTTGTTCGTGCGTTGCAGTTGATTATCCGCGGTTGCAGTACACAACCAGCAGCGGTTCCAGTCCTCAATATGGATTGGACACACATCCATGGTACTCCACCGAGTGTACGCCGACGCAACGACGCAACGACGATGTCGACACAACAACAACAACACAACAACAACACGACTCCTTCGTGGATTGACCAACACAACGACGCAACACAAACCAGGCGAAGTGGGCGAAGTGGGCGAAAACACGTTTCGAGTCGTTCAACCATGGTTTGAGATAACTTTTGTCCGGCTACGCTGTAGTATGGGCGGACTACTGTCACTCACCTCGCCACCACCTGCCGACCTCATCACCACGTTCAACACCACCACGTGGCACACGGTTGACGAACTGACACAGAACTAACCTTCCGAACTGATGAGACGTGAAAGCACGGGTTGAGGTTCGTATGCCGTGCGACGCGTGTGTATGGAGCGTGGAGGTTGTCACCACGCCGTGCATCGGATTACTTTAGGTTTTAGTGTTCTAGTCGTCGTATACATTCCAACTATCGAGCAAGTCGTGTTTCTCAAGAACGATGGTACTCTTCTTCTCCTTCAAACGACCAAAGACATGGCGTTGCTCTGTGCACTTGAAAACACCGCTAGGTACACCTGCGCCGGAGCGAGCATGCACACAAGTCAGAATGGGATGGCTGAAACATATGATTCGAGTGTGGCGAAGACAAACCCGGATTCTTCACGTCGAAGTCCGAAGGCAACAGCTTTGGAGACGGCTCCACTTCTCCACGTTTCTTGCCAAGAGCATCGAATTCGAACCTCGTAGAATATGATCCGAAGGCGTAGTGGATTTGTGCACCTTTTTTGTCATGTTCATCTGCACACAGGCGCACAGTGACCTATCAGCTTCCAACACGGCAATGCGTTAGTATCGCCTTGGCATACGAACCTTTCGGTGGCGGAGCCCAAACTTTGTGACCGCTCAATTTGTCGGACCCTTGCTTCTCCGGCATGATGCATTCCGGGAAGTTGTTTGCTTTGACGTTCGCGTCGATGGGAGCTATTCCTCGCACAGCATCGTTCGGCCTGGTGATTGTTTCAACTGGCAAGTCGTCCAGGGTATTGGGCTGAGTCCAGATCTTCGGCGAATCCGCACCGATAATTGGCATTGTGGCCTGTTAGAGACATGAGACATTGATTTCACATTGCAATTCCGGTTGCATGAACACTTTCACTCGGCCGTACCCGATTTCCACCCTTGAACTTCCCGCCAGCCTTTTTTTGAACTTCTTTTGCAAGTGCCAAACGATCGGGAGAAGAGACTCCGGGACCAGGACTACGGAGGTGGTCAACAACGTTTACACGACGCAAAAATGAACTGGAGACGCACGCATGGAACGCATGCATCAGCGAGCACAGACGAACCCAGGCTGGCGGAAGTCAGACATTCCATCACCAAATGGGATAAGGCCGTACGGGTCGCGTTTGACACGGTCCCTAAATGCTGGAGAGCCTCTTTTGCGGGCAAGTTCTTCCTGCCTCTGCTTGTTGCGTGCCTCAGCCTGCGCAGAACAGCGGAAGACAGCGCAACCAAAAGTCACGATCAACAGCATGCACCGGCGTACGCGAGGGCAAGCGGATCGACGTTACCAGTTTTTTGCGCTTGAGTTGGTTGCGCGCCCGTTTCGACAATTTGTACTCTTTCAGATCCTCCGGATCAACAGCATCGGCACCAACTGGGACGACACCACTCTGCGTAAAGCCCTCCCCAAGTGGGACTTTTGCGACATCGAACGGAAAACTTCGTACAAGTGACGAACAACAATAGAGCAAGCATTAGAACACAAAACAACATGAGTTGACTTTGGCACTTATCGCGAAGAAACGCACATTCTGGCAGTTCTGGATCCAAACGGTATGTTGTACAGTTTTTGCAAAACTCTTGCGGCTTTGGAGGAGTCTACCCATTGTTTGTGAGTCGAGCACCCTTCGTAGTACTTGTTTGCACCTTGTCCCTTTGAACGAGACAGCATAATGATTTGAGGCCATGGAACGAATCGGCACAAGTTGCAGGTACAACGTACTTTCAAAGGAAACTTAAGTTCTCGTTTGGTATCAGAAAAGAATGCACCTTTGTCGTTTGTGTACTCGTAACTCTGAAAGCCACCATCTGGGGCTCGCTTGGGAATCTCATCAAAACGTGGAACAGCTTTGAACGAGGATGTTGGCAAAAAGTTTCTCGAACTTCGATACCTACGGCCCCACACAAAAGACGTCATCAAATACAAGCTTGTTTGCACAAATATGTCAATGTCGGTCACAAACGCGAAAAAACACGGACCTGGCCTGCGACGGAACTTCTCTCGTCAACTCGCGGAGGTTTTTCAGTCCTTCCATGGCAAAGTCAGTCGAGCTACTGCGCCCCTTTCTCCGTTTGTTGCCTTGCGGAGACGTGCTTTCTGGACCATTTTCGGCCGCGGAACGTTGCTTGCGTGCCCAAAACGGTGATAGCACCGACAACTTTTGCTGCCGTTTCTGCTCTTTCAACTTGGCCGCAAGCTCATCTAAATGATCGAGTCCTAGTTCTGACTTGGAGGTCAGTGCGAATTTTCGGCGGTTGTTGCTCGAGCCGGAAGGCGCGTGTCGCCGCGTGGACGACATGGCAAAACACCACTTCCAAACTTATGTTGGAGACTCAACACAGAAGGCAATCATCTTTTCGTTTGTTGTGTTGAATTCCTCTTTCCACTTTTCGAGTGTTGTCGCCGCATCTGCTTCGGGTAGCGTGGACGGGTGGTACGGCCACCACAAGCGTTCACGACATGGATAGAGCGGCAATGCACTTGTTGTGGTCGTCGAAATTTGACGCCGTCGTCGTGAGTTTTCGAGACTGCTCCCCTCCTCCTCGCTCGGCCTGACGCGTTGCGCTCCTTGTCGTGCTGCCGTTGTTGAATCGTCCAATAAGTAAGCGCGGCCGTTCAATTTCCACCGATAGCACTTGGCGGCAGAACAGAAGAGGAGAATGTCCGCTGTCCCGCGTCCCGCGTCGCGGTTTTGTTTGTTCAGAGGCAGCAATGACGGAAGCCAACTGCGTCGTCGAGTCGAGCCGAGTCGCCGAGTCGCCGAGTCGCCGAGTCGCGGCGAGCGGCGAGCGGCGAGCACTAACAAAGAAATCACGAAATCACGCAACAACAAACAAAGTGAGCGCTGAAACGTCAGACGTCAGACAACAGACAGACACACAGCAGACGTCAAATGTCAAGAGATCAGACAATGAGTGAGTGAGCGAGAGTGAGTGAGAATGTCAACAGTCACTCACCCACCCACCCACTCACTCACTGTGAATCACCCACCCACCCACCCACCCACCACAGTCGTGAAATAGCCATAGACCTGTACACACTCACTCACGTGAAGTGTGAGAGTGTGAGCGAAAAAGGAGAGGCCGACACTGCTCGAAGATCGAACAGTTTTGTCTAGTACAGTACTTTTTTCAGGTATTTGTATAGATGAATGAACACTGAATCTAAAATTAAATATCGGTGGTTATCCATCCCGCGACTTAAAATAGTAAAATAGTTACACGCAACAAGGAAGTGATATCTACATTTGACACTACGCTGTATTGTAACGCAAAGCCTCATTCAAAAACCGAAAAATGTAAATGCGGATATACGCCGAAGTTATGTGGGTGGGTGGTGGGTGGTGGTTGAATTGTGACTGACGTGAGTGGGATGGGACAGTGGACAGTGGACAGTGGACAGTGGACGGTGGGAGTGGGAGTGATCGGAACTGAGTGAGTGAGTGAGTGGAGGTGAGTGGAGGTGAGCGAGTGAGTTGAGTGAGTGGAGGTGAGTGGAGGTGAGTGGAGGTGAGTGAGTGGAGGTGAGTGGAGGCAGCCAGTGCAGTCCAGCGCAGCGCATTCATTCATTGCAGCATTTGCGCTGTCACTCACTCACTCACTCACTCACTCACATACCACAGTGGGGCAGTCAGTCTGTCAGTGGCTGGCGGTGGGGCAGTTGTCGTGTTGTCAACCGACCAGCTCACTCACTCAATCACTCACTCACTCACTCAGTGCCTCAGTCAGTCAGTCAGTCAGTCAGCCATTGACGACGCAGCCGACATGCCAGCGAGGCTTCCACGCGGTTTCCAGCTCCCAGCTCCCACAGTCAGTCTGTACACAAAGTCAACTACTGTGTACCATACAGTACAGTACTACAATTGGAGTGATTTGAAAAGTCAACAAATGGGCGAATGGCGGATTCTGGAAGATTCCCGAGAATCAGTACGATGATTACAAGATTGCTAGAAAGGCAATGAGTGGACTAAAACACATATTTCAGTAATGGATAGTAGATCAGTGTCCAGCTACTATTTTCTGTCCGCCTTTCGCGGTGGCGCATTGTGAGAATCACATAATCGTATAGTCACTCAAAATCACTTTGTCTTTTGTCTATGAACAAATGGACAATGGAGGTGGAGCCGCGTTTGAAAAAGTTTTGTCGCACAGCCAGCCCACCTGGGTGGGTGGGGGAGGCAGGGAGGCAGGGAGGCACAGTCAGTCAGTCAGTCAGTCAGTGCGTCAGCCCAGCCCAGCCCACTCACTCTCACTCACTCTCACTTACTCACTCACTCCCAAGAAGCAACTTCCACTCACAGACAGAAACCTGCAGTTGCCAGTTCGACGAATTAGCGCGGCGTCCACGCCCACTGACACCTCTCTCACTTTCACTTCATTCACTCCTTTAGTGAGTGAGTGAGTGAGTGCGTCACTGACGACTGTGAACTGTGAGTGAGTGAGTGAGTGAGCTGGCGGGGGGTTGTTGATGGACGGTGGACGTGAGTGAGTGAGTGAGTGAGTGAGTGAGTGAGTGGGTTACTGAACGGACTGGACCACTGTCACGCACTCAAATTTGCTCATTGTTCGTTCGTTCGTTTGTTCGTTCGTTCGTTCGTTCATTCGTTCGTTCGTTCATCCGTTCGTTCATCCGTTCGTTCGTTGTCGTTGTCGTTGTTGTCGTTGTCGTTGCTGTTGCTGTTGCTGTTGCTGTTGCTGTTCTGGCGTCGCGGTTGCGGTTGCGGTTGCGGTTTCGGTTTCGGTTGCGGTTGGTTTCTGCTGCTGTGCTGTTCTCCGTACGGCACGGCTACACTTCGTTGGTTCGTTCGTTCGTTTGTTGCTGTGTTGTGTGATGCACCCTGGTCTAGGTGTGAGGGAGCCGGCAGGAGCAAGCTGAGAGCGCGTGGCGAATGCGCTGGAAGCGGAGACGGGGTGAAGCCTTGTGGTGCGGTGGGGCCCGCCGAGAGATTGGACGAGGGGGAACGTTGTCGCGCGCATCACCGGTGGGTAAACGAACTTGAACTCATTGAGGTTTGAAGTGGTGCCGGAGAGAACGACACGGAAACAAGATGAAGTGCGGCTGCCTCGAGGGAGGTTGTCACAGCGCGCGAAGCTAATTACAAAGGACGGAAGCCAATTTGACTTTCTCCGGAAATTTGGAATTTGGAATTTGCGCACAAACAGCAGGCACGTGGATACCGTGTATTTTCCGTACCACGACAGGTAGCCACCATTCGCTTTGGACAGTTATCATGCAGTAAACATCACATCAGCTTGCGCCTTGCGTGATTTGTTACCAATGAGCGACGACGACATGGAGGTGGTGCCCGCTCTGACCCGGGAGGACATTGAAGAAAAGGAAGGATCTGCCATGAAAGTGGGTCCCGACACAACTGTGACGGTGTCCGTCTCGAGGCCGGAGCAGATTACGTACAAAGGTGTGAATTTTGTTCTGGAGGCTTCAGTGCTGCAACGCCTCCGTCACCTGTTCATGGCGTTGGAAATCGATTTGGAAGAAAATGTCACGCTGGACCAAGTACTGTATCTGTGCCAGCACACGGACATTCCTGACAGCGACATTGCGTACATCTTTCACATCGTAGTCCCTGAAAAGCGGAATGCGGACATTATTTCGGCACAAGAGTTCGTGGCGGTCATGTCAATGATTAACTTGTGTTTGCAAAACGGCTTGGAATGCCCGCAGTCGCTTGGCGAACTCGCCCAGCTCGATGGAACACAGCTGGTCGATGTTGGTCTAGGATACGATGACCGCACCTTCTCCGTCGAGCCGCCTACGCGGTTGGAGCTTGGTGTTGTCGAAGTAGAAAACATTAAGTCTCGCTCGAGTGGGTCCGGAATTTACCGACACATCCTGTACGATATTAATTTTGCGCTGGGGTACGGCTGGGATCACGTCGGAGTGAGCCGCACGCAGGTGCAGCGACGATATTCCGACTTCGTGTGGCTGCAAGAACGCTTCTTGAGCAAATACACAGCTGTGATCCTCCCACCGCTTCCGGGCAAGAAATTGGTTGGAAACCTTGATTCCGAGTTTGTGGAAACAAGGCGGCAGGCGCTGGAATTTTACTTGAACCGCATTGGCGAACATCCACTGCTTCGCGCCAGTATGGAGTTTTGCATTTTCATTTCTTCGAGCCCAAGGGTACGTTACCAATGCCCTTGATTGATGGTCGTGGTGTGGCTGCAGTGCTGGTTTCGAGTGTGAGTATAACTGTGGTTTTCATTTGTACTTTAGGGAATGGACGCGCTACAAAAATTTTGTGCTCCGTTGAAAACGACATCTTGGTCAGACTCCGCCAAAGGGTTAGTGACGAGTGTGTGGTCAACTTTCGGCAGCTACGTTCCGCTTGTTGGGGGTTCCACCTCTTCTTCAGAGGAAGATCATGCCACCAAGAAGTCCTCCCCGGAAGCGAAGGACGCCCACACAACAGTTGCCCCACCAGCTCTGGGCGAAGATAGGGGATTCACCAAAATGAGCGATAAATTTGTCATGTGCCGCGCGCACTTGGGCCGCATTTTGGAGCGGTCGGAAGATGCCCTGAAACTGCAACGTTCGATGGGGCTGAGGGTAGCATATCTTGGGCACGCAGTGAGCGAAATGGGTGCAGCCGAAAAGAGCATGCGCATCCGCGGTACCGAAGGAATTGGTTTGGTGGGCGAACTTCTAGAGAAGGTGGCGCGGTTGAACCAAGACACGAATGACGAGTTTGAAGTACGTGCTTCGGCATATTCTGGCTTTGGGGTATCCTCAACTTTGACACACTGTACCTGTTCCTACAGACTGTCCACGTTGCGCAGCTCAAATTCCATGTTGGAACGCTGGAAATGGCGCAGGTGAGTGCTTCCCGAGTCTTCATTATTTGTCGTGGCGCTGTTCAAACGTTGAACTTCCATTTGTGTCTGTAGTCATTGCTGCAAAGTCGCAAGGAACTCTTCGAACAAGAACGTGACGCACACAGAAAGCGGCTTAAAGCGAAAAAAGCTTACGCAACAGCGCGGGCAGGCTCCAGTAGCAATGCCCACTCCGCAGCATTGAAAGCAGCTGATTCGAAACAGCGTGCGGAAAAAGAAATTAACGAGTCAGTTCAGCGCGTTACGGCAGCCACACGTGGCATCGAAAAGGAAGTGAAACGTTTCGAAGCCGCCAAAGCTGAGAATTTGAGGACCATGCTCAGCAAGACCGCGAATGTCATGCAGCAATCAAATCTGCGACAGAAGCTATTGTGGGCGGACTTAGCTCGAGTCCTGTCGACATTATCATATCAGAACAGCTCGTCGTCTTCCGGTTCACCCAGAAGCGATAGTTCCCGGAGCCCAACGGCACGCTGAGAGATCTGCTGTGCAGCAAATACGAATCCACGCGTGTTCAACACCGAGTCTCATGCTCCGGCACGCCGCCACACTCGCAACGTGTACATGCGCCACAACAATAATATATTTACAATTTACACACAACACGGGAGGGAACTTCCATGATTTGGACGCATCGTACATTGTACGAGGCAGGCGCGCACAAGGAGCCTCTGGAATGCAATTCACTTAGTTTTGTCGTTCGCAATGGATTTGGCAGGCTTTTTGAGGGGCGTAGAGCTGTACAAGATTAGCGCTGCAACAACCAACGGCAGAGATATCCAGAACCCACCAGGCAGCTCCGAAGTTCCTAAACACCGAGCACAAGGATGAGCACACGAAAGACAAAGACAAGAAGTGAGAAACTTACCCATCAAGCTTTGAGCAGTCGATGTCACGAGAATCCCAAACACGATAGCAAATCCCTTTTTCACCGGGCCAGCATGATATGTCACTTGAGAAACGAGGAGTCCGCCGCAAGCGTTGGTGACGATGGGTATCAATGACGGCAGATCGATGTGCCAAGCAGCAGAGTCGTCGTCCCCCTTCGAATGACCCCATCCGGTCAAAGAACCAATGACGGCTGTGACAAGAAGATTGATGACCGAGTATACGCTCAATTCAAACGAAAACCAGCTGGGGTTGCCGCGATATATGCTCGTTGGGTCATCCTTTCTCAGAATCGTTGCTCTTTGGCAGAGAGCCCCTCCCAGACCTGACAGCAGCGCAGCTGAGATGATGGCCATCACCCCCGACACGAACTTTGCGTTCGCCAGCTCATTTACGATGTCTTTCTCAGTCACAGGTGAGCGAGATGTTGCAACAACCGCACCAGCGGCGAAAATCATGCCCAAGGCGACGCATTGCCAACCACTCTGTTTGCGGCCTACAGCAGTACATATGCGGAGGGTTGTCAAGAGTAGAGGGGTTCACACGCAAGTTTCTTCTCCAACACGACGCACCGAGCAAAAAGTAAACAAATATTGCTGCAGAAATCAGCTTCGTTTGGTTAAGGATGACGAACAACGTCGGCGGAGTATTGTCAACCCCGAACACCACCAGGAGGTTCTGCACGGGAAACGTCAGTGCAGGCAATCCAACTGCAGCAACACTCTTGCGTAAGTTCCAATTGCGGAAATTTCTCGACTGGAAACGAGCACACAATCATGAGCGATGGGATATACTGCGTTCAGCAAAACAGCGTGTCAGATAGATGAACGTACCAATTGAGCGATACCTCCCTGGTTCATGCCCATCAGAAACAGAGCGATAACAGCCTTCAATAGTTCGCCGAGCATGACGATCAAGGTCCGACTCATCGTCGCAGAGCGAAACGTTTGCGTGACGATAGGCTGCATCCCGAACTGCAAAGCGAGTAACGCCATGCATATGTACCCTCTAACAGCATTGACGGCGGTCATGACTCAATGTACGAGCTCAAATGTGTGACTGTGGTCACGAGTACAAGAAGCAACAGACGGTTTACATCATGTCACTGTATTATCCTGCTGTAAAACCGTTCTTGATTTCTTTCTCGCGTCCAAAACTCTAAAATGTTTTCCTTGCAGTGGTTGCTTCCGACACTAACAAGTAAATTTTCGAGCACTTCCCCAACGCAGCGGCTGCCGAACTCGCTTGGCACGCTCGCGCAAGCAAGATCACTATTGCACGCTGCACTCACCACTTCCACCTCGTCCGACGAGGAACCTCGCTCGCTTCTTGCCACATCATACCGGTGCAGCATGCACCGTCACGTCGCCTCGCCATTTCCTCACTTCCGCGCCGCGTCGCTGCTTCACAACGATGCAACACCGCATCCATTCATTTAGTGTTGCGTTTGTGTTTGCTTTACGTCTGTGCTTCGTTGTCTGTGCAATGTGTGCGTGTGTGCGTCCGTGTGCGTGTGCGTGTGCGTGTGCGAAGTTCCCGTCTGCGTCAACGTGTGCGCGTGTGTGTGCGTTGCGGTTCGTTGCGTCGCGCATCGTGCATCGTGCGTTGTTGCTGTTGCGTTGTTGTTGTCGTTGTTCATTGTTGTATTGTTGTTCGTGGTTCGTGGTTCAAAAATTGCTGACTGGAGCAACGACATCAATCAATCAATCCGTCCGTCAGAGAGTGATTGTGAGTGATTGTGAGTGATTGTGAGTGAGTGAGTGAGTGAGTTTGGGTGAGTGAGTGAGTGCTGTGTGGGGGAAGCACCATCATCATCATCAGCTCGGAGCGCAGCACCGACTCGCACACTCACAGTCAGTCCCTCGTACGCGCGAGCCCTTCGGCTGGCTGCAGGCTGAATCGCCCGCCTTCCTTGCTCAAATCCGAGCAAAGCCTCGCTTGATGACATACACGTACCGCTATTATAGGTAGATCGCACATGTTGTTGTAATACCACAGATCATTTTAGCTCTAGCATACGCAAGTACTGAAATGGTAATTGCGAAGTGCGAATGTAAATTGTTGGGAATCGTGTGTGAAGTGAAGCGAGTGCGGCAGTGTGACAGCGTGGCATGGTCCAACCAGCGGACGACAACCTCTTCATTCTGTTGTGTTGGTACCTGATACCTCCTTGTCGCGGTGTTGCATACTTGGTGCTTCAAAGTTCGCATACTGTAACAACGAATGCGTAAATCTATTATGTCGACAAAAAAGGTTGTGGCGCTAACTTGGTATTTGTGGCATTTCCGCGGGTCCATCACTCTGTCGGAACATCGCCGCTTTCGTCAACGAACCGCAGATCGACTGCAGGCTCTGGGAGCACAAAACACCGATGAGCAGCGGCCACAGGCTTCATGGTCGTGGGACACGCAACCTATTGCAACGGGGGAAATGACAAAAAGTGAATGTCCAGCCAGAACAAATGTGACAAGCATCGGGTCGTGGCTCACCTCTCGGATGCAGGTAATCAATATTCCGATACAGTGAGCTCCGAAGAGCACCGCGCACATGGCAGCAACGTAGAGGAAAAATAAAGGGTCCGTGATTGAGTACAATGTGTCGGGATAGTCTCCACTGCAATGACCTAGATGTGAGCATGAAACGACAGGTGACAACTTGAGGTGGCTCGATCCGATGAAATTTCCAAGAGGTGACGCACCTGTGTTGTGTGTTCCATTTTCGAGCAAGGCCGCATCCCTGGCTTCAAACGATTCGTATGCACAAATCGGTGGAGGATCCAGTAATGCAAGATCCTGCGGGAGGTATCGCAACTTGGGCTCTGGGTTGTATATCCAGCCGCAGCGCCCAAACTCCGTCCATTTGCAGTAGCCGACGGAAGAGTTGTAGCATTGGACCATGTCGCTTTGGTTGACGGCCCACCGAGAGCACATGCACGCGGATGCGTTGATGTACGCATCGCAACCCCCGAGCAAGTAAGTCACTGACGTATATCCCCAGAGAACTAACACCCACAGAAAGAGGAAACCAATGGCAAAAATAAAATGGAAAGGCACAAATACCATTTGCGACAGAACCAAATCGATTGTCAGCAGCAGCGGGGCAACAACGAAGGCCGCCGCCATGACCACCATGTCCCCGATCGATCCAACTTGATGGATGAAGTAAAGGCTATAAGCCAACACTCCAGCCCATGCCACGTCGAATGCAGTTTGAAACAAAATTAATGCAAACGATCTTCCAAGATTCCACGGTTCCACAGGCGTACCCTTGCCTTTCCTATTCGCGAGTATCTGGGGCCCCAATGACGGAGCAACTTTGGCCTTTCGGCAGTGTAGCCCCACAGACACCATAAAATAGAGAGTCATGACGTTCCAGATCCAACAGTAGGCAAACACTGAGGAAGTGAAATTGAAGTTCTGCAACGCTGATGCCCAGTACACCAGAAATGCTATTCCGAAGAACAAGCTGATTCCCAGGAAGGCCTTTCGGGCGGTGATGTGCTTCTTCTGATAGTCACGGCATCGCCCTTTCGGGGCGGTGATGCTGTTGAGTACGACGCGTGAATCGATTTGCGTGCATGTCAGCATTTGCACGCGGACAAATACCCCCATTGTTGACGCACCCCACTAAAGTTATCCCCAAGCGTGTGTGTGCATGAATGAATGGATGGGTCCACTTTGATTGCTTTTTGAGGTTACATTCCACCGTGAACCGACCACGAGAAGCGCCCAGCTCGCCGGAAAGGTTCAGGTTGGCATCGTGTGGCACTATGGAACAGCCGTAACGTGAATAGAAGCACTAAAAATCCATTCAATCGAGTGATACCACACTGATTTTAAGCGCTTCCAACAAAAATCTTAGAAGAGGTATTCTCACGCCTGACACCCTGACGCGAACTGTTTCTGTGCCTGCTCGTATGATTCCACAGAAAGTAAAAGCAGAAACAATCAACAAAGCAAGCACACCACCACTCCACAACGTAAACGAAGCGACACAGCAGCATAAAGAATTTCAACACAACAAACCAGCAGCAGCAACAACAAACCAACAGCAACACAGCAACAGCACAGCACAGCAGCAGCACATCAACAACAGCACAACGCAGTTTCGACGATCAAACGAACACCGTCCAACAAACAACGAACGAACGAACGCACGGGCAAGTAACGGACAACTACAACACAACCCGTCATCCGTCATCGATTCATTCGACATTCCGCACATCGATAATTGCATTTCAATTTGTACAGATAGTACAACGTTAGTACTCAGGTACATAGATTGACACAATTTCTGCGTGATGTTCGGAACTCCATCAAACTCCGACTCGATTGAAACTTGAAACCCCCGCTCCCGCCACCGACCACCAACCGCAGTGCAGCGGTGGGTGGAAGGCGGCAGTTGAACTGATTGACTGGCTACTGTGGGGGCTGTGAGTTGAATGAATGGAGGAATCGAGAAATCGAGAAATCGAGAAATCAGAACCCGGAAATCTAATTGAATGACGAAGTACAGTACGAAATACCTGTTATGAACTCACTTATACTGATGTTGCTAAAAGATGGAAATAAAAAATCGAGAGAGTCGATGCTTAACGAAGCACGCCCACATTCCTGCCATTCCGACAACTGTAAACAACGAACGAACGACCATTCACCATTCAAACAAAGTTGACCACTGACGACTGACCATTCAAAATCAAAATTCAAAGTTGACCGACCACTGCGTGCTGACCACTCAAAGTTGACCACTGTTCGCTCACCACTGACCACTGAGTAAGGTTGCCCATTGCCCATTGATTGATATAAGTCATAAGTCACCATCGATTGACCGACCACTCACCGTTGACAATTGACCACTCAATCAACTTGATTGACTTCGCAACCTTCATTCATTCATGTATTGTACACTGATAATGTGACTGTGAGTGACTGTGAGACTGTGAGTGACTGTGAGTGATGACTGTCAGTAAGTAAGTAATCTCATCACAGTGTCTATTGTTTCTGAGTTTGTATTTTTGTACCCACTGAATTTGAAAGCAGTGGATAACTAACTCTAACTGTGCGTGCCTACGTTCCACTTCCGCCTTCGGCAAGCAATCAGTGTAGAGTGCGTTGATTGGGAGCAACAGCTGGACTTCTTCAGTAGCCACAGAGGGCCCACCCCAACGCACACAGGCACGTGCAGCAGGCAAGCTGTCGGGCTGGCCAGTGAGTGTTGTGTTAGTGACCAGTGAAGACGAGAAGACGAGAAGTCGAGAAGTGTAAGGGGAGGAGATTACTTTCAACATTAGAATAATGTTAAGTGTAACTACGTGAATGTAAATCTATAAAACAGTACTGTACACCATGCAAGCACGAAAGCGAAAACGACAAACGACAAACGACGCTTCAGTGACTGAGTGAGTGAGTGACTCTGTGCGTGAGTGAGTGAGTGAGTGTGGGGGAGCAACGTCTCATCCCTGGTCAAGCTCTCCCACCCGGTCACCCGCCACTCCCTCCCTCACTCACTCACTCACTGTCACTCACTGCCCAACCATACATACACCACTGACCACTGACCACCAACCACCACCGTCAGTCAGTCAGTCAGTCACTTCACGTGCGCCAGTCAAGTACAGTGCAGCGTCAGTCACAGTGTCACAGTGTCACAGACAGTCAACCAATCCGTTTCCCAGTCACACTGCACTGCACTGCACTGCCCACGGTTCATTGCTTTGTTCGTTCGTTCGTTGGTTCGTTCGTTGGTGTTCGTTGGTTCTTCGTTCTTTCGTCCGTCGCGTTTCTTCGTCCCATTTTGGTCGTGCGTTCGTTCGTTCGTTCGTGCGTGCGTGCGTGCGTTCGGTGTTTGGTCGACCGTGAATAATGCCGTGCAGTGGTGCTCGCTGGAAAGTGCAAGGTCACTCTACTCCTTCTTCTTTTCCTCCCGTCAATTGTCACTGGTCACTTGTGTGACAGTCACAAAGTGAACAATTGAACGGCGTGGTCGGTTGTTCTGTTCTGTGCGTGTCGCCCGCCTATAGCCGTCTGCGCAGAAGCAGTGACAACAAAGACGGTCAAGCAAACTGTGACGTAAACAGACCAATCCAGTCTATCCAGCCCCGCCCACGTTGAGGCGGATGACCAAGCAGCAGTCGTTTCTGCAGCATGATACTGAAGGAACTCGGAAAAGGAACGATGCAACGACATCCTACCGTGTCTGCGTGGAGGCGAGGGTTGCATGCAGTAAGGACTCCACGACGTCACCTTTTTTCTTCGGCAAAATTTGAGTGCCTGGTTTTTCACTACGAAGCCAGCGAAAATGACAGACTGACACAGACCACAGATGTGCGCACGTGGTTGGCTCCAGCCGTGAGAGGTATTGCTACTCAGGTGGAGCAATGCGTGCCGCCGCGGTGCGAGCAACAATTCTTGTGTGGAGTGCTCTCCACACTTTGCAGTCCGGGGATGCATGTCCTGCGCATACGTTTATTAGTGGAGAACCCAATTGTGATGAAATGTTACTGATGCTGAACAGTACCTCCGAGTGCTCGCATCTCGAACAGGCATTTGATTTCAACTGCACTGGCTGCGAGTGTGCCGTCCCGCTAGCCGCGACACAGAATCCAGTTGCAACCACCAGTGGCGTGCAGACAACACTCTTTTTTCAGAACCCTTCAAAACAGGATCAATTGCTTGGGGCCATTTGGACGTTAGTCGCCTGTCTAGTCGTCGTCGTAATCGTGGTTGCTGCAGTGCTTGTGCACAAAGTCGCTGCCAAAGATGTGGTGGTTCCAGCCAACGAAAAGAGACCGTTGTCAGAGGAAGAAAGAGCGAAGGTGCGAAGGCTGAAGCTGAGAATGCAGACTCGGAAAATGAATCGAAGTGTGAAAAATATACTGAGTGGTCCCCAAGCAGCCATTGTACAGGTAAGAAGCCAGTCGCTGAAGCTTGTGTTTTGTTTTGAGCGCGGCCTATTATAAGTGCGACCTCGAATCCTCTTGCGTCTCAGCATTCTCTGCTGTTTCGAAACATCGTTTCCATCGACACAATGTCCAATCTCTTACTTCAAATTTCGGTAACGTGCTGGCGGCCAGGCTTCGAACGACATCATCAATGCTGCCCTCCAACAGAGCGTCTCGTCAGCGTTCCTCAACTATGCTGCAACGAAGAACGCAGCGTCAAAGTTCATTCATCACCACGAAAGCGCGGTGCGACTGAAACAGAACGGATCTTCAACAGAATCCAAGGTAGCAGACAACGCCCAAGAAGTAGCAGTCTCGAGGTTCGTTTTTGACTCATGCCATCATGCTTTGTCATCTCACCTGAACCTCGCCCTCAATTTTTGTCTTCGTGATTGCATTTTTTTTGCTCAGGCGTTCACGAACCCCAGACGTAGAAAACTCATCAAGCCGTGAGGCTAAAGAGAGGCATTCAGTTAGTCCAATTGATCGGCCCAAAGGCAGATCGCCTGCGCAGGCTGAGGTAAGCGGCAAGTCGGCATTCATTCCTTGCCCGATTGTGGACATAACATCTCACATGCTTGGTGCTGTACAGGAACAACAACTTGGGAGCGAAAAGGAGAAAAATGACGCGCTCGCAACGAAGACACCCGTCCGACATCGCGAGTCTGAGTCTAAATCACCAACTCAGGCAGCGACCGACTCACCAGAAGATCCGGCGCTGATACATTCGCGTTCGTTTGCAAAGAAAAAGAAGAAAAAGAAAAAGAAAAATCGCAGTCGGGACGAGAGGTCTGACACACCTGTTGATTCGAGTTCTCCCGAGTCACCATCGCATCGCACACGCAACAGTGTGGGTTCACCTGAATCGAAGGAATCCACGGTGCCCGAGAATAGCTTTCAACCCACAGTAGACGAATCCGGCCTGTCTCTGAACAGGATCGAATCAGAGCACGAGATGAAGAAGCCTCCAGTGCGAAGGCTCGACTCTTCGTTTTTCAAAGGCTCGCCAAAAGTGTCCCCTGATACTCCACCACGAGCTAGTTCTGACACTAAGGGCGGCAAGTAGGTTACACTACGCTTGAGTGGGCCAGTGGTTGTGCCCCTGCATACAAATCATGGACGCAGCCAGCATCGCCGAACATAGTGATATCGACTTGCTTTTGCGTTGTAGTTGTGTTGCTTGTATTATTACTACAAAATGTTATAAATTATTATGGAACTTGTTGAAACACACATGCAACGCACAACCATGGCTGAAGTTCTAACTGGAGATTTAATTCGTTGAGGCATCCCCGCTTGCGGCACTTTTGGTTGTTGCCCCTGCGCTGGCTGCGTCGGTGTCCTGCACAGCAGGCTGCTGCAAGCTTTGTTTCTGCTCTGCGGACAACGCTGTGTGGTTGGTAGGGTACACACGTTTTGCCGATTGAGAGATTTTCAAGTGCTTAGGCACTCGCAACTCTTGCTGAACTCCAACAAAGAGGACAACCTTGTTCTCCGCATCACGTAGGGCGGCAATGAAAAAGTCATTCCAGAACACGGTGCCATTTTTGCGGTAGTTCAAGATTTTCACCTCTGCATCACAGCCGTTGTCGATGGCATCGCGAATGACCTTCACCGCCGCTTTGTCCGTCCGTGGTCCTTGCAAGAAGCGGCAATTTTTTCCGAGAATTTCGCTTCGCGGGTAGCCGGTGAGCTTGACGAAAGAGTCAGAGCAGTACACAATTGGGTTGTCCTCCTTGTTCGGGTCACAAACGCAAAAGCTCTTGTTGAGAAAGGCAACTTGAGACAAGAGCTGGAGATCATTGCTCGCTAATGTGGTCGTAGAGATGGGTTTCTCACCCACATGGTTGTTGCTGCCATTGGTGGTGGATGCAAACGTATTTTCGGCCGTGGCCGGCGAAGCAGTACTTCCGCTCTGCGACGACTTCTTTAAAGAGAGCACCTCGGCTTCGAGCTCTTGAACGCGCTGCTGCAGCGCCTTATTTTTGGCGGTGAGGACATCATTCGCGACCTGCAAGGAGTCATTGAATAACTTTTTGCGCATGCGGCTTTTTCGGGCGCTTACGCGATTTCTGGCTCGACGTCGCAAAATCTTCGGTTCGGCTGCGGCAGTGTTCGCTTCGTTCTGTTCTTGTGCTTTGACTGAAACGGCAGTGGAGGCTTCGGAGTCAGATTCGCCGATGCGCGACCGTTTAGTCACGGGGACATCGCTGTGTGTCTTGAGGTCTGGTATTGCACTTCCAGCTCCAAAGTCGAGGATGATTGGAGCCGTGCTCTCGGCAGACGCTCCTTGCCGATTGGTAGTGGTCGCCGGTTCGGCAAGCGCCGTTGCAATTACATCGTCATCAAAGTGTCCATCGGCCCTTAACGGGTCGTCAAGATCCCAGTCAGTGTCGCGAGAGATTGGGGATGAGTTGAACTTAAGGATGCCTTGCTCCATATTCAAGGATAAAGTGGGTTCAGGGCCACCGAACACGGGCGTGTCAAGGTCCATTGTGGGCATCGGAGAAGCCGCAGGCTGCACACTGATACGCAGACAATGCCACTTGCCTTGCTCAGCCATAGAGATGGCCTCCTGGAGCTCCATATCACTGACAATACTCACTTCTTCACCTTCATCGTCAATATACTTTGCTTGAAAGTTCGGCCCAAGAGTGGGAAACAAATGCCGGACGTCCAAGCAGAACTGCGTAAAGTTGATGCAGTTTGGGTGGACGTTGGAGAAACGTCGCACATTTGTGCCGCATTGGAGTTTGAGATCAACCATCTTACCACCCTCACACGGGGAGAATTTGATCGGAGTGAAGCACAGCACTTCTGTTGATCAGTTCAAGTGAAAATACGACAACAGCAGGTGGGATGGCGCAACATGTTGCACAGGAATTCGTGAAAGTTATTTTGCAACTTTAAAAAACTGTTCATGCAATGAAATGGGTGTCCACTTTCACTTGGCGGTGTTGAGCCCTGCCAGGGTAGACCAAAGGCGCCTGTCGAAGATCTGTTGGACGTGTGCACACCAAGCACGTGCACAGAACACGTCGGCAAACTCTCTCGACTCAACCAACATCTGCAGCGAACCGCACGCTCGACAACTGGACCATGCAACCTTGCTGGCTCGTGCGCTGAGCCATACTCGACATACATCTTAGGGACGGCTGAACTGCCGAAACCCCCGTGCACCACCGTCCTCCAAGCCGCACGTCCACATCCGCTCCACAATCTGGAGTCGAGTATTGCAGTGAGTCCAGGCACGTGCGTCGAGGTCGCCGCGTCGAAGAAGTCAGTCGACTCGACTCGACTCGTGTTGTCGAGTCGACAGTCGACAACATTCATTGCACAGGTATTGCACAGGTATGTCGACAACATACATTGTTACTTAGCAACAACCAACAACAACAACCAACAACCAACAACTAACAACCAACAACCGCCCGAAGTCAGTCGCCGAAGTCGACAAAGTAAAGCAAAGTTGCGTGACACAACATCATCATGCAGTCAGTCAGTGGTCGTGGGCGTCGCCGCAGTCAGTCAGTCAGTCAGTCAGTCGCCGCGATTGATGGTGCGTCACGCCGTCACGCCGTCACGCCTCAACTTCGTTCGTTCTTGAGTTACGGAGTTGCTTACTGCTTTGCGGAACAGTGTGAGTGGCAGTGAGTGAGTGAGTGAATGAATGTGAGTGAGTGAGTGAGTGAGTGTGAGTGAGCGGCGGAGTGCCGGAGGCCATGCGTCGTGCACGGCTCGTCAGCAAGAGTTCACCCCCCACACACACGCGCACTTAGTTAGTCACTGTCAGTCAGTCAGTCAGTCAGTCAGCCAGCCAATCACCAATCACTGATGATTGAAATGAATCGAATGAATGAACCACCGACACTGTCTGTGGACTTATGCCATACAGTGAGTGAGTGGACGTACAGTGGACACTTCACGGTGGTTATCCATACCAGCAGCGAGCACACGATACACTGTACATACGGCACCACCACAGCACCACAGCACACGCACGCGAACGAAGCCGGGGCAACACCCCCACCGCCCGCCCACCCACCCACCCGACAAAACCTTGACGCCAACTTCTTATCCGTTTATGCAATTACACGGTTTTATACTATTGGTCAAACCGTGTATCATCACAATCCTAAATGTGGAACAGTTGCGCACACAATACAACCGAATTCCGTCAGCGGATGCACGACTGTACCTACACAAACCCACCAACCAGCCACCCAACCACGAAACCGCAGTATCTATCTACAACTGAGAATTACGCTGAAAAGGAACAGTGGATGTAGTACAAAACCGTTTAATCACAATTGAGGATGTGTTGAGGACATGACACGGCTGAGAAGCAGCGCTGTTGGGCACATTTTGGCAAGACAACGAACGCCATGCAAATGAAAATGAACGTACAGTACAATTAATCTGTTGAGTTTATGCGTTCTTTAGTTCACGTAAGAACTGAATAATGGTTTCAGGGAAGACGGGAGACACCGTGGGTGATGTGGATGAAGGATAGCCTGTGGAATTCGAGTTCATTCGTGGCGACGTTGGTGGTTTGGGTTGTGGCTTGTGGCTTTTGGTCGCTATTTCGTTGGATCGAGAGGTGGGAGGAGCTCATGGCAGTAGGTCGATATGCCATAATAGTGCCTCGTGGTTCGAAGGTAGTGCTTGTTGTCGTCATGGTGAGAGGGACGATATGTGATGTATGTTGTCACATTGAGAAAACTGGTGGTGTGTCATTCTTCTTAGTTAATGAGTGTGGCCTGTGCTGTAGAACGCCAGCGCGTTGATGTTCGTTGGCACTGTGATTTAGTTAGTGCGTTCGTCAGGTGCGATAGCGGTAGAGTCTATCTGTTGAATAAAGTCAAGATGTGTGCCTTGCGACATTGTTGAAAAGAGAGAGCTGACACATTACAAGTTCGCAAATCGAAGACCTGCATCCATTCGGATGACTTCGCCGTTCAAATAAGAATTGTCGATGAGCGAAGTTGCGAGGTGCGCGAATTCCTCAGCCTTACCAAACCGCTTGGGATACACCACTTGGCGCAACAAACCGTTGCGCACTTTTTCAGGATCCAACGACATCAATGGTGTGTCAATGATGCCTGGGGCGATAGTCATCACCCGAATGCCGTAGCGAGCCAGGTCCCGAGCCATAGGGAGGGTCATACCGATGACCGCTCCTTTGCTGGCACTGTACGCCACTTGTCCCTTTTGCCCTTCAATGCCGGCAACGGACGCCACATTGATGATGATTCCTCGATTGCCATCCTTATCAGCTGGTAACTTGGCCATAGCAGCCGCACCGTGCGAGCTGCAGTAGAAAGTTCCATACGTGTTGACCTTGACAACAAAGTCCCAGATACCGCTGTGGTGCGGCTTCAAGTCGCGCGAAACAGTTGTCGTGGCCGATCCAAGACCTGCGCAGTTGACGATTCCGTTGAGAGTTCCGAACTTTTTCACCGTTCCTTGCACTGCGTCCCCGACAACGCCTTCGTCGGTGACGTCAACTTCGAAGAATGCAATTCTTTGCTTGTTGAATTCATCAACAAGCCCCTGTCCAGCTTCAGCGTCGCGATCAAAGATGGACACATTGGCTCCTTCAGAATGAAGTTTACGTACAGTTGCAAGGCCCAGTCCCGAGGCCCCGCCTGTCACGATGAAAGTTTTTCCGGCGCGAGACATAGTTGTGTGACTGCTTGAAGGGGGCTGCTACAAGCCGAAACAAAATACTCGAGAGAAAAGTACGATTAGAGCACTGTGTCGTTTTCTTTGTCTAAGGAGAATAAGTTGCCATCCACTCTGGCACAACGAGGACTCGACCCTAATTGTAGTAGGGACAATAACTCGTTGCATTATCTAAGACCCTTGCAGACACAACCTCAAAACATATTGAGCGGCTCGCAGTGGCGACGGTCCTTGGGCCTTAATTCATCGCTGCGGGTGCATTTGTGGTGTTGTTTTGGCGTGTTGATTCTCTGCCTTGCGTCTTGTCATGACCATAACTTGCACGTTCACAAACGTTGTTTTCACACCACAGTTCGTGTCGTCGTCGTTGCGCGTTGTGTGTCGTCGTTGTTTGGTGTCGCTTTGATGTCGTGTGGTGTTGTTGGTTGTTGATGTGTGTTCGTTGATGTTGCCGTCGTATTGTCGTGTTGTTGTGTTGTTGTTGTGTTGGTGTGGTGAGTTGGCTGGATCGATCCGATCCACGGCTCCACGCTCCACCGCACAAGGTCCCGACACCATCTCGTTTATACTGAATTAGGAAATACTCAGTACA
>ENA-OWNT01001785-OWNT01001785.1-seawater-metagenome-genome-assembly--contig:-NODE-1785-length-25036-cov-4.259225_pt1 | contig 25036 bp, 26 predicted proteins | sample MGYA00238136_ERZ651165 | MGnify/ENA primary metagenome ERZ651165 (study PRJEB26861, sample SAMN08777766) | seawater metagenome | isolation source: coastal seawater | place: USA: Florida | collected...
CCTCGACTACCTCGACCCCAACGACTACGACGGCCCCGTGGCCGACGCCGACGGCGACGGCCTGTCCAACGAGCTCGAGAACCAGATCGGCACCGACCCCTACCTGGTCGACTCCGACGGCGACGGCATCTCCGACTGGGAGGAGATCGGCGACGACCCGACCAACCCGCGGGACTCCGACGGCGACGGCATCATCGACGCCCTCGACCCCGACGACGACGGCGACGGCATCCCCACCATCGAAGAAGGGACCGACGATGTCGATGGCGACGGCGTGCCGAACTACCTCGACGACAACTCCGACAACGACGAGTTCACCGACGGCGAAGAAGCGGACGGCGACATCGACTGCGACGGCATCGAGAACCGACTCGACACGTCCGACACCGACGGCCCCTGCGCCGCGACGGGCGACAGCTTCACGCCGCCCGAGTACGCGCGACAGGGCTGCCAGTGCAGCTCCAGCACCACGCCGTCCAGTGCCTGGTGGGTCCTCGCCCTGGCGGGCGCCCTCGGCTGGCGCCGGCGGCGGCGCGTGAGCTGACCCGCTCCCGCCCTTCGCATCGACCCCCGGCCCTCGCGCCGGGGGTTCTTGTTTGGAGGTGCCGCGCGCTGTCCCGTTGCGTCACGGGCGGGTCGCGCGGCGCGTCAAGGCAGGCCCAACGAGATACGCCCCTCACGGGAGGAGAGATGAAGGTCAGCGCACACCCGATGATGGTGGCAGTTGCCCTGGGCCTGTTGGGTCCAGCCTCTCTCGCCATGGCCGCCGACGATGCCGAGCCCCGCCCCTGCGAGGACTGCGACGACGAAGGCACCTCCACGCCCCTGTTCGACCTGCGCCTCTCCGAGGCCACCCACGAAGTCGACATGGCCCCCACCAGCACGGCCTACTGGGAAGAGGTCCATGCCCCCTCCGAGGCCGACCGTGCCGCCGTGGCTGCCGCCTGGGCCGAGCTGTCGTAGCTGGCGGTTCGTTGCTGGTATTCGTTGCCTAGTCGAAGAACCCATGGACCGACCACCGCTGCTCGGGCGTGACGAAGACCCAGAGCAGCCGGGCTCCTCGCCCGTCGTCGATCTCTACGACCCAGTAGTCCCGGGCCCAGTGCTCATCGCCCCACCAGTCGCTGCGTAGACGCTCGGGCCCCTCGGCACGACGAACCCACACCCAGCCGTGCTCGAGGCGCAGCCGGGTGGGCAGGCCCCCGCCATCGACCTGGGCTTCGACCGGCTGAGGCTCCGGCAGGAGCAGGCTCGGGCGTGGGAGCGGCCCCTGCTGCTCGTGGGCGCACTGGATGGCCACCGGGTCGTCGTCGGGGAGAGCGCGGCGCTGGGACCACAAGCGGGCCGGCGGCCACGGAGCCGGACGCCAGGCCGCTTCCGGGCGCCACACATCGACGGGCTCGACCCCACAGAGGGCGTCGGGGCCGAGGTGGTCGGCCAGGCGGGCGAGGAGGTCGGGGAGGGGCTCGGTGGCCTCGGTGCGGTCGGTGAGGCCGGGCTGCCAGCCTTGCTCTGGGGCGACCTCGACCGCCTCGAGGACCAGCTCCTCGACCGGGGCTTCGATGCGCACCCCCTCGAGCCGCACCCGCACCAGGGGCTCGAGGATGCGTGGGGAGCGGGTGGGCCGCCCGACCCGCAGCGTGACGGCCACCACCGGCGGCACCCCCCGGGTGGGCTCGAGGTGCATGGCGATGCGCAGCCGCACCACTGCCTCGCCGCGGCTCCCCAGACGCTGGCTCAGCTGCGAGAGCAGCCCCGGCAGCACGAAGTGGAGCTGGAGGGTGCTGGTGGCTCCGCCCATGGCGACCCGCACCCGGCGCTCCGCGGAGTCTGGCTCGGCCCAGTCGACCAGGCCGGGCACCACACCTCCCTGGGCCACCGTGTGGAGCCGGGCTCCCTCCTCGCCGAAGCGGGTAGCGACCGCCGAGCGGCTCAAGGCCGCGAAGGCGCCGATGGTGGACACCCCCACCGCCCTGAGGCCTTCCAGCAGGGCCTGGCTGGCCTCCAGGACACGGACCGGAAGCTCGGCCAGGACCTCGGCCGCTCCGCCTCGGGGGATCACACCCTCGATGCCACAGCGGGCCAGAGCCCTCGCAGCCGTGGGGTCGTCGGCCAGGGTGACCCGGGCCAGGTGCCCGAGGCGAGCCGCCAGGGACCGGGCTGCGTCGACGATGCCCTCCTCCCCGCCGAAGTGCCGCGCGGTGGCGGTGACATCGAGAAGGAGGGCGTCCGGCCAGGGTGCACGGACGCGGTCGGAGAGGGGGTCGAAGGCGCGCACGAGGGCGCGGCGGTCGCGGGCCTCTCCCTCGGCATCGACTTCGATCAGCTCGATCTCGGGCACCAGGGCGCGCGCCTCGGTGGCGGTCATGAAGGGGCGCAGGCCTTCCTCCGCCGCGGCCCGGGTGAGGGCCTGGAGCCGCATGGCGGACTTCTCCTCGGCGATGAGGCCCGCGAGATCGGTGAGGTCGTAGCCGCAGCGCTCCAAGCGGAACTGCGGCAGCAGCACGACGAGCACCCTCACGCGAAGGGGCCCACATGCTCGGGCCAGGCAGGCAGAGGGCCCTGACCTCCCGCAGGGCCTCCACGGTCGCGCACGACAGCCACCTGACCCGCCCCCACCGCCAGACGCACATCGGCCGCCAGCTGGCGCGTGGGACGCTCTCCGAGCACCAGCGCCGTGCTCTGGCCATGCTCTGCCGCCCGTGCCCACCGAGCCCCGATGGGGCGGCGAGGGAGCTGCCCCTTGGCCAGCACCGGCGGCTCCACCACCACCAGCTCGAAGCAGCCCGAGCGGAGGAGCTGCTCGGTGGCCCAGAGCCAGGGGTGGGAGCCATCGGCCGGCGGCCGCACGAGCAACAGATGCCCGAGCTCGACGCCATGCCCGGCCAGGGCAATGGGGTACAGCCGCCGGGTGGCGTCGACCCAAGCGACTGGACGCCGCCGCGCGGTGGCCTCGGCCAGCAGCGAGGCCGCGAAGCGCACCCGACCCGAGCCTGGCGGACCGGTGATCTCCACGATGCCCGGGCGGGGGAGCCCGCCGAGCAGCTCGTCGACGAGGTCCACACCGCTGGACGCACGCCGGCGCACGACCCGTGCGCCCCCTTCGAGCGCACGGATCTGTGCGCGCAGCTCCGCGAGGGTGGCTGCAGCACTCATCCGTCTCTCCCCAGGGCACGCCTGCTTCCCCACAGGGGCGCCCCTCACACATGAACATTAGTTCAGTGTCGCTCGATCTACAAGCTGAGAGGCGGACAACTTCTGTCCGCCTTGGGTCAGGACGCCGCGCCCGCCTCGGCGATCACCAGCCACATGCCGTACAGATCGAGCTCCTCTGCCACCTCTCGGCGACGGGCGAGCGACCGACCATCGGGGGCCAGGTCTTCGAAGGCGTCGGGCAGCAACCGCACGATCGCTTCGGCCCGGCGCCCGACCTCGCGCATCTTGGCCTGCTGACGGCACCACACCGCGGCGACCAGGAGGTCGTCGACGTCGTACACCGCCTCCTCGATCTGCTCGGCGGTCTGGCCGCCCTCGGAGGCCGCCTCGAGAGCCTCGAGCAACGGCTCGGCATCGACCGCTTCCCACAGCGACTGGAGCAAGGGCGCCCCCGGACCCACTCGCCATGCCTCCGCGTCGACCAGCACGGCCGGGTCTGCCCCCAGCCGGGTGGCTCCCCCCGCCACGATGGCCACCTCGAGGGCATCCTCTTCGTCGACCACGGGGGCCACCAGCAGCTCCTCGAGCTGCTCCACCAGCACGTCCAGCTCGCTCTTCATCCACGTCACCAGGGAAGGTGGTTCACTCGGGGATAAAGCAGCTTTGCCCCGCACATGGCAGCTAACCGCCGGGCTGGAGCGTGTCCAGAGGGCCACGGCAGGTCTCCCGATGGGGTAGGTGCGATGCCCAGGAGGCCCAGTGGTATCCGCCGAGGCGGCACCAACCCACTCCCACGGAGCGCGCACCGCCTGGTTCCTCGGAGGCGTCGCCCTCCTGATCACCGCCTGGATGGTCCTCCTGTGGACCTCCTGGCTCGTGACCCTCCCGTGGGCCCTCCTGTTCGTCGCGGGTGCCACGGCCATCGGCTCGGCGCGGGCCGATCGCCGGGCCGTGCTGGCGGCCGCGGGCACGACCGTGCTGGCCTGCCTCGTCCGTGTCCGCCTCGAGCCCGTCCCAGCGAACTGGTACGTCGACTACGTGCACGCCGACAGCTATCTGCGGCGCCCCGGAGGTATCGGCCAGCTCCTCGAGGCGCTCTGGCAGATCGTCCCACCGAGCTCGACCGCCGTGTTCGGCCTCCACCTCGCCGCCGGCGTCGGAGGCATCGCCCTGCTCACCCTCGCCGGCCTCCGTGACGCGAGCGACCCACGGAAGGTCAGCTTCACGCCCGAGGTCGCTCTGCTGTGGGGGGGCTTCCTGGCGCTCGACCCCCTCATCGCCCGAGTGGCCATGACGGACGCCCCGCACAATATGGGGCTGCTCGCGCTCGGCGTGGCCGCCGCCTGCTACGTCGAGAGCCGCCGCCGTCCCCACCTCCTCTGGCCGGTCGGTGTGCTCCTCGGGTCCGTTCTGGTCGGTCAGAGCCGGATCGAGCTGCTCCACATGCCTCTCTGGCTGCCCCTGCTCTTCGAGCCGCGCCACCGCGACGACGAAGGGCCATGGTCGAGGCCCGAGGTCGCCGCCACCGTGCTCGGCATCGCTGTCGCTGCGATGGTCCACCTGGCTCGCCTGCACCTGGCCAGCGACCTGGCGTTCCCTTCGCTCTCCCACGGGCTGGCATGGCTCGGCGCCCGCACCGCCTACGCCACAGCCGGTTGGGTCAACGGAGGGGTCCTGCTCTTGCTCCTCCCGCTCGCGGCCTGGGGGCTATGGCAGCGACAGCCTCGGGCCCTGGCCATCGCCCTGTCTCCATGGCTCTTGTCCGTCGCCGGGCTGGTCAGCGACGTCGGGCGCGCCCCTTGGGCCCACAACCCCGCCGTTGCCCGCTACGAGCTCGTCATCTACGCGGCCATGGGACTGGGAGCAGCCCACGGAGTCCTCGTCCTGCAGAGGGCCTGCCGGGCCGCGAGCCTCGGTCCGACCACCCGCCGCCTGGTCAGCTACGGCGTCGCCGGGCTCCTCCTCTGGGCGGGCCGGCCGTCCCCGACGGCCCCCGACGCGCTCACCGAGATCTTCCCGGACCTGGGCCCGGCCATCCAGCGTCCCCTGCCCAAGATGTCGCCCGACCAGCGCATGCCCTTTCAGGCCGAGTACCTGTTCCTCGCCGAGGCCCTGCACCATCTGCCCCCCGGGGCCACCGTCCTTGTGCCGTGGCAGCCCCACAATGGGTCGGCGAGCTTCAATGTGAGCCTGGCCATCCCGCATCTGCTGCTCCAGGTCGACCGGACGGACGTCCGATGGGTCGCCGTCGGCGAGCGCTGCGACGTCACCGCAAGGCCCGGCGACTACCTCTTCCGCAACAGCCTGCTCGACATCAGCGAGCCCGGTCTGGTGGCTCTCGGCCAGGAACGCGGCATCGAGAGCCTCCGCGCCCTTCGCCGGTGCTACGAGCGCCTGGCTCGGGGCGGGGTGGTGATCGACCGTCATCGAGGGCCGATGCGGTCCTTCCAGGTGCCGCTGCAGCACCCCGAGGGTGAGCTCGTGCTGAGCCGACTCGACCCCTGAGGAGCCTACCGGCCCGTGGGGGCATGCCAGTGGAGGATGCGCAGATGCCCATCGTCCGCGAACCAGGTGATGAGGGACGAGGAGCGGTTGCCTCGCATGCGGACCAAGGCCCGCTCGAGCTGCTCCACCGCCTCACCGCTTCCCGTGAGCCCAGGCGCCTTGGCATGGAGCGAGGCCGCCAGCTCCGTGGCCGGCTCGAGGTCGCCGCGGGCCGCGTCGAGGAGCGCCCGATTGATCCATGTGCCCAGCCGTCGGGAGCTCGTGTTCACCGCCTGCACCAGGTTCGTCTCCGCCTGGTCCAGCTCGCCCAGCTTGCGGTAGGCCTCGGCGCGGTAGGCCCAGGTGGTGGGACCGACGAACCCGTCGAACAAGGCCGCCCCCTCCTCCCAGGTAGCGAGCGCCTGCCTGTGGTCGCCCTGGAGCATGAAGGTCGCCCCCAGCCCGACCCAGGCCCACACCGTGCGATGGTCGGCCGCCAGCGCCTGCCGCAGGTCGGTGGCCGCCGCCTCCCAGCGCCCCAGCCAGAGCAACAGCTCCGCCCGGTAGGTGCGCAGGTGGGGGTGGTCGCCGTGCCGCTCCAGGAGGTCGTCGAAGGTCGCCAGCGCGGCTTGGGGGCCCCGGGTCTTCAGCACCATCTGCGCGCGCTGCCCGCAGGTTCGGGGGTGGATGGGCGTCGGGTAGGGGCATGCCTGCCCATCGACCAGCCAGGACGCGCCCGGGGTCCGGTTGCCCCCGAAGGCCTCCAGCGCGCGCTCGCACCGCTCCACCGTCGGGGTCGACGCGGACTCGGCCACCGGCTCGAGCAGGCCATCCAGCTCCACGCTCTTGCCGGCCCGCCCGCCCCCCGCCTCCATCTGGGCACGGGCCAGAAACGAGATCACCCTCGAAGGGACCAGCAGGCCCCTGCTGGTGAACTGAGCCTCCCTGGCCGCCTGGTCGGCCGCGCGGTGTCGGCCCAGCCGGAGCAACGCCTCGGCCCGCCAGGTCTTCGCCTCGCCATCCGACGGGTCTTCCTCGATCAAGCGTTCGAGCGCGACCAGAGCACCGGCCGGGTCGCCCGCGAGCAGGTCGCACGCCGCGAGCACCCGCCTCGCGCCCGGCTCCTCGCGCACCAGGGCCGCCAGCGCCCGCGCCTCGTCGAGGTCCATCCCCCAGAGCGCCATGCGGGCCAAGCCGACGATGGGCTCGGGACGGCCGGGTTCTTGGGCTCGGCCCAGCGTGTACAGCTCGATCGCCAACGAGGCATCCCCCACCGAACAGGCGAGCTCCGCGGCCAGCAACCGACCTTCGGGCCCCTGCTCGGCCAAGGCCCGCAGCGCCTCTCGTGGGCTCTGCCGGGCATGGAGCGCGCTCGCCCGGGCATGCAGCTCGATCATCTCCGGATCGTCCGCCAGGTCGGCCAGCTCGAACAGCAACCGTGCGGCCACCGGATCCCCCATCCGAATCGCGACCCTCACGATGGCTCGCTGCGGGCGTGGACGCGGGGGGCGATGCCGGGCGATGGCCTGGGCCACGGACCACCACAGATCGGGCCGACCGACCCTACGCACGGTGGCGAGCATGCGCTGGAGCTGGGACATCGACAGCGGGGTGTCCGCCTCGAGCAGGGCGAGGACCGTCGGCAGGCTGATCAGGTGGTCGGATGGGGGCGTTGGGGCCATCCTTTCACCTACATCGCGCGGTCGCGCTCTGCACCCAATCCGGGCGTGGCCGGGACGCAGACGAGCTAGACTCGGGGAAAGGAGGCCAGATGTGGTGGGTCATGGCAGCCATGGCGGTGCCGCCCTGCCCGACGCAGGCGGTCGATGAGGTCCGCGCCCTGGCGGCACAGCTAGCGGCCATCGAGCCAGGTCTTCGCTCGCTCGTCCCGGATCTACCGCCCCTGTCCGAGACCGCCTGGGCCCATGTGCGCGACGATGGCACCTGGCTCGCGGTGGGCAGTCACTTCCCGCCGACGTGTACCGTGGACGCCTACGAGGTCGGGGAGCGCCAGCTCTGGCCCATGCCGGGCAGCGGCAGCACCTCGCTCTTCACCACCGACGCGGGCACTCGGCCGATCTTGGCGGTCGGCACACACGACGAGCGTCGCGACGGCTGGGACACCATCGGCCACGACGCAATCATCGTGCACGAGTGGCAGCATGTCGGGCAGGCGCTGGCCCTCCGTGACGCCTTTCCGGACGCCAAGCAGCGCGACCAACTCACGCGGCGCTTCGCCAAGGGGCGGAGCTTCAGCGAGGCGGTGCGCACCTTCGCAGACGCCTTGAAGGTCGGCTGTGGGCCCGACGCGCTCCAGGCCTATGGGCGTGTCCTCGACGAGCTGCCAGCCAAGCTCCACGGGGCCTTCCAGACCTACGTGGTGGTGGAGGGCTTCGCACGGCACACAGAAGTTCGCTACGAGCTCGGCCGTCGGGGGGAGGCGGAAGACGATGCCACCATGGTGCAGCGGTGCCGCGTCATGGAAGGAGCGGAGTTCGGGTACCCGGTGGGATGCCTGCTCGCGCAACGGAAGCAGCGCTGCCATCCCGACGATGAGCAGGCCTTCCACGCCGACGTGGGGCGATGGCTGGAGCAATCACCCAGGCCCGCTTCGAACGTTCGGTAGGGGCCGGAGCACCACACCGCATCACTCGGGGTCCCCGGGGGGTCGGGCCACCGCCATCCGGCACGCCTCCACGAGCCCACTCGCGGGCGCGACCTGATCCAGCCACTTGCGCGTCTCGGGGCGCCCCTGAGCCAAGAAGTCCAGGTCGACGATGGCGACGGCACGGTTCACCTCGTCGATATCCCCGTTGGCCAGCTCCACCATTCGAGCGGCCACCTGGTGCACCTGCTCCTCCGACCCGGACGCGAGGACACACCCCGGACGAAGACGGGTGCCAAGTGCTCCGCCACGTCCAGACACGAGGAGCGTGAGCGCATCCACCGTCTCCTCGAGGGAGGGGCCCTTCTCGATGATGCGGTCGAGCCAGTTGACCTCGAGCGGGCACTTCGACTCCGGCGTCCACTGCTCCCCGTGAGCCTCCCAGAAGTCGCAGACGATGTCTCCCTGCCGCTTTCCGCACCGCCGCCCCGAGGAAATCGCCTTCCATACAGCGACCTTGGCGGCACCGATCTCCACGGGAGCGGGGTCGCCTCCGGGAACGACGTCGGTGACCCTCCCCTTCACCTCCTTTCCTCTGCCCAGGCCGCGCAGTGTCACGACCTCACCGGGAACGAAGGAGCCCTCGTAGTCCACCAGGCGGTTGCCCACGCCGTTCGGCCCACACAGGCTGGAGGCAGCAGCATCGGAGTACGTCAGATACCAGGTCTCGTCGACCTTCACCGCGCGTCGCGTCTTCAACATGTTCCTGCTCGGCTCGTCCGGTTCGAAGACGGCGCATGCCGCGAGGGTGATCAGGATGCCGAGCATGTGGTCTCCCGGTCAGAACGAGGGCCCGCCGGTCAGGACGACGGCGCCCGATGGTCGTCGGTAGTCAGCGTAGGAAGCCCGTTGCGTAGCGGCACGACCTTCTCACCTGACATGACAGATGGAGACACAGCCACGCGGGTAGAACGCGGTGGGTAGACGGCGAACTGCTACCCACGAGAGCGCGGGGTAGAGGCCTACGATGCCGATGGGGACGGCGTGTGAGTGTCGGGGCGGCTGGATTCGAACCAGCGACCGCCTGCTCCCAAAGCAGGTGCGCTACCAGACTGCGCTACGCCCCGAGGACCCACTCCGTAACGCTGACGCCCCCGAGTGGACCACCGGTCCTGTGCCGAATCTGCGTTAATCTGCGCCAGCTACCCGGGGGAAACATGTTCCTGCGTTCCGTTCGAGCCGCCATCGCGACGGTCACTCTGGCCCTTCCGCTCACGGCGTCGGCCTACGTCGACCCCAAGTGTGCCGAGGAAGCCGCGAGCATTCCCGACGACTACGACGAGCAGTCCCAGCAGGACTTCCTCCAGAACTACCCGGCGCTCTACACCACGCTGTCGCCCATCCATGGCCCCATCCCGCACAAGCCCAAGCACGGCGCCATCGGGCTCGACCTGAACATCGTGCCGCCCCTGGGCTGCTCCCGTCGGCTGGTGCTCAACTACACGAAGACGGAAGACACCAACAAGACGCCGATCGTGCCCCGCCCCCGCATCACGTTCGCCTTCCCGGCCATCGGCTCGGTCGTCCCCTACGCGGGCATCGCCTACGTGCCGCCGGTGCCAGCCTTCGGCACCCGCAACGTGATCATCTCCGGTGAGGTGGGCGCGGGCGTGCCCATCGGCGACACGTTCCAGACGGGCCTGCGCTTCCACGCCACCCAGCAGAAGACCGTGGGCGAGATCGCCACGCCCTTCGTCGAGGGCGACCCCGCCTTCGACGACCTCTACATCGCCTCCACCTTCGGCTTCGACGCGATGTTCGGCCTCGACCTGAAGGTGGTCACGCCCTACCTGGCCGCCGGCTTCACCGACGTGTCGACCTTCTTCCTGATCGGCGACGACAACGTCATCATCAACAACTACCACCCGTACTTCGGCTTCACGGGCTCCCTCGGCGTCGACGCTCTGGTCGCCGAGCGCCTCCGCCTGGGCGGGGAGTTCTACGCAGCGCCCGGCGGGGTCTCCACCCCCGACGACACGGTGGAGAAGGTGCCGCCGGCGTCCCGCTACGGGGCGCTCTACACGGGCCGTCTGCGGATCGCCGTCGAGCTGTGAGCCGATGGCTCGGGCCGGCGATCTGCTTCGCCGTCGCCACGCTGTCCTGTGGGTCCGTCGCGCTCGGCGACGTGGCCTGGGTGCTGGTGGGCCTGGACCACCTCGTGGGCATCGACCCCCGCGCCCAAGCCCTGGCCACCGGCGCGCTGTTCACCCTGATGGGGCTGGGGTGGGCGGGCGCCGCTCTACGCCGACAGCCCGCGGCGGACGCACCCCTCGACGAGTGAGGCCAGCGGGTCGGTCACCTGCACCTGCGCCGCTCGGGGCGTGAGCAGCGCCGGGTCCATCGCTCGGAGGCACCGGCCCGCGTGGTCGCGCGCCGCGTCGAGACCCGGCAGCTCGCAGCGCCCACCCGCCTCGGTCCACACGGGCTGGAGCAACGGCTCCCCCTCGTGCACCTCGTCGGCGAGACCCACGAGGTCGCCCTCGTCCCGACGCCACACCTGCAGCCGACCCGGGAGAGTGGCCTTTCCCGACCGGCGCGACAGCTTCATGGTGGGTTGATCGCGGATGAGCGAGAGCTTGCCCACGGCACCGACGCCGACCGGGGCATCGGGGCTGGTGACGATGCGCTCCCCCACGCCGTAGCCATCGCAGGGCGCGTCGGAGAGCTCGGCGATGGCGTGCTCGTCCATGCCGCCAGAGATGTAGATCCGGGTGTCGGTGGCACCGAGCTCGTCGAGCAGGGCGCGGGCCCGACGCAGGTTGGCCTCGGTGAGGTTGCTGTCCAGGCGAATGCCCGCGGGGCCACGGCCCCCCGCGGCCTGCACGGCCCGGACGGCGCCGCGGATGCCCGTGCGCTCCCCGAAGGTGTCGTAGGTGTCGACGAGGAGTGTGTCCCGCCCGGGGAACTGCTGATGGAAGGCCCGGAAGTAGGCCTCCTCGGTCTCGTGCCGGGGGACGCCCGGCTGCTCCCATGCCTGGATGGCAAAGTGGTCCATCGTGCCGGCGAGGGGCACGCCGTGGCGGGTGTGCGCCTCGACATTGGAGGTGGCGGCGCAGCCCGCGATGTAGGCGGCCACCGCCGCGTCGACGGCGGCCTCGGGGTGGGTGCGCCGGGTGCCGAACTCGAGCACCGCTCGGCTCGGATGGACCGCGTGGGCCGCTCGCACCACCCGACTGGCCTTGGAGGCGACCATGGTCATGTGGTTGATGATGCTCAGCAGCGGCGTCTCGATGAGCTTGGCCGAGAGCAGGTCGGTGGCCACCTCGAGGTAGGGCACGTAGGCGGCGGGGCGAACGTGGTCGACATCCAGGCGGTCGCCGTTGGAGCGAATCGCCTCCCCGGCGAACAGCGGCGTGCCTTCCCGAGGGGCGCGGATGGTGCCGCGGAAGCGCCAGCTACGCAGCCGGTCGACCAGATCGGGGTGCTCGGCCAGGGTGGGCCCGAGGATGGGCTGGGCGAGGAGCGAGGCCAGGCGCTCGTCGTCGAAGCGTGCCTGCTCCAGGTGATCGAGGCAGCGGGTGAGCCCGGCCCAGAGGAGGTAGCCGCGGGCGGGCTCGCCGGTGACCACCGAGCGCGGCAGACGCCGACTGAAGAAGGTCATCACCACCGGGTCGTCGCTGTGGCCGGCGACGTGGTGCGGCACGAGGGAGGTGAGCTGGTACAGGTCGATGTGGGTCGCAGGCAGCATCACGCCTCCAGCAGCGAGGGCAGCTGACGGAAGGCGCGCCCCCGATGGCTGATGGCGTTCTTCTCGTCCATGGACAGCTCGGCCATGCTGCGGCCCGGCGCCTCGCTGGGGAGGAAGAGCGGGTCGTAGCCGAAGCCCCCCTCGCCACTGAGGGTCTCACCGATACGCCCCTCGCAGGCCCCCGAGGCGGTGCGCTCTCCCTGGGCATCGACCACCGCGATGACGCAGCGGAACCGGGCCGTGCGGTCCGCGTCGGGGCCGAGGGAGGCCAGCAGGAGCGCGTTGTTGGCCTCGGCCGTGGCCTCGGGGCTGAAGCGCTTGCTGTGAACACCGGGGCGACCACCCAGCCCGTCGACCTCGAGGCCGCTGTCGTCGGCCACGGTGGCGTGACCGGTGTGCTCGAACACGAAGCGCGCCTTCTGCAGGGCGTTGTGCTCGAAGGTGTCGCCCGTCTCGGGGGGGTCGAGGTCGAGGCCGAGATCATCGAGGGAGCGCACGTCGACGTCGAGGCCGGCCAGGATGCGGCGGACTTCGTCGACCTTGTGGGTGTTGCGGGTGGCGAAGACGAGGGTGGGCATGCGCGGCCTCCGGGCGCGACCGCACAGGGCGTGCGGCGGCGCGCCGGTTGTAGCACGCCCCTCCCACGCCGAGAGGGCCCCCCGCGCTACTTGCGGGTGCCCGTGAAGCTGAAGCCCTGGGGATTGTGCACGACCTCGAGCGTGTCGCCGTCGAGGCTGAAGCTCCCCTCGCCCCACTGGCCCTGCTGCACCTTGCCACCGTCCTCGATGAGGGGAATGGTGAACGCGCTGATGTTCCGGCCCGACACGGTGACCGAGTCGATCGTCTCGGCGACCACCAACAGGTCGTAGTTCACATCGTTGACCGGGCCGGCCGCGATGCCGTTGAAGGTGCCCGCCGCCAGGTCGGCGAGGCCACCACCGTCGTCGTCGTCATCATCATCATCATCATCGCCGACCAGCACCGTGTCGTCGTCGTCGTCATCGTCATCATCGCCGACCACGCCCGAGTCTTCGGTGCCCCCGCTGGTCTCCTCACACGCCGTGAGGGGGGCGCAGAAGAGCGCCAGGAGCGGGAGCACGAAGAGCGAGTGGTTCTTGCCGAGCGTCATGGGGACCTCCAGTTGCGTCTGTCCCACGCTAGCCAGCCACCGCTGTGACCTTGTTCACAAGGCGGCGCCGGTGTGGCGTTCGGCGGCCAAACAGGCACCATCGAGGGCCATTTGCGTCTGGCCGACCGTCTCGACGGGCCGCGGACGACGAGGCACGGAGAACCCACAGCACGACGGGCTCATCGCCCAGGACCCGGCTCACGGCGGCCCTGGGCGACCTCAGTTGCATCCGGGTTTCGAAGTCACCCGCCAGAGGCGCAAATGGCGCCATTTTCGCGTATAAGCAGGGGCATGTCCGCCAGTCTCACCAGGATGAAGTTCCGCCTCGAAGGTCTCGACCACGAGGATGTCTCCTGGGCCCATCTCAGCGTGTTCGTCGACCACCTGGTGCAGGCCATCGCCGCGATGGATGGGGGGCCACAGGCCACCGAGATCTTGCCCCTGGCCGTCGACAACAGCGGGCCGCACCTGGTCATCGGGCTGCCGAAGGAGCCGGGGCAGAAGGCCGTTCGCCAGCTCCATCGAGGCCCCACCCGCCGATGGACGCCACAGCAGCGGCGCAGGGCCGACCCTCTGTATCGCTTCCTCGAGACGAACCAGTACCGCCTGGCCTGCGGCGTCCGGCGCTTCAAGACCATCCCCGTGCCGAAGGACCGCCTCGCGTGGCACGTGCACGAGTCCATGTCCTTGCACGGTGAGGTGCGCAGGGCGGGGGGCCCCGGCGGCGGGGCCGACATGGTGTTTCGGGAGCACGGGCCGCTGCACTGCGACGCCACGCGGGAGGTGTCCAAGCGGCTGGGCGCCCACCTGTACGGCATCGTCACCGTGTGGGGGCATGCCGAGACCGACCCCATCACCGGGGCCCTGCTCTCCTTCCGTATCCACGGCTTCCGCCCCCACGACCGGGTGACCCCGGTGCAGTGATCCTTCGGTCAGCCCTCGTGGTACCCTGGAGGCCACAGGGAGTACGGCATGTGGGTTGGGCTCGTCGGATGGCGTCGACCGCGTGCTCAACCGCGACATCAGCTGGCGGTAGTCCCCCGGTCTCGCAGGAAGGCCGCCGCCACGCCGCTCACCACCAGCCCCGTCATCAAGGTGCCGACCAGGCCCGCCACCCCCTGGGGCACCACCTCGGCCGCGTCCCCCAGCGCGTCCGGGAAGAGCACGAGGACACTCAGCAGGAAGCCAGCGGTCACGAAAGGAAGGCTCACCACCGTCGCGACGAGGCCGTGCGCCACCTGTCGGACGTAGCCCGCCCCCTCCCTCGTGCGGCGCAGCAGCGCCACCAGCACCACCAGCTCCACCAGCGTCGCCACGATGGGGAACCAGGCCGCCCCATTGGTGCCCGTGGCCACCACCTGCAGCCCGATGACCAGCACGCCCAGCAGCGCGCCGGCCTTTCCGGCCTCGGACCATGCCATCCCGTCGAGCATCCTCACCTCCTGCGTCTGGATACCCCTCTCCCCCCCGTCGACGCCCCCTCACGGGACGAAGGGGGCCGAGGGCTGCACCAACCGGTCCGTGGGCCCCACGGATCGGCCCGTCCTTCGGGCTACGCTACGGGCGATGGAGCACGTCAACGACATCGACGACCGCTGGGCGATGGCCATCGGCATCCCCGGCTTCGGGCTCACCATCCCCCACCTCGTGGGGCTGATGGGCCCCCTCACCGCCCAGCAGCCGCTGTACTGGCTCGGCACCGTGCTCTTCGTCGCCCTGGCCTGGGCCATCTGGTCGGGCAACCGCTGGCTGCTGTTCCGCCAGCGGGAGCGGCTCGACTGGTTCACCCGCCCCGTCCCCAAGATCGTGTTCCTCATCGTGGGCTGCGTGCTCTACACCGCACCGCTCACCGCCGGCACCATCAGCGGCTGGTACGTCCTCGCCGGGCAGCCCATCGACACCGATGCCCTCCGGGCCGTGGTGCTGATGAACGTGATCTGCGTCCTCGTGGTGACCCACCTCTACGAGACGGCCTTCCTGGTGAAGGCCCGCCGTGGCGACCGGCTGGCCCTGGCGGAGGCCGCCGCCGAGCGCGCCCGGGCCGAGCTCGCCGCCCTGCAGAGCCAGGTCGACCCTCACTTCCTGTTCAACAGCCTCGGCACCCTGGCCTGGCTCATCGAGGAAGACCCCGCCGCGGGTGCAGCCTTCGCCCGACGCCTCGCCGACACCTACCGCTACCTCCTCGCCCACCGCGACCGCGACCTCGTGCTCCTCGAAGACGAGCTCGCCTTCTTCGACGACTGCCTCGAGCTGCTCCAGGCCCGCTTCCGAGGCGGGCTGCGGGTGCATCGGCAGCTGCCGGACCAGCTCGACCGCTACCTGGTGCCCCCCATCGCGCTGCAGACCCTCCTCGAGAACGCCGTGAAGCACAACCGCTTCTCCGAGCGAGACCCCCTCGAGCTGCACCTCCACCTGGCCGGTGAGACCCTCGCCGTGCGCAACCCCCGTCGTCCCAAGGCAGCCGACGGCCTGGGCCTGGGCCTCGAGAACCTGCGTCGACGCTGCCGCCACGTGCTCGGGCGAGAGCTCGTGGTGCACAGCGAGGGCGAGCAGTTCGAGGTGCGCCTCCCCGTCGCTCGGATGGGCGCATGAGGGTCCTCGTGCTGGAAGACGAGCCCCCCGCCCGGGAGCAGCTCCTGGCGGCGCTACGAGCCTGGGATCCGTCGGTCCGCGCCACCTGCCTCGACACCGTCGCCGACGCCGTTCGTCACCTGCTCGCAGCCGGAGAGCCCGACCTTGTGCTGGCCGACGTGCAGCTGGTCGACGGGCGAAGCTTGGAGGTCTTCGAGCGCGTCCCCGTCCGCTGTCCGGTCATCTTCGTCACCGCCCACGACGCCTACCTCGAGCAGGCCCTGGTCGCCGGCGGCATCGACTACCTCTACAAGCCCGTCGACCCCGAGCGCCTCACGCGGGCCCTCGACAAGGTGCTCCGCCTCCAAGCCCACTTCGCGGCCCCGACGAGCCGCTACCGGCGTCGTCTGCTGGTGCGGCGCGGTAGCCGCACGCTGGCCGTGCCGGTGGAGCAGGTCGCCTGGTTCCACACCGAGCACCGCCTGGTGTTCGCCACCCTGCACGACGGCCGTCGTCACGGGGTCGACGAAGGCCTGGGCGACCTCGAGGCCGCCCTCGACCCCCGACAGTTCTTCCGCATCCACCGCTCCGTCATCGTGCAGGTCGACGCGGTGCGCGGCTTCACCCCCGCCGGCAAGGGCCGCCTGCGGCTCCAGCTGGAGCCGGCCTTCGACTGCATCGTCAGCGCCGAGCGGGCCCCTGCCTTCCGCCGCTGGGTCGCCGGGTAGGATCAGGGCTGGTTCGACCGCGGCAGCGTCAGCTCGAAGGACGACCCCTCACCCACGGTGGTCGTGACCGTCAGCGTGCCCCCCATCGCATCCACCAGGGTCTTGCTGATGGACAGCCCCAGCCCCGTTCCCTCGGCCTTCATCCCCTGCTTCCGCCCCTGGGCGAACGGTACGAAGAGCTGGGCCAAGGTCTCGTCGTCGATGCCGGGCCCGGTGTCCGTCACGGTGACGGCCCAGCCCGCAGCGACCTCCCGCGCGTGCAGCTCCACCCGCCCGCCCTCGGTGAACTTCAGGGCATTGCCGAGCAGGTTCAGCACCACCTGGCGCACGCGGATGGCGTCACCCAGCACGCTCTCCGGTAGGGCGTCGACCCGCCACAGGAGCTCGTTGCCGTTGGCCGCCGACAGCCCCTCGGCCACCTCGTGGACCTCCTCCAGGAGCTCCACTGGGGCATAGGCCGCCTCGCGTAGCTCCATGCGGCCTGCCTCGATCTTGGCCGTGTCCAGCACGTCGTTCACGAGGCTCAGCAGGTGACGACCGGCGTGGGTGATGCGCTCCACATCCTCGAGGGTCTCGGGGTCATCGGTCGTCTCCAGGACGAGCTCGCCGTAGCCGATGATGGCGTTCAACGGCGTGCGCAGCTCGTGGCTCATGCTGGCCAAGAAGGCGCTCTTCGCGTGGTTGGCCCGCTCGGCCTCGGCCTTGCGAAGCGCCAGGTCCTCCATCGCCTCGTTCATGGCGAGCTTGGACAGCTCCAGCCGATGGGTGAACCCGGCCACCAGCGCCGCCGTGCCACAGATGAACACGGAGGGAAAGGCCACCAGCGGAGGAATGGTGGCGAAGGTGATGTCGTGGCTCTGCAGGTAGACCACCATGGTCAGCAGCCACACGGCCGTGGCGATGGGCCCCCAGCGCCACGCCCCCGGAGGCGCCGAGGTCGTGCCGATGATCGTGCCGACCATCAGGCCGATGGCGGTGAGGGTGAACGCGATGAGCGGCGGGGAGAGGAGCATCAGCACCACGCAGTGGGCGAGCCACACCACGGCCCCCAGCTGCCCCAGCAGGTTCGTCGCATCCCGGACCCGGCGAGCGAGCGCCAGCTCGATCACCCCGGTCAGGAGCAGGGTGGCTGGCACCCCCCAGGCGATCACCGCCGGGTTCGTGACCCAGCCCGCGATGGCCAGGATGCTGCCGAGGAGTGCCCCCACGCCGGCAGCCACCAGTGACACCCAGGCCAGCTCGTCGAGCATGCGATCGGCGGCACCACGCGCCCGAGAGAGGCGGAGGGCGTCGTCGTGTTCCGGGGCGATGGGCGGCACGCGGCGATGGTATGCCCGCCTTGCGCGGGAACAAAGCACTCAGCGCAACGAGCCCCTGCTACGCCCGGTTCGCTCGCCACCAGTCGCCGGACCGCGCCATCGCGTCGCAGGCATCGAAGGGGTCGCGGTCGAGGGGCACGCCCGCCAGCTCGTGCAGCCGCCGGCGCTCGAAGCGCCAGGTGTGGTTCCAGTACAGCTTCGCCATGCCGGCCGCCTTGTCCAGCTGCTGCTCCACGTCGGTCGCCGGGGTGCCCGAGCGGAGGGTCGTCCCGAAGGCCCGACCCGTGGCATCCATCACCGACTGGGTCTGCTGCCAGTCCACCGGTGCCAGGTGCACGATGTCGGCCTGCGGCGCCGCGTCCGGCGTCGACTGCTCGTGCACCAGGAAGGACCAGTCCACCACCACGTCCACGGGGATCAAGCTCAGGCTGGTGTCCATCCGCACGTCGAGGGTCACGTCCGACAGGCCCAGACCCTCCATGGTCGCCATCAGCGCACAGACCTGGGCCATGCCCGCGGCATGGTCGCCATACCAGCCCGTACGGCTGTGCCCGGTGATGCCCGCCGGCCGCAGGATGGTGAGGGGAAGCGCTCCCGGGGCCTGGGCGGAGAGGTAGAGGTTCTTCTCCGCCGCGTTCTTGGTGAGGTGGTAGACGGTCGGCAGCTCCTCGATGCCGTGATGCAGGGTCTCCCGGACCACCTCGTCGGTCATGCCGATGCTGTAGGCGGTCGACACGTAGTGAAAGCGGAAGGCCGGTGCGAGCACCGCCCGGTCGCTGTGACAGGCGCGGTACAGCGCCGTCGAACACAGCACGTTCTGCCGATAGGCATCGGGGAGGTTCTTCCGGCCGTAGGAGAGGTCCGCGGCACAGTGGAACACCGCGGAGAGCTCGGCAGGACCGAGCTGTTCGACGATACGAGCCCACAGCCCCGGGATGTCCGCCCAGTCCACGGTGAGCGGCACGAGCTGCCCGGACGCAGCCAGGGCCGTCGCCTCGGCCGATGCCACGCCATGCCCCACCAGGGCCCCCCGCACCGCCCGCCGGACCGCAGCGTCCGCATCGAGGCTCCGGGTCAGCGCCACGCAGCGCATGCCGCGGGTCAACGCCTCGGCCACCATCGAGCTGCCGACCAGTCCGGTCGCTCCGGACACGACGAGGGCGCTCACTTGGCTGCCGCCTGGCCGGCCTTCGCCGCCCGCAGACGCGCCCCGAACAGGGACCGCGCCACCAGCGCACGCTGGATGGAGGTGGTGCCCTCGTAGATCTCCAGCAGCTTGGCATCCCGGTAGATCCGGCTGATCTCGTACTCGCTCGCGTAGCCGTAGCCGCCGAACATCTCCATGGCGTCGTTGGCGAAGTTCACGGTCACATCCGACGCGAACATCTTCGCCATGCTGGCCTCCAGGGTCGCGTCACCGGCGTCCCAGGCCCTCGCAGCCTTCTCGGCCAACAGCCAGGCGGCCTCCCTGCGGGTGTGCCACTTGGCGAGGGTGGACTGGAGGGTGGGCAAGGCCAGCAGCGGCCCCTGGCGCCGTCGCCGCTGAGCCAGGTGGTCTACCACCAGGTCCGCGATGCGGTCAGCCACACCCACGGCCCCGGCAGAGATGATGGTCTTGCTCCGCTGAACACAGTGCAGCGCCAGCGGCAGCCCCTCCCCCTCCTCGCCGATGCGGTGCTCAGCCGGCACGAACACATCGTCGAAGAACAGCTCGCTGGTGTCGGACGCGTGCTGACCCAGCTTCCGCAGCGGGGCCCCGCGGCTGAGGCCGGCGCTGTCGCCCGGTACGTAGAAGAGGACCCCGGCGCGCCGCCCATCGCTCACGCCATCGAGCACCGCGTACACCGTGAAGTGGTCCCCGACCGTGCCGTTGGTGATGAAGCACTTGGCACCGGACAGGCGGTACCCCCCGTCCACGCGCCGGGCAGTGGTCCGGCTGTGGACGACGTCGAAGCCCGTGTCGGGCTCGGTCATGGCGAACCCCCACAGCGAGAAGTCGTCGACGTAGGCCCCCGCCGTCTTCTGACGCAGGGCGAGGGAGCCGCGCAGCAGGATGGGGGTCAGGGCGAGCACGTTGATCAGCGCCGACGTGAGGACGCCGCCCGAGCCATACCCGAGGCAGCGGGCGACCTGCGCCATGTCGAGGGTCGACAGGCCCGCGCCGCCCACATCGGCCGAGACGAAGCCCTGCAGCCAGCCGAGCTCGTGCAGGCGACGGTAGACGTGGAAGGGGAAGGGGCCCCCGTCGTCGGCCTCGGCGGCCGCGGGGAGCACGGTGTCCCGAACGAAGGCCCTGAGGGGCGCGAGGTCGTCGGGGGTCAGCGAGGGAACGGTCAGCATCGGGGCAGCCTCTCGGGGAGCGGGGAGTGCTCCCGGAGCCTACGGCGACCCGCCGGGCAGGCGTCTCACACGGTCTCACAGCGCCGAGGCGGCTACCCGTTCAGCACCTTCTTCCAGGCGGGAAGCCCCTGGGCGACGCGCTTGGCGAAGGCCCGGCCGTCCATGGTCTGGTTGTCGAAGCGCAGCGGCCGCGGGGTGAAGCCGTGGTCGTCGGCGAGGGCCTCGGCCCGGCTGGCCAGCTGCTCCCAGCGACGAAGGGGCTTGCCCATGGCCAGGCGGTCGGTGGAGCCCGCCGCGACGAGGAGGTCCTTCGCGACGATGAGGAGCTCCTGCCAGGCCGCATCGAAGGCCTCGCGCTGCTGTTGGAGGAACTCCGGGCTCCGGCGCTTGGCCGCGATGGCCGCCTGCACCGTGCGCTCCAAGGCATCGACCTCCCCTTCCCAGCTGGCGCGCTGGGCCAGGATGGCACCGATGAAGGCCCCCATCTCTTGCTCTTCGTTGACCAACGGCAGGGGCGACCGCCCCGCGCCGCGCACCTGCAGCTCCTTGGCGGTCCGCTGCCACCGCTGCAGCGGCATGAGCAGCTCGCTCCGCTTCTTCGAGCGACGCCGCAGCTCGTCGAGCTGATCGAGCACGTCGAAGAGCTCCCGCCAGGACGCGATGAAGTCTTCGTCGGACATCCCCCCGACCGACTCGGTGGCCTCCACCACCTCCCGTGGAGGGAGCAGCCGCACGGGGACCTCGGCCACCTCCGGGTGTGCCCGGAGGATGTCGTTCATCAGAATGCGCACCTTGTCGGAGGCACCGATGAGGACCTCGTCGGACTCCATGATGTAGCTGGCGAGCTTGTCGGCAGACACCAGGAAGCAGCCCGTGGCCCCCACCGCCAGCTCCCGGTCGGTGATGCGACGGCGCGGCAGCGCGAGGGGGATGCCGAGGGCGTGGGCGAGGAGGTTGGCCTCCGCCGCCTCCCGATCCCACCCCCCGGTGCGGGCCTGCCGGAAGTCCTCCTGCTGCCGGAACGAGGCCTCCACCGCCGCCGCTCGGCGAGCCTGGGCCCCCACCCCGTGGCCGTGGGACCCCGGCATGCGCTGCACGTGGCGACCGACGTTCTCGATGCCCTCCATGTCGCGCTTCAAGCTCCGCAGCAGCTGGGCCAGCTCCCGCGCATCCCGCAGCTTACAGGCCGCCGCCAGGGACTCCGGCGACAGCTGGTCCACCGAGGAGACCGGCGCCTTCGACGACGGGGCCGGAGCACGGGCCGACGAGACGGGCGGGGCCGCGGCTGGCTCGGTCGACGGAGCGCTGGCCGCCAGGCTCTTCAGCGTCTCGACGTAGATGGACAGCTCGGCCTTGAGCTGCAGCACCTTGGCCTCGGCGTCTTCCACGCGCTGCGCATCGGCGCCCATGAAGGACTCCCACATCCCCCTCGGCTGGGCGCTCTGCACCGTGGCCTCGATCTCGGCCTTCACCCGACGGATTTCCTGACGAAGCTGCGCTGGCGTCTGCATCGAACCCCCTGGTCCGGTGCATACGGACCACGAGGCGCCATGTTGCCATGATCAGGACGGGTGGTGGAGCCCCTGCACCATGGCCCAGACCCGCTGCCGCTCTTCGTCGGAGAGCTGGTCGACCGCCCGCGCGATCTCCGCGGTGTCGGCATGCCGCACCAGTATGGGCTCCCCCTCGTTGTCGCCGGCCAGCACGATGTGGCACTTGAAGCCCAGGACCGTGGCCCAGGCACAGAGCGACTCTACGTCGGGACGCCCGGCCCGCTCCTCCCACGACAAGATCGTGAGCTGATGACGCGGCGGCCGCTGGCGGGCCTTCTCGTTGCCGCTGCGGTCGCGCGCCGTGAGGTAGCTGGCGATGGCCTGTGCCAGCTCCGTTCGGCTCGCCCCGGCCCGCTCCCGCGCAGCATGGAGCCGCCCGCGGAGGGTGGGCCAGGCCGAGGCACGGAACGCATGCGATGCCCAGTCGGTGCGTAGCGAGCTCATCGGACCTCCGATCGACAGATGTCTCGTGACCCTCCGCGGGCTCGGACGCAAGGCCCTTCCGCGCCGCAGCGAGATAGTCGAGGAGCAACCGACCTGCGCCCCCGAGTTCCCATGCGCCTTCCCCTCGTCTTCATCGCCGGCCTCGCCGCATGCGGCACCAGCGACGCGCCCGAGCCCCGTCCCGGCGAGCGGTCCCAGGGCACCTCCACCGGCGCCGAGCCGATCCTCCCCACCGTTCCCGACGTCGTGGGCTGGGTGGTGATCAACGAGCTCCAGCCTCGCAACGAGTCCACCCTGCCGAGCCCCGGCGCCGACCCCTTCCCCGACTGGGTGGAGCTGGTGAACACCACGGCCGACCCCATCCCGTGGTCCCGCGTGTCCCTGTCCGACGGCGGCGCCCCCGTGGTGGTGCCTCTGGAGGGCGAGCTCCTCCCCGGCGTCCACACCGTCCTGTTCACCGACCTCCTGGGCATCGGCCTCAGCGGCGACGGCGAGACCCTCGATGTGTACGTCGACCGCTCCCCCTCCGACCAGGTCGGGTGGACGGCCCAGCCCCGGGACGTCTCGGTGGCCCGGGTGCCCGACCTCAGCGGCGAGCTCCTCCCCACCGCCACCCCGAGCCCCGGTGCCCCCAACCCCGCCCCGTCGGCCTCCCTCGACGCCGCCGACGCCACGGTCTTCGTCGCCGACCAGGTCCACACCATCGACTTCGTGGTCGCCGAGGACCTCCTCGACGAGCTCGCCGAGGGCGACCGCTTCATCGGCACCTTCAACGACTACCAGGAGGTCGAGGCCTCCGTCGTCATCGACGGCATCCACTTCCCCCGCATCGGCCTGCGGCGGAAGGGCAGCGCCTCCACCGACCCCCTGAGCGGCAAGCCCCCGTTCGTGGTCGACCTCAACGCCTTCGTGCCCGGCACCCGCTTCCGCACCCTGAAGGAGTTCAACCTCAACAACGGCAAGGTCCTCGACCCCACCCTCCTGCACGAGCACCTCTCCTACACCCTGGCCCGGGCCTCCGGCATCGCCGCCCCGCGGGTAGGCTGGGCCGTGGTCTCCCTCAACGGCCTCGACTACGGCATCTACGCCCTCGTGGAGCGCCACGACGACGTGTTCATCGAGCGGAACTTCCCGGGCTCCGGCGAACAGGGGGTGGTGCTCGAGCCCAACGAGACCTCCGACGGCAACTGGCTCTCCGGCGGCGACTTCGGCGGGCGCAGCCTCGCGTGGGACTTCGAGGAAGGCCCCGTCCCCGTCGACCCTGCCATGATCGCCACCGTCGAGCAGATCAGCGACCTCGTGAAGGGTCCGGCCTCCGACGACGCCATCGCCGAGCTGTGGACCCTCGCCGACCGCGACACCGTCACCGGCTACTTCGCGTGGGAGAACGTGGTGGGCCACCACGATGGCTACCACGTGCCCAACAACTGGCGGGTCTACGTCGATCCCCAGACCCTCCACGTCCACCTGCTCCCCTCGGGGGCCGACTGGACGTGGGACCAACGGGCGGGTCCGTGGGCCTGGGGCGGGCGGCTGGCCAGCTGGTGCCTGAAGAACGCCGGCTGCGAGGCCGATGTGGCACGCCGCATGGTGGAGATCGCCGACACAGTCGACGCCATCGCCCTGGCCGACGAGTACGACCGCATCTACGCTGGCATCGAGCCGCTGCTCCTGAGCCAGCCGCGACCGAACCACAGCGCCAACGGCATCCGCAACGCCGACATGCGCACCCGCGTCACCCTCGAAGACTTCCCGGCGAACGCGCGACGGGACGCCTGCGAGCGCGTCCCGAGCGTGTGCCCCTAGCCAGCCGGGCTGGCCATCACAGGTCTTCGACCCACTCGGCCTCGAAGTCCACCTCGATGGTGCAGGGCGACGGAATCCCCGCGATGGCGGCCGCTGCCTCGCAGGTGTCGTTGACGCAGGCGAACACCGCCGACTGTGTGCCCGTGGCCTGGGTCTTGTTGCTGAAGCTCCCCTTCACCGCGACCGTCAGCTCGGCTTCCGCTCCGCCGCCCAGGTCCACCACCTCGGCGATGCGCTCCGGGCAGCTGAAGTCCTTCCCGTCGACCGTGCAGGTGAAGGTGTCGGTGCCGTCGAGGGGGTCGACCACGAAGGTCCCGTCGTCGTTGTTCTCGATGGTGAACTCGCCGTCGGCGCCGTCGTAGTCGATGGCCTCGGTGCACGTGTTCTCCACCACCGTCTCGTCGGTGTAGTCCCACACGCCGGTCTGCGGCACACTACCCCCGCAAGCCGCCAGCAGCGGCCACAGGGTCAGCGCCCAGGTGCTCGTCTTGTCGTTCATGCATCCTCCTCGCCCTCAAGGACACCACAGGCGGGCGACAGCGACACCTCTTCGCTGCGGAAAAGCATGGGGAACCCCGCCCTCTCTGCGGTAGTGTGCCGCCCTCGGAGGTCCCCCCATGACGCCCTTCCTCGACTCCACCGCCTTTCGGGTCTACGCCGCGGTCTCGGCCGTGCTCGTGCTCAAGATGGCGGTGCTCGCCTTCGCCACCGCGACGGTGCGCGGGGTGCACAAGCAGTACCCCAACCCCGAAGACGCACGCTTCCTCAAGGGCGACCACGCCCCCGACCACGACACGGTCGCGCGCATCAAGCGCGCCCACGCCAATGCCATGGAGAACGAGCCGCTGTTCATGGTCCTGGGCCTGCTCTACACCCTGCTCGGGGCCAACCCCATGGGCATGCAGATCTACGCCTACACCTTCCTGACCGCCCGCGTGATCCACAGCCTCTGCTACGTGTTCAAGCTCCAGCCCTTCCGCAGCCTGTCGTGGGTCGTGGGCGCCCTGTGCCTGGTGGGCATGAGCGTGCAGGTGCTGCTGCGCGCGTTCGGCTGAACCGCCCTGCCACCTGACCTAGGACAACCAACTGTGGATGACCGGTGGACATCGGGCCGCAGTGGCACTGGACAGAACGGGCGGCGAGTCCATCTGGC
>ENA-OWNT01001786-OWNT01001786.1-seawater-metagenome-genome-assembly--contig:-NODE-1786-length-25029-cov-3.947780_pt1 | contig 25029 bp, 16 predicted proteins | sample MGYA00238136_ERZ651165 | MGnify/ENA primary metagenome ERZ651165 (study PRJEB26861, sample SAMN08777766) | seawater metagenome | isolation source: coastal seawater | place: USA: Florida | collected...
TTCCGCCTGCGATTTTGCAGCTCCGTCTCCGTCCGCCGTTCGTTCATCGTCGTCATTCGTTCGTTCGTTCGTTCGTCGATCATCGATCGAATGAATGATGTCACCGCCCTCCCGCCAACACATCAACGACGACGACGACGACGACGACGACGACGACGACGACGACGAGGGTTTTCTGGGCAAGGTCCCCCTCACTCTTCGGGCACACTTCGGGGTGAGCTACGGGGGTCGCGCATGGCGTAGTCTAGTTGTCATTGGTTTCATAAACTATCAACAACAACGACAACAACAGCAGCTGATGTCGTGAATTAGCACAACAACGTATGGCGAGCATCGTTGCAACTGAAAAGCAGCGGGGCCGAAGACAGTGGAATTGAGTTCACTGTGGTGGCGTGTTGGGCTGGACTGTGAATTGCAAGCGATACCATTCCTACGCCGGCGTCAGCGAAACTCTCTTTTCGTGGCGGCGGTTGGTCGACATTGTCTGCCCGCGAAAACTAAACGGGTATTGTTATCTTTGTTACTATTTTCACCAGTAATTGTCGCCCAACCAGACCCACGGCTTATTTTCTACCAGCACAAGTACGACCGCGTCGATGCTGGTGTCATCCATGCTGTATATTTTATCTTATTTTTGTGTTCATTTGATACAATGTTGATCGTGATATTTTCTAGTGCACCCATTCTGCTTCACCATCCCCTACGCATGGATCGTCGCCATTGGTGGCGTGATCGGTTACTTCACGAAAGGAAGCATTGCCTCTTTAGCAGCAGGAGGCGGCAGTGGTCTCATCATTGGGTACGATGTTTTCCTCGCTGGGCTGCTGTTCTGGGCGAATGGTACAATAAAGTTGTGTTTGTTTCCCATGAAGATACCTCGGTCATAGATCTTTGAACAAGTTCCACAAACAGCAAACAGCGACGTTGGAAACTGCTTTGAGTTTGGTCCGCTTTTCTCGTTCTGTCACCTGCACGGCAACACGTAGTCATTATCCGGTTGCATCCACTTCGTAGGTGATCTCCGCTATTGTGGCGTTTGCCATGTTTAAACGGTATCAAGATACTCAAAAGATCATGCCAGCTGGTAAGTTCGCCGATGCGTCGGAGCCATCTCCCAATGTTTGCTGCTCGGTCCGGCACTGACACAGTGCGCTGGCTGCTGATTTTCACAGGGCTTGTTGCCGGACTTTCTATCGCACTAGCTCTCTTCCTTGCGTATCGACTGGTAAACCCACGCCCCGTCACAAAGTCAAAGGAGTGAGCTCGGCTGCTCATATTGGGTTCGGCTGGCCTGTCAAGCCCGCACCAACTATTTCCGATCGCCGTTGGACGTAGTGTTTGTTGTTGCACTAAGTTTCTTTACTTCAATCACTACACTTGTCAAACGTCTCACATGTTTGGGGCTGGAGGTTTCCTTGTCTTGTGACAAAGACACTGCGCACCAAGCAAGCGGTGTGGATTGGCTGACATCGCAAGTCGCGCAAACAACATAGATTTTGATGTATGGCACTCGTACTCACTGCACGATACAATGACAACGGACACCCGAACGTCAGAAACCAACCACAGCACAGCCTACATACGTACCCCTACATACATACCAACATACGCACAACAACAGAAGCTGTAGGATAACCACCAACCATCACACAGCGGGTTCGCGCGCAAAAGTTCCCGCAAAGAAGCAAAACAGTCACCAAAAAACGGCAAAGAAAAACGCGCAAAGGGAAAAAGAAATGCCGCCCCGGAGACAGAATCGAACTGCTGCCGAGTGAACGACCCACGGATTTGAAGTCCGCGCCAGGCACCAGCCATGGATCACCAGGGCAACCTGTAAAGACCAAACACACACTTATTAACCACACGCAGATGTATCATCGTCCCCACTCACGCCCACCCACTCTCACTCACACCCGCGTGAGAGGTTTGAGTACATGTAATAATCGTTCTATAGCGCGTTCTCTTTCAAATCCCTAAACTAGGCGTTATAAATAAGATGCTCGCTCGCACTCCCACCCACTGGACGAGCTGTTTCAAGCACTTGATATAATAGTGACATTATGTCATTCTCTTTGAAAAGCAAGGAAATACGGCGTTACGCGCTGCGTGCGGGGACTGTGAGCTGTGTGTGAGTGTGAGGGCGGTATGAGCACCACGTGATTTTAGTTCCGGGTTGTCATACTCTCACTGTGAGTTATAAAAGGCAATGCTGGATGTGACTTTTGGACTCCAGCAGATGTGTCAGTATAGCCTGTATAGCGTGCATAAGCGTCGTTCGCCGCTTGTCGTTCGTCCTGTGTCGTTTTGTTAGCGGCGAACTGAGGGCGCTGTTGCAACGGCGCAACATCGCAACGCAACGTCGCAACGAACATTGCAACGTCACGACGAAGTGACGGAGTGACGGAGTCCGTATGAAAGCGTTCGTCACGCGGCAACAATGACAGTGACGCTGAAGCATATTCGAAGCACAATGAGGAAGCATTGAGGAAGCGGCGTCGTAAGCGTCGGATGATTTTATTTGCATTGAAATGTTCCTCGCGGAAAAATTGATGAGTGTTTTTTTGTTGCTCCTGTGGTTTACTTAGGAACAATCGAGCGGCGGCGATGGGCGTATCTAATGCAGTGGCTGTGCAACCTTGCTAGTTGAACTGCACTGATGTTGTCCATCGCTCTTCTGGTGTTGGCGACGTCGTCGCAACTCATATTTTTTGTTGGAGCCACAAGCCCTGGAGAATGGTTTCGCGAAGCAGTTCAGTTCCAAAGAGAAGCACGATATCGCGAAAGTTCGGCCCTCTTTCAACGTGTTGTTGACAACGTAGATACGCACGACCACCAATTCTCCCACTTGTTGCCAAGCGCCTATTACAATCTTGCAACGGCCCAAAATCAACTGCAACACACCGATGACGCAAAAGCAAACTATGCCTTGTCAATCGAGCACACCCAAGACCGCGAAAACTCGGACACATTTATTCCGGCCGCTCGCGCGCTTGGGATTTTGCTTTTGTCATCTGGGAGTTATGCGTCCGCGCAGGCTTGGTTCCAGGAGGTGCTGGGACGCCAACCGTGGGACAAGCGCACGGCATTCAACCTCTACTCGGCCCTGAAAGAGCAAAATAAAATGGACAAAGCACTTGAATTGCTGGAGTTCGTGACCAAGTTAGATCCTTCGTACGATCTCGCGGCCATCGAACTGGCAGAACACTTCTTGCTTTCGAGCGACCCCGCGAAGGAGGAAAAGTTGCAGCGAGCACGCAGTGCTCTTCGGCGCATTTCAACACAAAATCCCCACTCTGTGCAGGCCAAGATGACGGAAGTGCAGGTTTTAGTGGACTTGAACTTGTTTGATGACGCAATTGAGCTGGCAAAACAAGTGAAGGCACAGGTAAACGGTCAAGACCCAGGGCTCTTGGGTCAATTGTGCGTGGCGTACCGCCTGAAACACAATCTGTCTGCTGCTGTTCAAGCATGTCAGCAAGCCATTCGGCTCAGTGAACAAGGATATAAAAGTGTGAGGAAGCAGCATCATATCGCGCGGAGGAACGGTGTGCAACAATCTGTGGAAGAGAAACTCGGATTTTGGGTGCAGCTTTGTTACTCGCAGGCGCTGCTGCCCCAAGGTGTCGGTAGTTTGGCCGGCAGTATCCAAAGCGCCATTTCTGCGTGCTCGCAGGCTGACACTTTACTCACAACGTCTGTTGAAAGCAACCGGGATCAAGCTGTGTCCGTGGATGAGATGCACCGCTACACGAACTTTAGACTCATGGTTGACTCCAGTTTGTCGGTGTTGCACGCAGCCAACAATCGGCCACGAATAGCAGCCCAGTTTGCGCACAAAGTTCTTGATGCCGACGCAGAAATTCTGCGCACGTCTGCACGTCGCTCACCACTTGCAGTAGTTTGTAGTGGCGGCGGCGCTGGGAGTACATCTTTTATGAGCGCACTCCAAGCAGCTGGCATTAACGTCAATGCTGGAGTTGGGTCCTCTTACTTGAAGCACCGCACCCTGCAAATTCTGGAACAGACTCGGTCGACTCTGAACGTCGGTATCGACTTCGGTCTGTACGTTGTGCGTTCCCCAAGATTAGCTCTTGCGTCGATATTCAGACGGCAGTTCCAGTACTTGTTGGGGGTTCAAACAAATAACGGTCCGCCAGCGAGCACGGAAGCTGCCCTCGCAATGCGATCGTTCCATGACTACGCCGCTTACGTCGCTCGCCACCACAGTTCAAGTCACGTTGCGGGCTCTAGCTCTGACACATGCGCCTTGATGGGTGAGGATGGGTGCACAGACGAAGCATGGGACCCACTTCCTCTTTGGAATCATCTCCAGACATGGCTGACACCCTCTTCTTCGATTCCCAGAATGATCATTCATCGAGAGCGCGCACTTGAACCCAAAGTATTTGCAGCTTTGTGCGACTTCTTGCACGTATCCGGGAGTGTTGCTGGCAGAATGAGGGCAGCGCTACTACAAAGTGAACGCGCAACAAAGCAACCCTACGTATCTGAGCTCAGCGCCGAGTTTGAGGCTTCGCTCGTCGATCACTACTCGCCGATAACGACATTCATTGACCACCAACTCGCTGAGGGTTTCATTGTGCTGCCATCCCAGTCCACGTCTCAAGCTTCCACCACACAGCACAAGAGCTCGAAAAAGACAAAAAGGAAAAAGAAGAAGAGGCTCTGACGTTGTGCCATATTATAATAAAAATACCAACAGAGCGCATGTCCGTCTGTTTGTGTGCTTCATGTTGGCGGCGGTGTCGCATACGACGCAATGATGGCCATCTGCCGCAGCCGGCAGTAGCGGTTGGTGGCATAGCTCTCGTTCAAATTATTGCCGTTCACAATCAACTCCGCTGCTCTGAGGGCGATGGACCCACAACTACCACTTGATGCGACACGCTGTCCACGAACGGTGCCCTGTCCATACCCATCGTTCCACTCTCGGCTACGGAAAACGACTCTGGAACCAACACTCGGCAGTCCAGAAGCTAAACTACGTATTTGTGCAACTGTAGTCAGCAACATGTCTTGAATTTCACTCGCCACAAAGTTGTTCTGTAGACTGTCAAAGTACTCGAGGCGACCTCTGGCAAATGAAATCACAGCTAGAGTCCAATGCATGCCTCGTAATATTGGGACCAACACACCGTTGAGGTGGAAGCGTCCAGTGGCACGCTGTGCGGTGAAGCAAGCATGGACAGCAGCCCGGATGATGGTGCCAATCGTATCCATGTCGCCAACCTCAGCACAGAGCTGATATGCCGTTGGCAAGAAAATGTAGCCACGTTTGAGGAATTGCCCTGCCCCGTTGAAGTGTGCTATCAAGAAGTCCATGCAAAAGTTGTCTGTGAAGCGCTCGTCCACGAGTGATTCGAAATTGCGAGGTTCCATGTTAAATTCCACGGAATCCTTCAGGTGTGCCCGAAGCGGGCACTTGATTCGAGCAAACACTGTATTGCCAGGTAGTTGATGCAATAGATAACAAATTTGCCGAATTTGAGGCTGCGCCAATGGTCGTGATCCACGTGGTGGTGCCATTGACAACGACCCGTTGAAAATACCGCGGAAAAACCTGAACTCTTGCCGCACTTCAGATGCAAGTACCCGCAACTTGTAAATCAGCAGGAGATCTTGGATCAAGAGCAGGTCACAGCGCCCAAGACCAGGCCAGTTGAAATAGATCAACTCCGAAGGTTTGATAGTCTGAGAAACTTTGCGTAGGAACTTTTCAGTCGCGTTCACCTCGCTCTCAGTTGGTATTGTTTGCAGCGCGGTGATGTCCATCACTGGTTTGGAGTTTCGAGCGCATCGCACGCAGCGCCCTGGGTCTAAGAAAGTCCCTATCGACCGCGTTGGTTGCAGTTGTGCCTGCGGTTTTACATAAAACGAGCGCTTTTGTTCCATGATGAATTTTGGATGCAGGTACCGCTTGCCATTGCGAGGGATACCGCATTTCACCACCTGACGCGGAAGCGCAGGGGCAACGCCATACGCAGGTGGAGCTTCGTCTACTCCACGCACGTGTGCTCGACTGCGGATCTTCTGCGCTCGCGCAAGCTCTTCCTCGCGCCTTCGCCTGTTTTCAGCGGCAGCTGCCGCTGCCGCTTCCTTCTGCTGTGCGATCGCCCGCCGCTTCCTTTCCAGGTCTTCCAGACGCTTGCGTTCTGCCTCGTCCTCTTCTTGACGTCTAAGCTGTGCCTGCCGTTCGCGTTCCTCAAGTTGCCGCTGGCGTTCTTGTTCCGCTCTTCTTGAGCGCTCAAGTTCCTGTAGTCGGGCACGCTCAAGCTCCTCCTGGCGCTGGCGAGCGACGGCACGCCGCCTTTGCTCTAACTCTATTTGGCGCTGGTGCTCTGCAGCTTCGGCCCTACGCCGGCGTTCGACCTCCTCTTGCTTTTCGCGAGCGATTGCGTTGGCTTCGTCCAGTTGACGCTGGCGGTCGCGTTCAAGCTTGTGTTCGCGTTCCAGCTGCAATCGCCTACGACTGTCACGCTCAGCTTGCAGTTCCATTGCCTGTCGCCTTTGCTGAACCTCCGCAAGACGCTGGGCTTCTGCAGCTTGTTTCTGCTGCTCAAGTTCAATCTCTCGCTGGCGTTGACGCTCGATTACCTGACGCTTTCGCTCCAGCTCAACCTGGCGACGACGTGCTTCCTCCTCAAAACGTTGCTCTCGGCGTTGCTTGTCAATGGCTTCTTGTTGCCGCTCTACGTCTTGCTGTCGACGCCACTTTGCCTCTGCTTCCGCACGGCGTTCGCGTTCCACTTCCTGTCGTTGAAGTTCAAGGTCACGTTCACGTTCACGTTCACGCTCAAGCTCACGCTGAGCAGATTGACGTTGCTGCTCGACATTGGGGTGTTCCCGTTGCAAGACTTGTGTGTGAGTGCGTTCAGGGTGTACCGAAGACTTGCTTGCAACTTCGTTGTAGGCAGGCGGTAGTTCTTGTTCATCATCTGCAGGTTCTTCTGGAACAACATACTTGGTTGGCTGATAAGCTTCGTGGTGGTGGCTGGACGCTTGTGCACCTGAAACGGCTGGATACAAGCCACCAGCGTCCTTCGTGCCAACCTTGGGGTAGAGTTGCTCAGCAACAGCGGTTGAACGATTTGACGCATCACTTTCCTGTTTTCCCACCACCTCATCTGCAATCGGAGCTCTGTCACCGGCATACAATGAATCAGGAATGTTCAACTTTGCCATGGCACGCTGCAAAGTTTCGTTGCTTTTTTCAGTCGAAGCGGTGGTTCTACTCGCTGGATACATTGCGCGCGAAAGCGAAGTGGTGTCTGGGGAAGAAACAATGGAATCGACATCTGCAACGCTTGGATCATCGGGGTTTGAATCAGTGGAAAGCTCCGAGGTAACTTGGTAGTTGTCGCTAGGCGCGACCTCAAAGTGACCATCAGTCGGGTGGCTGCTCTTGTCATCCCTTGGCAACAATGTGCTGGCATTCGCGCCGGCAAAAGAGTGAGGCCCACTGCGATCGTCGAACAACCTTTCAAAGAAGTCTACATCTGAAAACACGGTGTCGAATTTGCTCTTAAGGCGACTGGCATAGACCTGATCTCGAAATCGCTCTTTAATTTGGTCGCGGATGTACTCCAGGTTGTTGATTGCGTCCTCGACAGCTGAACGGTACCACTCCCTCCCACGTTTACAATCATCGCTCTGGAATCTTGGCTCATCCTTCAGGCTTTCGAAATATGTTCGTGCAAATCGCTTCAACAGCACGTAAGACTGCTCAAGATTTCTAGTTCGTAGGCACATGGTGCCGTCCTCATGCAACTTTCGCGCGTTGTCAATCACGAAATGAATATTCGTTGAGCCTTTAACGGGGATGGGTGCTGTTTGGTCCTCGAAGGTTTCAACGAACTCGGTCCATTTGTGGTCGACCGTTTTTTGCTCTTCAGCCGTGCCTTCGCCCACGGCTGCGAATTCACTGCCTGCAGCATCATCGTCATCATCAAGTTCTTCAATTGCTTCGAAAAGATCAAAGTCGTCCAAGTCGTCTTCCCCGAAGTCATCAAAGCTCCGGGCAGCGGCTGCCTGCTCTAGCCGCGCTGGCATGTCGCCGAGCACTTGGTGTCAGCGTTCACACCACATAACGGCGCAGCCTCATCTCCTTTGTGCCGTGAAGAAACGTGACAATCATTGTTAGTTTCGATGGGTTTGGTGTTTATTCTTTGCGATGAGTATTCAAAGTGGTGGTGCACTGCCGGCTCGGAGTGCCCCACCACAACTGCGAAACGAGCAAAGGGGCAAACGAATGCCAACTGAAATGGCGAAGAAATTGGCAAGTCAAAGCACCCCTGTGCAAACATTGAGCAACGGTGACCCTGGCGACGAAGTTTGCTGATTCGAAGCGTCACTCATCCCACGCCCTCGCAAGTAAACCACCCATAGTTGAGTTACCACTCAACACAACACTCAACACAACTGTCCAAAGACAAAGTGGCACACACCGCAGCTGCTAGCGCCGCATTCGCACGAGTAGTGACTACTCACGCGACGGTCCGACGGCAACGACAACAGCCTCACTTTGGCAACACCGTCGCCAGCAAATAGCCATGACACCAAATCACCACCCGCCACCCACAACAACCAACAGATATAGCCACCACCAAACACGAAACAAACACCGAAAAGCATACGCCGAAGCCACCTCGTCAAACGAACGCTTCTCCGACCACACCGTCAACGAACGAACGAACCAACGAACGCGCGACGACAAATGAATGAATGAACGAAAGAAGGAAAGAACGAACGCGCTGAAAGAGGAACGAACGAACGAACCACGCAACCAACCACGCAACCAACCACGCAACCAACCAACCATCCAACCATCCAACCATCCAACCATCCAACCATCCAACCAACCAACCAACCAACCAACCAACCAACCAACCAACCAACCAACCAACGACAACACAACAACGACACAACGACATCGTCAGCACATTCGTCGTACGTCGCAGTCGTCGTGCTTTCAGTCAGCCAGCCAGTGCATGACTGTGGGTCTGTGGGTGGGTGAACACCAACGAACGACCTCCACTCATTCACTCAGTGTCCCCCACTCGTCCAAAGTTCGTCGGCTAGTGCCTCCTGGTATATCCGTGCATGCACAGTGTGTATTATTTACATACAAGGCACTAGCTGTAGCCCTTCTGTGCTAGTGCCTCTTGGGTAACGCACCTATACCTATTGGGTATATTTTCCGTATCAGGCACTAGCATGTCAACCTTGAGATCAACATGTTGCTAGTGCCTCGTGTGCTACCGACTCACACACTTTGTGGATATTTGGTAATTAGGTACTAGCAAGCTGATTGTTTGCTAGTGGAGTGTGTGAGGTGTGGGTATATAAGGGGGAGTACCTCCAGAATAAGGCACTAGCAAAGACGACGACGACGACGATGACAACACAACGACGAACGACAACGAACGTCGTCGACTTCGTTCGTTCGCAAGTTGGACGGACGTCCACCACAGCGACTGACTGCGAGGCCACAAGGCATCCAACTTTTACCCTCCACATGACGTCCGTCTACTGCGTATAACCGCCACAGCCTCTGACTGATTGAGTCCAATTTTCCTACTGCGCGTGGACGCCGACGTGATGTAAAATACCTCCACATGAACTGGTTTAATGGGTATTAACCCGGAGTACACCGAATGATTGAGTAAGTGAGGTATGAAATGACTCTGTGGACGCTGAGATGAGTGATTGAATCAAGTAAGTGAACTCGACAGTGCGTGGACGCCACGGCGACTGAATGATTGAGGCTGGAGACGGCTCGTGGTTGGTTTTCCCGCGCAGCGTCGCCGCGGGAGAGCCGGTTCAAAATTGGGATGCGGAAGCGCGAAAGACAGCGTTCACGGGGTGACATCCAATCACCAACAAGCCGAACACCGACAGCCGACGCAGCACAGCCGACACAGCACAGCCGACAACGGATACCCTACAGCTACCACAATAGCCACAGCCAATACCATAGCCACAGCCAACGGCAACAGCGACGATGGAATGTTGAATGAATGCATGGTGCAGTGTATGTTGAATGTTGAATGTTGATTGAGTGCTTGTCGTTTGGTGTGAATGCTGAATGCATTGAAGCGTTGATGACAAGATTATGGTCCGCTTCCTCAATCAACAACATGGCTCCAATTACCAACTATCTAGATCTACGTTGGTTTCTGAGAATCAACATGCTGGTGTGAACAGCGGTAGTAGCTCTGGACAGAGCTATTAATTAACCCGTAGCGTGACCATATTTCATACAAACTGTGCTCTAACTAACTGAAAGCTAATTTCGTTGTTCGTTGTACTGTGCTGTTAGACAATCGTAAGTCATTCGCGAAAGACATGTGTGTTTGCGATGATGAATGTGAGATTGTGACTCTGTCATGCAATGGGATGGTGCAGAAGAAACGGTTTGTTTGTTTGAGAGTTATTGGGAGTGTGGAGAAGCTGGGAGGACGCAGTCAAGCTGCATGGACAGTGATTAATGGAAAGAAAACTTTCCGAACGAGTTGTCCGCGCCGACATCGTCGTCTTCGTCGCTGTCCGTTTCTCCGTCGCTGTTGACTACGGGCGCGATCATGCCCATCTGCCTCGTGAGAACCTTTTCTGGAAGCTCTTGGTCCGCCATCGCCTCTTTGACCTCAGCTGCAATGCAAGCAGTCACGCAAACGGATGAGCGGCAATAAGGCGGGGGGTCTGTACGAGGACTTTCCGCGCGCACCTGCACTGAAAAAGGCTTTGGCTTCGGACATATACTTCTGTATCACTTTGTACTTCATTTCCTTTTCTTTGCCAGCGAATAACTGGAACGCGTTCGGAAGATCTTTGACTTTGGAAGGGAAGTACTGCTCGTAAAAAGCTTTGACGCGTGTAAAGTCTGAGTCCTGCTTGGCCTCGCCTTCGTCGGAGTCTCGGGCCCCAATGCCCACGATGGTGGACGCTGACAGGGGGAGCTCTGAACTGACACTACTGTTGAAACGTGATCTCGTTGCTGGAATATTCTGTCCTGCAGCATCCGTTACACTCGCTGAGTGCAAGGGGTTCGACCCATTACCCTTCGCTCCGGCACTTTCGCTGCTGTTGTTCGACTTGTCGACACTGCCACTTCCATGGCTGTTCCGGCGTTCTTGTCGACTTGTGGATTTTGGTTTGTCTTTTTTCTTGCGGCTCTTCCGCCTCTTCTTCCGCCTCTTCTTCCTTTCATCGCTGCCCTCGCTGGTTGTGTCCATGGCGCGGCCGTGGTGGTCGGAGTCACCGCCAATCATATCTCTCTTCAGACTTCTCAGCTGGGCTTTCACCCACGCGCGCTCGCGGGACGTGAGGCCTCGCTGAAATGACTGTTGCAGACGGGCTTTGACGGCCTTGTAATCGAATCCTGCGGGGTCACGACGCGGAAAACAGGCTGAGCGCTCGATTTCACAACACACATCAGAGGTCAAGGTCCTGCGATATGTACCTTCACTGTCAACTGCAACTTGGAACGCCATAAATAGATTGCTACTGATGTTTCCACCATCGCCACTGTCGCTTTCAGCCGTCGTGTCGCCCCGGGTGTGTGTATCCCGAGAGCTCAGAGAAGACGAAGAGCTGAGGAAAGGCAGTGCAAATGGTTGAATCCCAACAAACACACTGAGATCACGTAAGTTGCGATTGGAGGATGAACAAACACCGTCACGAACCCTATCTTGTGAGCCCCTCTTGTCGATTGCGACGACCCGCGATCCGAACCCAGTGGACTCCTCCTTTGCGAACTTCCACTGCGTTTACTAATCTTCAACTCAAACGTCGAAGTTGCAGCGCTCCCGTCAGTCTCCGCGAATTTGTTCTCGACGTTCGAGTTCCTGTCGTCGTGCAGCTCGATGCGTACGACGTCTATTGTGGATGATGTGAAGAGTTTGGAACTGCGAAACAGAACATACGGCCACAGTGAGCATAGAAACATTCGTCAATCGCCGAGAAATGTGAACGAGTCGGTCGGTGACGACGACACACAGGGGTACACAAGGAACGTACATGTCAGCGCCACTCAGGGTCGACACGCTGCCGTCTCCGAAAAACACCTACGACGAAAGAAAAAACCACTTAAAGTGTGGCGCGGCATGGCTCGTGAGTGCAGCAAAACTGAGTGACGTACCTGGAACTGTTTCGGTTTCTCAACTGGCCTTGGCGGCAGCCCAACTTGAGACGGTGCTGCAATGGCATTCTTGGTGGAAGTGTTTGGACCCGGATACCTGTCGTGATCGCTCCGCCGGCTACGTGCGGACAGGTCGCTTGGTGTTCGTCTGTGCATGCCAGTGAATTTGAATGGTCGGCTTTTACCGCGATCGCTACTGATGTCGCTATATTGAAGGCTCGGCTGACGACTGTGGCGGTAAACAGCGTCGTCGTCGGTCCCGGTTGCGGTTGCAGTTCCAGTTCTACTTAAGTCTGAGTCGCTAATCAGCGGGTCGTTCGAGGAAGAGGGCTGCGTGAAGTCGAGGTCCAGGCTGCCCGACTCGTTGACATAGTCTTCTTCCGCGAGAAATCGCTCCAAACGAGACTGCTGTGCCTGGACCCGCAGCCGCTCGACCAAACCAGCGTAAATCTGTTTCGCGCGCACTCTGGTTCGCTGGCGAACTTCGTACAGGAGGCGACGCTGTGCGTCGAGGGTCTCGTTGGTCATCTCATGGAGGTATTGCTGTGATTTGAGCGCGACGCGTCCACGGGGGGTGGTTAAAATGCGCTGGAACTGTGCAACGTTCTGCGCCACTTTGCTGTCGACGTAAGCCTTTTCGCCCATCGACACCAGCGCTTCAAGCTCTTCTGCGTTGATGACCTGGGTCGACTTCATGGTCAGCATGGCTCGTTGGTTTGCCTCCGCAAGCAAACCAGCTGCGGCCTGGTTTGCCATCGCTGGCACTGGTTCGGGGTCTGTGGCGGGGGAATGTAGCAAGTCGCCGCGGCTGGACAATCTTCGCTTGATGCGCGCTGCGGTCGTGGGTGCGCTCTTCGAGGATGTGAGATCCAAACCGCTGCCTCGAGTTGACCCGAACGACGTTGTACCGAGAGTACGCGGGGTGGCGTTCATAACGGATCCGCCTCGAGCCCCAGGACCCACTGGCGTGGCCACCTGCTTGAGTGGATCTGGGTGTAGCGGCGCGGGCATTTTGCTGTTCGACATCCTGGCAGCAGCAGCCCGATCCAGGAATGCACCTCCGACTATCTGATGTTCATTGTCTCAAGCTTACGAAGTCGCTCGGCAACTGCCCGGGACAACTGAAAAGTGCATGCGAGACGGTGAGAGGATACGCGACAGCACACGCCCGCACACAACAAGGTGCTCCTGTTGCTTGGGCAGTTTCACATGGTCATGCAGGTTCTCGATGCGCGCCCAGAGTGGTTTCTCTGCAAAGGTAGTGCTGCAAAATTTGCGTTCTGTTTCGGTGCCCAGTCGGGTTTTGCATTGCGTGCTGCCACTAGCGGCAGCGAGCTCCACAAGGCTGCGCCCAGAACCACGGAGTGGCCGTGCACGTAGCCACGCCATCCTCCGGTCAGGAGTTCCGTCACGAGCAAGTCAACCACCAACACGCCTGGCGCACCTTCCACGTGCACGCGTGCACTCCATCGCATCTCAAGCCCATCGAGGGTGGCATTCCAGCACGCTCGACACCAGTAGAAAAGTGGCGAAGGCACCAGTACACCGTCACCTAATACCAACTGCACCTGCGCTACCGCTGCCAACAACCATGGCACAACAACCGCAACGGCAATACCGATGTCGATGCCTTCATTGCGTTGACAACTGTGAAACCCATACCCAATATCACAACAACAGCACCACCAGCGAATCATCGAGTCACCTCAACAACAACACCGACCACAGACGACGAATGCCGAAGGACGAACGAACGAACCACCCAACCAACCAACGAACGACAACAACCAACGACGAACGAACGAACCAACCAACGAACGAACGAACGAACCAACCAACCAACCAACCAACCAACCCAAGACGAACGACGAACGGCAAAGTAAGACGACAAAGGAACGACGCACCAACGAACGAACGAACCAACCAACCAACGCACGCACGCACGAACGAACCAACCAACCAACGAACCAACGACAACAACGAACGACAACAACGAACGACAAAGGAACACCGAAAGACAACAGCGACCGACAACGACAAACGACGAACGACAACAACGAACGAACGACGAACGACGACAACGAACCAAAGAACCAACGAACGATGACGAAACAACGAACGACAACAACGAACGACAACAACGAACGACAACAACGACAACGAACGAACGATGACGAACGAACGACAAAGGAACAACGAACGACAAAGGAACGACGAACGACGACAACGAACCAACGAAGGATGGATGACGAACGAACGAACGAAGGATGACGAAACAACGAACGACAACAACGAACGACAACAACAAACGACGACGACCGACGGTGACCGTCCGTCCGTCCGTCCGTCAGTGCGCAGATGGCTGCGAGTGAGTGAGTGAGTGAGTGAGTGAGTGAGTAAGTGAGTGAGTGAGTGCGTGATTGAAGCCACCACCGAGTGAAGCCACCGAGTGAGTGATTACAGTGTCGTGGACGCCGACGAGTGGCTGGCTTCGCTGAATGAATGAGTGAGTGGGTGAGTGAGTGAGTGGGTGGGTGAAAGTAGTGTTGGAGGGGGAAGGAATGAACGAATGAACGAACGAACGAACGAACGAACGAACGAACGAAGTTTGTGAGAGAGTGAGGAAGAAGAAGTCAGTGCGCCGTCGCCTTCTTCTCTTCCTTAAAATTGTGTTTCGTACTGTATACTACACAAACCTCACGATTCTTCGGTTATTAAAAGTCAACTTCAACGGCTGGCGGTGGCATTCACAGATATAAAGCATTTCAATGCAAATGCGCAGTAGTGATATTCGATTAGTGGTGGGGTGGATGGCTGAATGAGTCAGCGTTTGCGTGCCACAACAACGACAACGACAACCCACAAACCGGATGAGCGGTTTAAAGTTCATTTTCAGTACTGTGACGTTGCTTGTTCATCCCTACAAAAACGTTTCAACGCCGCTGAACGCCGAAGTTAACTTTTAAGAAGTTTCTTAGATGTAATGTGCGGTATGAAACTCAGTTTTTTGTAAAGACTCGCGAACTAGCAAGTTGGCAGCTGGCAGCGGACGATGGATGACGCAAGCAAAGGAAAAAAAGATACACTTTGAATTTGATCGAAGATACACATTTGTAATCTTACTATTTTAGTACTGTATTGTTAACTATCCGAACATTCCAAAATAACACAGTGCTATTTTTCATTGAACAAATCTAAAGTACTATTTTTCATACAAGTGCGCAGTACGGATTTTACGCAAACAGTATTTCAAAAATTGGAATTTGGTGATGTGGTGGTGGTGGTGGTTGCACAACACTGTGAGTGGGTGGGTGGGTGGGGGAGGCACTTTGCTGCATTGCGCTGTGCACTGAGCGACAGTGCACTGAGCGAACTGTGCACTGAGTGAGTGAGTGAGTCCATTGAATCACTCACTCACTGAAGCACTGAAGCACTGAATCGCTGGAGGAAGGAAGGAGGAGAAGAAGAGTTTGGAAATAGCGAAGTTGGGAGTACCGGAGTACTTGTGACCGTACTGTTGGTATTTGAGAAAATGGTATTTTGTGTTTTGTGTTTTCGCGTTCTCTTTGTTTTTGCGTCGAAGTTCGTTGGATCGTTTGATCGTTGGTTCCGAAGTTCGTTCGTTCCGAAGTTCGATCGTTCCGAAGTTCGTTCGTTCGTTCCGAAGTTCGTTCGTTCGTTCCGAAGTTCGTTCGTTCGTTCCGAAGTTCGTTCGTTCGTTCCGAAGTTCCGAAGTTCGTTCGTTCGTTCCGAAGTTCGTTCGTTCGTTCCGAAGTTCGTTCGTTCGTTTGGCAACGTTGATGTTGTCGCCGTCGTCGTGGTCGTCGTCGCTCACAAGTTGATCTTGATCCTCTTCCAAGCAATGTTCCACAAGTTGATCTTGATCCGAAAGCTCCCCATCCTGCCATCCATCCTCAGTTGTCGGCGTTGGCTGCTTCCTCGGCCGTTGATACACTGTCCCCTTTACTGGCGTACCGTGTTGTGTTTTGTTGTGCCCGCTGTCTTGCCGCTCGCTTGATGGTGTATTGTGGCGTTGCCTGTTCAATTGTTGTGTTATTCTTTGAGTGTTTTCGGTGGCGTGGGCACGCGGAGGGTGCACCGCAAGCGAGTATTCGCGCTGACCCCATCGCTAATCTCTCCGTGACATGTGACTTTTTGACCCGCCACCGACTTTGCAGTGGACGGTAACATGGCCACGTCCTTCAGCGTCACCACACTGCGTCGCTCGCGCTTGCGAGGACGCCAGGGACACACCACTGCTGGTGAGACTCACTCGGTGTAAACATGTCAGACGTCTTCAAATTTCGCAGTGGACTGAGGATTCGGACACTGCCTCGACACAGCCCAAGTCCGAAGCAGCAACGCACTCCTTGGGATGGCGGTGCGCGTGCAGAGGGTCCTCTTGCAGACGCGCGCGCAGACATGCGTGCAATCCGGGAGCGCATGCGCGCCGTGCAAGATCTTACAACAACAGACGACGAAGAATGGGGCAGCGACGACGTTTCCGAACCCGATGCGCCACTGGATGGGCGCAACCACTCAGGCTTCGAACAGCGTGGCACACACATGCAGCCCGAGCAAGATTATGATTATCACGATGATTACATTGACGACAGCGAGGGCGATTTCATTTCGGACACCGAAAGAGAATTCGCCGATGTGGGTGACTTTGCCCCTGCATCCGGCACCCCGCACGCGATTCGATACGACGACCGCGTTTCGCCCCGTGTTGCTGATGAGCGCCGTGTTCCGACGCGCAGGCTGCCGTCTCCACGACGGCATTCAGCCGCCAGCACCACCGCACGAACTCCTTTCGTTGCGCCAGAAGAAACATTCCGTGCACCGAACGTGGAGAAAGTCATTCAGATCGTTCTGTCGACAATCTCGCGTCATCAGCCGCCGCAGTACATTGCTGCGAAGCAGCGGAAAATTCTTTTCAAATTGTACACACGCTTTCGGGGCTACCAGCACTTTCAATACACCGAGTCCGTCAAGGCCCAACTGTTGAGGCGACGAGCCCGACTCACGGAATACGTGCGGGAAATCGAACGATCGAATCTCGCGCTGCGATCCGTGCTCAAACGCGTTCCAGTTGCCCAACTTGACCACACGTTGGACCAGCAGATATCGGCAGTGGTGCAGCGAAAGCGTGGGCACAGACCGCGTCATTACCCGAATGCCAGCTCGGCTGCGGCAGCCGGTTCACCCACGAGCGCTCCGAAAATCATCAAGCAACTTGGGAGCTTGCCGTTTCATGGGAGCACCCACTTTTTGCTTGAAGAAGCCCTGACGACGCACATCAGCGAGTTGGAGCGCATCAATGCCGGGTTCGTCGACATTTGTGTGGACTACATTCGCGCAGTCAGCGAGGCAGACTCCCCATTTGCTAGCCCTCTATCACGCAACTTTGCACACCCCATCAAATCGCCCGGTGGCCAACACCGCGATCGCCAACACCGCGATCGTAGCCCACGTTCTCGGCGCTCCCACCAGCAAGGTGGCGATTCGAAGCCTCACGCGTCCGTTTCAAGCACACAGTCGCATGCTCTCAACGCCTCACCGGGCTCGTCGGTTTTTCCACGCGAGGCGGCGAAACAAACGCATCAACACGCGCCGGGCCCTGTGTTTGAGACGCGGCAGCAGGCAAATCCGCAGTTCCGTGCAACTCCGCAGTCCCGGGCAACTCCGCAGTCCCAGGCAACCCCACTGTCTCGGGCAACTCCGCAGTCTCGGGCAACTCCACAGTCTCGGGCAAAACCAAGCACCCCGTCCGCCACAGCGCAAAGAAGTGTGCAATCCCCACAACGGATTCAACAAGAACCATCGCCCTTATCGAGACGAAAACGGCCGAATGAATCGCCGCATTTTTCGCCGCAACCCCATATTCCAGAACCCATGCCTCAGCAAGCCCAACGCCGCGTCGGAGCAGAGCCGCACTCGGAGCCCGGCAAACCTCAACAGCCAACGTTCGCCCACCGTGGCATCCGTGTGCCAGAAAGACGAGTGAGTAAACCCAGAGCGTTACAACACGCTGTGCACGTTGAGGTCGACCCAGTGACTGGCGCTCTGGTTGGACTGCCGCGGGAATGGGAAAACACAATCGGCGGCGGCGACATTTCTGAGGCGGTGAACGCTGCAACGCGGGCCGCGCATGTCGCGCAATACCAGCCGCCTGCACCCTCCACCCACAGGGCCGTCGGGGAATTTGAGCTCGACCCTGCATTCGAGCCGTCCCCGCGGAGGCGTTATGACCCAGCAAGAGAAGATCGTTCAGGCGCTGTGGCTGACTTCATTGGAGGGAAATACTCCAGCGTAGCCGAAGCCGTCAAGCAGAAACGGCACGCCAAACTGTTCCAAGGACGAAAGTCGCCGCCGCCACCCCCTGTACCTATGTCGCCGCACAGTCAGCAAAAGCCAGACTACCACCCAGACTCACTGCCAAAGCCAACACCACAGCAGTCAACACACGCCGACCAGAACGACGTTGGACTTGACATTGGTGCACACGGCGGAGGTCCATATCGTCAGCGAGGGTCACAACCGCAACAGGATGCCCAGACGGCGGAGACACCAGCCACCACTGCTCGAAATAAAGATGGCGAAGCGAGCGTTCCGTGGCAAACTCCAAGTCCGGCGCCGGCATCGCGTACACCGATAGTGCCACAAACCAAGGTGACTCCCGCTACAGAAACGACGCCGACCTCCAATGCATTGGTGCTGTCCACTTCTCAGCTTCCGCATGCTGGCCTCGTGCCGGCCCCTGCCGCGGATCCCGTCGAATCTTCATCAATACAGCCAATGAATACACCAAAGACTGAGAGTAACACCGCAGACATTGCTGCCATTATGCAACAACAATCCATGATGCTGACGACGATAATGAACAAGATGGTGGAAATGGCTGCTTTCAGCCGACAGCCCTTGCACCCGATGCAGGCACCACCGCGAGAACAAGCTGTGCTGCATGGGAATTACCATCCTCAATCTGGCGCATTTCCGCATCTTGGGTCCCGAGCAGAAGATGCTGGGGGCACTCCAGGCAGTACGCCAACTCAGTACGGCAGTCATCAAAACAATGCAGAGCAGCAAGCTACGTTTGTCACGGGCAGCAGGGAGGCGAACAATAATCTCACTCCGAGCGAAGGCAATGCATCTCAACCGTTTCATTCCCAACAGCCAATCCATCGCGTACCGACCGATTCTGCCGTTGCGTCTTCGCCTGCGCATGTCGCCGAAGTGTATTCTCCTCACCCGGGTAATCAGCAAACAGCGCTACAGCCATCACAAGTGCAACGGAGTTGGGCATCTCCACAAGACGGGTCACCCAGTTACCAGCAACATACACCGGATCCACCGCCACCGGCACTACGATCCCAACAGCTCACCCACCCCCAAGTTGTCCAACCATTTCCGCCACAGGAGCAGCGGGAGCAGGAACCTGTGCACCCAACAGAGCCACCTCCATTGGTTAGTGTTGAACCGCATGCCGCAAAGTACGGCCAGACAAATGCACCGTCAACAAATTCTGGGCATGCGAGCGATAACCTCAGCAGCCGCGACGAAACGCCCCGAGTAGTGGACAGAGCCACATTGCAAACCACAGCCACGTCTGAACCGGTAGACCAGCGGTATTCGCCTGTAGTGCCGACGCCGACTGAGGCTGAGGCCGCTCGTCGTCGCAGTGTGCCTCGCGCGCATCCAACTGATCCAGCTCCCCTCACCCCCTTCAGTGGCCACAGCGCAACATCCACGAGACCAGAAACCAAGGCAGCAGACGCGGGAGCGGAAACTAAAGTTGCGGACAGCTCGTCAAGTGACTCGTCGCAGGATTCTGATGTATCACCACAGACAAAGCATGGTGCTGAGACGAAGCAAGGATACATTGACGCCTCTGCACATCAACGTTCAACATCACCAAACACATCATCTTCGTCATCATCAGAGCCGGAGGAGTCGAAGTCTCAGGCACGGTCCAAATCCCGCAGGATGCCCAGCGCGAAGACTTTGGACACGAAGTCACAGGTGATCAGTGCGCCTTCGCGGTCGTTGAAGAGCGCCGAAACAAAGTCAACGTCATCATCACCTACCAGGCGGGGGAGTTATTCCTTGGCTGACACACGCAGACAGCTTCTGGAAACGCGCCGGACGTTGGCTGCTTTCTCTCAGCAATACTCAATAGCCGGACCACGGGAGTACTCGATTGAGAAGTCGTCAACAGCACGATCATTGGACACGCCGAAAATTGCGAAAGTTGAAGGGAAAACTGCTGCTGCTTCACTCAATGCTAGCGACGCCAAAGACGAAAGTCCCCCGGCTGCTGTAGAAAAGTTGTCACCTCAAATTTCGCGACCAACAGCGGTGCGGCGACTGTCCCACGTGTCAGTCGATCCGCGGACGGGAAAGCTTCGCGGTTTGCCAGCTGATATCGCCAAGCAATACGAAGCGGCTATGAAGGTCCAGCCAAAGGGACCGGCCACTCGCGGAGATCCCGAACTTGCTGCGCTTGGACTCGACTCGTCGTCAGACTCGGACGAAGCAGTAAGTCAGAACAATACTTCTTTTGACCCTCCGTCGAACGCACCTGAACCGGTCGAGAAAGCTGAGAACACTCAACCAAGCGATACCGCGGATGAAATATCCAAGGCTTTGGCGTTTCTGGCAAAACCCTCGTCAGCACTGCAGTTACTGCATGCCAAAAAAACCGCATCAAAGTCTGTAACGCCGCGAAAGTCCAAATCAAGTGCCGGCGCTTCCGCGTCCTCCCCACCTGGTTCGAAAGCGAGCACCTCCGCAAGCAAGGTGGCGCCCACCCGTGATCGGCTGGATACAGAATTCTGGGAGAACAACCTGCCACCGCCACCGGTGGATGATGACGAGGTTCCACCACCCGGCGCAAGTGACAACATTGCCCCTGCACTCAGCGACTTGAACGTGCCGCCAAGGTTCACATTCTCCCTGTTCAACGATGAGGATGTTGAAGAAACTGGTTCGACGGCAACCACGGACACACCTGGCAGAACTACAGCGGGAACGGAGAACGCTACACCTGAACTGCTTTATCTGCCTCTTTACACAACAGACGGCACTGGGCCATTGTTCGTCCCTGCCCCCGGTGCCCCACCCAACTCGTACGTGTGCACAGTGCCGACGGGAGTGGCTTATCGCAAGTCACCGCGCTACGACGATCGCTTCCAAAAGTTCCCGGGGCCAGCTTACGACCAAAGTTTTGTCGCGCGTGGTTCGACTGTATTCTCAGGCGATGGCATGGAATGGATTGTTGTTGATCGAAACACAATATCACATCAGCCGCAGTCTGCGAAACCACCACATCCGACGTCTGGCGCTGAGAACATGGCGGCGCAAGCTAATGTCAGAAGAGGCGAAGCTCCCGATGGTGACGACGATAATGATGACGATAGTGATTCCATTGAAGATGTGGCGCTCCCTGCGCTCCAGCCTCTTTCACAACTATCTGCTTCAACGAAAGACAGTTCTCCTGCGGAGATGATGGACCAATTCGACGTTATGGAGCCGCTGGAGTTGGGCGATGATGAAGACATCGAGGTCCAGGCTGTTGACGTCGCTGATCCGATCCCCAGCGATTCGGAGTCTGACATTAGCATCGAGTTGGAACCACCGTCCAGCGATGACGGAAGTGCATCGTCACTCGACGTGCACGACGCACAACCACCTCCGAGTGATGACGAAAGTGGACCTTTGCTCGCAGTCGAAGACCCAGTTCCACCTCGACGAGTGGGCGAGCATATGCCCTTGCTTCAAGTCCAACACCCGGTACCTCCTGCCAGCGAAGATGAAAGCGCGAGTTCATCCGATGCCGAGGATCCTCCGCCAGCTCCCGATGACGGCGATGAGAGCTCGTCTACACAGTCCATTGAAATCGGGCAACCGACACCTTCAGCCAGTGAAGACGAGAGTGAGTCGTCGCTCAGCCTCAGCGCTGTGGCGTCCGCCGCCGTTGTTCAGCCGGGCCCTCCTGCTAGCGAGGACGATAGCGCTTCGTCCATGGATCTAGACCCCCAGCCACCTAGTGAGAATGACGGAAGCGCCTCCTCCGTCGAGATCTTGGAGCCGCCCGCCAGCGAGGATGAGAGTGAGGATGGCGACGATTCGTCGATGGACCTAGACCCCCAACCACCCAGCAATGCCGAAGACGAAGCCGCCATCGCAGCCGTGCAGCCAGTACCGCCCGCTAGCGAGGATGGGAGTGAGGACGAGAGCGATTCGTCGATGGATCTCGCCCCACCACAGCCTGATCACTATGACGAAAACATGTCGTCAATGGAACCTCTACAGCCAGTACAGCCCGCGAGCGAGGATAGCGAATCTTCAATAGATTTGGGAAATAAACCACCGCCCAGCGCAGGAGATGACAGCGCTTCCTCAGTCTCGGTCGAAGTTATGCTTCCAATAGAGACTGCCAGTAATGCTGGCGAGGACGACAATGACTCGTCGATGGAGTTGGAGCAGCAGCAAGCACCCGCTAGCACCAACGACGACGGTGCGTCATCAACCGACGACATTGAGACGACGACTTCCGCACCGCAGTCCGAGGCCGTACGATCCTTGATCGTCGAAAGCGTCGACAGTGGCCTCGAACCCGCTGCAGACGCTAAAAATGCAACAGCACCAGCTCCTGCTTTACGCAGGCTGTCTATGTTGTCAGAATCGCTTCACGGACCTGAGCCGTCTGATTCCCAAGAACCTCACAGTGACGCCACTCCCCAACAAGGTGGCAGCGATGACAACAATGTCACGTTTTCGAAGCCTGAGGTGGATGCAGCAATGTCAAATACTGATACCGCGACTGGTGCAGGTGCAGACGACGCTGCAGACGATGACGGTGGTTTCATGTCGGAGCTGTTGTCCGCCCGCAAAAGCCTGAAGCGTCGCAAGCCGCGACGTCGTCGCTCCAGACAGTCAGCTGCGGTGTCATCTGGTGAAAACAAGTCGAGCGTTCCCATGGAAGGCAAGGAGGACGGTGCGGACGGTGCGGGTGCTGGAGTGCAGGTCGGCGCTCTAGAAAGTAAGCGAGAGCCAGCGATGGAAGGCAAGCAGGCGGATACACCCCCTCTCAGGAAGCGGCTTTTCCGTCGCAAACGTCGCGGAAACCGGCAAAACAAAGCACAAGACGACCCAGATGGCCATCAAGTGCTAGATCAGCCAGAGGAATCCGGAGCGCATCCAGTTGTGGCAACGCCTTCGTCGACGAGACAATTGGTTCTGGATGATAGCGAAGATGAAGCTGTGGTTGAAGCTCCGAGAAGTGAGCCCGAGGACAATACCCAGCAGCACCCTGCAGGCAAGTCGTCGCCGAAGAGACGCACATCGAGAGTTCTGGTCCAAGATGATGGCGATGACACGGTCGACGATACCAACACTGAAGCGCCTTTGGAAGCAGAAAAAGTGGCAACATCTCCACGCCGCCGCTCACACCATCGAGGCAGAGCGTTGGTCGATGATGACGACGTTGCTGCGGACAATGCTAAAGCTGAGGGGGCGCAGGAAGCAGGCCCATCGACTGCGGTTGCTTTGGTCGATGATGACGATAGCTCTAACGGTGCAGCCAAAGATGAGGCGGCCCCGCAATCAGCTCCATCCCATTCCGTTCAAAGCGACGCGGGCGTTGGGGCTGCAATAGTTGTGGAGGACGGCGCGCCCGCGTCGTCGAGTGACGAATCCGCCGCGGGGACCCCAACCATCGCCCAGTTTGCGACGCCAAAAGATGCAGAGGGTGATCAACGGGACGAACTCGGCAATGCAGGTGTGGGTGGAATGGTAGTTAGCAATGAGACAAAACTGGGCGATTTAAGTGCTGACGACAGCAGTTCCGATAGTTCGTCGGAACCCCCGCCACCAGTTCCACGGCGCAGGGCCAGCATGTCACCAAAGCGGGCTACATCTGACGAGCGCGAGCCCGAAGCGACACAACCCGACGAAAAAGTCGCGGCCACGACCCAACCAGATGAAAAAGTCGCGGATGGTCTTCCTCCGGGAGAGGTCTTCACCCTCGACCTTCGCCCAGGGCCCATAGGTGTTGTGATGGCCGAAGAAGACATCAACGATATCACTGTCGTCAGCGTTGATGAACTGCGGGCATCTGCGCATGAGGGGTTGGCAGTCGACGACGTCATTCTGTCCATCAACGGCGAAGACTGCGTGGGCAAGGACATGGCGTTCGTGGGAGATTTGCTGAGCGGTGATAGTCGACGGAGAGTGAAGCTGCTGCGGCGGCCTCAGTCAGGAATCCAGTCACAGGGTTCCGCTGTGGATGGTAAAGACAGTGACGGTGAGTCGAAACATGTCGACTCAAAGGTCAACGACAACAGCAGCTCCGACAGCTCCGACAGCTCCGGCGAGCCCCCTCCACCTGTTCCTCAACGACGAGCGAGCGTTTCACCGACTCGCAATAGACCAACAACAGATGTGATCACAGCTGCTGACTCGAGCAGTGACGACTCTTCCGACGCACCACCGCCCCCTGTACCTCGCCGACGTGCTAGTGTTTCACCCCGCGCAGCTTTTAAAAGCACCCCGGTGCATCCCAAAGCACTGCGTGTTGAGACTAAGGAGAACAAAGAAGATGCCGAGCAAAAAGTCGACGGATCAACAACTGCTGATGACGAGGCGTCCAACAACTCGTCTTCGTCTGAAGCAGAGCCACCGCCTCCAGTACCACACCGTAGACCCAGTACATCGCCGCGAGTCGCGGCAGTTGCACAAGCACCTCAACCTGACGCGTCAAGGAATGAGAAGGAGCTGGACGAGCAACAGAACGACAGCGATGCGATGGCGCCAAATCATAGTGTGGAAGTGCCGGCTGGCGACAATGAAGCCGCTGCACAAGAAAGCGA
>ENA-OWNT01001788-OWNT01001788.1-seawater-metagenome-genome-assembly--contig:-NODE-1788-length-25002-cov-5.864273_pt1 | contig 25002 bp, 19 predicted proteins | sample MGYA00238136_ERZ651165 | MGnify/ENA primary metagenome ERZ651165 (study PRJEB26861, sample SAMN08777766) | seawater metagenome | isolation source: coastal seawater | place: USA: Florida | collected...
CGCGCCACCGAGAGATCCTGGAGGACCTCGGGGATCGCGCCGCGCCCGAGGATGATGTTGGGGAGCGCGACGTGCTCCGTCGCCAGCAGCCGCCGTGCGACCCAGGCGGACACCGGATGCAGCCCCCCCGCGCAGACGGTAGGCACGCCGAGCAGCGTCGCCTCGAGCGTGGCCGTGCCCGGCGCGACCAGGGCGGCGTCACAGTCCCGCAGCACCTCCAGCCCCGGCCGCGCGTCCACGACGCCCCCGTCCGGCACGGGGGTCCCCGTCGGAGCCGACACCACGACGTCCACGTCGACCTGCTCTGCGGCGGCGAGGAACGCACCGAGGTTCCGGGCCCGCTCGCTGGACCGCGACCCCGGCAGCAGCGCCAATCGGGGCCTCCCCCGCCCCCCCAGTCGCCGCGCCCCGACCCGCTCCAGGATGGGGTGGCCGACCCACACGGCGTCGGCCCCGTGAGCGCGCAGCGCCTCGACCTCCCACCGGAAGAGGCACAGCACCCGATCGGCCAGAGCGCCCAGCGTCTTGGCCCGCCCCGGCCGCCAGGCCCAGAACTGGGGCGCCACGAGCTGGATCGTGCGGACTCCCGCGAAGCGCGCCGCGCGATGCAGGCGCAGGTGCAGATCCGGCGCGTCGATCAACACGCCGACGCGCGGGCGCCCCTCATTCAGCGCCGCTTGCAGCCGCCTGCGCAACGAGAGCACCCGGGGCAGCGCGGGGACCACCTCCACCAGCCCCGCCACCCCGAGATCCTCGGCGCGTCCGATGGCCAGCACGCCCGCGTCCCGCAGCTCGGGGCCCGCGAGTCCGCAGACGTGCATCGCCGGACGGCGCGCCAGGAGCTCGCGCACGAGGGCGGCTCCGAGCAGATCGCCTGACGCCTCCGCCGCAGACACGAGGAGCGGCCAGCTCATCCGCGGCCCCGAGGGCAGACCGGCCGCCGTCGGTCCGCGCCCAGGAACGCGAGCAGGTCCTCCACGGGGGCCCAACCGCGCAGGTCCTCGGGCACCGACGCACCGGACAGCGCGAGGCGCAGCGCGCGTCGGAAGGCGACGGCGTCCTCATGACCAGCGGCCTGGAGGCCGACCGCGTTCACGCCGATGATCCGCGCCCGATCCCCAGCCACCGTCGTCCAAGGAGGCACGTCCCCCGACACCATCGCCCCGGCCGCCACCATGGCGCCGCGCCCGATCGTCACGAACTGGTGGATCGCGCAGCGGGCAGACAGCACGGCGCGCTCCCCGATCCGCACGTGGCCGCCGACCTGGGCGCCGTTGGCGAGGACCACGTCGTCACAGACCTCGCCGTCGTGTCCGATGTGCGCGTAGGCCATGACGAGCACGCGATCGCCGAGGCGGGTGACGCCCGTCCCGACGACGCTGCCGCGGTGGACGGTCGCGCACTCCCGGATCACGCAGTCGCGCCCGATCACCACGGAGCCAGGCCCCTGTCGTCGGTGCTGGGCCGCGCCCCCGAGCATCGCGCCGGGGAACACCGTGAGTCCGGGGCCGGCGTCGATGGGCCCCTCGAGGACGGCGCCGCCGTACAGGGTGCACGGCTCGGCCAGGCGGACGTCGCCGCCGATCCGGGCCGCGCCGACCGTCATGGCGTCACCCGCGGGCGTCGGGGCCGACGAAGGTGGCGAGGATCTCGGCTTCCGCAGCGCGCTCGTCGCCCACGGTGGCCTGGCCCTTCACCTTCCAGATGTCGCCGCGGATCTTGATGACCTGCGCGTGCAGCGAGAGCACGTCGCCGGGCACGACCATCCGCCGGAACCGGACCTTGTCGAGGCCCATGAGCAGGACGCCGCCACCCGAGGCGGCGAGGTCCGGGCGGCTCAACATCGCCAGCAGCGCCGAGGCCTGCGCCAGCGCCTCGATCTGCAGGACGCCGGGCATCACCGGCTGGCCGGGGAAGTGGCCCTGGAAGTAGGGCTCGTTCCAGGTGACGTTCTTCGTGGCGTGCACGGACGTGTCCGCCTCCCACGACTCGACGCGATCCACCAGGAGGAACGGATAGCGGTGGGGCAGGAACTCGAGCACCTGCCGGGGATCGACCGCGGGGCCGCTGTCAGCTGTCATCGGTAGAACCCTCCGTCCCGGCCCGATGGAGCCGGGAGAGCGTGGCCCGCTCGCGGAGCCACTGGGTGCGGGGACGCGCCGGGGTGCCCCCATAGACCGTGCCCGGAGGCACGTCCCGGAACGCGGCGCTCTTCGCCAGGAGGACCGCGCCGGCGCCCACCGAGCGGTGATCGACGACTCCGGCCTGGCCCGCCAGGAGCGCGCCTTCGCCCACGTCCGCCGAGCCCGCGAGCCCGACCTGTCCGCAGAGCACGGCCCCGGCCCGAACGCGCGCATTGTGTCCGACCTGTACGAGGTTGTCGATGCGGGCGTGGGCCCCGATCCAGGTGGCCGCGAGGGTCCCCGAATCGATGGCGCACAGGGCGCCGATGTGGGCCCCGTCGTCCACCCGCACGCCCCCGATCTGGGGGATGGGATCCCGCACTCCATCGGCGTTCGGAGGCAGGTAGCCGAAGCCGCGCTCGCCGAGCACGGAGTTGGCGCCGATCCAGACGCCGTCGCCCAGGACGGTGCCCCGCAGCAGGCGCACGCCCGGGCCGATCCGGCAGCCTGCCCCCACAACGACTCCATCGTCGACGAACGCCAGCGCGCCGATGGAGGTCCCCTCCCCCACCACGGCTCCGGGCTCGACCACGGCCGATCGGTGCACCCCCGGCGCGGGCGCGGGCGCGGGCTGCAGAGCGTGGATCAGGGCGACGAGCGCGCGGCGCGGGTCCGCCACCACCAGCGTGGCTCCGGCGAACGCCATCGGGTCCCCGCAGACCAGCAGCGACGCACGACACGTCTGCAGCTGGTTGCGCACCAGGCGGGCGCGAGGGGTCTCGAAGAGGACGGCCACATCGCCGGGCCCTGCATCCGCAAGGGGCGCGACGCGGCGCAGATCGGTCGACGGATCGCCAGTCAGGCGTCCGGACAGGAGCGCGGCGAGGTCCGCCGCGGTGGCCACCTACTGCTTGGCGTTGAAGCGGGTGATCAGCTGCTGGGTGAGGTCCATCGAATCGTCGGCGTAGACGACCGACTGGGCCTCGACCACGAAGTTGAAGCCCTGCTCCTTGGCGATGGCCTGGGCCACCGTGAGCATCTTCTCCAGGATGTCGGCGGTGAGCTCCTGCTCCATGAGCGCCATCTCCTGGTTGGCCGCCATCATGTCCTGCTGGAAGGTCATGGCCTTGGCGTTGAACTCCTGCTCCTTGGCACGCAGGGCCGTCTCGGACAGCAGGGTCTTCTGGGCCTCGAGGCTCTCCTGCATCTGCTCGAGCTCGGCCTTGCGGGCTTCGAGGCCCAGGCGCTTCTCCTCGAAGCGCTGCTCGAGCGTGGCGCGGGCGCGCTTGCCCTCCTCCACGTCGTTCAGGGCCTTCTGGAAGTCCACCACACCGAACTTCATCTGCTGGGCAGAGGCCGTGGCGGGGATCAGCAGGGCGAGGAGCAGGAAGGGCAGCAGGAAACGGCGCATGGAATCTCTCCTTGGGGCACATCGCCCCCTCAGGGCCGGACCGGATCCGGTCCGATGGACGGTCGTCCGTTCGATCTAGAAGAAGGACCCGATGGTGAACTCGAACACCTGGCCACGCTCGCCGGGCTTGCGGTTGATGGGGAAGCCCCACTCGAACCGCAGCGGCCCCATGGGCGAGCGCCACCGGATGCCGAACCCGGCGGACAGCCGGATGCTCTCGGGCCGGAAGGGCTCGGTCCCGTACAGACCGCCGAACGCGTTGCCGGCGTCGAAGAACACGACGCCGCGCACCTGCGCGGGCGGGATGACGGGGAACTCGATCTCGACGTTGTTGACGAGGCTCGCCGTGCCGCCGACCGGGATCGAGCGGGAGGCGTGCACCGGGTCACCGTTGACCAGGTAGCGGACCTGCGGCCCCAGGGACAGGGGCGCGAAGCCGCGGATGGAGTTGATGCCGCCGGAGCGATACCGCTCGGTGAACGGGATCAGCGTGCCGTCCAGGCTCTTGATCCAGCCCAACGACAGGTTCCACCGGAACACGACCAGCGGCGTGCCGATGGGATAGAAGAGCCGCCAGTTGCCCTGCAGGCGCAGGAAGCGGAAGTCGCCGCCGAGCAGGTTCACGAGGCGCGGGTCCTCGCCGCCGGTGCCGAAGCCGCCGGCCAGCTCGGCCGACGCGGTCGCGTAGAAGCCCTTCGTCGGCGTGATGCGGTTGTCCCGGCGGTCCCAGACCAGGGACGCGGTCAGGCTGCTCTTCGTGCCGGAGCGGTAGAGCTGTCCGCCGTACTGCCGCTTCTGGGACTCCCGCAGCGACGTCAGGCCCACCGTCTCCAGCGAGTAGCGCAGGGAGAACGTCGCGTCCGCGTTCTTGTCCAGGTAGCGACCGAACGCCACGTTGAGCCCACGGCTGAACTCCGAGAGCTGGAACGTGCGGTTGACCGAGAAGATCGACAGCGACGCTGTCCAGCGGGAGTCCAGGAAGTACGGGTCGAAGATCGAGAAGCTGATCTGCTGCTGGCTGTTCTCGCCGTTGAAGAACCCGCGCTCCGCCAGGTTGCGGCCCAGCGACAGGTTCGCGTTCAGGCTCATCGTGTAGCCGAGGCCCAGGAAGTTGGCCCGCGCGATGTTCGCGGTGAACACGAAGGACTCGACGGAGCTGAACCCGGCGCCCAGCGAGAAGGTGCCCGTGGGCTTCTCGGTGACGTCGATGGCGAGATCGAGCGTCTCCGGGTCGCTGCCCCGCGGCGTCGTGATCTTCACGGTCTCGAAGTAGCCGAGACGCTCGAGGCGCCGACGCGTCCGCTCGATCTCGTCGCCCTTGAAGAGGTCCCCCTCCGTCAGCGACACCTCGCGCCGGATCACCTTGTCCCACGTGGCGAGGTTGCCGGTGATGACGACGTCCTCGAGGTGGATCTTGTTGCCCTTGCTGATGTCGAACACGAGGTCGATGACCTTGCGCTCGCGGTCCTGGCGGGGCAGCGGGATGACGTTGGCGAAGGCGAAGCCCTTGCTGCTGTACTTGTCGACCAGCTTCTGGACGTCCTCGGCGACCTCCACGCGGTTGTAGACCTCGCCCGCCTCGGTCTTGAGGAGCTTGTTGAGCTCCTCCTTCTCGAAGAGCAGGTCCCCGTCGATGTCGACGGTGCCCACGCGGTACTGCTCGCCCTCTTCCACGTGGATCGTCACGTAGACCCAGCGCTTGTCCGGGCTCAGGAACACCTCGGGCTTGCTGACCTGCGCGTCCACGTATCCGAACGCGGAGTACAGGTACGCGATGATCTCCGTGTCCGTGTCGAGCGTGTCGCGGCGGTAGGTGCCGGCCTGGCCGAGGCCCGGCAGGATCCCCGCGGCCTTCGTCTGCAGGCGCGCCTTGATGTAGCTCGCCTTGACGTTCTCGCAGCCGACGAGGTTGATCTCCTTGACCAGGACCTTCTTGTTCTCGGTGATTGAGAACTTGACCGTGACCTCGTTGTTGGACTCGGACGTGATCGTCGTGGCCACCTCGGCCAGGAAGAAGCCCTTCTCCAGGTAGAGGTCCTCGATCTTCCGGCCGTTGGCCCGGACCTTCGCTTCCGACAGGATCGAGAACGGTCGGAGGTTCATCACCTCCTTGATATCCTCGGTCGTAACCTTCTTGTTTCCTTCGACAATCACGTCGCGGATGGCGGGCTTCTCGGAGACGATGATGACCACCACCGTGCCCTCGTCGCCGTCCTCCACCTCGACCCGGATGTCCTTGAAGTAGCGCAGCCGGTAGGCGTCCTTGATCGCCTCGGCCACGGCGTCCTGCCGCAGCAGATCGCCGACGCGCATCCGCACGATCTCGAGGACCGCCTCGGACTCGACCTTCTCGTTGCCGGAGACGCGGATCTCCGCGATGCGATCGCCCCAGGACCACGCCGAGGCGGCAGAGGGCCACAGGGTCAGTGCCAGGAGCAGCAGCAGCAGCAGACGCTTCACGCGGACACTCCGAGGTCGATCGGCTCGACCCGGCCTTCACCGAGACGCAGGCAGCGCGGGAGCATGGACGCCAGGTCCATGTTGTGGGTCGCGACGATGAGCGTCGTTCCCAGCTCGCGGTTCATCTCGATGAGGAGCTCCTGGATGGAATTGCCCGTGCGTGGGTCGAGGTTCCCGGTGGGCTCGTCCGCGAGGACGAGGGAGGGTCGAAGCGCGAGGGCCCGGGCCAGGGCCACCCGCTGTTGCTCGCCGCCGGACAGCTCGCCCGGGGCGTGACTCATGCGCTCGGCGAGTCCGACCCGCTCGAGCAGCTCCTTCGCGCGTGCGCGCGCGGTTCCCATCGTCGCCCCGGAGATCAGGCCGGGCATCATGACGTTCTCGAGCGCGCTGAACTCGGGGAGCAGGTGGTGGAACTGAAACACGAACCCCACGTGCTGGTTGCGGAACCCCTCTATCACATCCTGGTGTTCCGAGCGAAGGTCCCGCCCGTCATAGAGGAAGGTGCCGGACGTCGGCTGGTCCAGCAGCCCCAGCAGTTGCAGCAACGTGGACTTTCCGGAGCCGGACTTTCCGACCACACCCACCACCTCGCCGGCGGCGATCGTGAGGTCCACCCCCGACAGCACGGGGATGTCCCGGCCGCCCAGGCTGTAGTGCTTGTGCACCCCCTGCAGCTCGATGGACATGCCGCCATCAGGCATCGCGCAGGCCCTCCACCGGGTCCAGGTTGGCGGCGACCGAGCTGGGGTACAGCGTCGACAGGAACGCGATCGTCACGGCGATGACCGCCACGACGCCGACGGTGGCGTACGACACGTGCACCGGCAGCTCGTCCACGTAGTAGACGTCCGTGGACAGGGGGAAGCCGTAGCGGGCCAGCCCCCAGCACGTGGCGAGGCCCAGCACGAGGCCGAGCGTCGTCCCGATGAACCCGACGATCAGCCCGTCGATCATGAACAGCTTCAGGATCGCGACCCGCCCGGCCCCCATGGCCTTGAGGATGGCGATCTCGCGGGCCTTCTCGATGACGAGCATCGACAGGGTCGAGATGATGTTGAGGCAGGCCACCGCGACGATGAACGTCAGGATGATCGCCATCACGGTGCGCTCGAGCTTGAGGGCCTTGAACAGGTCCTCGTTCATCTTCTGCCAGTCCTGGGTCCAGATGGGGTACCGCAGCCGGGACCCGATCTCACCGGCGATGGACGGCGCGTCGTAGATGTCGTCGACCTTGACCTCGAGGCCCGTGACTGCACCCTCGGAGCGCAGGAATCTGTCGACTGTTGCGAGAGATGCGTACGCAAACTTCGTGTCGTACTCGTACATCCCCGACCGGAAGATGCCCACGACCACGAACTCCTCGACGCGCGCCCGCATCCCCATGGGGCCCGGCTCGCCCTGGGGGCTGATCCCGCGCACCACGTCGCCCACGGTCACCACCAGGTGCGCGGCCATCTCCTGACCGAGCAGCACGCCGGGCCGCTTGTCCGGCGGGTCGGCCGGCTCGCCGTGGGCCTTCACGGCCTGGGGCCAGTCCGGGTCGTCGATGCGGGTCAGGATGGACCGCGCCTCCTCCAGGTCCTTCACGCGGCCCCGGGGGCCCACGACGATGTTGTCGAGCACGTCCGTGACGCTGCCCACCGTCGCCGCGTCCACGCCCTTGAAGATCGCCCCGGTGACGGCCTTCGGGGATCGCAGCATGAACTCGGTGTAGAGGAAGGGGGTCGAGCCCGCCACGCCGTCGACGGCGTCGACGATCTCCTTCACCTGGGGCCAGTCCTCGATGGTGTTCCAGTACGAGCGCACGATGACGTGGCTGTTGGAGCCGAGGATCTTGTCCTGCAGATCCTGCTCGAAGCCGGCCATCACCGAGAGGACCACCACGAGCGTCCAGACGCCGACGGTCACACCCGAGATCGTCAGCCCCGTCACCACCGACACGCCGCTCGCCTTGCGGCCGCGCATGTAGCGCAGCGCCACGAAGGTCTCGAAGCGGCCGGAGGGAGCCGCCGCCTTGCCGCCCGAGCTGGCGCGGCGCGCCGCCGGACCCACGAGGTCGTCCCGGAGGCGCAGGAGGAGCCAGAAGACGATCAGGAGCGCGCCCCAGATGGGCGAGAGCGCGACCATCAGCAGGCCGAGCACGAGCCGGACGGGGACCGCGAGGATCGGGACCGCGTCCAGCCCGGATCCGTCCGATCCCACGAGGCGCAGCGGGAGCGAGCTCAGGGTCACGAGCATGGACCAGGTGGTCTCGACGGTGACCCAGATCGGGAAGACGAGCACGGCCATGGCGTCGAACGGGAGCTTCAGCGCCGCCGAGTCGATGGTGAGGGGCTTGCCCCGGTGCGTCTCGAGGCTGAAGAGCAGGCCGTCGCCGCAGATCCGCATGAGCCCACGCAGCAACGCCAGCGGCACCCACAGGGGGGCCGTCAGGACCACGAAGAAGGCGCCGAGTCGGTTGGAGCGGGGCGCGCTGTGCGGGGGCTGATCCATGGGGGCGGGCAGAGGGATACGGAACCCCACAGGATCCGTCAATGTTCCCCCCGACGTACGTGGCCCCGGATCAGGGCGCCGCGCGGTCCTACCCGGCTGCGCGGCGCTGGTAGTCTCCCGCCGCATCCGCGCCTGGAGCTCGAACATGTCCGCAGTCCGCCGTCCCCTCCCCTTCGTGTTGCTCGCCCTGGCCCTCGCGCCGGCCGCCTCGGCCGAGGACGCCGAGCCCGCCGAGGAGGTCCGCGGCCACTACGACAAGGAAGCGATCCCCGCGGCCTCCTCGGTCTTCAAGTCCATCGGCGAGTCGTCTGCGCGCACCTTCGAGAAGGTGGAGGCGAACCTGCAGCGCACGGACGGCGCGCTCGCGAAGATGGATCTGTCCGTGGCCCTCTCGCGAGGAGCGGTGGACACCGGCGCCTGGGATCTCGCGAAGGCAAAGCTGGACGCACGCTCGGACACGTTCGCGTACGAGTTCAAGGGCATCCAGGGGCGCTTCGATCAGGTGGGCGTGGCGTACGAGGAGGCCTTCGGCGCGGCCCTGGAGCGGGCCCTCGCGGGCCTGACCGCAGAGAAGCCCGGGGCGATCATCGAGTGCCGCCCCAAGCAGACCTCGGCCCTCGAGGCGCTGGGCGGCGGAGCGCCGGGCGCGGCGGCGAAGAAGGCGGATCCCTGCCCCGGCACGAACTTCACGGACGAGATCGCGCGGCGCTGGGACGGCGACGCGGAGCTGGAGGAGCGGCTGCTCGACGTGGTGGGCGGGGACCTGGGCCCGCTGATCATCGGGATGGGCGCCGACGGCCCGATCGAGTACGGCGGCGAGCTGGACGCGCGCGGCTGGCCGGCCATCAGCGCCTATGAAGAGCTCGACGCCGTGCTCGCCGTGCAGGGTCAGGGCGGCGCCACGTGGATCCATCCGGCCGACCTCACGGTCGCCTTCCCGGAGCTCGCCGAGGCGCTCGACCGGATCAACACCCTGGCCGCCGACTCCCGCGGCGTGCTGAGCGACGCGGCGGCCGCGCTCCCCCGCGATCCCGCCACCGGCAACCTCGTCCAGGACGACGCCACCCTCGCCAAGGTGGACACGATCCAGAACGCCGCGAAGGGCATCCGGGGCTTCACCGAGGACAAGCGCGCGGAGATCGGCGCCCTGCTCTGGGCGGCGCTGAACAAGAGCCGCAAGAAGGGCAAGAAGGCGGGCTGGTCGGACGCGGGGATCTGCGTGAACCCGCCGGCGTTCGGCGGCTGCGCGGGCACCGACGTGACCGACGCCGTGGCCGACTTCCTGGGCAGCGACAAGAAGCTCCAGGCGGCGCTCACGGAGCTGATGGAGAGCCTCGAGGCTCCGTCGGCGCTGTAGGGCCTACGCCTCGTCGGGCGCGTCTTCGTGCCCGGCCTGCTGGCTGAGCCACGCCTTCATGAACGGCGCGAGCTCGCCATCCAACACCGCTGAGACGTTGCCCGTCTCGTGGTTCGTCCGCAGATCCTTGACCATCTGGTACGGCTGCAGGACGTAGCTGCGGATCTGGCTGCCCCACTCGATCTTCTGCTTCGGGGCGGCCTTCGCCTCGGCCTCCGCCTCGGCGACCTCCTGGTAGTGCTGGAAGAGCCGCGCGCGCAGCACCTTCATGGCCGACGCCTTGTTCTTGTGCTGGCTGCGCTCGTTCTGGCACTGCACCACGATGCCCGTCGGCAGGTGCGTGATGCGCACCGCGGAGTCGGTGGTGTTGACGTGCTGGCCGCCGGCGCCGCTGGCCCGGTACGTGTCGATCCGCAGATCCGGGGTGCGGATGTCGACCTCGATCTCCTGGTCCACGTCCGGGAACGCACGCACGGCAGCGAAGGCCGTCTGGCGCCGGGCCTGGCTGTCGAACGGGCTGATCCTCACGAGGCGGTGCACACCCTGCTCAGAGCGCAGGTAGCCGAAGGCGTACTCGCCGTCGATCTGCATCGTGGCCGACTTGATGCCCGCCTCCTCGCCGTCCTGCCGGTCGAGGATCTTGACGGTGTAGCCCGCCGCCTCACCCCAGCGGGAGTACATGCGCAGCAGCATCTCCGCCCAGTCCTGGGCGTCCGTGCCGCCGGCGCCGGAGTTGATCTCCACGATCGCCGCCGACGCGTCGTCCTCGCCGCCCAGCAGCGTCTGCAGCTCGAGCTTTGCGATGGACGCGTCCAGATCGGGGACGGAGTCGGCCGCCTCTTCGGCGAACTCCGGCTCGTCCTCCTCGATCGCCAGCTCGAGCGCGGCGACGGCGTCCTCGTGGGACTCCGCGATCGCCTGCCAGCTCTGCACGACCCGCTCGTGCTTCGACTTCTCCTGCATGACCTTGCGGGCCCGGTCGGCGTCCTGCCAGAGCTCCGGGTCGCCGGACATGTCGGTCAGTCGCTTGATCTCCTCACGCCGAGCGTCGACGTCAAAGATGCCCCCGAAGCTGGGTGAGGCGCGCTCCGAGGTTCGTCAGGGTCGACTTCAGCTCGTCCAACATCTGGGCCATGGCGTCACGTCCTTTGTGGGTCGCGGAGGGTACCGGTGCGCCCCAGAGCCGTCCAGAGACGCTGCTCCTCGGCCTCCATGGCCGCGCGCTCGGACGCCTCGTGGTGGTCGTGTCCGAGGAGATGCAGGACGCCGTGGAGCAGCAGGAACAACAGCTCGTCCTCCAGGCGCCAGGCGTCCCCGTCGGTGCGCGTGGCCGCGGTCTCGATGGAGATCGCGACGTCGCCCAGCACGGGCCCCTCGTCCAGCGGGAAGGACAACACGTCGGTCGCCGCATCCTTCCCTCGCCACTGCGCATTCAGGGGACGGATCACCGCGTCGTCGCAGATCAGCAGGGAGAGCTCGAGGGCCGCGCCGCCGAAGTCGTAGCTCGCGGCCACGAGGCCGAGCAGCTCCACCGCGTTCGTGGCGAGCATCGGACCCTCCCGATCCGCCAGCTCCGCTCCGCGCTCGCCCTCGAAGCGCCAGTCGACGACGTGCGCGCCCACGCGTCAGCCGTTCGTGGTGTCGATGGGCGGGTTCTCGCTGGTGTCCGCAACGTCGATGGCCTCGGGCGGCAGGCCCTCGGGCTCGTCGGTGGGCCGCTCGAGCGGATGCGGCCCGTCCGGGTTCGGCGTCATCGGGGGGATCTCGAGCGTGATGCTGCTCGCCGGGAGGCCACGACCGCGGGTCTGCTTCGCGCCCGGCGGTGCCGGGTACTCGATGCGGTGGTGGTGGATGCCCATGAGCACCTGCACGAACGTCTCGCTGGCGATGTGGAGGTCCCGCAGCGTGAGGGGGCACTCGTCGAGCTGCCCGTCCGCGACGCACTTGTTCAGGATGCGCTGGACCCGCGCCGAGATGGCGCCCTGGCTGTGCGTCTTCAACGAGCGGGTGGCCGCCTCGACGCCATCGGCCAGCATCATGATCGCGGCCTCCTTCGTCTGGGGCTTCGGGCCGGGGTAGCGGTAGTCCGAGTCGTTGATCGTCTCGCCCTTCCCCGGATCCGCCTGCTGCACGGCCTTGTTGTAGAAGAACGACACCAGGGACGTGCCGTGGTGCTGCGGGATCATGTCGATCAGCGGCTCCGGCAGCTTGTACTTCCGGCCGAGCTCGATGCCCTCCTTGACGTGGCTGACGATGACGAGCGCGGACATGGAGGGGCTGAGCCGATCGTGGATGTTCTCCACGTCCCGCTGGTTCTCGATGAAGTACTGGGGCTTCAGCGTCTTGCCGATGTCGTGGAAGAACGCGCCGACGCGCACCAGCAGGCTGTTGGCCCCGACGGCCTCCGCCGCGGCCTCAGCGAGCGAGCCCACGACCATGCTGTGGTGGTAGGTGCCCGGCGCCTTGACGATCATCTCCCGCAGCAGCGGGTGGTTGAGGCTGCTGAGCTCGAGCAGCTTGCTGTCCGTCACGAACCCGAGGGTCTCGAACATGGGCGCGAGGCCCACCGCCAGCACCCCGGACATCACCCCGCCGAGCAGGGCGAACACGATGTGCACGAGCGGGGTGGTCAGCTCGCCGCCCAGCAGCCCGGGGCCGTTGGCGCTCGACAGGGACACGAAGTCCAGGGCGACGACGATGGCCACGTTCGCGAGGGCCGCCACGAGGCCCGCGCGGATGAGCCGGCCCCGCTCGTGCGCCGAGCCCAGGCCCGCCACCGCGGCGAGCGAGCTGACCACGAAGAAGACACCGAGCAGCAGGTCCCCGCCCATCACCGCGGCGCAGCAGATGCCGGCGAGCACGCTCCACGCGGCGGCGGTCACCGCGTTCATCAGCGTACGCAGGAGGATCCCGCCGACCGCCACCGGCACCACGAATTGCAGCGCGCTCGACGGCAGACCGCCCAGCGACTCGCCCGCCCCGCGGCCCACGCCGTGCAGGAGCGCGGCGAAGCCGACCACGAAGAGCAGCAGCGCCGCCATGGCGAGCAGGTCGTTGAAGCGCCTCCGGAACCCGGGCAGGAACCGCTCGGAGAAGCGGACGAACATCCCGGCCAGAAGCGCGAGCAGCAGCGTCAGGGACGCATGGTGCACCCCCGGGCTGTAGCTCATGGCCTCGGCGTTCATCCGCTCGATGACCTTGAGCACCCAGGGCGTCACGGGCTCACCCGACCGCAGGATGATCTGGCCCCGCTGGTAGCTGGTGGTGATGGACGCCACGCCGGCCGCGGCGAGCTCGCGCCGGACCTCCGTCTCGGACGCGTTGAACCGGAGGTTGGGCTCCGCGAGGGCGCGCGCGATGGTGACGATGGTGGGCAGCAGGTGCGCCGGCCGGTCTGCGAAGTCGGCGCGCGCGGTGCGGGTGATGGTGTCCTTCGCCTGCCGCAGGTCCACGATCGACCGGAAGTCGTCGAGGGTGAACTCCGTGCGGGAGCTGCCCTCGATCCGCTGGACCGTGATGCTCCCCCCGGCGGGCAGCCGGTCGAGATCGAGCACGATGTAGTCGCTCATCGCGACCCGGACGAGCTCCTTGACGTCCCGCTGGACCGACGCGTCCCACCCCGCCGCCTGCAGGTTGGCGAGATCGATCTCGCTGAGCTGCACCCCGATGGTGTCCTGGAAGCGCTCCTGCTGCTGCTCCAGGGCGACCGGGTCCGGGCCGGTGGGCACGGCCTCGACGACCTCGGTGGGCTCGGTGCCGTCGTCGTCCGGATCGTCTCCGGGCGCGTCCGTCGGCTCCTCCCCAGCCTCCTCCTCCCCACCCTCGGACGGGGGGGCGGGCTGCGCGGCCACGAAGGTCCGCATGGCGGTGAAGGCTTCGTCCACCCGCTGCAGCAGCGTGCGCGAGAGGAGGACGTCGTGCTCGAACAGCGGCGGCGTGTCCGCCCGGGCCGCCTCGCGCTTCTCCGTCGTCAGCTCTTCGTCGACGATCTCGAGCTGGTGTTCGGCGCGGATGTCCTTCGGCGCGATGTCGCCGAGCCCGAGCCCCGCCGTGCCCGCCCGGGGCGTCCAGTCCACCATGAACGCGGCGATGGCCGCGCCCACGACGAGCGCCAGGATCAGGCGCGACATGACGGGCCGGCGGACCACGAAGCGGATGCGCAGCCCCTCTTCGTTGGGCCCGGTGCGGCGCTTGTTGCGGGTCGTGGCCATCAGCGGCGGCGCTCCGAGCGGCTCGCGTCGGCCTCGTACGCCTCGATGATCCGCTGCACGAGCGGGTGGCGGACGACGTCGGTGCGATCGAACTCGATGAAGGGCAGCTCGTCGATCCCGTGGAGGATCCGGCGGACCGCGAGCAGGCCCGAGCCGTTGCCGAGCGGCAGGTCGATCTGGGTGTGATCGCCGGTGATCACTGCACAGCTCCCCATCCCGAGCCGGGTCAGGAACATCTTCATCTGCTCCGGCGTGGTGTTCTGGGCCTCGTCGAGGATGATGAAGGCGCGCTCGAGAGTGCGGCCGCGCATGAACGCCAGCGGCGCGATCTCGATCGTCCCCTGCTCCATGTACCGCGCGCACCGGGCCGGGTCGATCATGTCGTTCAGGGCGTCGTACAGCGGCCGCAGGTACGGATCGATCTTCTCGATCAGGTCCCCCGGCAGGAAGCCCAGCTTCTCGCCGGCCTCCACCGCGGGGCGGGTCAGGATGATCTTGCGGACCGTGCCCTTCGTGAGCGCCGCGACCGCCATGGCCACCGCGAGGTAGGTCTTGCCGGTGCCCGCCGGGCCGATCCCGAACACCACGTCGTGGTTGCGGATCGCGTCCACGTACCGCTTCTGGTTGGGAGAGCGGGGCGTGATGGACTTGCGCCGGTTGGTGACGAGCACGGTGTCCGCGAGCCAGTCCCGGATCGAGGGCGTCTGCCCGTTGGCGAACTGCCGGGCGGCCTGGTCGATCTCCGCCTTGCCGAGCCGCTGGCCGCTGCCGGCGAGCTCCTCGATCTGGCGCAGGAGCTCGGCGCCGCTGGTGCGGGCTTCGGGCTTGCCGGAGAGCGTGAGCACGTTCCCGCGCACGGCGATGCGCAGGCCCAGGGCCTTCTCGATCACCTCGAGCTGCCCGCGGCCACGGCCGGCGAGCTCACGCAGGAGATCGTTGTCTTCGATGGAGACCCGAGTCGTCTCGGCGTCGGTCTGGGGATCGGAGATGGAGGCGTTCCTTCCAGCGTTCACGGGCTCTCGGTCAGCCGGAGACTACACCGTTCACCGTTGGACGAACACGAGGACGACGACCACGCTGCCCGGGGGCTGGCCCGGCAGCCCGCCGGCCGGCTCCACGACGCCCAGCCCCACCTCGGAGTAGGCCGAATCCAGGCCGTGCCGCCGCCCCGTGACCGCCTCCGCCGAAGTCGTCACCAGGACGTCGATCCCGACCCCGCGGATCCCCGGAGACGCGTCCTTGACCGTCTGGATCAGCGCCGCCCGCTCGCCCTCGTCCAGGTCGATGTGTCCGGCGGCGGCGACCTGCTCCGCTGCGGTCGCCGCGATGGTGTCCAGGCGTCCGCGAATGCCGAGGCGCGGCAGACGCGCGCCGTCCCGATCGTCCTGGAGGTGGGCGAGCAGCAGCTCCCGCCAGGACGTGGCTCCGGAGGTGCGTCCGGCCGCGAACAACAGCGACAGCCCGAGGGACCAGGCGCCGGGCCCCTCTTCACGGAGCGCGACACCGACGGTGCCGAGGGCCTTCGGGCCGAGGATCGCGCCCCGCGACGCCTCCTCCGCCAGCAGCAGGCTCCAGGCGACCATCGGCGTGCCCGCGCTGAGCAGGTGCTCCTCGGGACGCAGCGCGCCCACGCCATCCGCCACGAGTCGCTGGGCCAGCGGCCCGGGGTGCGCGCCCCGCAGGGCCGTGGATCCGCCTCCGCGCGCGACGGGCGTCAACGCCGTCCAGCGCCGCGGGCTCCCCTGCCCCGCGACCTGGCGCCGGGCCTGCACGAGCGTCCACAAGGCGAGCTCGACGCTGGCGATGTCATCACCGGCCGGGGGGCGATCGGGGGCGCGCCCCGGATCCAGCATCCAGCCGGAGTCCTCGGTCTCGATGGGCGCCGCGCCGAACCCGCCGAGTCCGCCCGGCCCCAGCCCGAGGGGATCCTCCACCGGCGGCGGGACGGGGGTGGATGGGTCGGGCCGGGCCACCAGGCGGGGCGCCCCGGGCGCGAGCCAGATGGCCGCCAGGGCGCCCGTCTGGCTGTCCACGAGCTCGAAGAGCCACCGCCCCGGCACGGGCGCCGACGGGTCGAAGGACCACGCGCCCGTCTTGACGGGGTGAGCGGTGATCCGACGCGACGTGACCCTCCCCAACGGATCCGTCGTGACGAGCTGCGGCCTCGCCCCGGTGGGCAGCACGACGGTCGCGTCGTCCCGGAACCGGGCGACCCGCTCGGCGAAGACGAACGCCACGGCCGTGCGCCGCTTCTCGGTCACCACCGCCACGGCGCCGACGCTGGCGTGCTCCCAGTCCACGTTGGCCGCGAGGAGCTGGCGCGCGGCGACGTCGGAGGGGGCGCGGTCGGCCAGCAGCACGAACGCCTCGAACCGCGCGTCGCGCACGCCCGCCTCCCAGAGCGCCATACGGGACGGGCCCCGCCCGGTGACGCCGGCGAGCGCCTGGGCGGCGATCGCCTCAGCGGCCGCGTCCACCCGCTCGTCCTGCCGCAGGAGCACCTGGCGAGACGCCGCTTCGTCCCGGGCGAGCTCCACGAGGCGCCGCTCGGCCGCGGCGGGCCGCTCCGCCGACGCCGGGGTGGCGAGCACGAGCGCGCTCACGGCGGCCAGGAGTACGCTGGCCAGCTTGACCGGATCCTTCATTCGTCTACGATCCGTCCCCCGTTCGGCGCACCCGTGAGCGGGCGCTCACGGCGCATCTTCCGGCCCACATCCGGGCCTCTCGGAGCTCTTCGATGATCATCGGCGTCCCCAAGGAGATCAAGCCCCAGGAGTCCCGCGTGGGGCTCGTCCCGTCCGGCGTGCAGGCGCTGGCGGACCGTGGGCACACCGTCCTGGTGCAGTCCGGAGCCGGCCTCGGCGCCGGCGTGACGGACGAGGAATACGTCCGTCAGGGCGCGCGCATCGCGCCAGACGCCGCGGCCGTATGGGGCGAGGCCGAGACGATCGTGAAGGTGAAGGAGCCCGTCGCCAACGACGAGGGCGACGAGTTCGCCCTGATGCGGCCGGGCCAGGTGCTCTACACCTACCTGCACCTCGCGCCGGACCCGGAGCAGACCCGCAAGCTGCTCGAGAACGACGTGATCGGCATCGCGTACGAGACCATCGTCGGCCGCAGCGGCGACCTGCCCCTGCTCGTCCCCATGTCCGAGGTGGCCGGCCGCATGAGCGTCCAGGCTGGCGCGACGTGCCTCGAGAAGCCCCGCGGCGGACGCGGCGTGCTGCTCGGCGGCGTGCCCGGGGTCGAGCCCGGGGTGGTCGTGATCCTCGGCGGTGGCGTGGTCGGGCGCAACGCGGCGAAGATGGCCGTGGGCCTCGGGGCGGAGGTCTGGATCCTCGACGTGAACCTCGAGACGCTGCGGTACCTGGACGACATCTGGGGCTCGCGCGTCAAGACGCTCTACAGCAACCACCTGAACATCGAGAAGGCCCTGCGGCGAGCGGACCTGCTCGTGGGCGCCGTCCTCATCCCCGGCGCCAAGGCCCCCCACCTCGTGACGCGGGACATGCTGTCCCTCATGAAGGAGGGCTCGGTGATCGTGGACGTGGCGGTGGACCAGGGCGGCTGCGTCGAGACGACCTACCCCACGACCCACGCCGATCCGACCTACCTCGTGGACAACGTCGTGCACTACGGCGTCGCGAACATGCCCGGCGCCGTCGCGCGGACGTCCACGTTCGCGCTCACGAACGCGACGCTGCGGTACCTGCTGCGCATCGCGGATCTCGGGGTCGAAGAGGCCGTGAAGAGCACGCCGGGGCTGCGCCCGGGCGTCAACGTCTACCGCGGCAACGTGACGTACAAGGCGGTCGCCGAGTCCCTCGACCTGCCCCTGGCCGACCTCCCCTTCTGATCAATCTGTCGACGGGCCGTCACCACACGAACGGCGCGCGTCGGAGACGCACGCCTCTTCGCGAGGACGACCCGTCGCCCGATTGATCTCCTGATCGACTTCGCTCGCTCCGCTCGCTGCGCGGCCCCGAGGGGCCTTGCAGACGCTCTGTCGACGGGCCGTCACCGCACGAACGGCGCTGCTAGCCGCCGCGCTGGGACTTCTTGGCCCGATAGAGCTTGTTGGCAGCGGTGAACACCGCGGAGCTCACGTTCCGGTTCTTGGCGAGCTTGCCCAGATCCTTGACGTGCAGGCTCGTAAGGAGCCGCATCGTCACCGGGATGGGCGTCTTCGGGTTCCCCGCGAGCGCCACCTTCACCGGGTACTTGCGCAGGTACTCCTTCACGCGCGCCAGCTCGCGGATGACGTCCTCGTGGATCGCGCGGTTCGTGGCGATCGTCATCACCTCGTTGTCGGTGATGCGGCCCGACTTCACGACCGCGCAGGACACGATCTTGTTGGTGTCGCGGATCAGGATCTCGCGCACCGTCTTGTTGCCCTTGTAGGCCAGCTTGATCTTGTCGCCCACGCTCATGGCGGCGATGGCGTTGGCGATGTTCTTCTCGACCACTTCGTCCTTCTCGCCGTCGCCCACGAGGAAGCCGTCGAAGGCGTCCTCGTCCTCGTCGAACCCGAACGCGAAGTCGCTGTCGCCGAGCGACGCGAGCCCCGTCAGGTCCACGCTCGTCGCCGTAGGCGTGGAGCCGAGCTCCGTCGCGGCGGCGATCTCCGGCTCGTCCCCGCCGAGCTCGTCGATGAGCGCGCTCGGGGACGGCATGAGCGGAGCCCCGGCCACGTCGGTGCCGGCCGGCATGGCTCCGCCCACCACCGGGTACGGAGGCGCCACGAAGTCGGGCCGCGGCGGGATCCCCCAGTCCGCCAGCAGCGCCGCGATGGGGTTGTAGAGCCCCGCGGGGGGGCTGTAGGGCTCCTCGGGGGCGGGCGGGACGTAGACGTCTCCCGGCACGAAGTCGTCCGGCAGCGGGCCCCGCACGAACCCGTCGCCGTCTGGCGCGGGGCCGGTCGGCCCAGGGACGCTGGGCGCGGGCGTGGAGACGGGAGCCGGCGTCGGAACCACCGGCGCCTTGCGGGCCTGGATGGCCTTCTCCTGCTCGACGGCCGCCTCGAGGGCCTGCATCTCGGCCTTGTGGGCAGCCTGGCGCGCCGCCTCGGCCTGACGTCGCTCCTCCTCCGTCTCCTCCTCGACGTCGACGCCGTACAGGCGGAGGAAGCTGACGACCCGCTCCACCAGCGCGGTGGGCGTCCGGGGGTTGCGCTTCAGGAACCGGACGATCCGGGGGCTGATGATCAGCCGCTCCTGGTTCTGACCGATCATCTCGGTCACGCGCCCGCTCTCGGTGTGCTCCGCGAGGTAGCAGATCGACTTGTCGTTGATCTGCCTGAGCAGCACCACCCGCTCCATCAGGAGCTCGTCCTGGGTGCGGCGGTAGACCAGGAACTCGAGGAGCTTCGGGTGCGTCTTGAGGTCCAGCAGCCCTTCCAGGCGCTTGCTGGGCATCTCGAGGATCGAGCGCTCGGCCTCCTTCCGGACGCTCTCGTCCCGATCCCCAAGCAGCATGTACTGCATGGAGAGCAGCACCTTGGGAGGGGCCGGGAGGATGCCTCGCGCGACCGCGAGCTTACCGCGGGCGGGCGCCGACGCAGAGACGTGCTTGCGCAGCCCCTCGGGGATCGCGAGGCGGTCGCAGACCTGGTCGAACGTGGGCTCTGCCATCACCCGATCCTAGAGCATCGGGCGGATTGGCTCAGTCCTCTTCTTCGCGCAGGCGCTTCACGTCGGCGATGGTCTTCTGGAGCATCGAGGACGGCACGGCCTCGTAGCCCGAGAGCCGCATGGTGTAGCTGCCCTTGCCGCCCGTCATCGACTTCAGGTCCGGGGCGTAGGTCAGCACCTCCGCCAGCGGCACCAGCGCCTTGATGATCGAGTTGCGGCCCTTGGTGTCCATGTTCTGGATGCGGCCGCGGCGGCTGTTGAGGTCGCCCATGATGTCGCCAACGGAGTCCTCGGGGGCCACCACCTCGAGCTCGTAGATGGGCTCGAGCAGCACCGGGCGGGCCTGCATCACGCCCTGCTTGACGGCCTGGCGTCCGGCGATCTGGAACGCGATGTCCTTGCTGTCCACCGGGTGGGTCTTGCCGTCGTAGAGCGTGACCTTGATGTCCACCACCGGGAAGCCGGCGAGGATCCCCTCCGTCAGCTTCTTGCGCACGCCCTTCTCCACGGACGGGATGAGCGTGTTGGGGATGACGCCTCCGACGACCTTGTCGACGAACTCGAAGCCCGCTCCGGGGGTGTTCGGCTCGATCTTGATGGCCACCTCGCCGAACTGGCCGGCGCCGCCGGACTGCTTCTTGTGGCGGTAGCGCACATCCGCGGTGCCCTGGATCGTCTCGCGGTACGGGATCGTCGGCATGCCGAGATCGACCCGGACGTTGTACTTGCGGGCCATCCGGTCGCAGGTCAGGGCGACGTGCTGCTGGCCCATGCCGGACAGCACGATCTCCTTGGTGACCTCGTCGTAGCCCTGGTGCAGGCCCGGGTCCTCCAGCAGCGCCTTCTGGAGCGCGACCTTGACCTTGTCCTCGTCCCCGCGGCTGCGGGGCTTCACGACGAACGAGATCATCGGCGGGGCCGGCTCGTGGGCGGTGATCGTGAGGCCGCCGGGCCACGTGGACAGGGTGTCGCCCGTCTTGGTGTCCTTGAGCTTCGCGACGCCGAAGATGTCGCCCGGGACGACCTTCCCGGCGTTCGTGTGCTCCTTGCCCGTCATGAAGAACAGGTGGCCGAAGCGCTCGTCCTTGCCGGTGCGGCCGTTCTTCGGGTGGGTCGTGTTGTCCGCCGTGCCCGAGAGCACGCGGAACATGGAGATCGCACCCGAGAACGGATCGATCATCGTCTTGAAGCACAGCGCCACGAACGGAGCGTCGGGATCGCCGCTGAGCTCGACGGGCTCCACGTCGGCGGTGTAGGCCTCGGGGGCCTCACGCTGCGCGGTGTGGGGGAAGGCCCGAGCCAGCCACAGGAGGCGGTCGGCGCCGATGTTCTTTGTGGCCGAGCCCAGGAGCACGGGCACGAGGTCGCCGGACATGATCCCCCGGTTCAGGCCGCGGCGGACGTCGTCCGCGCTGAGCTCGCCCTCGTCCAGGTACTTCTCGATGAGCTCGTCGTCGGTCTCGGCGACAGCCTCGGTGAGGGCCTCGATCGCGGCGTCCACGGCCCCCTCGAGGTCTGCGGGGATGGGCGCCTCCTTGCCGACACCGCCGTCACCCTCGTACAGGAACGCCTTGCGGTTGATGAGGTCGACAACGCCGCGGAAGGAGTCCTCCGTGCCGATGGGGATCTGCAGCACCACGGGCTGGAGCTCCATCACCTCCTTCAGGTCCGCCACCACCTGGTCGATGTCGGCCCGCTCCCGGTCCATCTTGTTGATGAAGACGGCGCGGGGCACGTTCAGTCGGGCGGCGGTGGCGCCGATCCGCTCGGTGTTCACCTCGACGCCGTCCACGGCGGAGACCACCACCACCGCACCGTCCATCACCTGGGTGACCAGCTCGGCGTCGTGCAGGAAGTTGCTGTCGCCCGGCGTGTCCGCCACGTGCACCCGGTACCCGTCGAACGCGCAGGTGATGAAGCTGGAGCTGATGGAGCCCTGGCGCTTCTGCTCCTCGGGCTCGGTGTCGAACAGCGAGGTGCCGTCCATCACGTTGCCGAGCCGGGAGTTCTGCCCCGTGAGGCGCGCGAGCGCATCAGCCAGGGACGTCTTGCCTGCGCCGCCATGGCCGACCAGGGACAGGCTGCGGATGGTGTCGGGGGTGGTCACGTGTGTTCTTCCTCTCGAACTGGCCGGTCCGCACGAGGGCGGGCCAAGGGCTCGGATCAAAACCCGAAACGCCCTCTCGACGCAAGCCCGGTGCCGGGCCCTGCCTGCGGGGGAAGGGTCAGCTCAGATTGCGGGCGTACAACAGGCGAAGCCCCTCCAAGGTCAGGTCCTCTTCCACCTGCTCGATGGCCTCGCTGGCCTCGGCGAGGACGGCTGCGAGGCCGCCGGTGGCCAGGACACGGGGGATGGTCGGGGACTTCATCTCGGACTTGATGCGCGTCACCACGCCGTCCACGAGGCTCACGTACCCGTAGAACAGGCCTGACTGCATCGAGTGCACCGTGTTGCGACCGATCACCCGCGGCGGGCGGGCGACCTCCACCCGGGGGAGCTTGCTCGTCCGCGAGAACAGCGCGTCGGCCGAGATCTGGTAGCCGGGGGCGATGACGCCGCCCAGGTACTGACCCTTGTGCGAGATGCAGTCGAAGGTGGTCGCGGTGCCGAAGTCGACCACGATGCAGGCCGCCTTCACGAGCTCGAACGCGGCCACGGCGTTCACGATGCGGTCCGCCCCGACCTCGCGGGGGTTGTCCGCGAGGATCGGCATGCCCGTGCGCACTCCCGGGCCGACCACCATGGGGTCGACGCCGAAGTAGCGTCGACAGGTCTCCGTGAGGGTCCGCAGCGTGTCCGGGACCACGCAGGACACGATCGCTCCCTCCACCGCGCCTCCGTCCAGCCCCGCGTGCCGGAAGAGGTCGGCGAGCAGCACGCCCGTCTCGTCCGCGGTGCGCCGCACGTCGGTCTGGATGCGGAAGCGGCGCGTCACCTGGCCGCCGTCGAAGAGGCCCAGGACGGTGTTCGTGTTGCCGACGTCGATGACGAGGAGCACGGAGCCTCCGATTCAGCCCGCCTGGCGGGGGTGTTCAGCCGCCCAGGTGGACGTCGCCGGCGAGGACCGTGAACGGCCCCTCGGCGCCCGTGAGGCGGAGCGCGCCATTGTGCCCGATCCCCAACACCTGCGCGGTCTGCCCGTCGACGGTCACGGTGCGGCCGATCATCGGGCCCATGGCCTGCTCGGCGGCCCGCAGGATCGTGGGTGTCCCGGCGATGGCGCGCGTCGCTTCGAAGTCCAGGAGGGCGGCGGCGAGCCGGTCGAGGACCGTCTGCCGGGCGGCCAGCGCGGGGTCCAGGGCGGCGAGGCTCGTCGCGCGCGCCGCGATGGCGTCGGGCCACCCGCCCGGCGGGTCCACGAGGTTGAGCCCCACGCCGACCACGATGGCGTCGAGCCGCATCCCCGTCGTCACCAGCTCACAGAGGACGCCTCCGGCCTTCCGCTCTCCGATCATCAGGTCGTTCGGCCACTTGAGCCAGGCGCCGCCGGGCGCCACGGCGTGGGCCGCCAGCCCCGCGAGCAGCGTCCAGATCCAGGCGTCCGCGGCGTCCACTCGGGGGCGGCGGAGGAACGAGACGGTCAGTCCGCAGGCCGCGGGCGCCACCCAGCGTCGGCCCTGCCGGCCGCGCCCCGCGGTCTGTTCGTCCGCGACGACCACCAGACCGTCCGCGGCGCCCGAGCGGGCGGCGTCGGCCGCGACGCGGTTGGTGGAGTCGACGGCGTCCAGATGCTGCAGCCGCAGATCCGGGTGCGGGCTCCGCAGGGTCACGCCAATCGGACCTCGAGGGCGATGTCGAGGAAGGTCGCCTGGTGGATCAGCCCACCCGACGAGATGACGTCGACGCCACAGTCCGCGATCGGAATCAGCGTGTGTTCGTCCACGTTGCCGCTGGCCTCGAGGACCAGCCGTTCGCTGCGGGCGCGCAGCGAACTCACGGCCGCGCGCAGGTCCGGGAGGCTGAAGTTGTCCAGCATGATCACCCGGGCGCCCGCGGCCACGGCTTCGTGCGCGTCGGCCAGGGACTCCACCTCCACCTCGATCTGCAGGAGGTGGTGGGCGTTGGCCAGGGCGGCCTGCACGGCGGCCGTGACCCCGCCGGCGGCGGCGATGTGGTTGTCCTTGATGAGGATCCCGTCCGCCAGGTTGTAGCGGTGGTTCCGGGCGCCTCCCACCCGCACGGCGTAGCGCTCGAGGGCGCGGATCCCGGGCGTCGTCTTGCGTGTGTCCACCAGCCGGGTGGTGCGATCGCCCAGCAGGTCCACGAAGGACGCGGTCCGGGTGGCGATGCCCGAGAGGCGCTGCACGAAGTTCAGGGCCACGCGCTCGGCGGTCAGGATCGAGCGCAGCGGGCCGTGGACGCGGAGGAGGGTCTCGTTGCCGCCCGCGCTGCGGGTCCCGTCCCCCGCCGGGCCGTCGATGCGCACCCGGGGATCGACCTGGCGGAACACCTCGGCGAAGACGTCGAGGCCGCAGCAGACCATCGGCACCCGCGTGACGAGGTCCGCTGTGCCGGTCACGTGCGCGGGGACCACGGCCTCGGACGTGACGTCCCCCTGGGCGAGGTCCTCGTCCAGGGCGTTGGCCACGGAGCGGTCGGCGGCGCGCCGGGGGTAGTCGTCCCTCACGTGTCGTCCTTGCGGAGGCCCGCGATCACCGCCGGGAGCGAGTCGGCGAGGGCCTTCGTCACCGCCGCGGCCACAGCGTCCTCGATGCGCTTCGAGAGGGCGCCGCCGGGCTCCAGCAGCTCGTCCAGTCGGGCGTCCACGTCCGCCATGGTCGCCACGCCACGAGGCCGGACCGTGCCGTGCTTGCCCGTCTCGGGCCCCAGGACTGCAGCCGGCGCGCTCGCTTCGTCCTTCGGGGCGCCGGGGGCCTCGTCGGGCGTCACGACCGGGGCCTCTCCCGTGGTCACACGCGCCAACCCATGGGCGGTGATGAGCGGATCCACGGGCACCGCGACCGGGTGGGCCTCGTCGAACGCCTCGATGGCCAGCGCCGGCAGCTCCTGGGTGTGGCCCGTAGGGGCCTGGTCGTCGCTGTCGCCGTCGTCGATGACGGAGACGGAGTAGCCGGTGTTCTCATCGACGTCGGCGAACATGCCCGTCGCGGGATCGATCAGGGAGTCCGCGCCGACCCCGGTGACCCCGGGCGCCCAGTCGCTGTCGATGTCGCCGGCCGCCTCGAACCACTCCGGCCCGGTGAGGTCCCGGATCCGCCCGATGAGGTCCGACGCCTTGAGGGGCCGATGGATGAAGCCGTCGGCCCCGGCCGCGTGGCTCCGGCTGATGGCCTTGCCGTCCCGGTCTTCGCCGAC
>ENA-OWNT01001789-OWNT01001789.1-seawater-metagenome-genome-assembly--contig:-NODE-1789-length-25000-cov-3.838222_pt1 | contig 25000 bp, 29 predicted proteins | sample MGYA00238136_ERZ651165 | MGnify/ENA primary metagenome ERZ651165 (study PRJEB26861, sample SAMN08777766) | seawater metagenome | isolation source: coastal seawater | place: USA: Florida | collected...
CGCACGAACGCACGAACGCACACACGAACGAACGAACGAAACAACGACGCGACGAACGAGCGGGCGAGCGGGCGAGCGACGGCAATTTAACGAACGAGCGACGACGGCGACGACGACGACGCAGACGAAGAGTCCACAGAGTCGGCCGCATACATGCATGCATGCGTATGAAATGTGTCGCATGGCGTGGAGTGCATGCATGGTCAGAAATGAACGTCGTACCTTGCCGTCGAGCCGAATTGTTTTGCGCGTCGTGGCGCGTCGTGTCGAGCTGTTTGTTTATTTGTTTCGATTTGTTCACATCACTGACTGCTTGATGCGTGGCCAGAGAGCGTGGAGGCAAAGGTGGCAACTGAAGCTGTGCAGCTTGGAACGTCGCGGGCGGTGGCAGATTGGTCTTCAGCGCCAGACCACGTGTACATGTCTCAGTCACTTGTACACGTGACGTTGTGGCAGCATAACGTCTAACTTGTACACTCACAGGGAAAGACGACAACAGAAGAAGAAGCAACAAAAAAGTACCAACAAACACGATTGGTTGAAAGTGCCAAGTCCACTCCAGCAATCGCGGTGGTGGCCTGCGTTTGGTCGTCCACCCTGTGAGTCACGATGCTGTCGCCGCTCACTGTCGTGGCCCTCTGTACCCTCGCACTTGGGGGGTGCTTGGCCGGAGATGCAACGGGTGCGACACAGCAGGTGACAGCGGCACAGCAGAACTCGTCCACCCCGCACGACCGGTTTCCAGCGTTGAATGCGTTGTTCAACAACAGTTACATACCAATTCCCAAGATTGTGGTGAACGCCACTGAAAATCTGCAGTTGACGTTGTCCGAGATATACTGCGGCAATCTGTTCATTGACCGGTTCACGACCACCGGATCGGCCGTCCACTACACTCTGGACCTGCTGAACGCATCCATGGACTGCCAAGGTCGCTGGGACTACGTTCTGGACGGCACTAGCCACCACCCTGGCACGTTCAAAGCTGCGGTGTCCGATGTAAAATTTCTCATTGAAGCAGAAGGGTCCCTCGATTCGAAGTACCATCTGCCCGCTGACTTTCAGATCGCAACGTGCTCGTTTGGATCAAAAGTGTTCACCAGCTTTAAGGGTACCTCGATAGCGTGGATCCTCGACCTACTGCGACCTGTGGCCGACGCTGCCATAGATGCAGCGTTGATCGCAGAAGTTTGTAAAGTGAGCAGACCTATCGTTGTGGACGCACTCAACGACGTCACGTCGCTGCTGACCTCGGTCCTTGGTCCTTATCTGGACGACCCCACAGCCCCAGTGACCCCAATTCCTGCACCGACGCCAGCTCCCGCACCCGGAACTGTTGTGAACTGGGCTGAGGTCCCTGTGGTGTCACAACTCATCGCGACCCTCAACGCGATGGGCCCGGATTCGTTGAACATGGTCTTTGCCCTCATCACGGGTGGGACGGGGCAAATCGACAACCTCCCTCTCGGAAACTTGACTCTGCGCTCGTCGAGCGCTTTGGCCAACTCGTCGTTGGTGTTGCAGGTAATGACCCTGCTTGTTTGGCCTGTTGGTTGTTGATTGTTTTTGCTTTCTGGTGGCCATGTGTACGTCACTCTGACTGTCATGCCGTTGCTGTGCCCGTAGCACATGTCCGTTGGTGGATTGGACACTCTCACGTCGTTCGATATTTTGGACCCGGATCGCAAACACGACAACAGCACCATCGACACCACCATTGGATTCGGCCAGTTTTCTGTGTCGATTCGCGCAGAACTGCAGATCTGGCGAGGCTCTGGGCTTGGGCCGGCACCGCCACAGACGACGAACCCGCCAGTGTCTGTGACTGGCGCGCCGACAGTGTCTCTCCCTAGCAAGGCTTCTCCGGTGTCGACTCAACTGTTGGACTTGTCTTTCAATTTCACAAATGCGTCCATTAGCGTAGATATTTGGGCGCCACTGCGAACCAATGAAAGTGACGGTTTCAGCAGTCTTTGCCTAGGTCACCTGACTGATTTTGACTGCATACTCTCGAAGATGGACGGTCTGCAGCTGTTGTTCCTGGCTCCCAATGCCTCCGCAATCCATGGACCAGCGGTGACGCAGGTTGTGGAACCCGGCAGTGAACAGCCACCCTCGGACCTGTGGAATGACTTGGGTTCTATTTTGCAACTTGTGGAAGCTACATATTATCCCTCCTTGATTGAAGTGCTTCCCCAGTTGGGCAACGGGCTAATCCTAGAGGGTTTGGACCTGCTTCTTTACTCTCTGCATGAAGCCAGCCAACAGAAATGCGACGCAAAATCTCTGGAGTTCCCTGGGTTTGTGGATTGGTCTGACAAAACAGCGGGTCCAGGAGCATTGATGTGGCTTGCGGACATCGCAGTCAACGGCATTCTCAAGGTCCGCAAAGCATGCCGTGCCTTGGTGTTTGGTCGTGTGGCGACCGCTTGAGCGTGCTTGTAACCACAGTGTGTGCTTGGCGGGTTGTAACCACGACCGTGACCGTGTGTACGTGCAGGCTGCCGGACTTGATGGAGTAATCAACAAGCTTGTTCCGGGAGGGTTAGTCAACAAAGCCGGGGCAGTGCTGGACAAAGACGTTATTCGAGATGATTTCGGCCATGCCCACGTGAACATTTCGAACTTGACGCTGCACGGCCTGGCGTCGTTCTCGGAGCTAATTTTCCCTCGCGCGGCATCATCGGAGTCCATCGAGATGGCAGCAACCATTGACTCCACCGGCAAGGTCGACACCTCGATCCCAACAGCTGACGCCAACGCTCCGGCGCGTGACCCAATTGGAATATCATTCCGCACTCGCATGGATTACGAACCAAGCGCAGACCGAGGCAGCAGTGCAATCCTCAACGATTTTACAACTGATATCAAGTTCGACAATCTTGCATTGGCCACAACCTTAACTGCACTGGTCAACCGTTCACGTCTGGCGCAGCAGAGGCTGTCGGACCTCTCTTTCCAAAATTTGGTACGTAGTCGTTCGTGTTTGACCTGGCGATTTTCTCCACCAACTGATGTTTGTTGTTTGGCGTGGCGCAGCCTACTTTCATCAACGAGACTACCGCAGCATTGATCATCGACGAGCTCAACCTTTCATCCACAGCCTTTGGTATTGACGTCATTTGCGCCCACTGTGATACCTCCCCACTCAAGCAGCTCGGCACCGGCCTCGAAGAACCTGCAGCGAAGGTCCAGTTGACGAAGTTCTTCAACGTGGCAATCGGAACACTACACGACGTCATCGTTTCCGGCCTGAACACAAAGTTGTCCGACTTTCTTCACTACAACGACACTCCGAGTGAGATTGATGAACCCTGGGTCCCGGACTTCTTCGTCATCATGTGCATGGGACTAGGCGCAGTGTTTTGCGTGTTCGTTGTTTTGGTGACCGGAAAATGCTTCTGCAGAGACCGTGGCAGTCGTCATCAAAGCTTGAAGGCATTCGACGTGGAAAAAAATGACAAGGGCCACGCGCATCCGCGGACCCACCGCTCACATTCGATGGCGTGTTCTCTGTCGAAGTGGGCTTCCATCGCATTTTTAACGTCGCTTGTGTGCAACTACGCTTTGTACGTTTTGTAATTGGCCTGTGCAGCGATGTTGCTATTGAGTTTCGTCCTCGTATGCTTACTCTTGGTGCGGCAATTGTACCTGTCAACCTTTCCAAGGTACTTGGCAGCGAACAATTTGATCGGTACCGCGATTAATATTCGCATCACGACATTCGATGACGCCTTCAACTCATCCTACGTGAATCTGTACAACTTCACTCTTGAAAACTCGGTGTCCGAGATGTGGGATGGCGGTGTTTATTTCTTGGCAGTGGCGATCGCGCTGTTTTCCGGAATTTGGCCGTACGTCTCCGTCCTAGTTGATTGCTTGTGCGCATATGCAAGGTCACGATTACTTATCTTATCTTTGCGATATGTGTTTGTGCAGGTACTTGAAGTTGTTGCTCATGTTTCTTTCGTGGACAGCACCAACCCGCGTTTTGCCCATGAAGGCGAGATACCGGTTACTAATAGTCATGGACGCACTGGGGAAGTGGTCGTTAATCGACGCTTTCGTTTTGGTGTTGATGATGAACACCTTCAAGCTCTCCGTATCTCTTGAGTATCTCGTGGGTTTCCCTCTGTTCGAGGTCGATCTGATCGCAAATCCGGACTTCGGCATTTACTTTTTCATGGTCCGTGCGATTTTTGGTTGACTCCATCATGCTCTTGTAGCAATGCCGCCTTTCTTTTTTTTTTTTTGGTCTCTTCAGATTGCCACAATTGCTGCTTTGATGAACAACCACATTGAACTCAACGCTCATCGCCACCTTCAATTTCCAGAACGCTATCGACTGATGCACGAAGCTGCCAAGAGCACCAACACAGACATCAGCAAGCGTAAGGAAGCTCTTTGTTCGCAGTCATTTAGATGTCGAAGAGTCAGGAAACGTCCGCAGCAGTCAGGGACAGCCACAACACTCGGCGAAACACTGATGCCAAGCTCGGCAGGATCGGACGCCAGTCCATCAACACCGCGAAAACGGCGCGAGACATTAGCGTGCCGGTTCTGGGTTCGCTATTTCGTGACAGTAGTCCTTGTCGTATGCGCGATCGGACTCTTGTTCGGGGCTTTCATTGACTCTTTCGCGTTCGAAATGAAAGGATTGGCAACCCTTGTTCTTGGAAACAAGACATCTCAACCCTACTCTCTCATCAGTGTCGGGAACGTTTCGTCCCTGTTAGTTCCTGAAGCAAACCCTAGCGCAGTATTTGGATACTACTTCTTGCAAACGAGTTACTACGCGTTCGCGCTGGCAGTCCCAGTCTTGTACTTGGTAGTTTTGCTTCTCATGTGGGTTGTGCCCATGACGCTCACGGCTCAGCACAAAGTGTTCGTCTTTTCCGAGATGCTCGCGGCTTGGAGTGCGGTTGATGTGTTCATCCTTTCGATTGTGGTCGCCTTGTTGGAGCTTCCTCAATACGTTTCTTTCATTGTCGGTGACAAGTGTGATTTGGTTGATCCTATCACTGCCCAATTCCCCTGGCTCGTGCCAGATGGCGATACGCATTGCTTTGACGTTTCAACAACACTAAAATCAGGTTGCTGGGTTTTAACGACAGCAACGGTGGTGTATTTGACGACCTCGTACACCCTCACACGAGTGTGCGATCGCGCCATCGAAGAGCGCTCGCGGATGTATCACAGATTATTGTCTGACACCACACAACAGTCAGAAGAGAGCGCATCCGATTGCGGGTCTTCGTCGGAAGACGAGGATTTCGACGACTTAGACCGTCCTTTCGTGAATTGTGACGACAAGTGCGGGGAATGTCTTTTCCGTTGCTTCCGCGGGATTTGTTTCGTTCGAACGCGACGGAGGGGGTGAGACCGCATATTTTGGAGGTGTGGTCACCACAGCCGCGAACGGTATCTGTAAGTAATAACGTATTTGTATTTATGTTCTCACATTCAATTGCAGTCGAAGCCAACGTTGACAACTGAGCAACAACTCGATCTATGTTGGTTAGCTGTCTTGAAAAATGGCGGTCGCCTTTGCGCGACTCCATTGTGTTAAGTCACCATAGTAGTCAACGAACTCTCGGCGAGTGAAGTAGCCCTACAAACAAGGCAGAGAATTGTTAGTTTCAGGGATATTACTGTCCAACAGACCCCATGGCTCAAACGTACCCCGGTGGAAGGGTCTTCTCTCCTCTCAACTTTTCGACCGCCCTTCGAAGAGGATGATCCTAGTTGTGGAAAGTCGACACATTTTATTTTGAGGTGAGCACGAGGAAGTGAGGACAATGGTGCAGATAACCAAGCATCAAGGGTAAATGCAGCAGATCAAGACCCGCCTTTGCCAATGGACGGAAGACCTGTCCCGCTCTTCACAGTAAAGCTTTGGAACTTTTGTCTGCAGCAACCACAAAGAGCTTGTTTTGTTGGTTGGGCATGTCAAGAGACACCCCTCAAGGCAGCGACATACTGTTGCGGTTTTTGTGGTCCTTCTTTGGAGTTCTCATTCCACAGGAACAATGCGGTGCTGACGGCACGGTTCGATTCATGGAACTTTTCATCCTCTTCCCTCCAGTGCTCCATTTCACGAGCGTACTGAAGTTTGGCTTTCTGCTCACGCGACAGTGCTATGTTCGGGTCTTTTTTGCGAGCGGCTGCAGACTTGGCTTCCTGAGACAGTGCGACACATTTGTGTTGATGAGAGATGGGTCGCCAAATCGACCCTGACTCATCGGGTACATACCTTCGCAGCAATGAGCTGCTGCTTGATGCGGAGCCTGGCGTTCAACCCACCGTTGGGATCCACGAGATCATCTTCGTCGAAGTACCCTTTCGTCTGTTCTTGCCAACTGTTGGCAGCGGATGTCCGTTTAATTGAGTCACTCTATGGTCAATGCATTGGACGGTGTTATGAGAGCACGAAGCACGGGTTCAGCGTTCGACAATACCTTAATCAGCGTAATCTTGTCCTTTTTCACCAGAATTTCGACTTCTTTGTCGACCTTTTGGTACAAACTGGAATCGACGACAGAGGTAAAGGTGCTGGCAGCCTACGGACGTCGCCCAGCAGTGTCACAACGACGCCCAGCTCCGCTCATAGTGACGAAATCGCATACCTTGACTATTGGAACGCGGACTTTGTACTTCGAGAACTCTCTCTTTGTTTTCAAGTCCAAGAGTTCAACGTCGTCAGCGTTTCCGTCAACTACCTTTTCCACGATGATTCCAATCGAACCATTGTACTTGTAAGAGCTGTGCAGTTCGAGCCAGTCGCCCAGTCTGACGCGGTCGCCGGGGTGATACTCAACTTCTTGTCCGGTGGTACCGTAAAGAATTTTTTTCGATCGAAGTTTTTTCTCCTCGAGGCTCCGTTGCGACGCAACCTTTTGGTTGTCACTCATGAGAGAACGCGCCAAGCGGTTTTTCAGAAACTTCTTCTTGTCCCGCTGAGACATACCATTTCGCGCATCAAGTTGTTTTTTCACACGCTCCGGGTCGATCGCTGTTTTTCGAAATTTGGCACGGGCGCGGGCTTCGATCTCAGCCATCTTGCGCGCTTTTCGTGCATCCTTGGACTCCCGCTTCGCAAGCGTGGCTTGGAACATGGCACCACCCGAATGTTTATCAAAACGGCTGCATCAGAATATTAGTGTTTCGAAGTTGGTGCTTCGCGGGCGAGGCCGACCGCAGGCCGTGGCGCCAGAGCAAGAGTAGGGTGAACAATGTCGCAAGGGAAAAATCCGATGAGTTCTTCAGCTTGTATTTGCTGAGAAATTGCCCAATGTTCCAGACGGAACGGGCAGCCAACGATTGACATGAGTTGTCCATTGTGACATGTTCCGACCCCACAACGACACTTTTGTCACTGCGACATCGACACCACAACGACAACACCAACTTGTCTGAAGTGATCAGCCAGCGTCGAGAGTCAGCAACGCTGACGACTCTTTGATAGTGCCCCTGGTGCTGGGTGTACTAACAGTTAAGTGCATGACAGTGCTAGTGTACTCAGTACTCGTAGTCTAGTTTCATAGCCTTGATAATTTATCACGACATCGGCAACTACGGCGACGAGCCACAGCGATGGAATCCAGTTCATTGCGACACCCATGACGACAACGCAGCAGTGCCGAACTGCACCTACAAATTTGACAACGACAACGACAACTACAAAGACAACGACCAAGATAGCGACGACACAACGACGAAGACAACGACCAAGATAGCGACGACGCAACGACGAACGACGAACGACGAACGACAACGACAACGACAACGACATCGCAACAGCGAACAACGAACGATCGTCACCACAACAATCACCACCAACAACAACGAACAACAGAGAGTCAGTAACGACAACCGACAACGACGCACAACGAACGACGACAACGACGCAGTCAGCTGACAGCAGTGTGTTCATTTTCTCCGATTTGAATCGTACCTCAGTACAACACCTCTGTACTCAGGTATCACACATACCGGTAAAGATGGAGATCTGCAGCGGCGCTCGTTCGTTCGTTCGTTCGCGGTGGCCACCGGCTTCCTTCTTCTTTACTGTGGCTGACAGTGATGAGACTTGCGACTTGCTTGCGACCGCCTCTGTACGCTTTAACGTACATGTTATGTACACTTCGTCATATTTCACAGTAATGCACTGTACCAATGCATAATGTACATAAAATGTACACCACTGAATCGTACATGTGCGAGTTGAACGAGTGGCGAGTGGGCGGAGGGAGTGGCCGTAGTCGGCAGATTAGTGGGCGTGGGTGCGGGACAGTGGCGCTCGAAGTGGCCTCGAAAAAACTAAAACTGGAGAGTTGTATTTCGGGGTGTTTTAGGGTGTCACAGACACCCCCTGCGGGGTAACTGGGCGTACGCAAGGACACCCTACCCATCCTTAAAAGTCAACTTTTGGCGAACTATTAGGGTGTCTACGAGTTTACCGTCGTGCGGGCGGTCAGGGCGCAAGTGGACGAGTGCATAGTCTTGACATGGGCTTGTGCTCTGCACTACGCTCGTCCTACCCCACTCCCACTCACTCACACCCACACTCGAGGCCACTCAATGGCTGGCTGTGTCTGTGTGGCCTGCCACTCACTCACTCACTCACTCACTCACTCACTGCCTGCCCTGCCTGGCCCACCCTCACTCACAGTCACAGTCACAGTCACTCACTCACTGTCACTCACAGTCACTCATTGTCGTCGTCGTCGTCGTCGTCGTTGTCATCGTTCGCATCACCGTCGTCGTTGTTCGTTGTTCGTCGTTCGTTGTTTGTCGTCGTCGTCGTCGTTGTCGTCGTCGTCGCTGTCGTCGTCCGTTCATTCGTTCGATGGTTTGTTTGCTGCAACCTCCACTCTTCCACCCCTCTGTCCGTTCGCCTGCGGCTTCGGCTTCGGCGGGCTTCGGCTTTGGCTGGTTCGGAGTCGGTCGGTTCCCACTTCTGCTTGCGTGGATGTTTGTGCTCCTAGGTTGCGACTTCAATGCAGATGTGTTGGGACAGAACGTCGTGACGCAGATAGATAGATGTGGCTGCAGAGTTGAGGCGAAGGAGTTCGTTGGTGACGACGCCTGCTCCCCATACAACACACAAGTAGGGCAATGGGTGTGCAAATGGCGTGCTCGTAGCCGCACTGGGAGGATGGTGGGAGGAAGCACGGTGAAAGCACGGTTTGGGACAGTGTTGTTGCGACGACTCGCACCGATGTCTCGACCACAGTGCACAAGATGGCATGGCGGTTTGTGCACTCCGCATCCTCTGTGCATGCCGTGGGCGAGCGTGCCATGCTCTCGTTCGGTTGCTTCTTTTTCCTCGCCTTGTTTGTTGCCCGTTTTTCGACAGCCACAACTTTTTTTCTTTAGTCCAACCTTTGTCCCTTTATCTTAGCACCATGAAGTTCAAACTCGTCACCGAGACCATCACCATCCCGGAGGGTGTTCAGTGCAAGGTCGACCGCCGTGTCGTCACCATCACCGGCCCCCGCGGTACCCTCAAGCGCTCCTTCCGCGCCCGCGCCCTTGCTATCAAGCAGGATGGCGCCAAGGTCACTGTTGAGATCTGGAACACCAAGTCCAAGCAGAAGTCTACCGTGCACACCATCTGCACTCACATCAAAAACATGGTCACCGGTGTCACCCGCGGTTTCCTGTACAAGATGCGCTACGTGTACGCTCACTTCCCCATCACTGGAGTCTTTGATTCGGACAACCACATCTCCATCCGCAACTTCCTTGGCGAGAAGCGCCACCGCGAAGTTACCATGATCGGCGACACCAAGATCAAGAAGTCCGACGATGTCAAGGACCAGATTGAGATCTACGGAAACAACGTCGAAGACGTTGGCCGCTCTTGTAAGTTTCGCATCCACTGACCATCGACTTTGCTTGTTGGGTGTATCGGCACCCGCCATCTCGCCTCTTCTCGCACGGCTTACCTAATTACTGCATCTTTCCTGTGTTATTATATTAGGCGCTCTCATCCACCAAGCCACTCTCGTGCGCAACAAGGATATCCGTAAGTTCCTCGACGGTATCTACGTGTCCGAGAAGGGCCACATCGAAAACCCGGAGTAAACGGTGCTCTGTGACGTGGTAAATATTAAAAGTTGTTGGCTTCCCATCGTTTGCTTGAGCTGTGTTTGTATTAGTGGGGGTTGGGTCATACGACGACACCACGTTCTCGGTTGACGGCAAGTGTGTCTAACACCCGCCCGGACCCTTGGCTTGTGCTTTACGCGCGACTCAGAACGCGGCGCTCTTAAGTGTGTGCGGGTCCAACGTTGTTGTTTGACTTGAGAATTCGCGCTGGCACTATGTTGGCTGTGCTTTGCGTGCTTCTTTTGCTCCATATCCGCAGCTGTCGTCATCACTTATTTTGCGAACACACAGATACATGCACCGTTTTTTGTGACGAGTATGCCGGTTTCACTTGTCAATCGAGTCCTCGATGTGTCGACAAGCGGTAGACTGCCATATCTTCGTTCATCAGAACCAGAATCCTGTTGACTAGTCGAACCAACGAAAGTCCCCAAATCAAAACTGGAGGTTGTGGAGGGACTGAGGGTCAGAGGACACCACTGACATGGGATTGTCAGTTCTTCGCGGAACAACACCAGAACCAATTCGACTCGTCGCACCAACATCATGGTCTGAATGAATAAATAAATGAATGTAGACTCTCTACCCAAGCGAGATTTGCCGCTGCCACAATTGCAATTGTACCCGGTTGCCCTCGAGTCTTCCTGGAATAGAGACATTCATTACGTATTCGCTGTATGACACACAATGCATCATCCAGCGACGAATAGCATAGCATCCACAAGACCACTTGAAAGAAAATCAATTATCAGTACTGTCCATTCACATTCATTTAAAATTCAATGTAAAATTCGCTATTCCACGGTGACTTTAAATAAGTGAAACTGTAAAACAAATTGTACAGTACCATATATGGACAAACAGTCGCGATGCCCACACACCCACAGTCATCACACACAAGGTCGGTCGGTCGGTCGGTCGGTCGGTCGTTAGGCCGCCGCCGCATGCTCGCTGCTGCTCACACTCTCACACTTCGTCATCGTCGTCGTTGTTGTTCGTCGTCGTTCGTTGTTCGTCGTCGTTCGTCGTTCGTCGTTCGTTGTCCGTTGTCCGTCGTTGTTCGTTGTTCGTCGCCGCCGTCGTTCATGGGCAAACTGCGGGGACACTGATGGATGCCGTACGGGCGGCACGGGAGGCTTGATGAAGGCAGTGATGAGTTGATCGAACAAGGCAACAGGTCTGGGAGAGAGCAAGGAAGAGGTAGAGCGAGATTGCGTGGGGGTCGGTCGCCACGCATTCCACGGCCGTCGTCTTCAGGACGGCGGGCATTGGGAGGTTTGTTGCCGGCAACCATTTGCAATATGCTGTTGAAATGCGTGTCTTCTTTTCGCGTCGTTTTTGTGGTCTCCTGCGTGGTCGTGCGTCTTTTTCTTTTGTGACCGAAAACGTGTTACGAAACAGCAGTGACGGTAGCGTTGGTAGAAATAAGTAGCAACTATGGCGTCCGCTCTCAGCCGCGGCGGCCTTCGGGTATTGCTGCCAAAGTCGATTATCACTTTGTCAAGACACCGCACGGAGGAAATGGTAAGTTTTGGTGCCTGTTGCGCGTTCGTTTGTCTCGTCTTTCGACTACAACCGCTCCTGACTCTCCGTTGCGCTGGCTGCCACGCATGTAGGTTCGCAACAACAAATTTGTTTTCCGCATCCCGCCGTCGATGAGTAAATTCGAGTTGAAACAACTTCTAACGAAAGTGTACGATGTTGATGTCGCGAAAGTCAACACCATCAACTACCTAGGTGAGTGGATCGGCGAGCTAACGGGCCCTGCATGACGAGCCTCCAACATGCATGCTCCAATTCTGGACCAACTCGGTGCAAGATGTCAGTCCACTGAATGCTTGTGTGTGGCATTGCAGGAAAACAGAAACGGTGGCAAGGCCGGTATCCGTACAAAGAAAAGGTGAGGCTGCGCTCGTCAGCTTGCGTTGAATGCGACTCAATTTTCTAACACGCACCCTGAATGGTCTTGCTGACAGGATTGGAAAAAAGCTTACGTTAGACTGATCCCGCGGGTCGAAGGAGATAATTTCGGATTCCCGTTCGAATAATTTCCCTCCACGAAAGTGGTAAATTTTGCGGCCTGTTCGAAGTGATCCGATGGTCTTGCTAAGAACCTTATAGATATCCGACAGTCCAATGCTGCGCAGCAGCCGAGTGCTCCTCACACAAAGTAGCGTTCACTAATTGTGAAGGTGTGCACCAAGACACCACCGGTTCAACACCCTGGCCCACCATTTTCGCACGCAGGGTGATCAGACGAACTTTCGCAAGCGGTGCGCGTTCTAGCCCTTACAAACCGCAAAACAGACATCTAAGAGTGCAGCCTTGACTCTATTTTGTAGATGGGCCAATGGTAAAGCGTCATGCATTCGGCGATTTGCCACAGGCTCTTGTGGTCAAATGGGTCGTTTCTTCTGCGTGAAAACACTCCTGTGATTCCGCCGGGCGAGCTTGTCGAGGCTCAAGGTCCAACGTTTAAGGTTCAAAGGCCGAAGGTCATTGCCGGCTGGAGGTCATTTAAGGTCACTCAGAAGACGAACACAGTCGACCATCAACAGTTGCACGATACAAGGCAATATTGCTTGGTGCACATGTTCTATGGCTGGCTCGGCACACGGTCAAATGGAGGAGTGTTGCCAGATTTGTTTTTGCTCAGAGATTCGCAGCTTCCCGATTCTAATCCGGCGCGCATTTTCAGAGTGTTCGGGAGTCAGGAGTTTCGTCGACTGTGCAAGAATACTGCCACTGTAGTCTCAGCTGCAGGAAGGGTGTGCATCGCGCAGAGTCGGGGTAGGCGATAGCAGCTATGGCACATCAGCAACTCGACCCATTGCAGCCGCGATTAGAAAGCCGGTTTATGGCACGTCGCGGACGCCAAGACAATTGTAAACCACACACATGGACATCTACTGTACGCAAGGTATGGCAGGTTATCGACATGCCCTGCACCCTGCCACGCTGCCGCTCCGCGTCACAATTCCTCAGCCAATCACCAACAACTTTCGGACGGGTGTCATATCGTCGGCAGCATGGTCGGCAGCATGGTCATAATGGTCGTTGAGGGTATGAACATGGCTCCCAGTTCCCAGGTTCTTCCCAATTGAGCCCAATGATGACCGATGATGGCATGATCGGTGAATAATAACATGCTATGCGTACAACTCTCCGCCGCCGTCGCCTACTGTTGATGGGAGACAGAACATCAGAACATCAAAAAGTCAGCAGACGATACACACTCATTCATCGGCACACATCGGCACACGCGCGGGTACATCGAACCAACAGAAACCACGAAGTGCGAACCGCGCGCGTCGTTTCCAAGTAAGCGGTCTCATACCCGGGTTGCCGGAGTATGATGGGATGATGGGGGAAGTTTCTGAAGTTTCGGTCTCTCGGTCTTTCGGAGACTTCGTTCCAGCATGCACCACGTCGTTCTGTGTGTGGGAAGATTGTGATTGCCATACAGTACACACCTGACATTCATTCACAGCCACAATTAGCAGCAGCTCCACTCACAGTTATACTTCATTCGCAATGCCACGAAGGCCTTGATTGAAGTTCTACGAGAAGTTAGTGCATCACCCATCACTCACCAGCAGATCATCAGAAAAACACCACCCACCCACCATCAAAAACATCAGAGCGCACTCCGTCGAGCGTCCATCAATCACATCAAGCCCGTCGCAGTTCCAGGGTTCCAGGGTCCACGGTCCTGAGTCCAGGGTCCCTGCCAGCTGCCCTACACACGTCACACGCCACACGCCACGCGCCACAGGCTCAAAGGCTCACAGCTCACACGAAGAGGCGTCGAAAACAGAAAACAGGTTTCCAGGTTTCCAGGTTTCCAGGTTTCCAGTTTCCAGGTTTCCAGGTTTCCAGGTTTCCAGTTTCCAGGCTTCCAGGTTTCCAGGTTTCCAAGGTTCCAAGTTTCCAGGTTTCCGGTTTCCAGGTTTCCAAGTTTCAAGTTTCCAAGTTTCCAAGTTTCCACAATCGCAACATGTGACACGTGACACGTACAAATGACCATACGTGACCGGCCGGCCGACCAACCGACCAACCAACCAACCAACCGGCCGACCGAAAGCGGGTGGTGCGCGGGCGACTCCGACTGACCGACCGACTAACTCCCTCCTGACTGCTGCTGCTGCTGCTGCTGCTGTGTCGACTGACTGCCTGTGGTCAGCGGCCGTCGCCCCGTCCTTCCTTCCTTCACCAGCAACATCTCGTCGAGATCATAGTCCTATTCCACACCACCTCTGATAGTACACAATATTATATCGTGCTTCAGGAATATTCGCATAACGGTGACCGCCCGCCTGCAGTGTGTTCCGTCTACTTGAATGTAGGCCTACTTATGGATACATATGTTAGCCCTATAGGAGGATGTTTCAATGTATCCTATTATGGGAATATGGGATAAAGGAGTGAGGTCTCGGTGTGTGACCGAAAACCATATATTCCTATTCCTGTAAAAGGATACAATGGAAGTGTGCTGAGTGTGTCCAGGAGCGTTCCGGAAATGGGAATATCTGTAATAGGTGGTGAAGGAGTGAGTGGCCACGACGGTGAGTGACGGTGAGTGAGTGAGTGAGGGGCGGTGAGTGACAGTGGGAGTGACAGTGAAAATGGCCGGCGGCCGAGTGAAGTGACTGACTGTGAGTGAGTGAGTGACTGTGGGTGAGTGACTGTGGGTGAGTGAGTGACTGTGAGTGAGGCCATCGCCTCAGCCAGCCACACACCAGCTCACTCACTCACAGTCACTCACCCACAGTCACTCACTCACTCACAGTCAGTCAGTCACTCACTCACTCACAGTGCAAAGGCCAACTCAAAAGTAAGGCAGTGGCGCGGCGCGGCGCGGCGCGGTGTCGTCGTCGAAGTTCGTTGTCGTTCGTTGTCGTTCGTTCGTTCGTTCGTTCGTTCGTCCGTCCGTCGTCGTTCGTTCGTTCGTTCGTTCGTTCGTTCTGACTGGGGTGGCGACGCGTTTGTTGTGGCGTGAGGGGCTGCAGTGTACACGGGGTTGGTTTGCGGTGGGGTTGGTGGTCGGAGAGCTGCAGTTGGCTTGGTTGACGTGTGGTGAGATGTGATGGGACGAATGCATGGATTTGAGGGGAAGCAGTTTGAAGCCCGTGTGGCCAACCGTGTCTGCCCCGACGAGGACGACGAAACGATAAACACCGCACCGCGCATCGACGTCACACCAATGTACAAAGGCTGTGGGTTCGGCCAGGGGCGTCGTTTGGGACTGTATGAAGCGGTCCTGGGGCGGTATATGACATCTCCGACTAGGATCGCTTTGTAACAGTTGGCCAACCTGTCGCCCGGAAACGACCTTGGCGTGCTTCGTCGTGTAGCAATGGACGGTTGAGCGACGACGCAATTACATTTCGCGTAAAGATAGTTTCTATTTTCTCTGTTTGCTTTTTGCTTGTTGGTTGAGACACCTTCTCAACCACACGTACAGCCGCACTCACACGAGCCCGGGGAATCCATCTCTCGTTGAGAGACGTCACTTGCGGCCAAGCGCCCACCGAAGCCATAGCCACTAGGGGGCATTCACGCTCCGAAAGAGGTACTCTCTCTCTCCCCAACCACCGGGCGTTGCCTGGAGGTTCGCTTGCTTCTGCGCGGCAGAGGATAGATCAGCTGTAAAGAGCAGAACACAAAAATGTCAGACTCCAACGCCTCCAACAACAATGGCGCCGCAGCTGCTGCTGAGAACACCAACGCAGATCAAAACGCGCAGGCCACAGAACAAAAGACCGAGGAACAGAAGCCAAAGCTGACAGGCGAGGCTCTGCAGAAAGCCCTCGTGGCTGCGCTTGAGAAAATGTTTGCGCGAGAAAACATTGCCGGCGATGCATTTCTGGTACGTTTTTCGTCTTGCGTCCTTGCTGCGACATGTTGCTGCACGTGCACCGTGCGGTGTATGCCCGTGTGTTGGAAAGCTCGCTGGGTGGATGGGTTGCAAAGATTAAAGTGTTGTTCCGATCACCCTCGCGGTGACTGACGGATATTTTTCACTGGATAGTACATGAGCACCCGTCTGCCCAAGAGCGAGCCACCACGCCTGTGTTTGTGACCGCAATTTGCGGTTGCAGTTGCTGAAAATCATGACGGCAATGCAACTCTGACGTGTCTGTGTGTGTGTGTCTGTGTGCGGGCTGTCTGTGTGTGTGCGGGCTGTGTTTTGCATGTGGGTGTTTTTCCCGTGTTCGGTGATTTAGTTGAGCAAAATGGACACGCAAACGATGTATGTTCCGATCGCGATTCTTCTCAAAGTTGCCGCAATTGCGGAGTTGACCGACAAAGCGGACGACATCGTCGATGCCGTGCGCGCTTCCAAGAAGATTGTACTCGACGACCTCAGCTCCCGCGTTCGCCCCAACCACACAGTCAAACGCAGTACCATCATCTTGCGCGAAGTCGCCGATGGTTTGAAAGAAGCAGATGTACGGAAATTGTTCGACGGCCTCGGTGAGGTCGAGCACTGTGAAAATGAGTTCGGGAACATTTGGTTCGTGCGCCTGACGGAGGAGAAGGCCGCCAAAGACGCGGTTTTCGCGCTGCAGTCGAAGGGCCAGAAGGCCCGCCTGAAATCGGAAAGCATCCTCCGCTCGTACATCGGCAAAGTCGCCCCCGTTCGCCCAGCCGCAGGAGGCAAGGGCCCCGCATCTGGCGACAAGCCCGGCGCTGTCAAGAATCCTTACGCGAATGGAGCTGGCAACCCTTACATGTTCGGTGGTTTGTATGGCCCTGGTGCCCAGCCTGGCGTCTTGCAGCCCCCTACTTTCCGTGCGGGCGATGGCGACGCCGCAACCAATCACATCAAGTACATTGCGCAACTGCAGCAACAAGAACAAATGATGCGAATGCAGTACCTTGGCATGAACGCCGGCGTTATGGGCGGTCTTCCCCCACACCTGCAGAACATGGACCCCAACGACCCCAAGGTGAGGCGGCACTTGCAGCGCCAGTTCGGAGGACGCTCCCGAGGACGCGGTGGCGGTGGCAACTTCCCCTACCAAGGCTATGGTCCGGGAGGTGGTCGTCGCGACAAGGGCGCTGGTGGCGGCGAGCGATCCGGCAAACGTTCTAAGAAGGGAGACCGTAAGGACGGAGGTGCAGCGAACGCGAAAAAGCTTACGCCGAACATCGACTCTCCAGAGTTCCCGCCGTTGAATGCTGGCAAGGCCATCGACAGCAAAGACTTCCCTCACCGGTACTCCTCCAAGGACATTGTCAGTATCATCAAATCGTTCCCGAAGCAACTGCTCACCCGGCCCGAGAGCATGGCTCAGTTCGCCAACAACGGTGTGGTTCTCGACGCCCCGTACGAGGAAATGGTCAACAAGCAGCGCTCTCTGAGCATGGACGAGGTTGATAAAGCTCTCCGCACTGGTCAAACCATCAGGGTAGACCGTGCACAGAGCGAAGACTACAGCGACTTGTTCTACGGCAACGCCGCTCATCGCAGCGGTCGCCGGCGCGGCAAAGCCCGTTCGCAGCATGTCGTTGATACCGCTCCAGGGGCGGCGCAGTCGAAAACTGCGGGTAGTGGCAAGGCGAGCAAGGCCCCAGGCGCCAAAGATGGCAAGGGCGCGAAGGACGCGAAGGCTCAAGCACCGGCCCCAGCACCAGTCGGTGCGTGGGCAGCAGCGTTGAAGAACGGAGCGAAAAATAGTAGTGGAACAGGGAAGAACAGCAAGAAGAAGCAAGCAAGTCGTGAAGCCAACGCGGGTGCTGCTGCACAAAGCCAGAAGAAACAATCGCAAAAGAAGAAGAACGCACCCAAGGCATCCAAGAGTGCCGAGACTGCAGCGCCAGCCGCAGCTACGGAGTCCCCGTGGGCAGCAGCTGCGAAAGCGAAGCCATCTGACAAAAAGAAGAAAGCTTCTGCGTCTGGTGAATCTCAGCGCAAGCAGCCTGCCAAAACGCAACAACGAAAGAAGCAGGCACCGGAATCCTCCGGCAACAGCAGTACGGCTGCCACTAGCCAACAGCCAGCCGACACCCAGACTACGGAGTCCACAGCCGCCGCTCCAGCTGCTGCACCAGCGACGACCGCTGCACCCCGCCCCGTGCGTGGGTGGGAGCGACCCGGCACGGCACCAATCTTGCCGAAGCCGAAGCCGAAGCCCGCACCCCCAAGTGGAGACGACGAGTCAAAGCGTGACGACCGCGACGACGATCGCAAAGGTCGAGGCCGCAGGCGGGGAGATGAGAGACGCCGCCGTGGCGCAGGTCGCCGTGACGGGCGCAATGGACGAGAACGTGGTTCTCCCGGGCGTAAGGAGAAACGGGCACCTGCCACCTCCAGTGGTGACTCAGGAAAGCAAGCAGCAGCCCAGACTGCATCTGCGCCAGTGGCGGCAACCAACACTGCTGCTTCAGAGAGCGCCACTGCGTCCTCAGCTCCTGCTCCAGCCCCCGCGCCGGCACCTGCCGCCGCCGCCGTTACCACTTGGGGCGGCAAGACTTCTTTCGCTGCTGTACTGAAGAAGACCACGCCAAAGAAGGCGTCTGCCGGTCCACCGCCGGCAACGGATGCTTCGTCGGCGGCCAAAACTCTTACTTTCGCTTCAGCCGGAGCGGCCAAGCCTGCTGCCACCGAAGGCGACGAACCGCGCGTCGGACGTAGCGACGACAACAACTGGCGCCGTCGTTAAGGCGACGGCCTGCGACGTCCACTGTCAGTGAACTCGCAGGACTAGATTAGAGCCGGTGCTTGCAACTGTCGAGCACTGCACTTGCACACTGCGGCTGGCATGGCTGCCGCACTGCTCTTGCACACTGCTCGAGAGTGACCCAACAGAAGCTACCAACACGTCCAAACAAGGACGTGTGTGGCCACATCACTGCCGTGGCTGCATTTTTCGTCTGTACCATATTCATGCTTACTCGAACGCAAGCGCCCACGTGTGTGTGCGCGTAGTTTTTACTTAGACGACGCGGTGGGGACATTCAAAACGCCACCGCCGCAACCGTAGCAGTTGCCATTTCGCAACGCAACGCAACAATAATTTAATTTTTTAGTTTTACTTCGATTGTCGGTGTGCGTGTCCATACGAGTCACTTATGTTGCGAGGAGACACACGGTTCTAGTGCTGAAAGTCATCCCATGACTGCGTTTCATCGCCGACACTCACTGCCTCAGTTGGAGTCGTCAAGTCGTGCATTCCATCCAGCCACAACGAATACTCCATTTGCCAACAAAAGTCGGCGTGGTCCCGAATGAAATCACCTACCTCCACCGTCAATCCGTTCTCGTGCAGGAAATGCAAGGTAGATTCTCGCACGTCGGAATGCAAATCCTTAAATTTGAGAGATTCGCTCGGTGAACTGTCCGCGATCCAGTCGTCGTTGTCGTCGAAGGCCACTTTGACGGTGTCGACAAAAATACCAGACCCTCTCCTAACTCTACACTCAAAAAGAAAATGACCAGCGTGACGGTCACCATCAGTGAATGCTACTACAAATCGCGTGTCTCCGCCAGCATCGCTATCGTCCTTATGCTTTGGCTGTGGATCGTAAACACACGAGCCGCGGTGACCATGCTTACTTCGGGGCAGTTGCAAAATATGTTTGCCTCCGATTTGCTCCAGCGAGAGCCCAAGCTGTTCCTGCTGTCGTTGCAAGCTGCTGTCGAGGTCATCTACACTACTGTCAATATCCTGAACGTGCCGCAGAAAGGAATTGAACTTATGTTTCACTGACGAATTTCTGTCGTGCCGAGCATTTCGTTGTGCGTCGCGAAACGCCTCAAGAGCTGGTGAGTGACTTCGCTTGGTCGATACCGAGCGCACACTACGCACATGCGTGAGAGCTCTGTTCACTGTTGGTTCACGGGTCCGAATACATCGGTGAATACAACGCCGAAATACCGGTCCAAACTGCATGTTTCCGCACACGCGCACACGTGCAAAAGCAAATCTGTCCGGGCCAAAGTTTCTGCCGCCTTAACTAAACGCCGACTGCGACGTGGCCTCGGTGAGCCATCGGCGGAGGTTGTATTTCCGGCTTCTTGCTTTATTCTGCGTATTGTCAGCTACAATTTGCGCGGTTTGTATTTTGCGACACCGACACAGTTTCTGTGTACGCCTGTCTTAGCCATTCGCTGAGCTAAATATTGAATGAGTACGTGACCTGTGCTGGCTGAACTGCAGCTTGTGCTGCACAACATGTGTGTGGCCACAGTTTCAAGCCCGGCAAGCAAGTGGCACCACGTGTCGGGTTGTTCGTCTCGCATTCGCTTCAGTGTCCAAAAACAGCAGAACCATCCATCATGGAAAACTCGCAGTCGTCCCCAGAACCACCGGCACCACTACAGTCATCGTCGCTAGTAGTAGCAGCAGCAGTAGCAACAGCAGCAACAACAACAACAACGGCGGCGGCAGCGGCGGTGGTGACGACAACAGAGGAGAGGCGGCGGACCACCACAACGACACCACAACGACACCAGTGATGACACTAGGTATGACACACCACCACCACCGCAAATGACAACACCAACACCACCACACACATACATACATACATACATTACCCCAACACGGTGAGAGCAACACGGCAACACGCCACAGCGACACGATGAACGACCGACGACGACGACGACGACGACGACGACGACGACAACGTTGTTGTGTTGGCAACAGCAAACGACAGCAACGACGACGACGACGACGACGCACGAACACGTGGCAGTGCCGATTACGTGTAATTACATCTTCTACATCGTGTAATTACACGTTATTATCAACAATGTGTCATTTTTACACTGTAATTTCAACCATTTTCTCAAAATTACATGTAATTTGAGACGGTAAACGTGTAATTACACGTTTGTCCATCACTGTCGCTGTCGCTGTCGTCGTCGTCGTCGTCGTCGTCGACTGCAATCCGAAAACGGAAAACGGATCTTTGACATTCGACGGTCGACGGTCGACGGTCGGTGGTCGATGTTCGGTGTTCAGTGTTCGGTGTGCGACGATGACAGTGACCGCTTGACGACGGTCTGTCTGACTTCGTACGATAAGGTGACGTAGACGACATATGTTCACCTAGCGGACGCAAAGCAAGAGTGTGGCTGCTGTGGTTGGTGGTGGTGCTGCTGCTGTCCGTGAGTCATGGTTCCCCACTGTCGTATCCGGAACGTTGTGGCGTGGCACGGAAGCCGCGAGACCACGACACCACGAAGCTTTCTGCTTTCACGACCTCAAGTATGACGCGGCGTACCAGTTGGCGGAGGCACAGCGCCATCCATCCAGCTGACGACAAGATTCTGACGGTGCTGGCGGCTAAATGCCTGAAGGTGTTGCGTTGAAGCGCCGTAATTTTTTCTGCAAATTTGCGGATCAGCATTCACCATGACCAGCCAGTGGAAAGACTTCACGTGGATCAACGAACCCGGAAGTTGGGTTCGAGATGGAAAAGTTGAAGAAGGGAAGGAAGAAGGCAGAAATGGATCCTGGTCTATTGGTGAATCGGGAGACTTGATGATTGCACCGGATGCGAAAAAGGTTTGAAACGAAATTGCTTGACTTCCGCCGCAGCGCAGGTTCTCGCGTGGCTTTTATTCTCGTTGCTCTTGCGCGAATTAGGACTACTGGTGCCGCACATATTATCGCCCTCTGCTTGTGAAACATGATGGTCCAGCATTTGTGCGGAAGGTCCAGCCAAATAAGCCTCTCTCCGTAAGTAGGACATTGAACGCTCTGATTGCTCAGTGGGAGGATGCCTATGTGAGACCTTACCCTCAGTGTTTGGTTGCACCTTGTAGATCCAGGTCGACTTCAATGTTAAGCCTGAAAACCAGTTTGATCAAGGGGGGATTATTGTGTACCGCGATCCCGACACATGGCTCAAGACTGGCATTGAAGTGGTGGATGGAGTTCCGCGATTGTCGTGCGTTGTCACTCGACACGGCTTTAGCGATTGGAGCACACAGTCTTGGCCCGCCACATCCCTGACACTACGATTGTCCCAGACTGGTAACGGCTCATATGTGGTGGAGGTGTGTGTGTGTGTGTTTGTTGGTGTGATGTGGCAGCGCTGTGCACATTTCCGTTTCCCTCCATCTCGGCTTCATTCAGACCGTGCACATGCTGATAGGCCGCACCTCTGGATTGGGATGGCGATGGTGAATCATCCGGCAAGTTAGAGTTTTGTCGGATTACTTATCTTCCCGTGGCCGGGGCATCGAACGGCAAGGAGCCCGCTGCAAGTGATAGCGGTGTCGCTCCCGCCAACACGGAGGCTGATCCTGAAGTGTCGCCGGTGTACGCCGGCGTATTTGCATGCTGTCCGGCGGCACAGAAGGGCGGTACGTCGTTGGTTGAGAACTGTCGCAGATGGCTACATTGTGTTTGCAGGTCACTGAACAATTCTGCGCCTTGTTTTCAGGAGCACATGTCACGTTCCGCAACTTGAAAGTGGAAGAGAAAATATTGTTTGAACACAATGCAGACGGAAACTTGGAGTGAACACAACCAATAACGGAGGTAACCTGCGCCAGGCCCCGGTGTTGATAAGCTAAATTACTGTCAAAGATTGATTTCTTTCACGTTAGGTGGTACCCACCAACGGTCACACAGCCGAGAACAAACCATCGAGGTGCCGCATTAACTCCTTTGAGTAGAAGTGATTGGGATACGCGGTGAGTGCCTGCTTCACTAATTTGTAGCTTTCTTGGTAGTCTCCCAGCTTGTATGTAACCAGTCCCGCGTTGAAGAAAGACTCGAACATGTATGGTGCCAACCGCTGCGACGCGCTGAAATTTGACTTGGCTGCGAAAATTCCACCGTTGCGCAGTTCCAGAACTCCGAGGTTGTTAAACGACTCTGCGTGGTGATTGTTGACTGATACTGCAACCTTGAAATTCTGGTATGCGAGTCCGAGATCTCCTATTCCAATCGCCACGTGGCCGATGTTGTACCTACAACAGTCAATGGGCGATATAATGAGATGCACGGGAGACGCAGAACGTAGCCATCGTGCACGACGTACCACACGTCTGCCATGTTTTCGTCCGTGGCAGCCTCCAAGGCTTTGCCAAAGAACTGAAGTGCGGTGTGATACTGTGATGAAAAGAAGCTGCACAGCCCCATGTTGTTCCACAGCTCTGCGGAATTGTAACCCATCTGCGCCAATCGTTTATAGAATTGGAGCGCAATCTCTGGCTGATCACTGTAGAAATGCTGACTTGCGATGCAAGCAATCGATTCAACGTTCGTGGCATCTAGAATCAGCGCCTGGGCAAAGGACAAGGAAGGGACGAGTCAAATATCACTGCTCTTACAACAACTTGAAAGACTTGGGTGCGGCGTGCCTTTTTGTACAATGCTGCGCCCTTCGCAGTATCGTTGAGCATGTCATGCACTCTCGCGGCAGCAATGAGCAAGCTGTTGTCGTAGGGATGTTTCTGTGGATTACGCGAAGCCAGGGAGCACAAAATGAGCAAAACTGTCTCTCAACATGAACGGTTGCGACTGCAGACCGCACCTTGTTGGCTTTGTCGTATTCATTCAGAGCTGTTTGTGGCTGATCAAGCCGAATGTAGATCTTGCACAATTCCAAGTGAGACACGACCATTGCCTGTTGCTTGAGAGAGCTCTTGAACTACGCACATCACGAACGAAAGAGTAAAGCACAGTGCCTTCATGAGTTTGGTGCCTCCAAGCATGACATTACCTGTCCTTCTGCTTCGCGAAGCAGTCCTAACTGGTAGTAGCATTTGCCAAGTCGTGCTTTCCACCACCAGTCCTTGTACTCGGAAACCACGGTGGCCTTCGCCGCCAACTCCAGCGCGAGGCGAGGATTGTGTTCGTGGTACAACAAATAATCGCACAATACTTTGGCGAGATCCTTGCGCCCAGCATACTTTTTGATGTCCAGCTTGTTGGCGTCGATGAAAGGCCCTCCAGGCTGTGATACCATCGAGGCCGTCCCGAGGCGGACCTGACGTCCTAATGTCGTCATAGGCCGGGAAGTGCCGGGTCGCGATCCCTTGAAGGCATCGCCGATGGACATGTTGCGCCCATCCCCGACAGAGTTTCCGCTGCTGGGAAGAGCATAGCCGGTCAGAGGCCTGCCACTGCTGCTGACAGGACGCACGCTCTGATCTGGCCCTCCCGAGGCAGAATTAGCGTTTGCACTCTTCAAGGACGTTCCCGGTCGAGGTGCATCTGCGGTTGCGTTGTCGTCGAGCAACAAGTCACCAATACCGTCCTCCTCTAGATCGGTGTCATCAATCCACTCTCGCAGGGTAAGTGCGCGGCACTTCAAAAACCAAACTGCCTTGTCCAACGGGTTTTCGGCGAGGATCTTCGTGCAGATATCAATACACTCGTCATACTTGCGTCGACGCAGCTTGCTCTGAGCGAGCCACACAGGATCGATCTGATCCATGATTGATGTGGAGGTTGTAAACAAAGTACTCAAAATCCACAAGACAAAAATGTGTGGGATACGGCCCACCGCGCGGAATAACCTGCCGCTTCAACACACGTCGAGCAGCCTCGCTGCGAAGCCGATCGCTTCCGCCCACCCGCCTGAGAAGAAAAGTCGGCAAAATCGGTGGGGCGGACAGATTGAGACAGATAAATTGGGGAAGAGGCGGTGCGGGACAAGAAGCTAGTGTGGCGGGCGCGATCAAACGGACGGTTTGGAAGACCAAACGACCAGTCAACTAAACGTTCATCCAGCACCAACTCAGACCTCACGAACGAAGTAGCGAAAGAACAGCAATAGACATGGACAACGACCAGGAGACGCAGGAAGACATGAGTGAACGACAAAGACAGGAAGGAAGTGAACTATCGAACTATCGAACTATCGAACTATCGAACTATCGAACTATCGAACTATCGAACTATCGAACTATCGAACT
>ENA-OWNT01001793-OWNT01001793.1-seawater-metagenome-genome-assembly--contig:-NODE-1793-length-24939-cov-6.126820_pt1 | contig 24939 bp, 25 predicted proteins | sample MGYA00238136_ERZ651165 | MGnify/ENA primary metagenome ERZ651165 (study PRJEB26861, sample SAMN08777766) | seawater metagenome | isolation source: coastal seawater | place: USA: Florida | collected...
CGGTGCTGGGACTGGCCGTCGCCTGGCAGGTGGATCCCGGGCTGATGCGGGGCATGGTGGAGCTGGAGCCCCTGGGACGGGTGCCGCTGCTCGCGCTCGCGGAGGGGTTGGTCACCGGGATGGCCGTGCAGGTGGTCGCTTTGCCCTGGCGTACTTCCTCGGCGGCCCAGCTTGACTTCGTGCGGGAGTCGTCGTCGGAACGGGTGGTGCTCGAGCTGCCGGCCTGCGGTCCCCACTTTCTGGCTCAGCTCGTGTGGCGTGCGACTGTCGCGCTCGTCGTCGGCACCGCCCTGCTGGCCCTGGCGCCGTGGCTGTCCCCGGATGTGGGGTCGGCCCTGGTGGTGCTCACCTCGGGTGGCGTGACGGTGGTGCTCGCGCTGCTGGGCATCGAGTGGGCCGTCTTCGCCGTGTCCAGCACGCGGGTGGTCTTCACGCCCCAGGTGGCCACGCTCACCCGGCGCTTCGTCCTGCCCTGGTCCACCCAACGGGTCGAAGCCCGCGACCTCCGGCCCTGGGTGGTCTACGAGGCCGACGGCCCCTTCATCGCGCTCAGCCAGAGAGCCTGGGTGTGTGCCGATGTGCCGCTCGACCGGCTGGTGCCTCTGGTCGACGCCATCCGCTCCCAGACGGTGCAGGAGACCGACCACGACGCCGCCACCGCCCAGCAGGCCTTCGGCCGCTTCATCGACCGTCCCAAGGGGCTCTTCGAGGCGGAGCCCACCCGTCGTGTCGCGGCGGTCCTGACCGCGCTGCCCCTCTACCCACTGCTCATCGGGGTGCTGTTCGCCTCCTTCGGTTCCCTGGCGCTGGGCATTGCGGGCGCGGGCCTCGTGGCCGTGTTGATCACCTTGTCCATGCGCCGTGCAGGCCGGCGTTGGTGGCCGGGGGGACAGGCGCTCACGTCCATTCATGCAGTCGCCGACCCGCCAACGGAGCAGGAGCAGGCCGCTGCGGCACCGTCGACGACGCCGACCGAGGCGGCATCCAGGTCCGCGGCCTCGGCCTCACGGGAGTAGACTTCGTCGACCGAGACCGGGGAGGGGGCATGGGGCCGTGGCGCCGCAGACTCGACAAGACGCGCCGGGCGGGAGTGGTGCTGGCAGGGGCGGCCGTGCTGGTCCTGCTGGCGTCCAAGCCTGCGGCGGCGAGCCTCTGGGCGCTGGCGCTCGCGGGGGCGGCAGTGTGGGGGCACGGCTGGCGGGTCGGTGCCTCCGCGCACGGCACTGTGGTGCGGCGCCTCGCGGAGGCGGCGTGGAATGTGCGGCGTGGCCTGGGCTGGGTGGCGCTGTTTGCGGTCTTCTCGCTCGTGCACAGCCTGGCCGCGTGGGGCTGGCTCGCGGCCAGCGGCGATGGCCTGGCCCTCACGGTGGTGTTCGCGCTCACCCTTGGAATGCTCGTCGGGGTGGTGCATCCCGTGCCGCGACCGGTCGAGGGTGTGCCACGGGTCGACCTGCTGCAGGGCGCGGTGGCCGGCGGGCTGCCGGTGGTGCTCCTTCGGCTGGCGATGGCGGCAGGCGAGTCGACCTGGCCTGTGAATGGCTGGAGACAGTTCGCCGAGTATGTCCTGGTGGCAGCCGTTCTCGGCGCGCTCGGGCGATGGTTGACGACACCGGCGGTGGTTGCGGAGCGGCGCACCCCCTGGCTGCGGGTGGTGGACGCCGACCGCCGCGAGCTGTTGCTTCCAGCCTGGGGCCACCGCGCGCCAGGCCGCCTCTTCGGCCGGCTCGTGCTCATTGGCTTGCTGCTTCCAGTGGGGATTTTGGCGGCCATCGCCCCGGTTCTGGTCGGCTTCGGACCCTCCACTGCGGCGTTCGCTGGGATTGGCCTGACCGCCATCGAGCTGGCCTCTGCAGCGGTGTGGATGCCGACCTCCACTCGCGTGGTGGTGCGTCCGCAGTCGGTGCAGGTCGAGCGGCGCTGGATGGGACGGGTGTGGTCGCGGGCCCAGGTGGACGCCCATGCGTTGACCATGCGCATGGTGGCGGTGGGGGCCACCCCGTGGCTGGAGGTGGGGGACGGTGTGGTCGTGCCGGCGGATGTGGCGCCCGAGCCCCTGCGCCGGGTGCTTGCCGAACTTCGTCGAGACCTCATCCAAGAAGAAGACGCTGACGCCGTTCTGGCGAACGAAGCCTTGGGAAGGCGACCCCTCCGACCGTCCCCGTCCGTCGGTATGCCCTGGTTGATGCGGGCCGACGCCATCCTGGCGCTCATCGTGGCGGTCGTGGGCGGCGTGTTGTTGGTCGGCCAGGGCCCCCTCCTGCCCGCCGACCTCTACCTGGAGTATGGCGTGAGGGTGCCCCTCGGCCTGGTGGTCGGCCTGTGTGTGCTGCGGGCAGGGTGGGCGTACTGGCGGTGGCGGTCCATCCTTGCGCAGACCGCTGGGACGGTGCGGCCCGTCGAAGCCGCTGTCGACGCCCGGCCGCCGCAGGACCACCGGGTTCGGGAGTCGATGTGAGGCGGTGGGCCGATGTGGAGCTGGTGTGGGAAGGGGGCCTCGCTCGGCACATCTCTCACCACCTCACCGGCTTGCACAATCGCCCACAGTCCATGCCTGCCTCCGCCGACAAGCCCCCGGGCGGCGACCCACGCGCAGGAGGGTGCATGTCGAGGTGGGGGTGGCGAGCGGCGGGCTGGATGGTGTGGGGCATGCTCGGGCTGTGGGTGTTCTGGTCGCTCTCGGGAACCCTGGCCTCTGGACTGGTCGTGGTCGTGTCCATTGGCCTCGCGTGGCGGGATGAGTCACCGGAAGGCGTCCGGGCGCGCCTGCGCACCCGCGTGGCCGCCTGGTGGCGCGCAAATCGGGGCGGGCCCGGACCGGGCTGGGTGGTACGGGACAGCGAGCAGGTGATCCTCTACCTGCAGGGCTGTGACGAGCGGCTGCCCGGCCGCATCGTTCGGCGGACTCTGAGCTGGGCGGGTCTCGGACTGGCTTGCCTGCTGGGCGTGACGGCGTTGGCCGACTGGCAGCCCGCGCTCGGGGCCGTCGCTGCTGTGGTGCTGGCCACGGGCACTTTGGTGTGCGCGGAGGTGGCCGCGGCCGTTCCCCTGCTGTTGTCGTCGACCCAGGTCGTGCTGCGTCCTCAAGCGGCCCGGGTCACCCGTCGACTGGGCTTTTCGGTCCAGACCCAGCTGGTCGAGGCCCGCCACCTCCGGCTGCAGGTCGTGGAGGACGTGGACGGCACGATGCTGCATGTGGGCCGAGGCGTGGTGGTGGCCGCCGATGTCGATGTCGGCCGGCTGCGTGCCGTGGTGGGCCGGCTGGCGGAGGACGTCGTGCACGAGTCCGCCGCGGACGCCCTGGAAGCCCGCCGCCGCCTCCAGACGTTGCCCTCGACCCGCCCGCCCGTCGACGCCCCAGCAGTGGGCGGGGAGCCCGCCCGCCAGGTCTCTACGATGCTGCGGGTGCTCGTGGCAGGGTGCGCACTGGTGTTGGCCATCACGTTGTTCGTGACCCACAGCCATGTCGAGTCGATCTGGCTGGTGGTGCTCGCCATGTCGGGTGTGCTCGGCCTCACCCTGGCGCGTGTGCGTCGACGGGCCGAACGTGCGCCAGGTGTGTTCGGAACGCGTCCAGTCGCGACCCCCGAGCGCCTCAACTCCGGGGCGACCTCGCCATCTGCAGCACCCGCGCGTAGTGCCTGTCCTCGACCGGCTGCACGCTCAGCCGCTGTCCCTTCTTGATGACCAGCATGCCGTCGAGTGCGTCGTCGGCCTTCAGCTCCGCCAACGACACCAGGCGGTCGAAGGTCTCCACCCATCCGAGGTCGACCATCACCCACCGCACGTTGTCTTCAGACGACCTGGCGTCGTAGTACTTGTGGTCGGGATCCAATGCAAAATGGTCGGGGTAGGCCGCGCGGGTGATCTCGGCGATGCCGGCCACGCCGGGGGGCTTGGAGCGGGAGTGGTAGAACAGGACTCTGTCACCCACGGCCATGTCGTCGCGCATGAAATTGCGGGCCTGGTAGTTGCGGATGCCCTCCCAGCAGGTGGTGCCATCTGCCTTGAGCTGGTCGATGCCGTACACATCGGGTTCTGACTTCATCAGCCAATACTTCATGCGGTGCTTCCGTTGGATCCGAGACAAGACGGCGACCGGCCGCCCACCCCCAGAGCCAGGCTCGGGCGCGGGCGACCGGTCAAGCGACCTGTATCTCAGCTGCCCTTGGCGGCGATCTCACCCTTGAGCCGCTCGATGAAGGCATCGACGGGCATGGCACCCTGGTCACCCTGCTTGCGCTTGCGCACCCCCACGGTGCCGGCGTCGGCTTCGCGGCCGCCGACCACCAGGATGTAGGGCACCTTCTCGAGCTCCGCCCGGCGGATACGGTACTTGAGGCTCTCGCTGTCGTCGTCGAGAACGACGCGCAGTCCAGCCTTCTTGAGCTGCTGGGTGACGCTGGCTCCGTAGTCGGCGAACTTCTGCGACAGGGGCAGCACCTTCGCCTGAATGGGCGCGAGCCACGCCGGGAAGGAACCGGCGTAGTGCTCGATGAGGATGCCGAAGAAGCGCTCGATGCTGCCGAGCAGGGCCCGGTGGATCATGATGGGCCGGTGCGCGGCGTTGTCGGCGCCCACGTAGGTGAGGTCGAAGCGCTCGGGCTGGTTGAAGTCGAGCTGCACCGTGGTGAGCTGCCAGGTGCGACCGATGGCGTCGACCACCTTCACGTCGATCTTCGGACCGTAGAAGGCGGCCTCGCCCTCGATGCGCTTGTAGTCGATGCCACGGTCTTCGAGCACCTTGGCGAGGGTGTTCTCGGACAGCTCCCACACGGCGTCGTCGCCCTGGTACTTGGAGGTGTCCTGGGAGTCGCGCACCGACAGCTCGACCTTGTACTCGGGAAAGCCGAAGGTCTTGTACATGAGCTGGGCGATGTCGAGGCAGGCGCCAAGCTCGTCTTCGAGCTGCTCGCGGGTGCAGAAGATGTGAGCGTCGTCCTGGGTGAAGCCACGCACCCGCATCAGGCCGTGCAGGGCCCCGGAGCGCTCGTAGCGGTAGACGGTGCCCAGCTCGGCGTAGCGGACCGGCAGCTCCCGGTAGGAGCGGCGCCGCGAGTTGTAGACCCCGATGTGGAAGGGGCAGTTCATCGGCTTGAGCTGGTACCGCTCGTCGTCGACCTCGATGGAGCCGTACATCGAGTCGGTGTAGTGCTCGGTGTGGCCCGACTTGTCCCACAAGGTGCGGGGGGCGATGTGGGGCGTGAACAGGAACTCGTAGCCGTGGGCGAGGTGGGTCTCGCGCCAGAAGTCTTCGATGTTCTTGCGGATGAAGGCGCCGTTGGGCATCCACAGCACGAGGCCGCCGCCGTACTCGCCGGTGATGCGGAACAGCTCGAGGTCTTTGCCGATGCGTCGGTGGTCGCGCTTCTTGGCCTCCTCGAGCAGCTCGAGGTGGGCGGTGAGCTCCTCCTTCTTGGCGAATGCCACCCCATAGATGCGGGTGAGCATCTGGCGCTTTTCATCGCCGCGCCAGTAGGCACCGGCCACCTTGGTGAGCTTGTAGTGCTTGAGCTTCTTGGAGTAGCGCACATGGGGACCCGCACACATGTCGGTGAACTCGCCATGCGTGTAGAAGCCCACCGTGTCGGTGTCGAAGCCTTCGATGAGCTCGCGCTTGTAGGGCTGGTCGTGTTCATCGGCCCAGGCCAGCGCCTCTTCGCGGGTCTTGGTGCTCGCGAGGAAGCGATGGTTGCCCTTGGCGATGCGCTTCATTTCAGCCTCGATGCGCTCGAGGTCGGTGTCGGAGACCTTCTCGGGAATCTCCATGTCGTAGTAGAAGCCGTGCTCGATGTGGGGACCGATGGCGAACTTCGTGCCCGGGTAGAGGTTGTCCACGGCGCTGGCCAGCAGGTGGGCCGCGCTGTGGCGCAGGGTCTCGACAGGGCTCAGCTCGCGGGGCTGGAATTCGTTGCCGGTCTCTTCGCTGCTCATCACATGCTCTCTTGCCCCCGGATTGTCCGAGGGGGGGCTCCGGTGTACGAACCCGGAGCGGGTGGACGGGGACCCCATGGATGGTCCAGGAGTGCCCCAAGAAGCCGCACACACCGGTATTTCCGGTGGGCGGAGGGATTGGGACGCGGCGGCGGCTCCCCGACTCACCCGGAGGTGGAGGGAGCCGCAACCGCCTTCAAGTGGTGGTGATGCGGACGCGCCAGTCGACGCCGGCGCCGGTGTCCATGACCACGATGTGGTTGGCCTCGAGCTCATCGCGGATGGCGTCGGCGCGACCCCAGTCCTTGGCCTTGCGGGCCACGATGCGCTCCTCGAGGAGGTTCTCGATGTGGGACTTCTCGATACCCATGGCGGCGAGGCGCTTGTTCTTGACCTCTTCCATGAAGGTCGAGACGTCGGAGCCCAGCAAGCCCAGGGCATCAGAGACGAGCTGGAAGCACCTCAGAGCGCCGGCCACCACCGGGCCCCCCCGCTTGCGGGCGCGCTTGTGATTGCTGAAGCGGTTGACCGCGCGGGCCAGCTCGAAGGCGTAGGACAGCGCCTTCGACGTGTTGAAGTCGTCGTCGAGGGCGGCGTGGAAGCGTTCCTCGAAGGCGGCCGACATCTCCAGCACGGCCTGGGCGTCTTCGCCGAGGTCCTTCGCCACCTGCTCGGCCTTTTCCTGGCCCTTCATCGACTCGGCGACCTCGCGGGCCTCGTAGAGTCGGCAGACCATGCCGAGCGCGGCGGGCAGGGCGTCCTGGTCCCACGGCAGCGGCGAGCGGTAGTGGTTCTGCAGGTAGTAGAGGCGAATCGACTCGGCGGGGAACAGCGCCAGCAGGTCGCGGATGGTGAAGGCGTTGCCCTCGGACTTGCCCATCTTGCGGCCGCCCGGCATCGTGAGCAGGCCGTTGTGCATCCACCACCGGGCGTAGGTGCAGCCCGAAGCGCCCTCGGACTGGGCAATCTCGTTTTCGTGATGCGGGAACACGAGGTCGAGGCCGCCGCCGTGGATGTCGAAGGTGTCGCCGAGGCAGGTGCTGGCCATGGCCGAGCACTCGATGTGCCATCCGGGCCGACCGGGACCCCACGGGCTGGGCCAGGACGGCTCGCCGGGCTTGACCGCTTTCCACAGAGCGAAGTCGGTGGGCGAGCGCTTGCCGTCGCCGACATCCGGGTTGCGCAGCTCGTCGACCTTCTGGCCGGACAACGCCCCATAGGAGTGGAAGGAGCGCACGTCGTACCAGACGCTGCCGTCGGCGGCATAGGCCTTGTCGTTGCGGATGAGCCGCTCGATCATTGCGATGATGTCGTCGATGGACGTGCTGACGCGGGGCTCCTCGTCGGGGTCCATCAGGCCCAGTGCGGCCACATCCGCGTGGAAGTAGTCGATCTGCTGCTGGGCCAGCTCGAGGGGCTCGATGCCGAGGTCGGCCGCCCGTCGGATGATCTTGTCGTCGACGTCGGTGAAGTTGCGGACGAACTTCACACTCCACTCGCGGTGGCGCAGGTAGCGGACGAAGGTGTCGAAGATGACCATCGCGCGGGCGTGTCCGGCGTGACACAGGTCGTACACCGTCATCCCACAGACGTAGAGCCCGATGTGGCCGGGCTGGAGCGGCGTGAAGTCTTCCACGCGGCGGGACAGGGTGTTGTAGAGCCGGAACGGGGCAGGCATGGTCTCCTCTTCTCCTCGATTGGAGGCGGCGACCGACCGGGTTTGGTTGGGGGCGGTCGCGGCGCGGCCGGGGGTATCATGCTTTGTACCGGTGTGGCCCGCTGGCACGGTCATCGGAGTTCACGCTCCGTGACCGGATGTCATCGGGTGTACCAGGTCGGTCATGAGCTGTGGTGTGATGTCTCACTCTCCCCGAGAAGGCGCCTGGAGTCGGTATGAGCAGCGACGACGGAGGTTCCATGTCTCCCCTGACTTCGTCCACGCCGCAACCTGCGGCGGTGGTCTACCCCGACTCCGATGGGCAGCCCGTGGCCGACAACACCGAACAGATGGACTTCATCATCCTGGTGAAGAGCAACCTCGACGCCCTGCTCCCCGACTTCGTGGCCGGCGACCACCTGTGGTATCCGGTGGAGGGAGACCCGAAGACGCGTGTGGCGCCCGATGTCTACGTCGCTCTGGGGCGCCCCAAGGGCCACCGGGGCTCCTACAAACAGTGGGAGGAGGCCGGCGTCGCGCCGCAGGTGGTCTTCGAGTGGTGGTCGCCTGGAAACGGCTTTGTCGAACAGCTCCGCAAGCTGCAGTTCTACAGCGACCACGGGGTGGTCGAGTACTTCACCTTCGACCAGCTGCGACGCTCCCTGGGAGCCTTTCGTCGCACGCCCACCGGCCTGGAGCCGGTCCCTGTGGAGGGCGGCGTGGAGAGCTCGTTGCTGGGGGTGCGCTTCGACTGCATCAACGGCGACTTCAAGGCCTGGGATGCCGAGGGCAATCCCTTTCTGACGGTGTCCGAGCTGAAGGAACGCGTCGCCCGGAGCGAGTCCGCCCGTCAGGAGGCCGAGTCCGCCCGTCAGGAGGCCGAGTCCGCCCGTCAGGAGGCCGAGTCCGCCCTTCGTCGCGCCCAAGCGGAAGCAGCCGTCCTCCGCGACAAGCTGGTTGCGCTTGGCCTCGACCCCGCCAGCCTGTCCTGAGGGGCCACCTCGCCAGCCTGTCCTGAATGTCGACCGCGCCTGATCTCGCGCACTTGCCTGGCCAAAACGCGTTACCCGCTCGGCGCTCGGACGAGACCCGAGGTTGGAGACGCGGATGAACATCGAGAACAGTCGACTGGCGCTTATTCTGGCTGGGTTCAGCCTCTTTTCGCTGGGCTGTGACGGAGAGGCGGACAGCGACAAGACCCCCGGCGACCAGCTCGCCGAGGAAGGCGTGACCTGGCACGGCGACGTCCACCCCATCCTCCACGAGCACTGCGGTTCTTGCCATGTAGAGGGCAACATCGCCCCCTTCGCGCTTGACGACTACGAGACCGCGGCGAGCCTGGCCGACGCCATCGTCGCCTCTGTAGACGGCGGCACCATGCCGCCCTGGTTTGCAGTCGAGACCGACGAGTGCGACCCGCGACTGCCCTGGAAGGGGGACATGCGCCTGTCCGAAGAGGAGAAGGCGACTCTGCGGGAGTGGGCTGCCACCGGGGCCAAGCTGGGCGACGCCTCCAACCCCGCCCCGCTCGTCGAGCCGCCTGCCCTCGAGCTGGAGAACCCCCAGGCCGAGATGGAGTTCGCCGAGCCCTACCGGGTGCAGGGCGAGTCCGACGACTTCCAGTGCTTCGTGCTCGACCCCGGTCACACCGAAGACGTCTGGATCACCGGTGTGCAGGTGCTTCCGGGCAACACGAAGGTCGACCACCATGCGCTGGTCTTCCTCGATGTCTTCAACCAGTCCGAGGAGCTGGAGCTGGGCGAGCAGTTCCCGTGCTTCAACGCGCCCGACGTCGACGGCTTCCTGCTCGCCACCTGGACCCCCGGCGCCGCCCCCATGCAGACGCCCGAGACCACCGGCATGCCCATGCCCGAAGGCGCCCGCATCATCGTGCAGATGCACTACCACCCCGACCCCGAGCAGGTGGAGCTCGACCAGACCGTCGTGCAGGTGGAGTGGACCACAGATGTGCCGGAGTGGGAGGCCATGCAGGCGCTGGTGGGCAATGACAGCCGCCAGAGCAGCGATGGCACCGGCCTGCAGCCCGGCGAAGGCGACTCCGGCGACGAGGCCGAGTTCGTGATTCCCGCAGGTGCCGAGGACCACGTCGAGACCATCTTCTACACCCAGGAAGTGCCCATCGAGTTCCCCATCTTCAGCGTGGGAACCCACATGCACTACGTGGGCACCGACATGAAGATCGACCTCGTGAAGGACGACGCCGACGACGAGTGCCTCATCCAGACCCCCAACTGGGACTTCAACTGGCAGCGCGTGCACGACTACGATGCCCCCATCGAACAGCTCCCCACCATCGACCAGGGGGACTCGCTGCGGATGCGCTGCACCTACGACAACTCGCTGAACAACCCCTTCGTGGTGGACGCGCTGGCCGAGCAGGGGCTCAGCGAGCCCTCCGACGTCTACCTCGGCGACGAGACGCTCGACGAGATGTGCCTGGGCCTGTTCGGCATCCTGCTGCCCCCCGGCCTCATCGACACGCTGTACTGAGGAGGGCGCGGGCGCTCAGCTCGTCGAGAATGACCTTCTCCAGGTCGCTCTGGTCCTCCGCCTTCAGGAACGAGACCGCGGCGGGGAAGGCCTCCTCCAGATCGACCAGCACATCGAGCACCACCTCTTCGACGATGTCGTCGGGGTCGGTGCCCACCTTGGAGCGGGCTGATGCAACTCGGGCCGGGTTGGTGAGCCTTCGGGCCCATGCCAACAGGTCTGCCAAGGCGAGGGCCTGGCCTGGATCGAAGGCCTGGGCGCCCTTGAAGCGGGCATCGTCGAAGGTCTCGATCTTGCGCTTGAGCAGGCCACGGCTGCCGGGCGCCCCACGGCGGTCTGGACGCAGCACCAGGCCCTCGGCGATGTTGTCGGCCACCTCGGGCAGGCCGAAGCGGGCGGGCAGGCGCGTGGGGGCGGCGACGGGGAGGGTCAACAGGTCGCCCCGCGGACCCCGTGCCACCAGCGGCGGGGGCGGGAAGCCGGAGTCGGCGACCAGGGCAGCCAGCTCCGAGTAGGACACAAAGACGCCGTCATCGTCGTTGTCCTGGCAGATGAGGAGGTCGAAGGGGCTCCAGCGCAGGCCGGGGTGGTACCACACGCCTGTCTGGATGGGGGACAGGCCGGCCACGGGGGGCACCTCGGGATGGGGATAGGCACCACCGAACAGCTCTCCGTAGGCGACGAGCTGCGGGGCCTCCAACGCAGCGGCCCAATGCCGAATCGCGTTGGACAGCTCCGAGGCCAGCAGCTGCCAGCCGAAGAAGGCCTGTCCCGCGTCGAGCCAGGCCTTGCGCTTGCCCACCAACACGGTGTCGGTGCGGCGGTCGAAGCCCACCACAAGCTGGGCGCCGTGCACCTTCTCCAGTGCCACCCAGGGTCCGCCGGGGGGCAGCCCCGACGCCTTGGTGCGAATCTTTCCGAACGGTCGAAAGCGCATGTCAGCTTCTCCGAGCCGGTCTGTAGCCGACCCGGCCTCCGCCGTCAGAAGCCCACACCCACCAGGATGGTGTCCAGCACGATGCCTTCTTGCTTGAGCAGCCCGCGCACCTCGGCCTCGGAGTGGTTGGTCTTGTCCTCGTGCGCCTCGGCGTCGGTGATGACGATGATGGTGCGGTCGTCGGACTGCCAGTCCAGCTCCGTGCCCGTCTTCCACACGGCGTCGTACATCGACTCCTCCCAGTCGCAGCCGCCGGTGAGCGCGCCCTCCCAATTGCGCGCCGCCTTCACGATTCGGTCGTCGTCGGGGGACAGCAGGCCGCCCTTGTTGCGGTGGTACCAATCCTGGCCGTCGCAGTCCTGGTTGTCGCCGAAGAAGGCGACGGAGATGGTGGCGTTCTTCTGCTCCACCTCGGCCAGCACCCGGTCGATGTTGCGGCGCAGCGCCATGGTGTCGTCCTGCATGGAGCCGGTGGTGTCGATGAGCAGGGCCACCTCGCCGCCGCGGGACACCCCGTCGTCGATGAGCTGGCCAGCCTGGTCCGCCACCTCGTCCGACGACCACGCGTTCACCAGGGTGCCGCCTCCTGCATCGAGCAGGCCATCGAAGCTGGCTTCCGCATCACAGTCCATCACCGGCAGGTCCCCGAGCACGTCCTCGGCGAGGGACAGGGCCTCTGCGAGGCGTGCGTCGGCGTCGGTGCCCTTGAGCTCGTCGGCGTCGAGGTCGGCAATCTCGAGCACCCGGCTCAGGCACAGGTAGTCGGTGAGCGCCATCAGGTCGCAGCCTGGCAGGGTGGCGACGGCGGTGACCAGTGCAAGACGGGTGGCGAGCGTGCGCGACATGGAGACTCCAGCTTGGAATTGCCCGAAGCCCAACACAAGCCGGTGTGTTGGGACTGTGACCACGGAGCATTGGCCGGCTTCGTGCAACCTCTGCGTCGGGTCGGCCGCCACGACGAAGCGTCCCGGACTTCATTCAAGGGATTATTCACGACATCCGAATTTCATTCCGGCTGCCTCGCTGGAGGATCCCTGAGCCACCCCGACTCCACCTCCTCTCGTCTGCCGCCGTGGTCGGTGTGGGTGGTGCCCGTGGTCGGTGCCGTGGTGTTTCCGGCCGTCCTTCTTGCTGGGCTGATGCACCTTCTGGGGCACTGGCTGGCCGCCCGTTGGAAGCTGGAGCCGGCCGCCCGAAAGCGCCGGGGAGTCGGTCGCTTCGACGGTGCGTCGACCTCGGCAGTGGCTTGGGTGCTCGGGGGTGGCCTCGCAGTCGATCTTCTCGGCATCACCCTCATTCCGCTGGTGTGTTTGCTGTTCGCCGCGCGGGGCGGGGTGGTTCACACCGAGCCCGTGGTGGGGGCGGTCGAGTCGGGCAGCCTCGCCCAGGAGGCCGGTCTGCGCGGCCAGGACCGCATCGTGGCCATCGACGGCCTGCCCATCCAGGACCTCTCAGCTGTGCAGCAGCTCGCCACCAGCCAGCAGGACCACACGCTCCACGTCGTGCGACAAGGCCGCCAGGGCACCGAGCGCCTGGCCCCCGTGCTCAGGCTGAGCGAGCCGAGCTTCCGCCCCATCGGTATCTTTCCTGAGCCCATGCTCCAGTCTCGCGTGCCCACGCCATGGTCCGAGGTGCCAGCGACGGCGGTGACGGCCTATGGTGCGCTGTGGTCGTCGGCGGCAGCCCTTCCATTGCAGGGCCGGGTGGCCGTGCAGGACCAGCTCACCGTGCTGCGTCTGGCCTCCCGCTCCCAGACGGTCCCGGTCCACCGTCCCCCATCGGCCGCCTGGCTGAGCTTTGCCGCCGGCATGTCCTTCGCCGGTCACCTGCTGGTGCTGCTGTACAACCTGCTGCCGCTGCCGGGCACCGACCTGTCTCAGCTTCTTGCTCTGCGCCGCCACAGAAGGAGGGGAGCGCCCGGCTCAGCTCCCTCCGTGTAGGGCCGCCACCTTGTCCACCACCTTCCACAGCCTGCGGCGTGCGGCCAGATCGGCGGCTCGGGCGGTCTGTTGGATCTGCTCGGGCTTGCGGGCGCCGACGATGGCGGCTCCCACCCCCTGGCGACTCAAGACCCAACCCACGGCGAGGGTGGGCAGGGGCACCTTCACCTTGCCGGCGATGCGGGCGAGGTCGTCGATGAAGGCGCGGGCGTGGGCGAAGCGCCGGCCGGCGAAGCGGTCGTCTCGGGCCCTCTGGTCGGTGTCGGGGAAGCGCGGCAGGCTGCGAAAACGCCCGGTCAGGAGTCCGCGCACGAGCGTCTCATAGGCGAGAACGGTGACAGCATGACCGTTTTCATCGATGCGACCAGCTTGTGTCCTCAGGTCTCCCTCGAACTCTCGGCGCAGCAGGGAGATGGGCGTCTGGAGAGTCGACAGGCGGCCAAGCGAACGCGCCGTCCCAAGGGCAGAGGCGTTGTAGTTGCAGAGCCCCCAGGCCCGCAGCTTGCCTTCAGACTTGAGGTCTTCGAGGGTGGCGATGGTCTCGTCGAGGGCGGTGCCGTGCTGGCAGGGCCAGTGGACCTGGAGCAGGTCGATGCGGTCGCGGTGGAGCCGCTTGAGGCTGGCCTCGGTGTCGGCCCGCAGGTGCGCTTCGGTGAGCAGGGACTCGGCATGTCCCGAGGTGGTGCCGTCCACCAACACCCCCACCTTCGTAGCGATGATGACGTCGGGGCGGTGCTTCAGAGCGTCTGCGACCAGCCGGTCGGCGTGCCCGCGTCCGTAGAGTGGCGCGGTGTCGACCCAGTTGATGCCGGCGTCGAGGGCGGCGTGCACGGTGCGGATGGCGCGGGCATCGTCGTGGTCGTCGCCCCAGTATTCGCGGCCCAGAGTCCAACAGCCGAGGCCCACCCGGGTGAGTCGGAGGTCGCTGTGGGGGACGGCAACGGTGTGCATGGGCCCTCGGGGTCAGGGGTGCAGGGCGTCGGCCACCTGGCGCAAAGTGCCCGCGGCATCCGTATCGATGACGTCGCCATGCGCGGGGATGATGCGGCGCAGCCTGGGTCCGATTGCCGCCAGGGCACGCAGGTCGTCGGCCATGGCCTTCTTGTCTGCCACCAGCAGCGTGCGGGCGATGAAGGTGACCCGCGGTCCTCCCGATGAGCCGAGGATGCGCAGCATGAAGCCGTGGAAGCCGCCGTGGTGGGGGACGTTGAAGACGGCATCGGTCAACACGAGTGACAAGTCGTCGTCGGCGTGGTGGACCTGCATCACCCACTCCTTGCCCGCCACGCCTTCGAGTCGACGGAAGACCACGCCCGACTCCGGGGTGAACCGGTCGGCCAGTTGGTCGAAGGTGGCGTCGACGGGCACCTTCTTGGCGACCTCCTCGCGGGCGTTTGGGGGACAGATGACCTGTAGCCCGGGGAAGCGGCCCTTCCACGCGGGCGCATCGAGTCGGTGCAGCCCGTTGGGAACGACCAGCCAGCGGACGGGCGCGATGTCGAGCACCTGCTGCAGCACCGCATCGTCGACCGACACCGCGCTGTGGACGACCAGGCCGACCGTGCCGTCGGTGGGGTCGGTGTGGCGCGCGAACACGCAGCAGCGGGGCAGGCTCATGTTGGGGAGGGTGCCGGACACCCGCCAGAGGCCGTCGCCGTGCGCCTCCAGGGCGCCGTGGTCCAGCACGGTCCAGCTGTCTGGGGCAGCGGGAAGGGACATGGGTTCTCCGGTTCAGCCAACGACGTGGGGAAACTCGGCCTTGAGCATCTGGTCGAACCACCCTGCCGGCCGAAAGCCCACCTGCCGGCCCAGCTCCTCGCCGCCGTCGTAGATGATGAGGGTGGGCGTGGACCGCACGCCGAGCTTGCGGAGCAGGGGCATGTCGGCGTCGGTGCCGACGGTCACCACGCGCACCTTGCCGTCGTAGCGAGTGGCCACCTGGTCGAGCACCGGAATCATGCGGCGACAGGGCGGACAAGAGTCGCTCCACACCTCCAAGATGACCGGCAGATCGGTGTCCTCGACCTGCTCCTTGTACTCGGGCAAGGTGCGGATGGCGGTGGGGTGCACCTTGTCGCCGCCGGTGAGCCAGCTCAGCAGTCCCATGTCAGTCTCCTTTCTCCGCGCGTTCTCGCAGCACCCGGGCATTGCGCTCTGCCACCGCCGCACCGTCGGCGCGCACAGCTGCGATGTCGGTTCTTCGCAGCAGATGCACCATGGGCTGCGGGCTGCGGTTGGTGCCATTGGCGGGGTCGTCGGGTTCCGAGTCGGCGTACTGGAAGTCGGGGTGGAAGGCGACGAGCTGCACGGCATCCAGCAGTTCTTCGGCATCCAGCACGGCTTCGGCCACGTCCAACAGCTCGAGCAGCTCCCCGAAGTCGGGAGCATAGACCTCCGACGGGAGCACCAGAAGCGTGGTCTCCGCAGCACCGTCCGTCAGCAGACGAGCCTCGAACACGACCTCGGCGACAGTCTCTTCGAAGGTGGTGCCCCCACTTTGCCGCCACCGCACCCCCCCGCGGGCAAGGGGTTCGGCCGCCCAGGGACACAGGTTGAGTCCGACCACGATGTCGGCGACCCAGCGTTGGCATTCGTCGAGCGCGGTCACTCCGCAGTCTCCACCTGGGCCGGTGGGCCGCCCATCTGCCGCCCGGCATCACTGGCCACCAAGGTGACCCCGAGCAGGATGGCGCCCACGCCCACCCACTGCACCATCGACAGCGACTCGCCGAGCTTCCAGCCGGCCACGACGGCGATGATGGCGAATCCGACCGTGACCATGATGGGGTAGGCGACGCTGATCTGGAGCTTCTGAAGTGCGAAGGCGTAGAAGACCACGTTGGCCGCGAAGCAGCCGAGGCCCACGAGCAGGATCCAGTGACGCAGCACCAGCTTCGCTGCCTCGACCGGCCCCTGCGACAGCACTCCGGCGCCGGCGAGCTCGGTGTTGATGGCGTGCATGCCGAACTTGATCATCAAGTTGGCAGACGCGTTCAGCAACAGGGCGATGACGAGCGCAACCGCGTACTTGGCCATGGGACCTCCGCCGCGCTGGTAGCCTTGCCAGACCTCTCGGTCACACGCGCTCGAACAGGTTGCTCAGGATTCGGTGCGTGAGGCCCCACACGATGCGGCCATCGACATCCCAGGCGGGCAGCTTCCACACCTGCCCGCCCATGTTGTAGGGCCGCTCGGTGTCGCGCTCGCCGGCATACAGCGGGGCGAGGGGGGCCCACAAGGTCTCGGCCACCTCGTAGTTCGGGCGCAGAACCGGCAGCTGCGGGGCGGTCCAGTGGAAGACGAAGGGCCGGATGAGCATGCCCGTGCGGCGTCCGCGGGCGACGGCTTCGAGATCGTCGAGCGGGGCCACGAGGCTGGTGGGCGGAAGCACGAGGCCGATCTCTTCTTCGGTCTCGCGCATCGCGGTGTGCAGCAGGTCGGCGTCGGTGGGGTCGTGTCGACCGCCCGGCAAGGCCATGTGGCCAGACCAGGGGTCACCTTCGCGTTCGGCACGCCGGATGAGCAGCACCTCCACCCCCGCCTGACCATCCCTCAAGATGGCGGCGACGGCGGCCTTCTTTCGGTGGCTCTCCCGCACGAGGGAGCGACCGGGACGGGCCGAGAGGCGCTGACGGAGGACGGATGCGTCGGACAGTGGAGCCATGTCCGACTGCTATCCGAAGCTGCGGGCGCTACCGGCTCTCGCAGACCACCTTGTAGGCGTTGTTGGCGGGGGCGATGCGCCAGGTGGCTCCCCAGCGGGTGGTGGAAGCCGTGTCGTAGTCGGTGACCATGAGGGCTGCGCCGTGGTTGTCGTAGCCCCATGGCCCGATGACCTTCTCGCCGTCGAAGTCCTGGAAGCTCCAGGTCTCGCCGTTCTCCCAGTTCCAGCGCGCCCAGTAGTAGCCGCGGGCGGCGTCCCAGGCCGACACGGTGGAGTCGACGTACTCGTTGTAGGCGCCGATCCAGAACCAGGAGTTCAAGGCGCCCACGCCGTCGTCGCCGTTGTAGACGGCTTCTTGGAGGAACAGCTGCTCATCCATCGAGGTGGGCGTGGCCATGTCCATCTTGAGGGAGTTGCAGAGGTCGGCTGCATCGTCCCAGCTCATGGACTGGTCGATGAACGCGTAGGCATGACCGTCGTGGATCTGCCAGTCATCGACCAGGCCTGGGTTGAGATGGTTGATCGACCAGATGAGGAAGAAGAGATGGACCATCACAGCTCCGGGTGGAAATAGCCGCCGTCCCCACTGTATCAGCAGGCCGCGCCGAGTGGAACGGTCGTGTTGGTCGATGTCTTGAGTGTCTGGTGCAGGAAGGTGATGGGCGGTCGGACAGTGGGGGTGCCTTGTGAGAACAGCGTCAGGGAGTCCATTGTCGTTGGGATCCCGCCCTCGGTCCTCCCCCCCTTTCGAAGGCGTTTCATGCCCCGGACCCACCGCTCTGGCTGGCGCATGTGCGATCGCCTGACGTGGCACAGGTCGGTCGGTCCGCCGGGATAGTCGGCGCCGCATGAGCCGTCCGCCCAGCCCGATTCGTGGGGCCCCTGGTCCCGAAGCCGTCCCCGTCGCCGAGCGTGTGGTCCCCCACGATGCCCGCGCACAGGTCTCTTTCGATGAGCGCATGGACTATTGGGCGGCCGAGGTCTTCCCCGAGATCGCCAGTCCCTCCCAAGCCCGCAAGCTCCGCAAGAAGGGGCTGCTGCAGAAGAACCGTGCGGTCTGTCCGCTGCCGGTCACGGTGGGCCCGGGCGACACGGTCTCGCTCTTTCCGCGGCCGGTGCGCCGACGGCTGTATGTGCACGACATCGAGGTTGTCTACGAAGACGACGTGATGGCGGTCGTCCTCAAAGAACCGGGACTGCGGACGAGCGGCAACCGCTGGCACACGCTGGTGAACTGCCTGCCGCACAACCTGTCCCCGGCGACCGCTCCCGACGCCTTGCATTGGCCCCACACCGTGCACCGTCTCGACGACCGGACCGGCGGACTCGTGGTGGTGGCGAAGACGGCCACAGCCAACCTCAAGCTCGGGCGCATCTTTCAGGAGCGGCGGGTGCAGAAGCGCTACCGCGCCGTGGTGGTGGGGCGCCTGGAGGGAGCGGGCCGCGTGGAGACCGACGTCGTGGACAAGACCGCAGCGAGTCGGTTCGCCGCTCGGGTCCACACGCCGAGCACCCGTTTTGGCTGGCTCACGACTGTCGACCTGTGGCCCGAGACCGGGCGCACCCACCAGCTTCGGGTACACATGGCACACCTCGGGCACCCCATCCTCGGCGACGACCTGTACACCGGCGATGTGCCCAACCTTCGCAAGAAGGGCCTGCACCTGTGGGCGCTCGCGCTCGACCTGCCCCACCCCACCCGGGGCACGCCCCTGTCCATCGAGATCCCCGAGCCGCCCAAGTACCAGACCCGTCGGGCCTGGGAGCTGAGGCGCTGGCTGAGGGACCGGGAGCTGGGGCTGCAATGGACTGAAAACGGCATCGCCGAGGCGGACGAATAGGCTCTCGGGGAGGGAACCATCATGACGCGCTCCACAGCGACCATTGCCGTGCTCGCCGCCTTCCTCGCCGGCTGCGCGCGCTCGAAGGCCATCGAGGGAGACGAGGTCGGGGAGTGCTCCGACGAGATGGACAACGACGACAACGGCCTGGTCGACTGCGAGGACCCCGGCTGCGAGGACAGCACCGAGTGCGACGGCGACGCCTTTGTCGACCGGGATGGCGATGGGTCTCCCGACGAGGAGGACTGTGCGCCCACCAATCCCGACATCTCGCCCGACTTCGATGAGGTGCCCTACGACGGCATCGACAACGACTGCGACCCCGACACACTCGACGACGACCTCGACGGCGACGGCTACCTCGGGGCCGAGGACTGCGACGACCACAACCCCGACGTGAGCCCCCGCGAGCTCGAGCTGCCCTACGATGGTCTCGACAACGACTGTGTCGCGGGCACCGCCGACGACGACCTCGACGGAGACGGGTTGCGCGTGGGCGAGGACTGCGACGACGGCGATGCGGCGGTGGGAGCAGGGGCTGCCACCGAGTGCCGGGCGGCTGCGTTGGCCGATGTGCGCTTGTTCGGCTCCCGCGATGGGGCGGCGCTCGGCTCCGCGGTGGCGGTGGTGGGCGATGTCGACGGGGATGGCGTGGTGGATGTGGCGGCCGGCTCGAAGGGGTTGGAGCGCAGCAAGGGGGCGCTGTGGGTGCTGTCCGGGGCGGCCCTGCTGGACGGTGCTGGTTTGGAGGCGGCGGCCCTGGCGCAGTGGTTCGGCGAGGTCAACTACGACTATGTCGGCGACGCGGGGCTCGTCGGAGGCGGCGGCGACCTCGACGGAGATGGCCTCGCAGACGTTGTTGTCGGCCATCCGAACTCCGACCCCGGCGGCTTTGGCAACGTGGGTGAGGTGGCCGTGATGCTCAGCAGCGACTCGGCAGGCTGGCAGGTCGACGCCTTGCTCGTGGACCAGGCCAGCGTGCGCATCCAGGGCCGCGCGAACGCCGACAAGCTGGGCACCTCGGTGGTGTCGGTGGATGTGTCGGGCGATGGCCTGCTCGACCTCGTGGTGGTCAGCCCCCAGGACGATGCCGGTCTCGACAATGCGGGTGCACTGCTGGTCTTCGAAGGTCCGTTCTCCTCGGGCAGCATACGGAGTGCGACCGATGCCAGCGGGCTGCTGTACGGTGGCTTCAACGAGACCCTGGGCTTCGGTCAGCTGGCGTTGCTCGGTGATGTCGACGGCGATGGGCAGGCCGATCTGGGGGTGGGGAGCACCACCTCGGATGGCCCGGAGCTCGACACCGGCGTGGTCTACGTGTTGCCGCTGACCGCCTTGTCCGGTCCGGTCTCTGGCGCGGTTCAGGACGTCGCCGCTGCGCGCGTGGAGGGCCGCGAGTACGACGACCGCCTCGGCAACGGTGTGGCCGGCGCCGTGGACACCGATGCCGATGGTCTGAACGACCTCGTGGTGGGTGCTCTGCTGGGGGACGGCAGCACGACCAATGCCGGCAGTGCGGCTCTGTTCTACGGGGGCCCGGGCCTGTCGGGCGTGCTGGGGCTCGACGACGCCGACCTGGAGTGGTCGGGGCCCACGGGACTGTCCCGATCGGGTGCGGTGCCGGTGTCGGGCCACCTCGACGCGGATGGCCGCGGCGACCTGCTGCTGTCGGAGCCCTTCGGGGCCTCGGGGGGCCGGGTCTATGGCCTGCTCTCGGGTGGCGCCTGGGCTGGCGGCGACCCGGGCGAGGATGCCGATCTGTGGATCAGCTCGGGGGTCAGCGACGCCCTCGGCATGACCATGGCACTCGGCGACCTCGACGGAAACGGTGTGGACGACGTGGTGGTCGGTGCCCCGGAGGCGTCCGGACCCGCGGGCGAGCTGGCCGGCGAGGTCACGGTCTACGTTCGATAGGGCGGCGTCCGAAAAACACGAAGGCCGCGCCCCCCGGAAGGGACGCGGCCAGGCTGGCAGCGGAGCGGTTCAGCGACCGGTCGCGTACTGCTGGGCGATGTCGTAGATGTCGGTGGCGTAGTCGGCCGGGTTCACGAAGGCGGCGGCACAGACGGCGGGCATGTTGCCGCCCAGGATGTCGTCGCAGGTGACCGTGTCGAAGTCGGCCAGGCACTCTTCGGCGCCGATGCGCTGGGTGTTGGTGGGGTCGGCGGCGTAGGTGTCGTCGCTCACGCACTCGGACACGCGGCCGTCGAGGGCGGTCATGCAGGCCTCGTAGGGGGCGTCGTCGATGGCGCTGCTGTCGAAGCCGGTGGTCTCGTCGATGCAGCTGGCCATCTTGGTGCAGAAGGTGTCGGCGACGCGGTCGCACATCTCTGCGGAGCCTTCCTGCACGGAGGACTGGGCGGCGTCGAAGGCATCCTGGGCGCCGTCGAGGCCGTTGCAGGTGGCGGGCGGCTGGGCGATGTCGGCCTCGGCGATGGTGCCGGAGAAGGCGCTGCAGTCGCCTTCGGCAGCCTTGGACGCGATGTCGTCGTTGCAGTCGGCGAGGATGAGCTCGTCGGCCTTGCTCATCTCTCCGTTGTCGAACTCGGCGCAGGTGCCCGAGGCGGCCGAGGTGGCGGCGAGGCACTCGGTCATGAGGGCATCGGCGTCGACGTCGCGGTCGGCGGCGGCACACTCGACGGCCCAGTCACACAGCGACTGGCAGTAGGACTGGTCGGCGCTGCCCTTGCCACCGCAGGCAGACAGGCCCATGGTGAGCGCGACGAGCGCGAGGCCGGAATTCCGGAAAAGGGTCATGGTTCCTCCATCTATCCGTCGGGCTGGACGCCTCATGCGTGCGAATCCCGAGCTAGGGCACGCCTTACCACGTCCGCTCCTGACCTACCGCTTGCGCCGGTGTTTCGACTTTCTGCGCCGATCCTGGCGCGGTGGCTTCGGGGTCGGAGGACGGGTGTGAGTGCGCCGGAGCTGCTCGAGGTCGTCGGGCAGAGGGGTCTCGAAGCGGAGGCGCTCGCCGGTGGTGGGGTGGTCGACCCCGAGAACACCTGCGTGCAGGGCGAGTCGGGGGGAGCGACCGGCTACGGGAGCGGGTGCGTAGAGGGTGTCACCGAGCAGCGGGTGGCCGACCGCGTCGAGGTGGAGACGGACCTGGTGGGTGCGGCCGGTCTCCAGTGTGGCGGACACGAGGCTCGTGCGGCGTCCGACAAGTCGGATGCGCTTGACGTGGGTGACGGCTGCGAGGGCTCCTTGGGGGACATAGCCGCCCTCGGGTACGGCACCGCGACGGCCGTCGCCACGGTCGCGGATGAGCGGACGGTCGATGGTCATCTGGTCGGGCACATGGCCGGCCACGAACGCAAGGTAGCGGCGCTCGACGGTGTGGGCCTCCAGCTGTGCCTTGAGGTGGAGCTGGGCCGCTTCGGTGCAGGCCACCATCATGAGCCCCGAGGTGGGCGCATCGATCCGATGGACTGGCAACACCTTGTGCCCGACGATGTTGGCAACAACGCTGAGAACGCTGATGTGGCCGTCGTCTCGGCTTCTGGCAGGCACGGCGAGCAGGCCGGCGGGCTTCCACACGACCACAAGGTGGGGGTCGCGGTGGACCACGAACAGGTCGCGCCCTGGGGTGAGGCGGGGCGCCGTGGGACGCAGCTCCACACGCTCAGGCTGGACGTCGCGACCACCGTCACCGGTGGGAATGCCGTCGAGGAAGACCTTTCCGCTGTCGAGGGCCCGGCGGACCTCGCTGTTGGACAGGCCGCGCTCGCGGAGAGTCTGGGAGAGGCGTGGCATGGTGAGGGGGTAACCCCGGCGCACAGCGGAGGCGGTGGATGCGGTGGGCGACGACGCACACGGATGCGGACTCGGTGTTGGATGCGGTCGCCGCGCTGGCGGACGGGATCGAGGCGGGGCTCGAGGGCGCAGAGGTGCACCTGGTGCTGCTCTTCGTGTCTCCGGAGTGGCACCAGGCGCTCGGCAGCCTGCTCCGCGAGCTCCGTCGCCGGTTGCCGGATGTGCCGGTGGTGGGCTGTTCGGGGGGCGGGCTCGCCGCCGATGACCGGGAGCTGGAGCCAGCGACGGGCGTGGTGGCCATCGGCGCGCACCTGCCCGATGTGGGAGTGGTTCCCTTTGCGGTGTCGGCGCAGGAGGCCCAGGCGCGCTCTCCCGACGACTGGCGCACCACTCTGGATCTGATTCCCGAGCAGCAGCCGGTCTTCATCCTGCTTCCCGATCCCTTCTCGGTGGACCCACAGGGGCTCGCAGACGTGCTCGATGCGGCCTTTCCCGGCTGTCCCAAGGTGGGCGGACTCGCCAGCGGTGGGCGCACGCCGGGCAGCCACCGCCTCGTTTCGGGCGGGGTGGTCCACCGGGACGGAGCCGTTGGGGTCGCCCTCTTCGGCGATGTGCGGGTCGTACCGGTCGTGGCCCAGGCCGCCCGTCCCATCGGTCCTGTGATGGAGGTCACCGCGGCGGACGGCCAGGCGGTGCGCGAGCTGGGTGGACGGCCGGTGCTGGAGGTGCTGGAGTCGCTGTTCGACGGCCTGAGTCAGAGCGACCGCCGGGCTTTCCAAGCGGGTGCTGCGGTGGGCATCGCACCGGCCCGAGACCGGGGAGAGACCCTGCGGGTGGGCGACTTCCTGGTGCGTGACCTGCTCGGCTTCAACCGCACGGAAGGCAGTCTCGTGGTCGCCGCCCATGTGGAGGTGGGGGACCGCATCCAGCTCCAGGTACGCGATGCGGCCTCGGCCGACCAGGAGCTGCGCGAGCTGCTCGACCGCGTGGCCCGTCATCCGTCCACCGCCACGCCGGCCGCCGCCTTGATGTTCTCGTGCCTGGGCCGCGGGGCCCGCTTCTTCGGCCTGCCCGACCACGACGTCGGGCTCGTGCGCGACAAGCTTGGTGAGCCACCGGTGGCCGGCTTCTTCTGCAATGGCGAGCTCGGGCCGGTCCGGGGCCGCACCTGGACGCACGGCTACACCTGCGCCCTGGCGCTCGTCTACCCGCGGGGCTGGAGCTGAAGGCGTCTGCTCCAGCCCGCGTGCTCAGAGCGTGAGGCGGAGGTGGTCACCCGGCATGATCGCTTCGAAGGTGGCGATGAAGCGGGCGATGTCGGCCACATTGGTCTCCGCGACCCACAGCGGGGTGTCCGGCGCTGCGAGCTCGGGGAGCCTCCGGCTGCCGTCGGGACGTCGGGCGGGAAGCAGTCGGAGCAGCGCAGGCCCGGACTCGGCACACCGCCAGCCGTCGAGGGAGCGCGTGTAGGCCCCTTCGTGGTCGGGACGGGTGGGCGGGACCGCTCCCAGGGCCGTGGCCGCCTCCAACAGCTCGTCGGCGTGGGGGACGCCGAGCACGGCGATGTGGGAACGGCTGCTGGAGAAGGACAGGCGGGCGCACAGCTCGGCGAAGGAGGGAGCGACCGACCACGCCGCCGGCAGCCCGTCGACCTCGGTGTCGGTGTCGACGAAGATGACGGTGGGGTCGCTGTTCTGGCGGTAGTCCAGCAGCAGCGCGGTGGGGCCTTCTGCGGACAGCACCAGAGCTGGCTGGGGGTAGTCCCACTCCTCGGCGAGAGCGGCACTGGCTTCCAGGCCTTCGGGATAGCCGATGCCCGCGAAGTCGCGGATGAAGAGGGGACGGGCGCGGCCCTCGACCGTGAGCCGGTTGCGGCGGAGGCGTCCTCCGTTGCAGGTGCGCAGGGTGTCGACCAGCTCGACGGGAAGCTTGAGGCCGAGACGGTTCTCGACCGACTGCACGAGCGCATCGGTGACGGGCGGGCCCCACTGTTGGGCGGCATCGTCGAAGAGGGGGTGGGTGTGGACCTTCATCGCTTGCGCTTCGCCCCCCGCCGGCCAGAGCCCTTCTTCGCGCCCTTCTTGGTCCCACTCTTCTGGGTGCCTTTCTTCGCGCCCTTCTTGGACCCACCCTTCTGGGTGGTGCCCTTCTTCGTGCCCTTCTTGCTGCCACCCTGCTTGTTGTCGGGCGTCGCCTTGGGGGGTGGGTCGGTGGACTCCTGGTGGGCGCCCATGAACACCGCACCGATGCCGCCCATCGCGAAGACGCCGCCGCAGCCGAGGAGCATCACGACGACCACGGCCGCAATGATGGCCGTCATCGACAAGCCCCCACCTGAGTCGGCGGACGGGGGCGGGGCGGAGGCGGGCCGCTTTGCAGCCGGAGACGTGGCCTTGGGCGGCGGGGACACGGCCTTGGGTGCCGCTGCCTTCGGGGGAGGCGCGACCGTCTTGGGTGCGGCCGTCGGGGGAGGTGCGACGGTCTTGGGCGGCGCGGCTTTCGGGGGAGGGGCGACCGATCGGGGCGGCGGGGCAGCCGGCTTTGGTGCCGCCGCGGGCGGGGAGCGGACCGGTGGGGTGGGTGCGGCGGCTTCGACCGGCACCGGGGGGGGGCTTGGCTGGACCGGGGCGGCGACCGGGATCGGCGGGGGACTGGCTGGCGCCTCGACCGGAACGGGCGGGGGGCTCGGGCTGGTCGACGTT
>ENA-OWNT01001795-OWNT01001795.1-seawater-metagenome-genome-assembly--contig:-NODE-1795-length-24935-cov-4.053786_pt1 | contig 24935 bp, 21 predicted proteins | sample MGYA00238136_ERZ651165 | MGnify/ENA primary metagenome ERZ651165 (study PRJEB26861, sample SAMN08777766) | seawater metagenome | isolation source: coastal seawater | place: USA: Florida | collected...
CGCAGGAGGGTATCCTGAACATCGCCTTCCGGGTGGCCGACGAACAGGGGCTGGCGCTGCTTGATCTGAAGGATCTGCAATCGCTGCTGGTCTGGGTGGGTGAGAATCGCAAGACACTGAGCTTGCGCTACGGCAATGTCTCGACCGCCTCGATCGGGGCCATTCAGCGCCGGCTCTTGGTGCTGGAGGGGCAGGGCGGTGACCGGTTGTTCGGGGAACCGGCACTGGAGCTGACCGATATCATGACAACCGATGCGGACGGACTGGGGCGGATCAATATCCTGGCGGCTGACAAGCTAATGGGCTCGCCCCGGCTATATGCCACCTTCCTTTTGTGGCTGCTGTCGGAACTGTTTGAGGAGCTGCCCGAGGTGGGCGACCCGGACAAGCCCAAGCTTGTGTTCTTTTTCGACGAGGCGCATCTGCTGTTCGACGACGCGCCCAAGGCGCTTGTGGACAAGGTGGAGCAGGTGGCGCGGCTGATCCGGTCCAAGGGGGTGGGGGTTTATTTCATCACCCAGAACCCGGCCGACGTGCCCGAGGATGTGCTGGGGCAACTGGGCAACCGGGTGCAGCACGCGCTGCGCGCCTATACGGCGAAGGACCGGCGGGATCTGCGGCAAGCGGCCGAAAATTACCGCGACAACCCCGCCTTCGACATTGAAGACGCGATTCGAGAGGTGGGCGTGGGCGAGGCGGTGACCTCGATGCTGGAACGCAAAGGCATTCCCGGCATGGCGGAGCGCACCCTGATCCGCCCGCCGTCGTCGCAACTGGGTCCGATGGCCGATGCGATGCGCGCGGGGCTGATCGCGATCTCGCCCATTGCGGGGAAATATGAGGCTGCCGTGGACCGGGAAAGCGCCTTTGAGATCCTGCAGGCCCGGGCCGAGGAGGCCGCGCGTGAGGCAGAAGAGGCGGAGGCCGTGGAGGAAGAGACCGAAAGCGTGGCCGAGCGGGAATACCGCGCCGGGCGGCGCTATTCGGGATCGCGTGTGGGGCGGTCCAGTTCCCGGGTGAGCCGGTCGGAGCCTGCCGAGGAGCAGCCGCGCCGCCGGTCCTCCTCGCGGCGCAGCGATTCCGTGGGAACGGCCTTTGCCAAGAGCTTTGCCCGACAATTGGGCACCCAATCGGGCCGGGCGGTGGTGCGCGGTATTCTGGGCGGGCTCTTTCGCGGGAGGTGAACGGTTTCGCCGCCTTTGGCGTCGACCCGTGAACGGCCCGGCTCGACCCCCGCTTGCGCGGGGGCGCTCGCCCGTGCCGTCGCTGCCGCGGGTTTCGTTGCGGGCGACGGCGATTGTGCCCGTGGTGCGGGCAGGAGCCTCCGGCAGGGATATTTGCGAGAACAATGAAGGGGCGCGGCTGCGGGGTTTGGTCACGGCTTTGCGACCGGGTGACGCTTGGCCTTGGCCTTGCCCCGAAGGTGCACTAACGTCTGGCGCATGATCGTAGAACTCGGACATTTCGCCCTTATCCTTGCCTTTGCTGTATCCATCTTCCAGGTGGTTGTGCCCCTTGTGGGGGCCCAGAAAGGCTGGCCCGAATGGATGGCCGCCGCCGCGCCTGCCGCGACCGCGCAGTTCCTTCTGACCGCAGTGAGCTTCGGCGCGCTGACATTCGCTTTTGTGACCTCCGATTTTTCGGTGGCGCTTGTGACCGCAAATTCCCATACGCTGAAGCCGCTTCTGTATAAGATCACCGGAGTGTGGGGGAACCATGAGGGATCGCTCCTGTTATGGGTGCTGATCCTGACGCTGTTCGGGGCCATGGCCGCCTGGTTCGGGGGCAATCTGCCGCCGCGTCTGCGGGCCCGCGTGTTGGGCGTGCAGAGCAGTATCGGCGTCGCGTTCTTCGCTTTCATCCTGTTCACGTCGAACCCGTTTCTGCGGCTAGAAAGCCCGCCGATGAACGGGGGCGATCTGAACCCGTTGTTGCAGGATCCCGGTTTGGCCTTCCATCCGCCCTTCCTTTACCTGGGTTATGTGGGCCTGAGCATGGCGTTTTCCTTTGCTGTTGCCGCCCTGATGGAGGGCCGCGTGGATGCCGCCTGGGGCCGGTGGGTGCGGCCCTGGACGCTGGCGGCTTGGCTCTTTCTGACCATCGGTATCGGGCTTGGGTCCTGGTGGGCCTATTACGAGCTTGGCTGGGGGGGCTTCTGGTTCTGGGATCCGGTTGAAAACGCCAGCTTCATGCCCTGGCTGATCTCAGCCGCGCTGCTGCATTCGGCCATCGTGGTGGAAAAGCGCGAGGCGCTGAAAAGCTGGACGATTCTGCTGGCGATCCTGGCCTTTGGATTTTCGCTGATCGGCACGTTCATCGTACGGTCCGGCGTGATCACCTCGGTCCATGCCTTCGCCAATGACCCGGAACGGGGCGTCTTTATCCTGTTCATCCTGGCCTTTTTCATGGGCGGGGCCTTTCTGCTCTTTGCGCTGCGCGCAGGCGCGATGGAGGCGAAGGGTGTGTTTGGCATCGTCAGCCGGGAAAGTGCCCTTGTGCTGAACAATCTGCTGTTGGCGGTGTCGGCTTTCGTGGTCTTCATCGGTACGATCTGGCCCTTGCTGGCCGAGATGTTCTTTGACCGGACACTGTCGGTCGGCCCGCCCTTCTTCAACGCGGCCTTTTCGCCCTTTGTGTTCGTTCTGGCGGTGGTGCTGCCGATTGGCGCGATGATGCCGTGGAAACGGGCAAGCATCGGGCGGGCGCTGCGGCAGTTGACGCCCGCCGCGATTTTGGCGGTCGCGGGCGGGTTGCTGGCCTATGCGGTGTTCACCGGCCATTCGGCCATCGGTCCCGTTTTCATCGGGCTTGCCGTTTGGCTGGTGGCTGGGGCCGCGACCGATCTGATGTCGCGTACCGGACGTGGGGCCTTGGCGGGGCGTCTGGCCCGGCTGACCCGCCTGCCGCGCGCCGATTGGGGCAAGGCGGTGGCCCATGCGGGCTTTGGCCTGACCCTGTTCGGGATCGCGGCGCTGACCACCTATGAGACCGAGGATATCCGCATCGCCCGGCTTGGCGAGGCCTTTGAGGTCGGCCCCTATACAATCACCCTGACCGATGTCCGCGAACATGAGGGGCCGAACTATATTGCGCTGATGGGCACGGTCGAGGTGGCCCGCGACGGCACCCTGTTGTCCACCCTGCATCCCGAGCGGCGGTTTTACCCTGTTGCGGCAATGCCGACGACCGAGGCGGCAATCGACAACGGCTTTACCCGCGATGTCTATGTGGTTCTGGGGGAACCGCAGCAAGGCGGGTTTGCCCTGCGCACCTATATCAAACCCTGGGCGAACTGGATCTGGGGCGGGTCGATCATCATGGCGCTTGGTGGGCTTTTGTCCCTGTCGGACCGGCGGTATCGGGTCGCGGCGGGGGCGCGGCGCCAGGCCGAACCCAAGGGAGTACCCGCAGAATGAGGCGTCTTGTGCTGATGCTGTGCCTGCTGGCCTCACCGCTTTGGGCGGTGCAACCCGATGAGATCCTGCCCGATGCGGCGCTTGAAGCGCGCGCGCGGGACATATCCGCCGGGTTGCGCTGTCTGGTCTGTCGCAACGAGTCGATCGACGAAAGCAATGCGGAACTGGCGCGCGACCTGCGTCTTCTGGTTCGTGAACGGTTGGTCGAGGGCGACACGAATGATGAGGTGGTGGCCTATATCGTCGACCGGTACGGGGAATATGTGCTGCTGCGCCCGACACTGACCGGATCGAACCTGGTGCTGTGGTTGGCGGGGCCCGGAATGGCGCTGATCGGTCTGGGGCTGGCCTTTGGCTATCTGCGCCGCCAATCGCGCCGCAAGACCGAGGCAGAGGCCGCACCCGCGGCTGGCCTGTCAGAGGCGGAACAGGCACGGCTGCGCGAGATCATGGAAGACTGACGCTGCGTTTGCCTTCCGATGGGGGCCGCGGGCCCCTATCTGGGACAGGAACGCGGACAAGCGAGGGGCGCAGGCCATGGACTATCAGACCATTACAAGCGATCTGCAGGAGGGCGTTGCCATCATCACCCTGTGCCGCGCGGATGTGATGAATTCCTTTAACACCCAAATGCGGGCCGAACTGTGCCACGCGGTGCAAGAGGCGGGCCGGAACGCGCGGGTGGTGGTGATCACCGGCGAGGGGCGCGCCTTTTCCGCCGGGCAGGATCTGGGCGACACCGGCAATCTTAACGATCTGAACCTGGAAAAGCTGCTGCGGGATGAGTATTCGCCGATCCTGCGGGCGATTTCGGAGGCGCCTGTTCCGGTGATTGCTGCCGTGAATGGCGTGGCTGCCGGGGCCGGGGCGAATATTGCGCTGGCCTGCGATGTGGTGATCGCGGCGGAAAGCGCGTCTTTCATGCAGGCGTTTTCCAAGATCGGGCTGATTCCCGATGCGGGCGGCACCTTTGCCCTGCCGCGCAAGGTGGGGCTGGCCAAGGCCATGGGGCTGGCGCTGTTCGCCGAGAAGCTGACCGCACGAGAGGCCGACCAGATGGGGCTGATCTGGGAAGCGGTGGATGACGCCAGTTTTGAAGCGCATTGGCGTGCGCGCGCCGATCATCTGGCGACCGGCCCGACACAGGCCTTTTCACGGATCAAGCAGGCGCTGCGCGAAAGCCTTGGGAATGACCTGGAAGAACAGTTGATGCTGGAAGCCAGGCTTCAGGGGCAGGCCGGCAAGACCCGAGACTTCAAGGAAGGCGTACTGGCGTTCCTGGAAAAGCGACCTGCGGTTTTCGAGGGCCGCTAGCCCGGGGTACGCGCGGAAAAGGCTTTTGCAAAAGCCTTGAAAGGATCTTCGAAGATCCTTCCAGCGCCCCGTTTCGGGCCTGTCGCCCGGTTACACCCCGCGCTTCAACCGTGCCGCACGGCCACCCCGGCGTTGCTGGATCAGCCCTTTGCGCCCCGGCAGGTCGGCCATGATGCGCTGACGGTCCTCTGGTGACATTCGGCTCCAGGCGCCGATCTCGTCAATTGTGCGCAGGCAGCCGGTGCAGATCCGCGCCTCGGGGTGCACGACGCAGATCTTGATGCAGGGGCTTTCGATCTCATCGCGTTTCCAGACCTGATCGGTCATCCGTTGGCCCCCTTGATATGTGCCAGCCTGTCCAGCACCCCTTGCAGGATAAACCCGGCTGCCACGTGGTCGATCACCTCGGCGCGACGCTTTCGGGACGTATCCGCCTCCAACAGCGCCCGTTCGGCGGCGACGGTGGACAGGCGCTCGTCCCAGAAGGTGATCGGCATATCAATCAGACGGTCCAGATTTCGGGCAAAGGCGCGGGTGGCCTGGGCGCGCGGGCCCTCGCTGCCATCCATGTTCATCGGCAGCCCCAGCACCAGCCCGCCAACCGACCGATGCGTCAGGATCTTCTGCAAGGCCGCCGCATCCTGGGTGAATTTCACCCGGCGGATGGTTTCCAGCGGGGTTGAGACGCTAAGAAACGGGTCAGACACCGCCACGCCGATGGTCTTGGTGCCCAGATCCAGCCCCGCCAGCGCCCGCATTGAGGGCAGGGCGGCGGCGAAATCCCCGATATTTTCGAAGATCACTCTTCCGGCTCCCGCAGGGGGGCATCGGCGGGCAGGGGCACATCTCCATCCACGTCCAGTGGCGCACCAGCCTCGCGGATGATGTCCAGCGCCGCGTCTGACCGGGCGAAGGCTGACAGGGCCTCCTGATAAATCGGCCGGGCCCGTTCGGGTTGCCCAAGGACGATATAGGCCGAGATCAGCCGCGCCCATTCCTCGGGCGTGCCGCCTTCATTGGCCAGCCGTTCGGACAGCCCTGCCACCATGCTTTCGACCATTGCCTGCCGGTCTTCGACCGACATCTCGCCTGCGGCCTCGATATCCTCGGCAGAGGGGCCGGGCTGGTTGGGCAGCGGCGGTTGCGGCAACTGGTCCAGCGAAATGTCATCGCCCGCCATGGCGGCAACAATTTCGATCTGTTCTCGGATCGGCGTCAGCCAGGGGGCGTCCGGGTCGCTTTCTGCCAGCAGGTTGCGCCAGATCGGATAGCCCAGATCAGGCCGCCCCTGCTGCGCATACATCAGCCCGACATAGTAGCGCGCGGCGCCATTGATGCGATCTTCCTGCAAGACCTGGTTCAGCAGCGCCTCCGCCTCGGGCGAGACATAGCCGCCAGCCGCCAGGAACATCATCTCGGCCAGGTCCAGCCGGTGCTGCGCCGTGGCCTCATCCCCCAGAACCTCCAGCAGATGGGCCTGGGCGGTGCGGGCGGCGATGTAATTGCCGATGCGCGCTTCCTCGAAGGCCAGCAGGCGCAGGCCCTCGGGCTCATCGGGGTGGGATTCCATGGTTTCGCGCAGTTCTGCCACCAATTCGGCGCGGCGCGGGTCGGGGTCCTCTCGGGTTTGCTGCGGAATGCCGGCTTCGGCCTCCAATTGCGACGGGCGTTCGGCACGGGCCTGTTCCACAAGGGAAATCCGGGTTTCAATGGGAAGGTCGGGATAGCCCGGCGCGCCAATCATCTGGTAAAGCCCGAAGGCCCCCGCGATCACCACGGCAACACCTGCCAGAACGGCTATCCGCTGCGGGCGACCGGCATGGGCCTCTGCGGTCTGGGCCTGAAGCGCGCGATCCGCCTCCAGCACCCGGCGGGCGACCTCGGTGCGGGTGCGTTCGGCTTCGTCTTCTGTCAAAACCCCACGCGCCAGGTCCTTGTCGATCTCTCGCAGCTGATCGCGATAGACCTGCAAGTCATAGGCCGCAGCCGCGTCGGTCTCATCCCGAGACCGCCAGGCCGCCAATACCAGCGCCCCGCCGATGAACAGCGACAGCAGCCCTGCAAGCATCCAGAAACCCATGATCCCTCCGCGCGATATGTTCCAGACACATCTATACATCCAACGCCGCTATCAAAAGCCCCAAACCAGTCCCAAAAGCGACCTGCGCCCGCGCGCCTTGTCGCATTTTCCATGCGAAATGCCGCCCGGGGGTGGACCGGATCGGGCGCAATCCAGCATGTAGTCTGGGCACGCAGCCGTCGGGGATTACCATGCGCCGTTATTCCGCCTTTGCCATCGCCCGCGAAGCCACCCGCTACCATCAGGGATGGGAACGGGCCTGGGCCTCGCCCGAACCGAAGACATCCTATGATGCGATCATCGTGGGGGCAGGGGGGCATGGCCTGGCCACCGCCTTTTACCTGGGCAAGAATTTCGGCATCACCAATGTCGCGGTGATCGAAAAGGGCTGGCTTGGTGGCGGCAATACGGGGCGTAACACCACCATCATCCGCTCGAACTACCTGCAGGACGCTTCTGCCGCGATCTATGAAAAGGCGCGCGGTCTGTATGAGACGATGAGCCAGGATTTGAACTATAACGTCATGTTCAGCCCCCGTGGCGTCATCATGCTGGCCCAGACCCATCATGAGGTACGCGGCTATCAGCGCACGGCCCATGCGAATGCGTTGCAAGGCGTGAAGACCGAGTTCATCAGCCCCGCGCGCGTGAAAGAAATCGTCCCGATCATCAATCTCGACGGACCGCGCTACCCGGTTCTGGGCGGTCTCTGGCAGGCGCGCGGTGGCACCGCCCGGCATGACGCCGTGGCTTGGGGCTATGCGCGGGCCTGTTCTGACATGGGCATGGACATCATCCAGAAGACCGAAGTGACCGGCGTGCGCAAGGAAAACGGCGCGGTCGTGGGCGTGGAAACCACACGCGGCTTCATCGGCACCAAGAAACTGGGCATCGTCGTGGCGGGCCATTCCGGCGTGCTGGCCGATATGGCGGGTTTCCGTCTGCCGATCGAATCCGTTGCCCTTCAGGCGCTTGTCTCGGAACCCATCAAGCCCTGCATGGATTGCGTCGTGATGGCCAACACCGTGCATGGCTATATGAGCCAGTCGGACAAGGGTGAGATGGTCATTGGTGGCGGTGCCGACGGCTACAACAACTACACGCAGCGCGGGTCGTTCCACCATATCGAGGAAACCGTGCGCGCACTGATTGAGACCTTCCCGATGATTTCGCGCCTCAAGCAGCTGCGCCAGTGGGGCGGTATCGTGGACATGACCGGCGACCGCTCGCCCATCCTGTCGAAAACCCCCGTGGAGGGCGTCTTTATCAACTGCGGATGGGGTACCGGCGGCTTCAAGGCGATCCCCGGTTCTGGCTGGGGCATGGCGGAACTGATGGCGCGCGGCTACTCGCCGCTGACGGCAGAATTCGGCCTCAACCGTTTCAAGGAAGGCCGCTTCATTGATGAAAGCGTCGCGGCTGGGGTGGCGCACTGATGCCCCTGTTCGCATCCCTTCATTGTTCCAAAAATATCCCGGGGGGTGCGGGGGGCTGGCCCCCCGCCCGGGTCCCGTCAGGGAAACGACTCTCCGCTTCTTCGAAAGGAACCGCACCATGCTGATCCTGGAATGCCCCTGCTGCGGCGTGATGGCCGATGAAACCGAGCTCGCTCCAGGTGGCGAGGCGCATCTGAAGCGCTACGGTCCCGGCTCCTCGGATGAGGAGTTTGAGGGCTATCTCTTCCACCGCGTGAACCCCAAGGGCGTGCATTTTGAACGCTGGCGGCACGCGAATGGTTGCGGCAAGTGGTTCCTCGCGGCCCGTTGCACCAACACACTCGAGGTCTTTGCCACCTATTCGGCCCAGACCCCGGAACCGCCCCAACACGTCATCGACGCCATCGCGGCCCGCCGCCCCGACTGGAGCCAAGAGCAATGAGCACCAGTCTGTCTTCCGGCGGTCGCCTGATCGACCGCAGCGCCGCCCGCGACTTCACCTTCAACGGCAAGCGTCTGACCGGTTACGCTGGCGACACGCTGGCTTCGGCTCTGCTGGCCAATGGTCAGACCCTGATGGGCCGATCCTTTAAATATCACCGTCCGCGTGGGGTTGTGGCCTCGGGCGCGGAGGAACCCAATGCGCTGATGGGTATCGGCAAGGGATCGCGGTTCGAACCGAACCAACGGGCCACCACGACCGAGCTGTTCGACGGGCTGGAGGCAGAAAGCCAGAACCACTGGCCGAGCCTGGAATTTGACGTGGGCGCGGTGAATAACAGCCTCGCCAAATTCTTCCCGGCGGGGTTCTACTACAAGACCTTCATGTTCCCGCGCATGGGATGGAAGCACCTGTTTGAACCCATCGTGCGCCACTCCGCCGGTCTGGGCAAAGCGCCCAAGGACCGTGACGCGGATCGGTATGAACATTTCTATGCCTTCGTCGATGTGATGATCGTGGGCGGCGGCATTGCCGGTCTGCAGGCGGCGCTGACCGTAGGGGCCACCGGCGCGCGGGTGCTGCTGGTGGAACAGACCGCCCATTGGGGTGGCCGCGCCCCCGTGGACGGGGTCGAGATTGATGGTCAACCCGCCGATGAGTGGATAAAGAGCGCTCTGCAAACCCTTGAAGGCATGGAAAATGTCCGGGTCCGCGGCCGCACCATGGCCTCGGGCGTCTATGACCATGGCTATGTGTTGGCCTATGAACGCCTGACCGACCATGCGCCTGAAACGGACGGGCCCCGCCACCGCCTGTGGCGTATCCGCGCCAAGCAGGTCATCACCGCAACCGGCGCGCTGGAACGGCCTTTGTCCTTCGCAGGCAACGACATTCCTGGTGTGATGCTGGCCTCTGCCGTGCGTGATTATGTGGTGAACTGGGGTGTCAGCCCCGGCGACCGCACCGTGGTCGTGACCAATAATGATGACGCCTATCGCACCGCCTTGGCGCTGCATGGCGCCGGTCTGGCCGTGCCCGCCATCGTCGATGCGCGCGCCACCGTCACCGGCGATCTGCCGGAAGCGGCCCGTGCGGCGGGTATCCGGGTTCTGTCCGGGACCGGCATTGCCTCGGTCAAGGGCAAGAAAGCCGTGACCGGCGTGGCGCTGTGCGCGCAGGCGGGCGAAGGCGCCGTGACCGAGGAGATCGCCTGTGAAGCGGTCGCCATGTCCGGCGGCTGGTCGCCCGTGGTTCATCTGTGGTCCCATTGCGGCGGCAAGCTGATCTGGGACGCGGCGCAGGCCTGTTTCCGCCCCGATCACGACCGCGCACCGACCAGCCATGACGGCAAGCCCTTCGTGACTGTCGCCGGGGCCGCCGATGGCGTGCTTGGCTCTGCCGATGCGCTGGCGTCGGGCAGCGCATCGGCGGTGGCTGTGGCCGAGGCACTTGGCCTTTCCGCAACCGCCTCCGCGCCCTCGGCCAACGACCCGCATGAAACCCCGATGGAGCCCGTCTGGATCATGCCGCAGGGCGCTGGCCCCGCCAAACGCATGAAGATGTGGCTGGATTATCAGAACGACGTGAAAGTGTCGGACGTGCGTTTGGCCGCGCAGGAAGGCTATGAAAGCGTTGAACATACCAAGCGTTACACCACGCTCGGCATGGCAACGGATCAAGGCAAGCTCAGCAATATCAACGGCCTGGCAACCCTTGCTCATGCGCTGAATGACGAGATTCCCAATGTGGGCACCACCACGTTCCGCCCGCCCTATACCCCCATTTCCATGGGGGCGATTGCGGGTGAGGCGCGGGGCGAGGTGTTCCAGCCCCTGCGCCGCACACCGATGCACGCGTGGCACGAAGAACAGGGTGCCTATATGGAACCCGTGGGCCATTGGCGGCGCCCCTATTGCTATCCCCGGACAGGCGAAACCCACGAACAGGCGGTTCACCGAGAGGTTCTGGCAACCCGCAATAGCCTCGGGCTGCTCGACGCCTCGACCCTTGGCAAAATCATCGTCAAGGGCCCCGACGCGGGCCGGTTCATGAATATGCTCTACACCAATATGATGAGCACCCTGAAACCCGGCAAATGCCGCTATGGCCTAATGTGCAACGAAAACGGCTTCCTGATGGATGACGGTGTGGTGGCGCGGATCGATGAGGATACCTTCCTTGTCCACACCACCGCGGGCGGGGCGGAACATACCCACGCCCATATGGAAGACTGGCTGCAATGCGAATGGTGGGATTGGAAGGTCCATACCGTCAACGTGACCGAGCAATATGCGCAGGTCGCGGTGGTCGGCCCCAATGCGCGGAACCTGCTGGCGAAACTGGGCACCGACATGGATCTGTCAGCCGAAGCGCTACCCTTCATGGGCTTTGCGTCGGGCAAGATCGGCGGGTTCGACGCCCGTGTGTTCCGCATTTCCTTCTCGGGCGAGTTGTCGTTTGAGATCGCGGTGCCCGCCAGCCAGGGCCGCGCCTTCTGGGATGCGCTGCACGAGGCAGGCGCGGAATGGAACGCCACCGCCTATGGCACCGAGGCGCTGCATATCATGCGGGCCGAGAAGGGCTTTATCATGATCGGCGATGAAACCGACGGCACCGTGATCCCACAGGATCTGGGGCTGGGATGGGCCATTTCGAAGAAGAAAGAGGACTATCTGGGCAAGCGCGCGCAGGAACGCAGCCATATGACCGACCCGACCCGCTGGAAACTGGTGGGGCTGGAAACGCTCGATGGCTCGGTGATCCCGGATGGGGCCTATGCGGTTGCTGCGGGCACCAATGCCAATGGGCAGGGCAATACCCAAGGACGGATCACCTCGACCTACCATTCGCCAACCCTGGGCCGTGGCATCGCCATGGGGCTGGTTCTGAACGGTCCCGACCGGATGGGCGAAGTGGTTGAGTTCAACAAGGTGGATGGCACTTTGGTGCCCGCGAAAATCGTGAACCCGGTGTTCTACGACCCGGACGGGGAGAAGCAGAATGTCTGACGTCAGTGCATTGATGGGCGCGGTGGCCGAGGGCCGGACCCGCGTGGAAGAGGCCGGCCTTGCCGGGATGATCACCCTGCGTGGGGATCTGTCCAGCGCCAAGCTGATCGCGGCCGTGACCGATCTTGCGGGCGTGGACATGCCCGGGCAGCGCGAAATCAAGGCGGGTGACGACAAGGCCGTGGCCTGGATGTCGCGCGATGAACTGTTGATCATGGTGCCCCATGAGGAGGCAGAGGCCGCCGTGGCGTCCCTCTCCGCCGCTTTGGCCGGGGAACATGCCACCGTCGCCAATGTCTCGGACGCGCGGGCGCTGTTCCGTGTGGACGGCCCCGCCGCACGAGAGGCGCTGGCCAAGCTGGTGCCGGTCGATCTTCACCCTGCCAGTTTCGGCGCGGGCGAAATGCGCCGCACCCGCATGGCGCAGGTGCCCGCCGCGATCTGGCAAAGCGCCGACGATCAGTTCTCGGTCATCTGCTTTCGGTCTGTCGCGCAATATGTGTTCGATCTGTTGGCCCTGTCGGCAAAAGACGGTAGCGACGTCGGTTTCTATTAAGGCGAAATATTCAACCGCAGGGGGAATGGCATTGCCTGGCGAGGATCAGGCAATTTGCCCCTTGTATTCGATCGATTTGCACGGCCTATTGAATCAACAATGAAATGAGGGAGGAATTCATCCAAATGGCAAACCTTTTTAAACACCTGAAGCGCATGATGTTTGTTGCTGCGGTCATTTTCCCGTCTACGGTGCAGGCGCAGCAGTATTTTTGTAACGTCAACCCCCAAACCAATACGGGTGTTCCGCCGAGTGTTACGATTGTCTATTCGGGAAACCGCGCACAGGTTTCTCATGGATGGTATGATGGTCCTGTACAACGGGACGTTCGGGCCCGTAACAACGACGGGAATAGCCGTATGAACTATACTATGCGTAGTGTGGGCTTTGGCGGGGCGCGGGCCACGCTTGCCGCCCGGATCACGCATGATCGCAACACGAACAGCTTTTTGTTCGTCATCGACCCTCAGGGTTATCGCAACACATTTTCCGGAAGTGGTGTGTGTACGCCGGGCTAAAGTTCGCGGACACCTTTTCGCATTTGCGCACAGGAAAGCCCGACCAAAACGCTTGACCAGCCGGGGCTTGGGCCTCAGGTAGAGGGTATCCGATTTCCACGCGAACAAGAGGGGCCTTCACAATGGCTTTTGAACTTCCCGATCTTCCCTACGCCCATGACGCGCTCGCTGGCCTTGGCATGTCCGCCGAGACGCTGGAATACCACCACGACCTGCACCACAAGGCCTATGTCGACAATGGCAACAAGCTGATTGCCGGGACCGAGTGGGATAGCAAATCGCTGGAAGAGATCATCGTGGGCACCTACGATGCGTCCTCCGTTGCGCAGAACGGCATCTTCAACAACATCAGCCAGCTGTGGAACCACAACCAGTTCTGGGAAATGATGGGCCCCGGCGAAAGCGCCATGCCCGGCGAACTGGACGCGGCCCTGACCGAGAGCTTTGGCTCGGTCGATGAATTCAAGTCGCAGTTCGCCGCTGCGGGTGCGGGCCAGTTCGGGTCCGGCTGGTGCTGGCTGGTCAAGAATGCCGATGGTTCGCTGGCCGTCACCAAGACCGAAAACGGCGTGAACCCGCTGTGCTTCGGTCAGACCGCGCTGCTTGGCTGCGATGTGTGGGAACATTCCTACTACATCGACTTCCGCAACAAACGCCCGGCCTATCTGGATAACTTCCTGAACAAGCTGGTGAACTGGGAAAACGTGGCCGCGCGCCTCGCTGGCTGATCCCGGTGGCGACAGCCCGATATATCGGCCCGCTGGCAGCAATGCTGGCGGGCCTTTTCTATGGGCAAGTTGCGGCACAGGGGATCGCGCCCGGGGCAAGCTGGGACTGGCAGTTGCAGGCGCCGCTGGATCTGTCGGTGGCGGTCGATGTGCTGGCCCTGGACCCAGATGAGGTGAGCGCAGCCGATATTGCGGCCCTGTCGTCGCGGGGTGTCACGACTATCTGCTACGTTAGCGTCGGCACATGGGAGGACTGGCGCGATGATGCCGGGGCTTTCCATGCGGCGCTGTTGGGCAATCCCTATGACGGGTGGCCCGGTGAACGGTTTCTGAACATCCGCGCGCCAGAGCTGTTGCCGATCATGGCGGCGCGGTTTCAGCGCTGCGCGGAGATGGGCTTTGACGCGGTGGAACCCGACAATATCGACCTGCACATCAACGACACCGGGTTTGGGCTCGGGGCAGGGGATGTGCTGGCCTACTTCGCGACCCTGTCCGGCATCGCCCGGGATCTGGGCCTGATGATCGCCCAGAAGAATGCGGGCGACCTGACGGCGGATCTGGCGCCGCTGGCCGATTTTGCGATGGCAGAAAACTGCCTGACCGATGGCTGGTGCAGGGATCTGGCAGTGTATCCGGCGACGGGACGCGCGGTTCTGGCCGCAGAATATGGCCACCCGTCTGACAGCCGGTGCCGGGCTGCAAGCGGGCTGGGGGTGTCGGTCATTTTCAAGCGCCGTGACCTGACCCGCTGGCGGCAGCTCTGCCCGGCCTAAGTGCGCTTGACCGCCCCCCAACCGCATGAAAGGACTTGGTCGAATGCCACGGGGACAGCCACGCCATGACCGAATTTCAGAAAGGCAGTCTGGCCCTGGTTCTGGCCTGTGTCATCTGGGGCTTGTCCACGCTGTTTTACAAGCAGCTGTCCCATGTCGCCCCGGCCGAGGTTCTGGCCCACAGGACGATCTGGTCCTTCGTGACCTTCGGGTCAATTCTGCTGCTTCAGGGCCGGTTACGCCTGGTCTGGGCCAGCGTCCGCGTCGTGCGTCAGTTGGGCATATCCTGCTTTTCCGCGCTGACCATCTCTCTCAACTGGTTCATCTTCATCTTTTCCATCGGCGTGGGGCGCGCGCTGGAGGCCTCGATTGGCTATTACATCTATCCGCTGGTGGCGGTGGTGATCGGCTTCGTCGTGCTGCGAGAGAAACTGACCCCGGTCCAGTGGGGGGCGGTGGCGTTGGCCGGGCTGGCGGTTCTGGTGCTGACCGTGGGACTTGGCGTCGCACCGTGGATCAGCCTCGTGCTGGCCGTCAGCTTTGCCGCCTATGGTCTGCTCAAACGCTGGATTGACGCAGGCCCGGTGGTGTCGGTAACGGTGGAAACCCTGCTGCTGACCCCCTTTGCCCTGCTGTTTCTGCTGATTTGGGGGCAGGGCGCGTTTTTCTGGGGCTGGTTCGAGGCGCTGCTGCTGACGGTGTCAGGGCTGATCACGGCGGCGCCGCTGGTGCTGTTTTCCTACGCGGCCAAACGGGTGCCGATGTCGACCACGGGACTGATCCTGTATCTGAACCCGACGCTGCAATTCCTGGTGGCCTGGCTGATCTTCGCGGAACCGGTATCGCAGTGGCACGCCATCGCCCTGCCGATGATCTGGCTGGCGCTGGCGCTTTACAGCTGGTCGGTGCTCAGGCCTTCTGCGCGCGATACAGGCCAGACATAAGCGCCGGCACATCATCCACGATGCGGTAGAAATCCAGCAGGCTGCCATCGGCGAATTCCTGGGCCACGATATGCGCCAGAAGATCCCTTAGCTTGTCCCAGTAACCACCGGAATTCAAAAGGAAGATCGGTTTATCATGCAGGCCGAGCTGGCGCCATGTCAGCACCTCAAAGAACTCGTCCAGCGACCCGGCCCCGCCGGGCAGGACGATGATAGCATCGGCATTCATCACCATGACCTTTTTGCGCTCATGCATGGTCTCTGTCACGATGAACGTATCCAGATCGCGTTTGCCGACCTCTTGTTTCAGCAGATGTTCGGGGATGACGCCAAAGGTGCCGCCGCCCGCTGCCATCGCTGACCGGGCCACGATGCCCATCAGCCCGACATCGCCCGCGCCATAGACCAGCCGCATCCCGCCTTCGGCCAGGGCGGTGCCAAGCGTTTCGGCGTCCTCTGCATAACGCGGGTTCGAACCGGCACGAGAGCCACAGTAAACACAAACGGAATAGGACATGGGTGAACCTGACTTGATGGTGTTTTGACCCGTGATAGACCTGTTGATAAGGTCACACAACTGCGTCGGCATGTGGGGACGCGCCGGGGCCTGAGGGGAGAGCAAAGTTATGGCAGCTTCAGCAGGGTCTGGGCTCGGAATAGGCACGGTGGCGGCAGGGGTGGCCGTGGCCGCCGTTGTGGGTGTTATAGGCTATCAGGTCGTCTTTGCGCCGGGGCCCGATCCGGTCCCGACCGATACGCCGCAGGGCATCGCCGCCGATACGGTGGCCGACAGCGCCGCCGTGGTGCCCGAGACAGCCCCCGCGACACCACCTGACATCGCCGCCGATCCCGATGCGGCGCCTGATCTGATGGCCCCCCGCTTTGATCTGGTGCGCGTGGATGCGGCGGGCGGTGCGCTGATTGCCGGTCAGGCCCAGGGCAATATGGACCTGCGCCTGCGCCTTGACGGGCAGGAGATCCACCTCGCCAGCACCGATGCGGGCGGTGACTTTGTCGCCATGTTCGACATTCCGCCGTCTGAATTGCCCCGTATCCTGAGCCTTGAGATGCTGATGGAGGACGGATCGGTTCTGGTGTCCGAACAAAGCGTTATCATTTCCCCCACGCTGCGTCCCACCGATATGGACCCCGGCGTGGCTGTTGCTGCGGCAGAGGCCAGCGGTCCCGACGCGCCCGAAGACAGCGGCGTGACCGATCTGGCACTGGCCAGCGGGGGCGATAGCCCGCCCGCCAGCAGCCCCGCGCCGCTGGCGCCGGTCACACCCGATCTGCCCGAACCGGGCGCGGTCGCAACCGGAGGGGATGGCGCTGCGGTGCCTGATCTGCCTGGTAGTGCTGGCCAAGACGGGTCCGGCCCGGATCAACCGGTGCTGGAAACCGCCTCGGTTGTGGCCCCTGCCGATACCGACGCTGTGCTAACCCGTGGCCTGACCCCGTCGGAAGCGGGGGCAAGCGTGGCAGAGGACAGCACCACAGAGACCGCCCCGGACGCCGCACCGGTTGACGTCGCGCAGGCCGATATAGAGCCCGGCACAGCCGAGACGGTGACAACCGAAATGGCCGAGGGGTCCAACAGCCCGCAGGCAGAGGTGGAAACGCCGGACCTGGCGGCCAACGCGGATGCGGCTGGCCAGGTCGCCCTGGCCGATGGCGGTGACAGCCCGGCAGAGACCGGCGATGCGCCGGTGATCGAAACGGCGAGTGTCGATCCCGGCCCGGCAACGGACCCGCAACCCCCGGTCGCCCCGGTCACGGAAAGCGGGACAGGATCGTTGGCTGCCCCCGCCGAAACGGATGACCCGGCAGAGCTGGCCTCTGACACGCAGGTTGCCGCCTTGGACCAGCCAGAGACGCCCACGGATCCGACCTCGGACGCGCCGGCGATCATTGACGTGGATGCCCCCCCGCAGCCGGCAGCTCCAATCGCCTCAACCCAGGTTGCGGCAGCAGACAGCCCCGCCCCCGAGGACGCCACCCAAGCCCCCGACCTGGAGCCGCAGGCCCCCACGGTTCTGCTGGCCGACAGCCAGGGGATTCGGGTGATCCAACAGGGCGGACAGGGCCCGCAGGCGCAGGTCACGCTGGATACCATCGCTTATGATACCGGCGGCGATGTGGTGCTGGCGGGGCGCGGTCGGGCGGAATCGGATGTGCGGTTCTACCTTGACAATCAACCCATCCATCTGGCCCCGATCGACCTTCAGGGCGGCTGGCGCACGGCGCTGCCGCAGGTCGATCCCGGCACCTATACGCTGCGCCTTGATGAGGTCAGCGCCGACGGCGCGGTCCAAAGCCGGATCGAAACGCCCTTCCTGCGCGAAGAACCCGATGCGGTGGCGGCGATCACCTCGGCCACGGGCGAGAATGTCATCACTGTGCAATGGGGTCACACGCTGTGGGGCATCGCGCAGCAGCATTTCGGCGATGGCGTGGCCTATGTGCAGATCTACGAGGCCAACCGCGACCAGATCCGCAACCCGGACCTGATCTATCCCGGCCAGATCTTCACACTGCCCGAGCAGAGGGGCGACGACTAACCGCTTTTCGCAAAGCCGCACATATCGATCGCGCCCCAGTGATCTGGTCATTCCGGCGGGGCGGCTTTAGGTTGCGCGCAAATCAAGCAGCCATCTGTCAGAGAAAGCCCGCTTTATGCCCCCCACGACCATGACCGACCATCCCAAAGGGGCCGAGGCCCGCAGAAGTGGCTGGCGCACCATCCGCAAGGTCTCTCCCTATCTGTGGCCCGCCGCGCATCCTTGGGTGAAACATCGGGTGCTGGCGGCGCTGGCGATGCTGCTTTTGGGGCGGCTGATCGCGGTCTATACGCCGTTCTTTTATGCAGACGCGGTGGATGTTCTGTCGGGTGATGCCACGCCTGCGGGGATGCTGATGCTGGGGGCTGTGGGGCTGACGGTGGCCTATGGCGTGGCGCGGGCCATGGCCGTGGGGTTCCAGCAGCTGCGCGACGTTGTCTTCGCCAAGGTGGGCCAGCGGGCGCTGCGGCAGCTGGCGCTGGAAACCTTTGAGCATATCCACGCGCTTAGCCTGCGCTACCACATTACCCGCAAGACCGGCGGTCTGAGCCGGATCATCGAACGCGGGGTGAAAGGCGTTGAATTCCTGCTGCGGTTTCTGCTGTTTTCCATCGGGCCGCTGGTGGTCGAACTGCTGCTGATCGGCATTGTTTTGGCGGTGCTGTTCGACATCTGGTATTTCGTCGTCGTTCTGGTGACGCTGGCGATCTACATCTGGTTTACCTTTGCGGTGACGGAATGGCGGGTGAAAATCCGCAAGGAAATGAACGACCAGGACACCGACGCCAACCAAAAGGCGATCGACAGCCTGCTGAATTTCGAGACCGTGAAATATTTCGGCGCCGAAAAGCGCGAGGCGGAGCGTTATGACAGCGCCATGGCAGGCTATGAGCGCGCGGCGCTGAAGACGGCCTATTCGCTCGGGTTCCTGAATTTCGGGCAATCGGTGATCATCACCATCGGGCTGGTCATTGTCATGGTCATGGCCGCGATTGGCGTCAATAACGGGGCGCTGACGGTTGGCGATTTCGTCATGGTCAACGCCTATATGATCCAGATCACCATGCCGCTGAATTTTCTTGGCACCGTCTATCGCGAGATTCGCCAGGCGCTGGTGGATATGGGCGAGATGTTCGACCTGCTGGAACAGCCCGCCGATGTGGTGGATGCGCCGGACGCGGCTGACCTGACCTGCGACAAGGGCGAGCTGATCTTCGAGGATGTGCATTTTGGCTATGAGGCCGCGCGCCCCATTCTGAAGGGGCTGTCTTTTGCAGTGCCACCGGGGCATACGGTTGCGCTGGTCGGCCCGTCCGGGTCGGGGAAATCCACCATCGGTCGGCTTTTGTTCCGCTTTTACGATGTTGGCAGCGGCGCGATTCGCATCGACGGGCAGGACCTGCGATCGGTGACACAAGACAGCCTGCACGCCCGGATCGGCGTGGTGCCGCAGGATACCGTCCTGTTCAATGACACGATCCGCTATAACATCGCCTATGGTCGGCCCGAGGCGAGCTTTGCCGAGATCGAGGCGGCTGCGCGGGCTGCGAAGATCCACGAGTTCATCGAGAGCCTGCCCGAGGGCTATGAAACCCAGGTGGGCGAACGTGGGCTGAAGCTGTCGGGCGGCGAAAAGCAGCGGGTGGGCATTGCCCGGACGCTGCTGAAAGACCCGCCGGTTCTGCTGCTGGATGAAGCGACCTCGGCGCTCGATACCGAAACCGAACGCGAAATCCAGGAAGAGCTGAAGATGATGGGGCAGGGGCGCACGGTGATCACCATCGCGCACCGGCTGTCCACCGTGGTCGATAGCCATCAGATCATCGTGCTGGAAAAGGGCGAGATTGCGGAACGCGGGACCCATGAGGAGCTGTTGGGCCTGAACGGGCGCTATGCATCTATGTGGGCGCGGCAGGCAGCGGAACGTGAAGAGGAACAGGGCGCGGCCTGAGGGCCGTTTCGCCGCGCGTCGCGCGTCGACCGGGGGGCGCTGCGCCTCAGGCCCCTTTGGGGCCCTCGTTGCAGCGCGTTGCCACGGACGGCGGAGAGGGCGGATCTTTGCCCAGACGGTCGTTCTGGCGGAAAGTTGTGGAGCCTCCGGCGGGGATATTTTTGGGAACAATGAAGGCGATTTAGCAAAGTTTTAGGAAATCTGTGCTTGTCTGGGGACATCTTGAACCTTGAGCATGGGAGGGCTGAACCATGCTGTCGGTTCGCCAGATTGCGTCTGAAATTGTCGACCGTGAAGGCGGGTATGTGAATGACCCCAATGACCCCGGGGGGGCGACGAATTATGGGGTGACGATCCATACGATGCGGCGTCTTGGGCTGGACCTGGATGGCGACGGGGATGTGGATGAGGCCGATGTACGGGCCTTGCCGCGCGAGCGCGCGGTCGAGATCTTCATCGAGCATTACTACTATGGCCCGCGCATCGACAGGCTGCCGGAGGCGTTGCAGCCCACGGTGTTTGACATGCAGGTCAATGCCGGGTCGAACGCGGTGCGTATCCTGCAGCGGCTGCTGCGCGATATGGGGCTGGAAATTGCCGTTGACGGGGTGATCGGGCCGCAGACCATCGCTGCCGCGACCGCCGCTTATGACAGTGCCGGGCGGCAGATGGTGGATGCCTACGGGATTGCGCGGCGCAATTTCTACTATGCGATCGGCGACCGGCGCCCGGCCTCTCGCCGCTATGCCACCCGGCGCGATGGCGGCAAGGGCGGCTGGATTCGGCGGGCGGAGGAGTTCATTTCGCCCGAATTTCACCTGACAGACGCAGACCATCGCGCGCGGGTGGCCGCATGGGGGTGATGCAGCGCATTCTGGGCGGGCCGCAGACCATTGCCGCCGCCGCCGAAGCGGTTAGCGATGTGGCCGAGGTTTTCCACGCCAATGAAACCCGCCAGATGGAATTGTCCGCAGAGGCGCATCGCGCCGCGCTGGATGCCCATGGGGAGGAGTTTCAATACGCAAGGCCGGGTCTGTTCGACCGGGTGATCAACGGCATCAACCGGATGCCGCGCCCAATGCTGGCGCTTGGGACGATCGGGCTGTTCATCGTCGCGATGGTTGATCCGGTGGCGTTCTCTGACCGGATGGTGGGCTTGAACGCGGTGCCGGAGCCGCTGTGGTGGTTGCTTGGCGCGATTGTCAGTTTTTACTTCGGCGCGCGCGAGATGCACTATTTCCGCACGCCTAATGGGGGCCCACTGCCCCGGATGCGCCCGGAGCCGGTGGCAGAGGACGCGGCGGAAACGGCGCAAGATGTGAACCCGGCGTTGGAACTCTGGTTGCGGGACCAGCGGGAAAGTGAGCGGGGCGAGGATTGATCCCCGCCCCTTTGACGATCATCCGCGCATCCGCTCGAAATTGGCATCAAACAGCGGTGCGTGTTGCGGTTTGGCCTCCAACATTTCGCCAAGCAGTTCGATGGCCCAGGGGCCTTCGCTGTCGGCGACGTCCTTCGCCACATAGCCCATGGCAACCGATTGGCCCGCGTTATGGGCATAGCCGCCAGAGGTGACCCAGCCCACGACATTGCCGTCATGCCAGATGGGTTCATCCCCGATCACATCGGCGTCGATGGCGGCCACTGTAAAGGCGCGCAGGCGCAGTTCTCCGCCGCTGCCCCGCTCTGCCAGAGCTGCGGATTTGCCGATGAAGTCAGTCTCTTTTTCATAGGCAATGAATCGATCCAGCCCGGCCTCCAGCGGCCCGTAGACAGGGCGGAATTCCCGCGCCCATCCGCCGAAGTTCTTTTCCAGCCGCATCGCATTCAGCGCCCTGAGGCCGAAGGGTTTCAGGCCCAGATCCTTACCCGTCTCCAACAGCCGGTCGAAGACATGGCGCTGGTATTCGGGCTTCATCCAGATCTCATATCCCAAATCGCCGGTAAAGCTGACGCGGCCGACAAGGCAAGGCGCGAAGCCCACGTCGATCTGCCGGATATCCATGAAGCGGAAGGCGCCGTTCGACATATCCGCCGGGGTCAGGCGCTGCAACAGCTCGCGCGATTTGGGACCGGCGATGGACAGGCCGACCAGGCCCAGGCCCACGACCTCCAGCGATACCGAACCATCCTGCGGCATGTGTTTTTCGAACCAGCGGGCATAGAAAACCTCGGCCATGCCGGAGCCCGCGAGGTAGTATTCGGTTTCGGACAGGCAGGCGACGGTCAAGTCACCCTGCAGCTTGCCGTTTTCCTTTAGCATCGGGGCCAGCGTCATGCGGCCGGGTTTTGGCAGCTTGCAGGCCAGGACGGTGTCGAGGAAGGCCGTTGCCCCCGAACCCCGGACGTAGAACTTGGAAAAGCCCGAGATTTCCATCACACCGACGTCTTCGCGGGTGGCGCGAACCTCTTCCTTCACATGGCTGAAATCCGTGGACCGCCGCCAGCTGAATTCATCCCTGGTGCCATCGGGCGAGAACCACAGCGGTGCTTCCAAACCCCAGCTATCGCCCATCTGCGCGCCGAGCGACAACATCCGGTCATAGATCGGTGTCGTCTTGTAGGGGCGGGCGGCCTGAAGCTCCTCGTTGGGGAACTTGATCGAGAAGCGGCGGGAATAGTTTTCCTGCACCTTGGGGTTGGTGTAGCTCATCGTCGCCCAATCGCCGTAGCGCGCGATATCCATGGCCCAGACATCGAAGCCGGGGTCGCCTTGCGTGATCCAGTTGGCCAGCGCCAGACCGACGCCGCCACCCTGGCTAAAGCCTGCCATGACGCCACAGGCCGACCACATGCCGGGCAGGCCGCGAATGGGGCCGATCAGCGGGTTGCCATCGGGGGCGAAGGTGAAGGGGCCGTGGATCACGCGTTTGACGCCCGCCGTGGCGAGGACGGGGAAGCGTTTGTAGGAGAACTCGATCGAGTCGCTGATCTTGTCGAGGTCGTCGGGCAGGAGTTCCGACCCGAAATCCCAGGGCGTGCCGTCAACGGCCCAGGGGCGGGGTTTCTTTTCGTAATAGCCGATGCAGATGCCGCGCCCCTCCTGTCGCAGGTAGGATTCGCCGCCGGGGTCGACCACGTGGGGATGCTCGGTGTCGCGCTCGTAGATCTCGGGGATGTCATCGGTGATGAGGTAGTGATGTTCCATCGGGTGGAGCGGCACGTAATGGCCCGCCATCGCCGCGACCTCCCGCGCCCAGAGGCCCGCGGCATTGACCACGTGTTCGGCGTGGATGGTGCCCTTGTCGGTCACCACCTCCCAGCTGCCGTCGGGGCGGGGATTGGTTTCCTTGACCTTGCAGTGGGTTTCGATGGTGGCGCCGGCCATGCGCGCGGCCCTGGCATAGGCGTGGGTGGTGCCGGCAGGGTCGAGGTGACCGTCGAGCGGATCGTAGAGCGCGCCGATGATGCCGTCGGTGTTGGTGATCGGCGCGATGTCGCGGATTTCGTCAGGGGTCACGATATGGGTGTTCAGCCCCATGTGCCGGTGCTTGGCCCGTTCGGCGAGAAGCTGGTCGAACCGGTCGCGGGTGTCGGCCATGGTGATGCCGCCGGTATGGTGGAGCCCGCAGGAGAGGCCGGTGATCTCTTCCAGTTCCCTGTAAAGCTTGATCGTGTAGCCCTGAAGCGCGGCCATGTTGGTATCGCCGTTGATCGTGTGAAACCCGCCCGCCGCGTGCCAGGTCGATCCGGCCGTCAGTTCCGACCGTTCCAGAAGCATCACGTCGCTCCAGCCCATCTTGGTGAGGTGATAGAGGACGGAGCAGCCGACAACGCCGCCTCCGATGACGACGACACGGGTGGTGGTTTTCATCATGACCTCCGGGCTTTTGCCTGATCCTCGGGGGCGGGGTGGCGGCAGGCTTGGTCAATAGCGACAGATCGTGTCGTTTCCGGGCGGAGGGAACCTTTGCCGCCGTCGGGCATTGAGTTTCAGGGACAGACCGGGGACATCGACATGCTGCCATCCATCCTGCGCCAGTTGCACGCGTTTTCGCGGCGGCTGGTGGTGCGGATCCTGCTGATCGCGCTCTTTGCGGTGCTGGCCATCGCACTGGCCAAGGTACTGGGCCACACCATTCCGTTCGGGCTCAAGGACAGGATAGGGGCGGATGCGGTGGACCGGATCCTGTCCATCATCGCCAATTCCATGCTGGCCGTGACGATCTTTTTGCTGACGATCATGGCCGCTTCGCACCGGATCGCGCAGACCCAGTGGACGCCGCGGGCGCATCAGGTGCTGTTGCAGGACACCACGACGCATACGGTACTGGCGACCTTTGTCGGGGCCTATCTCTATGCGCTGATCGTCATCGTGCTGCGGGAAACGAATGTCTTTCAGGGAGAGGAGCTGGTGGTGCTCTTCTTCATGACGCTGCTGGTCGTGGTTCTGGTCGTCGTGGGGATCATCCGCTGGATTTCGCACATGGAGGTGCTGGGCAGCCTGATCGAGACCGCGCAGCGGATCGAGGATCATGCGCGGCGGGCCTACCGGATGCGCTGTTCCCATCCCGCGCTTGGCGCGCGCGCCTTTGACGGCACTCCGCCCGAGGAGGCCGTGCCGGTGCTGGCCAATCGGACCGGCTATGTGCAGCAGGTGTATCAGGACCGGCTGCAGGAAGCGGCAGAGGAGGCGGAGGCCGAAATCTACCTGATGCGCCGCGTCGGGGACTTCGTGCACGAGGGGGAAGAGCTGGCCCGCGTGCGGGGACGTGAGGATTGCACCGACGTCGTGCGTCGTCATGTGTCGGTCGGGACGCTGCGCAATTACGTGCAGGACCCGGAATTCGGGTTGCAGAACCTGACAGAGATCGGACAGCGCGCCCTGTCGCCGGGGATCAACGATCCCGGCACGGCGGTCGACATGATCCGGCGGGTGGCGCGTGTGTTGCTGAGCGGAGAGCCCGACGCCGAGGCGGAAGAACTGCGCTACGACCGGGTCTATGTCCGTCCGCTCCCGCGGGAGCGGCTGATCTCTGACACGATCGGGGCGATGCTGCGGGACGGGATCGACCATCCCAAGGTGGTCGAGGCGGCGGAGCAATCGCTGAAGGCGCTCGCCACCGCGCGCGACGCTGCGCTGGCCGACAGCGCGCGGCGGGTGCTGGAGGAGCTGGAGGCGGAGAAGCCCAGGGTGCGGTTCACCGGCGCCGGCTGAGGGCTCTGGTCAAGGGTGGCGCGTTGCGATTAGCTGGCGCTCATGCAGCC
>ENA-OWNT01001799-OWNT01001799.1-seawater-metagenome-genome-assembly--contig:-NODE-1799-length-24863-cov-6.578714_pt1 | contig 24863 bp, 17 predicted proteins | sample MGYA00238136_ERZ651165 | MGnify/ENA primary metagenome ERZ651165 (study PRJEB26861, sample SAMN08777766) | seawater metagenome | isolation source: coastal seawater | place: USA: Florida | collected...
GGGTCCCGCGCGAGGGCGCCGTTGAGCGCGGCGGTCACGACGTCGGCGCGCGCGTCGAGGTCCGGGAGCGTCTCCGCGAGGCGGTCCCGCCGCAGCTGCAGCTGCAGGAGGTCGTGCTGGTTGGCTGCGCCCACCTGGTACCGCGCCTCGATCGCGCCGATCAGTCGGTCCAGCTCAGCCAGCTGCTCTTGCGTGATCCCCCGAAGCTGACGCACCAGCGCGAGGTCCCAGTACCGGGCGCGGACCTCGCCGCGCAGCGTGTTCTCCAGCACCCCGATCTGCGCCTGGGCGGCGTCGACCCGTGCGTCCGCGGCGGCGGCCCGGGCGCGAGTCTGGCCCGGACCCGGGAAGCGCTGCTGGAGCTTGAGCTGCACGCCGGCCATGGGGTGCTGGTCGAGCCACGGAGCGGTGACCGGCAGGTTCGACAGCTCCACCCCGACCATCGGATCGGTCCAGATCCGCGCCGCCGACGCGACCGCCCGAAGCGACTCCACCTGGGCTTCGACCGCGTCGATGGACGGCTGCTGGTCGACGGCGAGCTGCGCGAGCGCTTCGGGATCGTCCACCTGCGCGGCGGCGATCGAGGGCATCGAGAGCAGCACGAGGGCGACGAGCGTGGGCCAAAGGATGCGGATCACGGTTCCTCCGAGGAGTGCGGGTCACGGAATCGCAAGGGGCGTGCCACCCCGAGAACCGCGCCCGTCGCGGGCCAGACTGGGGATCCCCCCGGGTTGGGCTGATCAATATTCAACATCACCGTTCGATAATCACCGACGCGCGGCGATCCCGCCAGTCGATGCGGCCCGTTGGGGCCGCCCCTGGAACACTGCTTGCTTGTGTCCGGCGCAGACTCCAACCCCGAGGCTCGATGGTCCGCTTCCTCTCCCTGCTCGCCCTGCTCACCGTCCTCGCCGCAGCCCCGGCCGCGTCCGCGCTGGAGCCACCCACGAGCGCGCCGGCCTCCCACCCGCGGCTGACGGCCACGCCCGACGGCGGCGTGCTGCTCTCCTGGGTGGAGCCTCGGGGCAAAGCGCTCGAGCTGAAGTACGCGCGCCTGGGTGTCGGCGGCTGGTCGGAGCCCGTCACCGTGCACCGGGGCAAGGGCTGGGTCGCGACCTGGGCGGACCCCCCGACGGTCCTCGAGACCACGCACGGCTGGTTCGCCACCTGGCTCGCGCCCGCGGCGAAGGACAGCCACGGAACGTTCCTCCTCCTGGCGCGGTCGGACGACGGCCGCCGCTGGTCGAAGGCCGAGCCCGTGCACGACGATCGGTCCGACACCGAGCACGGCTTCTCCACGCTCCTCCCCGGGCCCGGCGGGGTCGAGATCGCCTGGCTCGACGGCCGCGCATACGCGGAAGGAGGGAGCGCCACGGCGCTGCGGATGCGCAGCCTCGTCCCTCCCGGGCCGGAGCGCGTCCTGGACGAGCGGACCTGCGACTGCTGCCCGACCGCGGGGCTCGGGGACGTGCTCGCCTGGCGGGACCGGATCGGCGGCGAGATCCGCGACATGAGCGTCGCGAGGCGGGCGGGGGGCTGGACGCCGGCGCGGGCGACGCACGACGAGTGGGAGTTCGCGGGGTGCCCCGTCAACGGCCCGGCGCTGGCTCGCAACACGGGTGATCTCCTGGTCTGGTACACGGCGGACGAGCCGGTGACGGTCCAGTCCGTGCTGCTCGACGACGGCTGGCCGCGCGTCCCCGCCCCGGTGGCCGCCGGGGACGGAGTGCTCGGGCGGGTGGGGGCCGCGCCCCTCGGGGCGGGCTGGGTCGTGACCTGGGTGCAGGAGACGGAGGGCGTGGCGCAGGTGCTCGCCCGGACGGTGGGGCCGCGGGGGACGCTGGGCGAGGTCCGCGTGGTCGGCGAGACCTCCGCGAAGCGCTCCGCTGGGACCCCGACGATCGCGGCCGCAGGAGATCGCGCCGTGGTCGTCTGGCAGGTCGAGGGACCCGCGCTCATGGCCGCGGAGCTGAGCGAGTAGCTACTCACGCACCTCGACGATGGCCATCATCCCCGCCTCGGCGTGCTCGAGGATGTGGCAGTGCACCATCCAGGTGCCGGGGTTGTCGAAGGCCGCGGCGACGCGGACCGTCTCGAGGCCCCTGACGAGGACCGTGTCCCGCAGCCCCGGCTCCGAGACCGGTTCGCCGTCGCGGCTCAGCACCGTGAACCACTGACCGTGCAGGTGGAACGGGTGCTCCATGCCGAGATCGTTGGTGATGTCGATCACCTGGATCTCGCCACGATCGACGACCCACTCGTCGTAGTCCGGCCAGGAGCGGTCGTTCATCGTGAAGACGATCTGCCCGTTGTCGTTGTAGCCGCTGAAGGCAACCTCGTAGTCCACGGCGTCATCTGCGGTGCGGTCGGGCACGACGACCGTCGGGTCCGCCGTGTAGCCGGGCAGCCCGCCCGGGACCAGCTCGCCCTCGGGAGGTCGAACGCGGACCGTCTGGATGTCCTCCTCCATGGCGCCGCCGTTGCCGTCCGAGACGAGCACCACCGTGGTCAGGTCGCCGCGCTCCTCGCCGTCGACGAGCCGCACCTCGAGCTCCGCCCGGGCCCCGACGGGGAGCACGAGCGACTCGATCCCGCGCGTCCACTCCTGGGGCCAGAGCCCGCCGTCTCCGCCGATCTCACGGACCTCCAGGCGCGGGAAGCGCAGGTTCATGGTGCGGGCGTTCGCCGTGTTGACCAGGCGCCAGCGCTCCACGCTGCCGGGGACCATGTCGACCCGAGGGGCGTCCGACGAGCCGTTGACCAGCAGGACGTTCCCGGCACGTCCGTGCATCACGTCCATGCCGCCGCTCACGTGCTCGGCGATCGACCCGTCCGAGTCCAGGCGGATGTCGTCCAGGACGAAGATCCGATCGGCGTCGACCTGGGGCCGCAGCTCCTCGGCCTCGTGGACGACGAAGGCACCGTAGAGCCCGGCCTCCACCTGGACCGCGCTGCGGACGTGGGGGTGGTACCAGAAGGTCCCGGCCTCGGGCGCGACGAACTCGTACGTGAAGGTCTCGCCGTGCTCGATGGCCAGCAGGTCGCCCATCACGACGCCGTCCATGGCGGCGGGGACCCGCATCCCGTGCCAGTGCACGGTGGTCGGCTCGCCGAGGTCGTTCGTCACGTGAATGCGGACGAGGTCGCCGACGTTGGCCTGCAGCAGCGGCCCCGGCGTCAGCTTGTTGTAGGTGAACATCCGGGTCACCTGCCCGTCGAGCAGCTCGATGTCTTCCTTCTCGACCCGCATGGAGTACTCGACCACGCCGTCGGCGGGGTCCGTGTCCTCCAGAGGAACCAGGCCCTCGACGGCCGGGAACGCGGGGAGAGGCTCCTCGGGCGCCTCGACGCACGCGGGCAGCAGGGTGGCGGCGAGAAGCACGGAAAGCGCAGTGCGGGTCATCCGATCCTCCAGGGGTGCGACAATCTGTCGCACTGGGTGGTGCGACAATCTGCCACAGCCGACCGAGTCTGGGATGACCGAATCGCGCTCCTGCGATCAGTGCTCGTGGCCGCGTTCGACTTGGCGGGTGGATGCCGGTGGGTGCTCGGGTGGAGCCATCGATCCCGGCGAACGCCGGTACCCTGGGTCGGGGGGACACGATGTGGTGCAGCGACTGTCGAGGGAGAGCTTGGTGCGTCACCGCGCTACTGGTGGTGACCGTCCTCTGGCCACCGGGCGTCGTGGCCCAGGAACTCACTGATCCGCACCTGGGGTACACGGCGTCGCTGCCCGACGGCTATGCGGAGATCCCCGTTCCCCAGTCCGCGACCGCGTCGCGGGCCGCTCTCCGCGGCGACCTCGGGTCCCGGTCCTACGGACTCCTGCTGCTGACCCCGCTCGATGGGCCGATCCGCCGGAAGCCGATGAACCTGGCGGACGCTGAGGCGATCGCGACCGCGAACCTCCAACAGCAGCCGGAGGCAGAGGGTCGCGCCGACTATCGGACCACGCGATGGGGCGACCACTACGTGAAGTTCGTGCTCGTGCAGCACGGACACTGGCGCACCGGGCTCACCACGCTCGTGGCGCGGATCCCGTTGAGACAACGGGCGCTGCAAGTGGTCGTCACCGGACCGTCGTCAGAGGCGGGCATCCTCAACGGCGACTTTCTCGCCTTCATTCGCTCGCTCGAGGGCGAGACCAACTGGCTGACAGGGCCCCAGCGCATCGAGAAGCTGAGCGCGGACCTCATCCGCATAGGGGTGGGCGCGCTGGTGTTCGTTCTTCTGGGCGGACTGCTGATAGCGGTCGCTGTCGTGCACATATCCCGGAAGCAGGGGGGTGAGCTTTCAGTACTCCCCCAGACAAACGACGCTCCCGGCCTCAGGCGTCGATTTTTGGGGTGAGCTTTCAATGCTCCCCCAGGCAACGCCGTCTCCCGGCCTCAGCCGTCGATTTCTGGGGTGAGCTTTCAATGCTCCCCCAGGCAAACGACGTTTCCCGGCCTCCGGCGTCGATTGCTGGGGTGAGCTTTCAATGCTCCCCCAGGCAAACGCCGTCTCCCGGCCTCAGGCGTCGGTTCCCGGGGTGAGCTTTCAATGCTCCGCCAGGCAAACGACGTCGCCCGATTCTCCTGGGCAGCGGACGCGCGTCGATGAGATGACCGATTAGCCCGGCTAGTCTTCGATGACTACGAAATCTGGTCGGGTCAGTCCCTCTCTGAATCGTCGACCGCGACGGTCGCCTGGAGGACGCGCTCACCTCCTGTCCGCCGACCGCGTCTCCAGCCAGAACGACGAACGCCCCGCACGGGTACGTCGTTGTACCCATGCGAGGCGCCCGCTGCGTTCGAGAACGCTCGACTGGTCGTCAGCTCACGACTAGATGTCGTAGTACAGCATGAACTCCCACGGCACCGGCCGGATGCGGACCGGCACGACCTCGTTCTCGGTCTTCCAGTCGATGTGCGCCTGGATGAGGTCCTCGCTGAACACGCCGCCCTCGAGCAGGAACGCGTGGTCCTCCTTGAGCGCGTTGAGCGCCTCCTCGAGCGAGCCCGGCACCGTCGGGACCTTCGCGGCCTTCTCGGGGGGCAGGTCGTAGATGTTCATGTCCATCGGATCGCCGGGATCGATCTTGTTCTTGATCCCGTCGAGGCCCGCCATCACGCAGGCGGAGAAGGCGAGGTAGGGGTTGGCGGTCGGATCCGGCGTGCGGTACTCGAGCCGCTTGGCCTTGGGCGACGGGCTGTACATCGGGATGCGGATGGCCGCGGAGCGGTTCCGCGAGCTGTATGCCATCTTGTTCGGCGCTTCGAAGCCCGGGACCAGGCGCTTGTAGCTGTTGGTCGTCGGGTTCGTGAACGCGCAGAGGGCGTCGGCGTGCTTGATGAGGCCGCCGATGTACCAGAGCGCGTTCTGGGACAGTCCGGCGTAGCCGTCGCCCGCGAACGTGGGCTTGCCGTCCTTCCACAGGGACATGTGGGTGTGCATGCCGGACCCGTTGTCGTTGAACAGCGGCTTGGGCATGAACGTGGCGGTCTTGCCGTGGCGGTGGGCCACGTTCTTCACCACGTACTTGAACCACATCATCGTGTCGGCCATCTTCAGCAGCGAGTCGAAGCGGACGTCGATCTCGCCCTGACCGGCCGTGGCGACCTCGTGGTGCTGGGTCTCGACGTGGATGCCGAGCGCCTCGAGCTCCAGGCACATCTCGCTGCGCAGGTCCGTCTGCGAGTCGACGGGGCTCACCGGGAAGTAGCCGCCCTTGTGCGCCGGACGATGGCCGGTGTTCGGGCCGGGGGCGCCGGAGTTCCAGATGCCCTCGTTGCTGTCGACCTCGAAGAAGCCGCTGTTGTTGTCCTGGTGGAAGCGCGCCTCATCGAAGATGAAGAACTCGGCCTCGGGGCCGATGTAGGCCGTGTCGCAGTGACCCGTGCTCTGCAGGAACGCCTCGAGGCGCTTCGCGACGCCGCGGGGGTCGCGGCCGTAGGGCTCGCGGGTGATGGGGTCGACGACGTCGCAGGTGATCGACAGCGTCGTGTAGCCGAGGAACGGGTCGATGTGCGCCGTGTCCGCGTCGGGGATCAGCAGCATGTCGGACTCGTTGATGCCCTGCCAGCCGGCGACGGAGCTGCCGTCGAAGCCGTGGCCGTCCTCGAAGAAGTCCTCGGTCAGCTCCCGGATCGGGACCGTGAGGTGCTGCCATCGACCCGGCAGGTCGATGAACTTCATGTCCACGAACTGAGCGCCCGCTTCCTCGGCGAGCTTCATCACTTCCTTCATACCCATGGTCTTGCTCCTGTGCGGCGATTGGCCGCGTTCTGTCGGTGTGGGGCGGTCAAAGCGCGTCGGGGCCGCGCTCTCCGGTGCGAATGCGAACTGCGAGCTCGACGGGAGTGACGAAGATCTTCCCGTCGCCGATGCGGCCCGTGCGTGCGGCATCGACGATGGTGGTCACGGCTTCCTCGACGCGATCGGCCTCGATGACGAGCTCGATCTTCACCTTCGGCAGGAAGTCCACGACGTACTCGGCGCCGCGGTAGAGCTCCGTGTGGCCCTTCTGGCGCCCGAAGCCCTTGACCTCGCTGACGGTGAGTCCGCGAATCCCCACGTCGAACAGGGCGTCCCGCACGTCGTCGAGCTTGAAGGGCTTGATGATGGCCTCGATTTTCTTCATCCCGGTCTCCGGCGGCGTCTTCGCCGTGGGTGCACGGTCTCAGCGCCACGCGCGTCAAGAGCACGGGGTGTGCCAGAGATCGCACCTGTGGACACATTCGCGGAGATCGACGGGATCCCTGGGAGATCGCAGTGCCTCAGGATCGGGCAGCTCGGATCGCGGGCTCCAGAGGTGCCCGATGATCGGGCAACTTGCTCGGGGAACGGGCAGGGTCGGGGATCGCATCCAACGCGGGTGAGGTCTGCGAGCTCCCCCCGCTGGATGCGATCTGCGCCCGCGGATCGCATCCAACGCGGGTGAGGTCTGCGAGCTCCCCCCGCTGGATGCGATCGGCGCCCCGGATCGCCTCCATCGCCGCCACCCGCGCACCCGTTACATCCTGTGACCCCTGCGCGGGCTGCCCCCGGCTAGATCCGTGGCGCGTCGCCGGACGGTTCGGCGCCGCTTGCCCCCTTCCGCCACACCGGCAGCCGGAGACCCCATGCACCCCATCATCCGATCCCGAACCTTGGCCTTCCTCCTCCTCCTCACCCTGGTCGCCGCCGGCTGCATGCCGAGCCGGGGCCGCGGCAACAACAACGGGGGCGGCAACAACAGCGGCGATGACGACGACGCGGCCGGCGACGACGACGACGCGGCCGGCGACGACGACGACGCGGCCGGAGACGACGACGACGCCGCGGGCGGCGCGCTCTACTACGGCGACGTCTACGGCGGACTGAAGGCCGAGGGCGGCGGCGACTGCTACGGCAACGCAGAGATCCGCATCGACGACGACGGCATGGTCGTCGACGGCCGCCTGACCTGCGGCGAGGACTGCGTCATCTCCTTCTCGGGTCCGTACGCGTTCAGCGAGGAGCCCTTCGTCCCGAGCTTCGACTGCTCGGTGAACGGCATCAGCGTCAACGCGAGCGAGTTCGACGCCTGGATCTGGGGCTCGGAGGGCCAGTCCACCGAGGGCAACGTCACGGCCTACGGCGACGCCTACTTCTACGTCAGCTTCAACGCGTACCTCGACGCCGCGATGTAGGCCCGGTCAGAACGGGCTGATCAGGATGTAGACCACGCCCAGATCGGTGTTGCCGGCGACTCCCGGGGCGCCGAGGGCGAGGTCCGTCCTCCCGTCTCCGTCGAGGTCGCCGACCCCAGAGAAGCCCTGCCCCAGACACGAGCCCGGGAGGCCGTCCGTGAAGACCGCAGCGGCGTCCCACGCCAGCGGCCTGTCGCCCGGCGAGATGTCGGCGGACGGGAGCACCCACGCCATCCCCGAGAAGCTCGTCTGACACGCCTTGTTGCCGCTCAGGAGCAGGTCCTGCAGCCCGTCGCCGTCCACGTCCGCGGAGCGGCTGAACGTGCCGAGGTACTCCCCGACCCCGCCGTTGTAGGCGATGGCCGCGGATCCCCCGCCGCTGCTGATCGTCCCGATGGGGAGCGTGCCGCCGGGCCAGGCGCGGACCCAGCCGGAGCCGACACCGCCCCAGGACGTCGAGTCCGCCCCGATCACCAGGTCCGCGAGGGTGTCGCCGTCCACGTCGATGAGCCCCAGCCCGCGCGAGAAGTTGATCCCATTGCTGTCCCCGAGGACGGTCAGGGTCGCGTCCGTCTCGGTAAGACTGCCGCTCAGCTGCGGCGCGAAGAACACGTGCGCCTCGCCCTGGACGTTGATTCCCGGAGCACCGACGACGATGTCATCCGCCTGATCCCCGTCGAGATCGCCCGCCGCCACCGAGCGGCCGAGGTACCCGTAGTCGGCGTCCCCATCGATCCACGCCGTGGCGTAGGTCTCCACCGAGACCCCCGCTGACGCTCCGACCACGTCGTCGTCGGTCAGGACGTAGACCCGTCCCGGGCTCGTGGCTCCGGACGGCGCCGACTCGGGCGCGCCGATGACCAGCCCGTCGAGGCCGTCTCCGTCCACGTCTGCCCAGGCGAGGCTCCACCCGAGCTGGCTGGTGTCGCCCGTCAGCGCCTGGACTACGTGGTCGGCGTCGTTGATCGGATGGTGGACCCCCGCGAACCCGGCCAGCGTGCTGCCACGAAACACCGAGACCGTGCCTCGCTGGGGCCCCAGCCCCGAGGCCGCCAGATCGAGCAGGCCGTCTCCGTCGAGGTCTCCGAGCGCCAGGTCGTACCCGAACTGGGTGGACCCGTCGGATTCAAGGCACCAGCTCGCAGCGCTCATGTCGGTCGTGCCGGCGGTGGGGATGCTCCCTCCGGGGACGAGGCACACGCGCCCCATGCTCGTGAGACCGGACCCGTCGTTCCAGTACTTGCAGCTGACGATCAGATCGCCCAGGCCGTCGCCGTCCCAGTCCTCTCCCCCGACCAGCCGCCACCCGCACTGCTCGCCCGGCACCGACCCGCTGATCGTCGCGAACCCGGTCGTCAGGTCTGTGCGTTCGTCGCCGTTGCAGTCAGCGTCGAGGCCATCGGCCGGCGTGTCCCACTGGCCGGGATGCACCGTCGGGTCCGTGTCGTCGCAGTCGCCCGCGCACCACCCGTCCCCGTCGAGGTCGTTGACGTCGTCCACGACGCCGTTGCAGTCGGTGTCGACGCCGTCGCAGCCGTCTGTCGCGCCCGGATGGATCGACGCGTCGAAGTCGTTGCAGTCGCCCGCGCACTCAGCCGCGCCGTCCGCGTCGTTGTCGACCTCCCCGAACGCGCCGCCGGGCAGCACGACGCCGTCGCAGTCGTTGTCGAGCCCGTCGCAGGCCTCGGGGAGGTTCGTGCCGCGGAGCGGATCTGCGTCATCGCAGTCCGAGCAGGCGGGATCGCTGTCGCCGTCGCCGTCCCCCTCATCGGTGGGCACCTCGCCGTCGCAGTCCGAGTCCAGGCCGTCGCACGTCTCCTCGGCGCTCGGGTAGGCGCTCGCTGCGTCGTCGTCGCAGTCCCCGGCGCACGCGCTCACGCCATCGCCGTCCGCGTCCGCCTCGTTCGCCGGCAGCTCCCCGTCGCAGTCGTTGTCGAGCCCGTCGCAGAGCTCCTCGGCCTTCGGGTAGACGGTGGCGTCCTGCTCGTCGCAGTCCCCGGCGCAGAGCACGAATCCGTCAGCGTCCCCGTCGGTGCAGTCCGCTTCGCTTCGGCACAGGCTGTCGAAGTCGTCGCAGTCCGCCCCTCCGCACACGATGGCGACAGCCCCGTCCCCGTCGAGGTCGCACCACACGATCTCGCCGTCGCAGTCCTCGTCCACGTCGTTGTCGGGGATCTCGGTCGCGCCGGGGTGGACGCCGGCCTCCGTGTCGTCGCAGTCGGGGCCACCCGTCGCGGCGCTCGCCCAGCCGTCCTCGTCGAAGTCCAGGCCGTCGACCCCGTCGCAGTTCTGGTCGATGTCGTCGCCCCAGGGGTCCGTCGCGCCCGGGAACGAGGTGGGGTCGGAGGGGCGGCAGTCACTGCTGTCCGACGCCCCGTCGCCATCGAAGTCCGCCTCCCCGGCGGCGCAGCCGACGAGCACGAAGAGCCACAGCAGGGTCCCCCACTTCATCGCCCCAACCTACCAGCGAGCTACCCTCTGCCCGTGTCGGACGCACCGCCCCCGCCAGCTCGCCGCCGCCTCGGCCCCGGCCGGTTGGTCGCGTTCACCGCCCTCGTCCTGGTGCTCTTCCTCGGGCTCCTCGAAGGCGCGCTGCACATCCTCGCGGCGAGCCAGGGCCCCCAGCGCCACGCCTCCGCCGACGACCTGCCCGCGCCGGATCCCGCCGCCTTTCGCGTGGTGGCGGTGGGGGACTCCTGGGTCTACGGCGCCGAGTCCGAGCCCCACGAGGCCTTCATCGAGGTGTTCGCGCGCGCCGCGTCCGCCGAGCTCGGGCGCCCGGTGCAGGTCGTGAACCTCGGACAGTCCGCCTCGAACAGCAGCCAGGCGCTCGTGGCGCTCTCCCGGTCCATCGACGTCATCGAGCCGGACCTCGTCGTCGCCCTGACCGGAGCGAACAACCTCCTGCACGACAAGGGGGTCGCCGAGGCGGCGCGGATCATGGGGGAGGACGCCCGGATGGTGCCCGGCCTGAGCGCCCTGTCCGGCCTGCGCACGGTGCGCCTGGCCCGGATCCTCCAGGTGAGCCTCACCGCCCCGCCCGCGCCGGAGGAGACGCCCGAGTCCACCTCACCGCCGGTCACCCAGGTGGTGCGGCTGCCGTGGTGGGACCTGTACGTCAGCCGCCGTTGGTCGGACGCGCTGACGGTGCTCTCCAACGCGGCGCTGCCGTCCCAGGACGCGCGCATGCTCGGGGTCAAGACGGCCTGGGAGGCCCTGCTGCGGGCCCAGCTCGGTGAGGAGCAGGCGACATCCCTCGCCGAGCGGGCCCTCGACGGAGACGGCGACGACGCGACGGCCTTCGAGGCGCTCGCCGTCGTCGCGGAGTTCCAGGGGCGCCCCCTCGCGGCGCTTCATCACCGGGCTCAGGCGGCGCGCGCATCGGGGCATCCGTGGATCCGCGAGCGGGCGCGGGGCCTCGTCCTGCTCGAGATCGAGGCGCTGGAGGAGGCGCGGGACCAGCTCCTGAGCGTCCAGCGCGCGACCCCGGGCGAGCTCCAGACCCTCCAGGCGCTGTCCCGGCTCCCCCAGGCCGTCCGGACGCCGGAGGTGGACGCGCTGCTGTTCGATGGACCACGCGGGCTGGTCACGCCGGAGGAGTACTTCGCCTACCACCTGCAGAGCAGTGGCCTGGTCGACCGCGCGGCCGATGCGCTCGGGGACGCCGATCCGGACGAGTCGGTCGCTCGGCGCCTCACGCGCGCACGCGCGCGAGAACTCCAGGGAGACCCGCAGGACGCATTGGCCCGATACACCGCGCTCGTCGACGAGGCGGAAGCGAAGGCCGACCAGGATCGAGCGCGCGCAGGGGTCCTCCGGCTCGCCACGTCCGCGCAGGTGGTGGACCTCCTCGGATCGGGGCCCGCCGACCTCCTGGACGCTTCCCCCGGCCCGGCGACCGCCCTGGCCCTGATGGAGCGGGCCGACGCCGACGGCGACTGCGTCGTCGCACAGCACGCCGCAGTGGCCGCGATCGACGCCGGCGCCCTCCCGCACCAGCTCGAGCGTCGGATCGGGCCGTGCATCCCCGCCGCCCTCGTGTGGTCGATCCTGGACATGGGCCTGGACCGCGACGCGCAGATCCGCGCCCCCCGCCTGCTGGGGGGCGCCGAGCCCGCGCCGAAGAACCCCGCGTGGGACGCCGTGCTCGCCCGCGCCCCGTCGCTCCTCCCGCTCGACGCCGACGGCGGAGACCGCGCGCTGGCCCTCGCGCTCGCCGGCGACCTCGACGGAGCGCTCGCCGTCGAGGCCGGAGACCCGGCGCTCCGCAGCCTCGCCGCCGGCCTGGTCCGGCGGGCGTTGGGGGATGAGGACGGGGCGCTGGCGGACTTCGCCCGGGCCGCGGAGGCAGCGGACACAACCAGCGCCTGGGCCCGTGCCGTGGCGAGGGGGTTCGGCGAGGCCGCCGCCCAGCGGTGGGGGACCGCGCAGGATCACCTCCTGCCGGCCCTCGCGGCGTCCCCGGGACAGCTCGAGATCCTCGGCGTGCTCCGGTCCATCCCCGACGCCCACCGCCGTCCGGCGACCGAGCGGGTCCTCGGGAGCAGCCCGGCCGGCCGGATCCGCGTGGACCAGTGGGTCGATTGGTTCCTGGACGGAGGCCAGACCCGGGCCGCCGAGCTCGCTCTGCGCTGGTCCTGGGCAGCGCCGGAGACCTCCGCGGATCGCGCCCGGCGATCGCTGGCCGAAGCCCGGATCCACGCCGCACGCGGGGACGCCGAGGCCGCAGCGCGCGCGCGGAACGCCGCCCAGGCCTCTGCAGACGCCACGGAGTCGCCGCTGCTGAAGTGCCTGACGCGGTCCGCCTGCGCCGGGGTCCTCCCCGACGACCGGCCCACCCCGCCGCTCGCGGCCGCCTGGATCCGGGAGCGCACCAACCCCGTCGCCCCTCCACCATCGACACCGAGCGGCGACGACCTGCTGGTGCGCCAGCTCGACGCCATGCATCGGCTCTCGACCCGGTCCGGCGCGCGCTTCGTCGCCCTGACCTACCCCTTCCCCAGCGGGCACCACGCCCAGGTGCGCGACCAGATCCTCCAGGCCGCCGATCTGCGCGGCGTCCCCGTCCTGGACCTGCACGCCGCGTTCGCCCAGCGCTACACCGCCGAACAGTGGCGGGCGCTGCGCACCCCGGAGGACCACGTGAACGCCGAGGGATACGCCCTCATGGGCCAGCTGCTGCACGCGTGGCTGCAGCAGCGGGAACAACCCTGAGCCCTCGCGCGTTGCAGAGTTGTTGCGACAGACTTTCCCTCTTGACACGAGGAGAGTCGCAAGTATGCGGAATCGCTCGGCACATTCGCCCGAAAAAGTTCGTTGACCTCGCCGGACGATTCTCGTAGAACCCGCCCGCAACGACGCTCCTGCTCTCACGCGGACGCGACACCTGACGGCCTCCTCCAGATTCCTGGCGCAATGGAGCGGGCCCGCGGAACCACAGCGCCAGTAGCCGGACACATCCACATGGCATCTCCGAGGGCGCTGACGAAGGACGAGGTTCTCGACATGGTTCGCAGGGGCGAAAGCCTCGACGGAGCGGACCTGCGAGGCACGGACCTCAGCGGAATCGACCTGGCTGGCCGCAGCCTGCGGAACGCGAAGTTGGGAGAGGCGGTACTCGTGCGAGCGAACCTCAAGGGCACTGACCTGTCGGGGGCCAGCCTCTGGCACGCCGACCTCAAGTACGCCGACCTCAGCGGCGCAAACCTGGAGGACGCGGATCTCGACTTCTGCAACCTCGAGGGCGTGAACCTCAAGGGCGCGCGCATCCGCAAGGCCACGTTCCCCAAGAAGCGGGTGCGGATGAGCGACGTGCTGACCTCGGTGCAGACCGGGCGGCGCCTCATCGTCCAGGCCCCGGTCGACGACGACGAGGAGCCCATCTAGGGCCACTCAGACAGACATTCCCCGACGGGTCGAGCAGTTCGCTGCTCGGCCCGTCGCGCTTGGGGGCGCCGTCAGGGCTCCTGGCGATGCACCCAGAGGCGGCCGGTGCGGGACACGCCGTCCGCGGTGCGCGTGCGCACCAGCACCAGGTTCTCCCCGGCTTCGAGGGGCGCGGCCACGTCGAAGGGCATCGTGCGGAGGTTCTGATCCGCGGTGGCGTGCTGGGTGAACAGCTTGTCGCCGCCCACGATCACCTCGATGGACTCCAGGGGGCTCGTGGCCACGACCTCGCCCCGCAGCGGGAACGGGCTGGGGCCCGACGCTGCCGTCTTCGCCGCGTCGGCCGGGGACGTGAACGCCACCTGCGCAGCGCGGTACCACTCGGTCCGCGTGAGCGGCACGCCCGTGGGCAGCTCGAGCGCCACCGTCGTGGACTGCCCGGTGCGCAGGTCGCTCGCCCTCAGGCGGATCGGGATCGTCGTGAGCGACTCGGGATCCCGGACCCGGAGCGTGAGCGTCACCTCGCCGGACTCGTTGGGCCCGAGCGTCTCGATGGTGCGGAAGCGCTCCATGCGCTCGACCCGCTCGTCGTTGGCGTCGCCGAACTGCACGCGCACCTCGTCGGTCGCCTCCGCGCTCGCGTTCCTGACCTCCACCATCGCGGTCAGCAGGACGCCGCCGCCGGGCTCGGCCTCGAGCTGCGTGGCGAGCCGCATCTGCAGGTCCGGCGCGACGTTGCCGACCGTGTCCACCGTGCCGCGCCAGGGGCCTCCGAGCGGGCCGGTGTCATCGAGCAGGTACAGCCGCCACGCGTCCCGCCGCGTCTCTGCCCGGCTGCTGTGACTGACGGCGACCTCCGCCGTGCGCTTCTCCCCCGGTGCGAGGTCGCCGATCAGGAAGCTCGCGCCGTCGAGGGCGTCGCTGCTCGACTCCAGGCGCGCGCGCAGGCGGAACTGTGGCTCCGTCCCGGTGTTCTCCACGACGAGCGTCGCGGTGCTGTCCGCGCCGGCGACGAACTGGTCGGGCAGCGTCAGCGTCGCGGTCAGGGGGGGCAGGGCGCCGAGCATCTGCTGCTCGATGGCGTCCGCGCGCGCCGGCGTGCGCCCGATCCACGTGGGCTTCTCGGCGGTCGTCCACGGCACGTCGTGGGAGGCGAGCCCCTCGGTCAGGCGGGTGTTCTGGAGCCGCTGCCAGCGCAGCACGATGGGGCGCGCGAGCCCGATGAGCTCGGGGCGCCGATCGCTCACCTTGGCCTGCAGCAGCAGCTCGTGCGCCAGCCGCAGCTCCATGTCGTTGAACTGCGGCTCGCCGGCGTCGCCCGGGAGGTTGGAGCGCGCCGCGGCGTCCCCCGTGGGATCTGCGGGCGGACCGCCGGGCGTCGCCTCCGACGTGGACTCCGTCCCCGCCTCGGTGGCGGCCTCGGTCGCCGAGGCGTTCTCCGCAGCACCGTCCTTCGTGGCTTCGGTCCACGCCGCGAGCACCCGCGGGTAGAGCAGCCGCAGCCCGGGGGCCGCGTTCGTCCCGCCCACCGTCGGAGGCCGGCCCGCGCCGGGGTTGTGTCCGCTGTCCAGCGCGCCGGGCCCGTCGTCCAGCCCGATGGCCTCGGGCGGCTCCCGCAGCGCGTCGGGCACCGTCGGATCGTCCGGATCCAGCCAGATCTGGCCCGTCATCACGTCCGGCGTGACGCCGACGCTGTTGATGAAGCGCTGGCCGGGCAGCAGGTACCGCGCGACGGTCAGCTTCATGGAGACGTCGTCGGTCAGGCTGTAGACCTTCTGGACCGTGCCCTTGCCGAACGTCTGGCTGCCGATGATGACCGCCCGCTCGAGGAACTTGAGTCCGCCCGCCACGATCTCGGAGCCGGACGCCGTGCGGCTGTTCACCAGCACCGCCACCGGGCCGTCGTAGCGCTTGCGCGCGGGCTTCGCGGGCACCTTCCAGGTGAGGCCGCGGACCTTTCCGCCATCGCGCCCCTCGGTCTGGATGAGGAGTCCCTGATCGGCGAAGTGGTTCACGATCCGCGCGGCGTGGATCATGGACCCGCCCTGGTTCTCGCGCAGGTCGATGACGATGCCGGCGAGCGCTCCGCCGGCCCGGGCCGCCTCGGCGCCGAGGCGCTCGGCGTGGTCCACGAACTCCTGGCTCGTCTTCTTGCTGAAGTGATCGATGGCGATGTAGCCGATGTTCCCGCTCAGGAGCGTCCCCTCGACGGACGGCACCAGGACGCGCTCGCGGACGATGACGAACACCCGCGGCCCGGGCTCGCCGTCCCGCAGCACCGTCAGCACGACCGGCACCCCCTCGGGGCCCCGGATCCGATCCACCGCGTCGTTCACGCCCATGGCCTCGGTCGACACGCCGTCCACGTGGGTGATGGCGTCCCAGGCGAGCAGTCCCGCGCGGCCCGCGGGCGCATCGGTGAACGGCTTGATGACCCGCAGCGCGCCGTCCCGCCGCCCGATCCGCGCGCCGATCCCCACGAGGGTGCCCTTGAAGCGCGTGTTGAAGTCGTCGAGCCGGTCCCCCGCGATGACCCGGGAGTGGCGGTCGATGGTGCGCAGCGCGGCGGCCAGCGCGGCCGCCCGCAGATCGTCGAGGGTGATGTCCGGGTCCGCGAGCTCGGGGTGGGCCCAGGCGGCGGCGACCTCGAACCGGTCGAACACGTCCTCCAGGGTGGCCACGTCGTCCGTGGCCACCAAGCGGGTCGCGGCGTCCACCTGCAGCTTCAGCTCGTTCGGCCCCGCCTCCAGCACGAGGATGCGCGGGCTCTTGTGCTCCAGCGCCTGGAGCCCCGCCCGCAGCATGGTCGACGGCTCCACCGCGTCCGGGTGCAGGTACAGGTCCTGGATCAGCGGCGCCGCCTTCTGCAGCAGCGTCTCCTGGTCGATGTCGTCGCCGTCCGCGTCGCTCCGGTCCTGGGCCAGGGCGGGAGGAGCGAGGAGCAGCGCGAAGAACAACAGCAGGGGGCGAAGCGGCATGACCCGGCATCCTATCGCCCCTCGGGCGGGACCGGGCTCGCCCGGGTCGGCTAACGTCCGCCGGCCGTGTCGACTCACCCCGAAGCCCGCATCGACGTCGCCCGCCTCAGCCGCCGGGGCTTCCCCGAGACCGTCTTCGGCGAGGGCAAGACCGTCGCGCAGATCGTCCGCATCGCCCAGGAGCTCCTCGCCGCGGGGCAGCCCGCCCTGGTGACCCGAGCGGCTCCCGCGGCCCTCGACGCGCTGGCGGACGCCGGCTTCACGCTCGACCGCGACGCCCGCTGCGCCTTCCGTCGAGACGACCCCGCCCCCACGCCCGAAGGGGACATCGTCATCGTCACGGGGGGCACCGCCGATCTGCCCGTCGCCCGCGAGGCGCTCTTCGTGGCCCGGGCCCTCGGCAACGAAACCGAGCTCATCGCGGACGTCGGGGTCGCCGGCCTCCATCGCATCCTCGGAGTCCAGGACCGCCTCACGCGCGCGCGAGTGATCATCGCCGTCGCGGGCATGGAGGGCGCCCTCGCGAGCGTGGTCGCGGGACTCGTCCGCTGTCCGGTGATCGCGGTGCCCACGAGCATCGGCTACGGCGCGTCGTTCGAGGGGATCGCCGCCCTCCTCGCCATGCTGTCGTCGTGCGCGGAGGGCGTCACGGTGGTGAACATCGACAACGGCTTCGGCGCCGCGGTGGCCGCCACCCTCATCAACCGGCCGGGTCGATGAGCCACCTGCACATCGATCCCTTCAGCGGCATCGCCGGCGACATGCTCCTGGGCGCCCTGGTGGACCTGGGTATCGAGCCCGCCGCCCTCGCCGCGCCGCTCCGCAGCCTCGGCCTCCCGGGCTGGGAGATCGTCCGCACCGACGCGCGGGATCCGCTCGTGGGCGGCGCGCGGGTCGAGGTGCGGGTGCACGGCGAGGACGCAGGCGGCGCCTGGCTCGGCGACGACGGGCACGTGCACGTGGGGCGGATCCTGCGGGCGATCGACGGGGCCGACGCTCTTCCGCCGGCCGTTCGTGCGCGCGCTCGCGCCTGCTTCGAGCGACTCGCGGCCGCCGAAGCGCAGGTGCACGGAGTGACGGATCTGGAGGACGTGGGGCTGCACGAAGTCGGCGCCATCGACGCCGTCATCGATGTCTGCGGCGGCCTGCTGGGCCTGCATCTACTGGGAATCGACGCGGTCTCGTGCGGGCCCGTCCCGCTCGGCAGCGGCTCGGTCGCGTGCGCGCACGGTCGCATCCCGGTGCCGGTCCCGGCGACGCTCGCGCTCCTGACCGGCGTCCCGACGACCACGGCCACCGGCGATCACCCCACGGGCGAGCTCGTCACGCCGACCGGGGCCGCGCTGCTCCGCACGGTCGTCGATCGCTTCGGGCCTCCGCCGCCCATGACGCTGCGTGCCGTCGGCCACGGGTTGGGCGCCCGCCGACGCGACGTCCCCAACGCCTTGCGCCTCCTGCTTGGCGAGGCCGGCGACGCCACCGCAGCGCCCGAGGCGCCGGCGGTGCACGTGATCACGACCGTCGTGGACGACCTGGAGCCTCGCCTGGTGGAGCCCCTGATCGCCGACCTGCTCGCTGACGGCGCGCTCGACGTGACCGTCAGCACCGCGCAGGGCAAGAAGGGCCGCCCGGCTCTGCGGATCGAGGTCCTCGCCGCCGACTCCACCACGGTGACGGCCGTCGAGGATCGCCTGTTTCGGGACACAACGACACTCGGCGTGCGCCGCCGGATCGAGCAGCGGCGGACACTGCCCCGGACCTGGCGGACGGTGGACACTCCGCACGGCCCCGTGCGGGTCAAGGAGGCGACGCTCGACGGGGTCGTCGTCACGCGCCAGCCCGAGTTCGCCGACTGCCTCGAGCGGGCGCAGGCGGCGGGGGTGTCCGTCGCGGCGGTGATCGACGCGGCCCGGCGCGCGGCGGATCACCCTGAATGAACGGCGATCCGGTCCGTCCGAAGGGAGACCACGCCCGGTCCACTGCGCATGGACAAGCGCTTGCGACCTCTGTTGAATACGCGCACCGAGGCTCCGGCCTCGTGGAGATCCGCATGCTGAACCGACCCTCGCTGCTCCGATTCCTCCTTGCCCTGGCGGCCGTCGCTGCCTTCTCGATGCCGGCGTTGGCCGGTGAGGTCACGGCCGACGAGATCATCAAGCGCTCGTCCGAGAACCGGCAGGTCCAGAACTCGATCCAGACGATGACGCTGGAGATCTTCGACAAGAACGGCCGCTCCCGCGTCCGCAAGATCACCAGCCGCACCAAGAAGAGCCCCGAGGACGCCACCTGGTCCTACGTCTTCTTCGAGGAGCCCGAGGACGTCCGCGGCGTCCAGTTCCTGTCGCTCGAGAACCCCAAGGGCGAAGACGACCAGTGGATGTTCATGCCGGCCATCGGCTCGGCGAACCGCATCGCTGGCTCGAGCCGCAAGGGCTCCTTCATGGGCACCGACTTCACCTACGAAGACATGGCGATCGGGCAGGTCGACGACGGCACGCACGAGCTCAAGGGCAAGCAGTCCATCGAGGTCGGCGGCACCAGCTTCGAGACCCACGTCGTCGAGAGCGTGCCCAAGCCCGAGCTCAAGTCCGCGTACACCAAGATCGTGACCTACGTGGACACCGTCGAGTACATGCCCCGCCAGGTGGACCTGTTCGACAAGAACGGCGAGCAGGTCAAGCGCATGACCTTCCCCATCGTGGTCAAGGACGGGGACGTCCTCGTGCCCAAGAAGATCATGATGGAGAACCTCAAGCGCAAGACGCGCACCGAGCTCCGGGTCGAGGAGTACAAGGTCAACGTGGACGCGGCCGAGCTGCCCGACGCCATGTTCACCAAGGAGTACATCGAGGCCGAGGGGTGATTCGACGCGCCGCGCGCACCTCGCTGCTGCTGCTGACGCTGGCCCTCGTGGCCGCGCCGGCGGCGGTGCGCGCGGAGGACGCGCCGGCGCCCAAGCCCCTGTGGGTCAAGAAGCCGCTGCCGAAGGGACTGTCCTTCGGAGGGCGGCTCTTCACGACGATGGCGCCCGATCTGGTGATGAAGGGTCCGTACGAGGACCGCTTCGAGTGGCACAGCGGGCTCGACTTCAAGGTCAAGTACCGCTTCGCGACGAACGCCTGGTTCCAGATCGAGGCGAAGGCCCGGTACGACATGCGGTTCGGCGATCGGACCGAGATGGACTTCCTCGTCGACCTCGGGGACACGTGGCTCCAGTTCCGCACCGGAAAGCTCCGGGTGCGCGTGGGCCGACTGACGATGAAGTGGGGCCAGAACGGCCTCGCTCCGGTGCTCGACCGGCTCAACCCCAGCGACTACACGCGCGCCCTGGGCGGCGCCGGCATCGACGATCCGAAGATCCCCGTGCTGGCTCTGAACGCCACCCTCAACTTCAGCCCGCTGGCCCTCGAGTTCGTCTACATCCCGTTCTTCCAGCCCCAGCGCGCGGCCCTGTACGGCCGTGACTTCGCGGCCCTGCGCCCCGGCATGCTCGAGGAGATGCTGCCGGAGCTCGCGCCCACGACCGGCTCGGGCTTCGTGAACCAGCAGATGGCGGGGATGACCGAGCGCCTCGTCGATGACCTCGTGGCGGCCGATCCGTACGCCCGGGACGGCATCCAGAGCTACCTCATCGCGGACCTGCCCGAGGAGGTGCCGTGGCACGGCGACCTCGGCGCTCGGGTGGGCTACACCGGCCGCGGCTTCGACCTGAACGGCTATGTGCTCTGGCACATCGAAGATCGGCCGATGGTTTTCCTGGCCGACGCCCTGCGCGTGCCTATCTTGCAGAACAGGTTGCCGAATCAGAACGAGCTGACGCGGCTGACCAATCCCGACACGCAGCTCGTCACCACCGAGTACAAGCGGTCGATCATGGGCGGGGCGGACGTCGCCATCGCCGTGGGGGATCTCGTCATCTCTGCCGAGGCAGCCGCGTTCGAGAAGACGATCCACTTCCGGCGCACGCTGGAGCCGTACGTCTCCCCGATGGTCCGGTACGCGGTGGAGCTGCGGTACAGCGTCGGGTCCACCTTCACGCTCACCGCCTCGGGAGAGCACGCGATCATCATCCGTCCGGCCGTCGACACGCTCATGGAGAACCAGCACCACGTCGTGGTGACGGTGGTCGGCGTGCTCCGGCTTCTGCGGGAGCGGCTGCAGATCCTGGCGTCCGCGTCCTGGTCGCCGAACTGGGGCGACCTCTACATCCACCCGCGAGTCACGCTGGAGATCCAGGACGGCGTGAAGGCCATCTTCGGGGTGCAGCTGTTCCAGAGCTACCGCCCGGACGCGAAGAACACCCTCTCCGGCCTGCTGGCCTACCAGGGCGGCCCCATCGGCTACATGCGAGCGAACGACTATGCGTACGGAATGGTTCAGCTGTCGTTCTGAGGCGGCGGCGCTGCTGCTGCTCCTCCTCCTCGCCGTGCCGGCCTCCGCCCAGGAGCACCGGGCGCCGCCGGGCATGGAGGGCGTGCGCGTCACCGATCCCCTGGACGGCCACCAGTTCCAGGTGTTCGTGCCGGCGTCCACCAACGGGCTCGGCGGGTTCGACGCCGACGGCTGCAGCTACGCCAAGGGCCAGCAGCCGCGCGCCTGGTCCATCGTCACCTCGCCCACGACGCTCTTCTCTGCGCCCATCGAGCGCTGGAAGGAGCCCATCCCGGAGGACAGGAAGCCGGCGCTGATGGAGCTCCTGCTCGGCGTCGGGCGGGACGTGGAGGACGCGCGGTCCCTCTCCCCGGCCGACAAGTACGAGCTCGCGGCGGCCGTGGCGCGGGAGCTCGGCGCCTCCGAGTTCGAGGTCGGCCAGCTCTACCTGCAGGGCGCCTGGACGGTGCGCGACACGATCGTCGGGTTCCTGCCCGGCGTGCAGGGCGCGAGCGACGCCTGGGGGAAGATGATCGAGACGCTCCCGATGGTGAAGGAGCTGACCGAGCCCCGTGGGCGCACGATTGCGCTCTTCGACATGGCACGCCTCGCGCATCGGGGCGGCTTCGTGAACGAGCGCAGTGACTACATGACGCTGGTCGAGCAGGTCCCCGACGCGGGCCTCGGCGCGGCGGACAAGCGGGCCGAGTTCCTGCGCCGCGTGGAGGCCGAGGACCGGCTGCTCCGCAAGGCGCGCGAGGTGTTTCGGGCCGGACTCGAGGCGGACGGCGGACACCCCGAGGATCGCGGCTGGATCCGGTTCCTGGACGGTGAGCTGACGCGCCGGCTCGGGGATCTGGACGGAGCGCGCACGATCCTCGAGGGCGTCGAGCTCGATCCGGGCTCGAACGAGCACACGAAGGCGATGGCGAAGGACGTCCTCGCGGTGCTCAAGGTCCAGGCCACCGCCGTGACGGTGCAGCCGGCCGCGCCACAGACTCCCTGACAAGAACCGAGGACACGATGCTGCTGGCGACCGTGCGGGCCCTGCGCCCGAAGCAATGGACGAAGAACGGGCTCCTCTTTGCGGCCCTGATCTTCTCGGAGAAGTACGAGGACCTCGACGCGATCCGCAACGTGCTGCTGGGCTTCGCCCTGTTCTGCATGATCAGCTCGTCGGGCTACCTGGTGAACGACCTGCGGGACGTCGAGGCCGACCGGCTCCACCCCAAGAAGAAGAACCGGCCCATCGCGGCGGGCGAGGTCCCCGTGGGCTTCGCGTGGGCGCTGGCGTTCGTGATGATGGTGGCCGGCATCGCCGGGGCGTTCTGGCTGAACATCGGGTTCGGCGTGACGGCGGCGAGCTACCTGGCCGTGACCCTGACGTACTCGACCTTCTTCAAGCACACGGTGGTGCTGGACGTGATGCTGATCGCGACCGGCTTCGTCCTGCGGGCCGTGGCGGGGGCCGAGGCGATCCCGGTCATCTCGTCGCCCTGGTTCCTGACCTGCACGGCGTTCGGCGCGCTCTTCATCGGCTTCAGCAAGCGGCTGGCCGAGATCCGCGCCCTGGGCGACGCGGCCGGCGCGCACCGCAGGATCCTCGACGAGTACTCCATCCCCATGCTCGAGCAGTTCATCTCGATCATGACCGGCTGCGCGATCATCTCGTACGCCCTGTACGCCGTGGACTCGGGCCACGGGCCCGCCATGATGCTGACGGTCCCGTTCGTCATCTACGGGATCCTCCGGGTCATGTACCTGGTGGAGAAGGGCGAGGGCGGCGCACCCGAGATGATGCTGCTCAAGGACCGGCCGCTGCAGGCCTGTCTGCTGCTCTTCGGGGCCTCCGCCATCCTCGCCATGCGCTACGGCCCCCAGACCATGGGCGCGCCCCTCTGAGCGCCTGCGAGGGGGCAGATCCCTGCCCGGTCGACGCGGAACGTTCCTCGCACTGAAACCAGTGAGTCACGCACGCGTTTGTAAAGCGTGTGCATCCGGCGGCGTTCATCAAAAAAGCGAGGACGCCATCGCGCTGGGGACATACACTGGAGCGACTCGAGAAATCGGGTCTTGGGCAGGACAGAGGGACCACCCCTCGGAGGGAAAGCCAGATGAAGACCGTGTTCCGTTCGATCCTTACCGTTGGCGCCATCGGCGCTGGCGCTGCACTCATCGGCACTGGCTGCGCGCCCGTCCGTGACGACGCGACTCCCGGAGTCGCCGGTGAGGCAAGGATGGCCGTGTTGACGTCCGACGACAGCGGCTTCTACGACGTCGCCATCCTCGACATGAACGGCAACTCGCTGCACACCGTCGACGCGAACCTCGCGGAGCCGGTCGGCCTGTCCTACCACCCCGACAACTTCTTCATCGTCAGCGCCGGCTACAGCCAGCTGCTGCGGGTCGACATGGACGGTGAGACCTCCCCGTTCAACGACGCCCCCCTCGGCAGCGTCTACCGCACCTACGTCAGCGGTGACGACGGCACCACGACCGTGTCCGGCGAGTACGAGAGCACCGTGCTGGACGAGGACGGCCAGGTCGTCGACAACCTCGGCATGGGCAGCAGCTACTGCTGGATGGACGCCGGCCAGACGCTGAACGGCGAGGGCTCCGCGCTCCTCGACGTCTTCGGCCCCACCATCGCGGTGTGGGACACGTCGGCCGACACGTTCGAGACCGTCGCCACGGGCATCGGCTACTCGGCCAACATCCTCGGCAGCGACGACGGCGGCAACTACTACGTCGGCTCGTCCTACGACCAGGGCATCACGATGGTCGACGACCAGGGCAACATCGAGAGCCTCGGGACGCTGACGTCCCTCGGCATCGACGCCTGGGGCGTCAAGGCCCTCGAGCCCGCCAGCTCCAACAGCGTCATGGCGCTGGTGGACGCGAACGCGGGCAACGCCATCGTCGAGATCGACTCCAACGGCAACCTCCGCGAGGTCGTGAACGCCGGTGGGGCCATCTGGATGGACATGGTCGTCTTCTAGACCCGACTGTCAGCATTGAGAGGCCCGCGCCGGCACTGTCGGCGCGGGCCTCTCTGCTTGGGTTTATCCTCCGCGCCATGCACATCCTCGACGAGCTGGTTGCCCGCGGACTTCTCAAGGACGTCACCGATCCCGATGGGCTGCGCGCCCGCATGGATGAAGGGCCGATCACCTTCTACGCCGGGTACGACCCGAGCAGCGACTCGCTCACGCTCGGCAACGCCGTGCCGCTCATGCTCCAGGCCCACATCCAGCGCGCCGGACACCGCCCCATCGTGCTGATGGGCGGCGCCACCGGCCTCGTCGGCGATCCCACCGGCAAGGACAAGATGCGCCCGCACATGACCGAGGAGCGCATGCGGGCGAACCTCGCGGGCCAGCGCCCGGTGTACGGGCGGGTCCTGGACTTCGAGGGCGAACACGCGGCCACGCTGGTCAACAACCACGACTGGTTCAAGGGCATCGGCTACATGCAGTTCCTGCGGGACGTGGGTCCCCACGTGTCCATCTCGGAGATGCTCGCGGCGGACACCTACGCTCGGCGCCTCCGGGAGCAGAAGTTCCTGTCGTTCCTGGAGTTCAACTACCGGCTGCTGCAGGCCTTCGACTTCCTGCACCTGTACCGGGAGCACGGCTGCGAGCTGCAGGTGGGCGGCAGCGACCAGTGGGGCAACTGCGTGGCCGGGACGGACCTGATCCACAAGGTGGCCCGCGGCAAGGCGTGGGTGCTCACGTGCCCGCTGCTCCTCACGGCCGACGGCAAGAAGATGGGCAAGACCGAGCGCGGCGCCGTCTACCTGACGGCGGACAAGACGTCGCCCTACGAGCTGTACCAGTACTGCGTGAACATCGCCGACACCGAGGTCGGCAAGATGCTCAAGACCTTCACGTTCCTCTCGCTGGACGAGATCGCCGCGCTGGAGGCGCTGCCCGGCAAGGAGATCAACCGCGCGAAGCAGCGGCTGGGCGTCGAGGTC
>ENA-OWNT01001800-OWNT01001800.1-seawater-metagenome-genome-assembly--contig:-NODE-1800-length-24816-cov-4.161931_pt1 | contig 24816 bp, 30 predicted proteins | sample MGYA00238136_ERZ651165 | MGnify/ENA primary metagenome ERZ651165 (study PRJEB26861, sample SAMN08777766) | seawater metagenome | isolation source: coastal seawater | place: USA: Florida | collected...
CAACGCAACGCAACGCAACGCAACGCAACGCAACGCAACGCAACGCAACGCAACGCAACGCAACGCAACGCAACGCAACCCACACTTCCTCCCTTCGCGCCACATCCCAACCCTCCCTCTTCCAGCTGCTGGATGCGTCGTGCAGAGTCTTCACCTTTTTCCCAATTCTGTTGTTTGCATTGCCCACTTGCGCGGATTGACAGCTGCAGCGGACACCATTGCGTCCATTGAAGCAAAGAAGGCCCGCGCAGAACGGTTCGGTATTCGTGATCCGGACGTCGAGAAGTACGAACTGAACAAAAAGTTGGAGGAGCGCAAGCGCCGGTTCCTTTTGGTGCGTTGCATGTACTGCAGGTGCTCGTTGCGCCTGGTTGTGCGAATCGTTGAGGACTCCGTGTGCGCGCGAGCGCGCGTCGACTGCTGCGATCATCGGCTCCCTCCACCACATTGAACCCGCGCGCGCCCCGTGCTAGCAACCCCTTCCACAAAATGTGACTCCTTCGACGATGATGCTGCACTCTCCAGGAATCCATGACACCAGCGCAACGTGCGCGTGCCGAGCGCTTCGGGATCGACCCCCTCGTGGCTGCCCAGGAAGCCGAGAAAAAGGCGGCTGCGGAGAAGAAACGCGCCAACCAAAAGAACGGAAAGGCCGGAAAGGCGGGCAAGAAGGCGAAGAAATTCGAGGGAGAATGCCGCAACTGTGGCAAGAAGGGCCACAAGGCGGCCGAGTGCCGTAGCGCGGGCGGAGGCGCTGCCAAGAAGGCGAAGAAGTTCGAGGGCGAGTGCCGCAACTGCGGCAAGAAGGGCCACAAGGCGGCCGAATGCCGTAGCGCAGGAGGAGGCGCCGCCAAGAACGCCAAGAAGTTCGAAGGCGAATGCCGCAATTGCGGCAAGAAAGGTCACAAGGCCGCGGAGTGCCGTTCCAAGAGGCGGCAAAGCGGCGGAAACAGGAGCAACAACGGCCCAGGAAAGAAGGCCCGACGAGAATCAGCCCCCTTGTCTGCGGCCGAGCAAGCCAAGCGCAACGCGCGCAAGGCCCGCTTCAACAAGTAATCGCGCCACCCTCCGGGCGACGCTCCAGTGATGCATTCTTCATAACAAAATAAATTACAACAAAAAAAGCGACAAAGATACCATCGTTGCTTTTTGTTTTTCTTTGGCGCACTGAGACGTTGGACCACGCTCACTGCTGACGACCAACACGAATAGACCGACAGTCGTGCAAGTTGTATTGAACGATTGATAGCCGCGCAAAACACAGTGGAGCGGATCACAATCCGCGCTCTTGCACAATGCGCAGCGCGTTCATGATCCTTTTCCTTTCTTTTGCGTAGACAGCCTCCAAGGCGCTCAAATCACAACGGTACTGCTCGTCGATGGCCCGGAGTTGCGAATGCACTTCGTCCTTGGAGCGTGGCTTCCGAGGCGCGCGCCGCAACTTCTTGCGGTTGGCTGTGCTTCGTACTGCGCCCAGTGCGGCCAACCCGCCACCGAGAACGAAGCCGTTGACTTTCTCCATTTTGGCACTGTTCCCAAACTGCGACAGCTTCGAAGAGTTGACATCTTTGTGCGTGCCACTGCCGTTGGCGTTGCTGCCACTGTTGTTGCCCTGGCTGCCACTGTTGCTGAAGGACGACCGGTGGCTGTCAGGTGTTGAGGTGCTATTCCTATCGGTGGCCAGACTTAGTTGCGAGAACTTTTCTGGCCGGTTGCCGTTTGCGGGGCCCGTGGAAATGTGGTAGCTGCTGCTATTCATCATCGGGCTGTTGGTGTCACGGCTCACGCTGAGATTGCTTTGATCGGTGCCGCTGACGGAGGGAGTGGCCAGGCCTGCATCCCGTTTCAACGCAACACGCACAACATCCCACGGTCAGCCACAACTCGCGCCAAACACATCAACGTGCACACCAAGCATGCCAAGCATGCCAACGGTGGCTCGCGAACGCAACTCACCCATCGCGTAGAAGTCTGCCATGCCATCAAAGTTCTGGCTGGAAAATCCGAGGGACTCCGAGTCCGTCGCGAGGTCGTCGTTGGGATTGTATGTGAAGCTTTCCTCATTGTGGATGTCCTCGAAGAGCGGGTTGCCAGACGAATTGTGTGAGTTCGTGCTACGGTCGTTGCTCGTGTTGCCCTTGGCTGCCTTCTTGCTGCGGATCTCGGCGAGCTTCACGTTCGCGGCGCGCACGGCGGTGCCGAGGCTTTCGGACACGCCGTCGGCCGCCCTCAGTTTGTCGACTTCGTCTTTCACGAACTCAAAGTCCAGCAGTTCGCGCGACGACGGTCTGTCGTCGGGGTTCATGGTGAGGCATCTAGCAATGAAGTCGAGCATGATCTGCGGGAACTTCGTCTCGTCACGCACCTTCGGCGGCGAGTTCATCATGGGGATGAGGAAGATAGCCCTCATCGGGTGCATGTGGGAGAACGGCGGCACGCCGTCGGCCATCTCGATGACCGAAATGCCCAGCGACCAAATGTCTGCTTTGAAGTCGTACGAGTCCTCCTTGATGACTTCTGGCGCCATCCAGAAGGGGGTCCCTATCAATGTGTTGCGCTTGGCGAGCGTGTCGTTCAGCTGCGTGCACACGCCAAAGTCAGCCAGTTTGACGGCCCCTTCCTCCGTCAAGAGAATATTGCTGCACTTGATGTCGCGGTGAAGCAGCCGCTTGGTGTGCAGGTAGTCGAGGCCGGCGACTACAGCTGCTGTGACGGTCACTATGAACTCCAGCGGGAGGGTGCGATCCGTGCTCGCCGAGATCAGCTCGCTGACGCTGCCACCGCCGCAGAACTCTAATATAATCCAAATGTCACCATCGCTCACGGCACTGCCATAGTACCGGGTGATGAACGGCGAGTCACACGACTTCAAAATCTCGATTTCGGACAGCAGCGCCGCGTAGTCTTTGTCGGTCGGCACGATCTTGATCGCTACTGGCTTGTCACTGCCTTCACGCACGGCCTTGAAGACGACTCCGAACGACCCGCGGCCGAGCTGCTCGTGGAGAGTGTACTCTGACAACATGGCGCTCGTGGTGACGTCGGCGCGCGCTTTGTCCCTAGGCATGGTGGCGTGGTCCTGCTCCACGTCCGGCCGGCGGGATCCCCCGGCGCAGTCAACCCTGATGGTCCATCACGAGGGCAAGCGAGCTGTGTGGCTTTTTTAGGCTTTACTCGGTTCGAACGGGCGCGCGCACACACAGGCACACGCACTCGCAACTGGAACGAGAAGAAGGAAACAAATCAAACGAGAATTTGTCCAGCAGACCAAGAGTTGCAGAAGGAGTCTGTGACTCGTGGTGCACGCCAACGAGACGACTCGAAACGTCAACGACCGACCGCAACGACCACGGCGATCAAGGCGACCAAACAGTTACAACCTCCTCAACTCCCCAACTCCCCAACTCCTCCACGAACAGCGCAACGGCAACGAACGAACAACAACGCAGTAGCAACCAACAACGAACATGAGCGAACAACACAACGACAGAGCGGCGCAACAGCGCAACAGCACCGAACTGCACCGAACAACGCACACCGAACAACGAATAACGGACAACGCAACGACAACGCAACGACAGCGCAACGACAGAGCAGCGAATGACCTTGACGACGCAATGGACGGAGTAACGACAGAGCAGCGAACAACGCGGCAGCAGCAGCAGCAACAACGACGACGACGACGAGGCAACGAGGCAACACACAGACAACGCAGCACGGGGAGAGCCGGCGAACAACGCAACGAAGAAGAAGAAGAAGAAGAAGAGGAAGAAGAAGAAGAAGAAGAAGAAGAAGAAGAAGAAGAAGAAGAAGAAGAAGAAGAAACCAACGAACAGCAACGAACGAACAGCAAACAGCAACGAACGAACCGCAAACAGCAAAGAACGAACGAACGAACGAACGAACAGCAAAACAGCAACGACGACAATGCAACGACGGCGGTGACTTTGAGTGACTTTGAGTGACTTTGAGTGACTTTGAGTGCTGAAATTTTTCGTCGCTGCTCTTCGCTCTTTCAACAATGACGGACAGCGAGTGAGTGAGTGACAGTGAGTGAGTGACAGTGAGTGAGTGGGTGGGTGGGTGGCATCAACAAACATCAGAACGAAACCGAGAGAAGAGAAGGAAGGAAGAGTCAGTCACTGTCACTCACTGGCACTCACCGGCACTCCACTCAACTCAACTCACCTCAAACTCACTGTTGCTCTCTTTCTCTCTGTGAGTGAACTGAGTGAACTGAGTTGATATTTGTACAGGCTCTGCAGTAGTAGTCGTCGTTGAGTTTGGTTGTTGAGTTGTTGTTGTTGAGTCGTCGTTCGTTGTTGTTGTTCTTCTCCGTTGTTGTTGTGGCAGTTGCGGTGGCGGCATCGTTCGTTCGTTCGTTCGTTCGTTCGTTCGTTCGTTCGTTCGTTGTTTGTTGTTGCGTTCGTTCGTGGTCGGGTACGTTGTTGCGAAGTTCTTCATTGATTGTGCCGTTGCTGTCGTTGTTGTCGTTGTTGTCGTTGTTATCGTTTGATTGATTTGTTTGTTTTGTGTTGTTGCTGTTGTTGTTGTTGCTACTGCTGCTGCTGCTCTTGTTATTGTTGCTGTTGTAAAAGTTGTTGCTGTTGTTGTAAAGTTATCAAAGTCATGAATAGACTAGACTACTACCTCGCCCTCACTGTTGTTGTCGTCGTTTGATTTATTTGTGTGGTGGCGTTGGTTGCGGTGTTGTAAAGTTATCAAAGCAATGGACGGACTAGACCACGTTGTAAAGTCATCAAAGCAATGGAAAGACTATGTGGGTGGTGTCGTTTGTGTTGCGGTGTCATTGTTGTTGCCGCTGTTTGTGCTGCAACCAAGCAACCAACCAAGTTGGTCGGTTGGTTGAAGACGTACGTACTTAGCCATCGCAGTAGACTTGTCGTGTTTCTGTCGTTCGTGTTGCAGCTTGCCGAAACGGTTTGCTGAAGAAGTAAGTCATCAAGTCAGGTTGTTGTGTTGTGTTGTCGTTTATGTTGGTTGTTGTTGGTCGTTGGCGCTGCTGCTGGGTGAATTTTGTGGTGTTTGCCGTGGAGTGAGCGCGCTGGCACGTTGGCTTCTCACAAGGATTTCCGGGAGGACAAAAGTCAAGCAAGGCAAAGAGAGAGAAAGCGGTGAACAAAACGAGATCAAACACGCTGCGAGGCTGAGCAAGTGAGAGTGGAGCTGCCACTGTGAGCTCACCTTGGCTGTTGTGCCCCCTTCAGTGACACGCGTGCCAACATGGACGAACCCATTCCCACGTTCGACTCAGTGGAGGAGGAGATGGCTTACTGGAAAGCCCAGCAGCTCCAAACCTCCAAGAAGCACGAGGAAGACAGGGCGAAGAAGGCCGAGGAAGCCGCAGCGGCGGAAGCCAACCGCGTCGAGTATCTGATGCACTTGCGCCAGGGTGCCATTTCCATCCACAAGAGCGTGGGAGAGTTCTTGTTGCTGCGGGGCGGCTGGGGCAAAACCCTCAACCCAGACCAAAAGTGTGACCTCTTCATGGCCTCGTGGTGTGGTGGAGGCGTGGAATGGGGTGCGCTGGGAAGCAGCGGTTCGAACCACGCTTCGCAGCGGATGCTTACCAACTACTACCGAGGGTACCAAATGATTTGCTACAAAGACACGTGTGCTCTCAATTTGCAGGTTTGCTGACGTTTGGCTCGCAGTTTGCTCACAGTTTCGGCGTGCCGTCGCTCCGCGCTCTCACGCCACTCTGCGGTGTCTCAACTTGCCACTGAATCTGCTGCTGTGTAACGTGCAGGAATACTGCGCTCGCAATAAAATTGACGTCAATGCCTTGATGCCCGAAACGTATGTCTTCCAGTTCGACTCGGAGATCCGCGTCGACAGGTAAGCAAAGGGGAACAACTGCCCTGACTGCATGCGCGTCGTCTGTGCCGCGCCACAAGTCCGGTGTCGTTGTCGGCTTTCATTCTTGCTCCAAGCTGTGCTGGCTGGCTCTCCATGTGTCTAACTTCTGCCCCCCCCCCGCATACAGGCAGCAGTTTATTGATGCGTATAAAAGGCACGCAGCCATCGAGGGCGACCAAAACATTTGGATCGTTAAGCCAGCACGACTGCAGTGCGGCAAGGGTATATTTATTGAATCCAACTTGGAGAAGATCCTCGCTGCGCTCGATCGTGAGTCCGAGGGCAGTATACTGGACCCCAAGAGTGGTGGCAGCGACGAAGATGCTGAACTCGGCCTTGAAGCTGCGAGCGATGGAGACGGGACAGACAATGCGACCGGGACCAAGGAAGCAAAAGAGCCGGCAGTTCCGAAAAAGGTGAAGACTGCTTGGGTGATCCAGAAATATCTAGAAAGGCCGCTGCTGTGCTCCGGGGGTCGCAAATTCGACATTCGGGTTTGGGTGCTGCTCACTGCAGACTATCGCATTGGGTTATACCGAGAAGGCGTGCTGCGAACGACGGCGGTGCCTTATTCCTTGGACAACTTGGACGATCAGTTTGCGCACCTGAGCAACCACTGCATCGCCACACAGCACCCGGACTACGGCAAGGTTGAAGCGACGAATGAAATGTGGTTCCGCGACTTCGATGACTACTTGGTGGAGACGTACGGTCCGGAAAAGAGCTTCTACACCACTATATACCCGCAGATCAGGGACATCGTCCGCCACTCGTTGTTGGCAGTCAAAGACCAAATGGAGAACTCGCCGACGGCGTCATTCGAATCGTTCCATCTCTTTGGGTACGATGTAATGGTAACGGAGGATTTCCAGGTGACGCTGATCGAGATCAACAGCTCCCCTGCTGTCGCAGCGGACCTCATGGCCGGCATGACACGTGCCATAGTCGCAGAAACAGTCGACAACCTCTTCCCGCTGCCCGCGGGTGTGCAGGAGAAAGTCACGGCGCAAGGAGGCAAGGACCACGAGATTAAACTGTCCAGAGAGGCTGCTCTCAAGACCGCCAAGTATGCGACGATCGAGCAGGAACTGCAAAAGCGCGCGGGTGAGGGCGACGGTGCTGAGCTGAAGCAGCACAAAGAGTTCGACGAGCGATTCGACATGCTCAACTAAGGCTGTGCCCCTGGGCTCGGTAGGCTAGCTAGGGAGTTGGCCATTTTAAAATCATCAAGTACTAGAGTACTCAGCGCGCAATGTGCTCCAAAAGCCAGTGTGTCGACCACCTCGAATGCGTGCGACGCCACACTGTCCGCATCGTCCGTCGCACCTCTCCCTCCATGAAATTACATGTGCTTATGATGGATGGACGCCATCGTCGGCGTCGTTGGTGGTCGTCGAATGCTGCGTCTGTTGGGTGGTCGGTCGGGTGGAATGTTGCATCGATGTGTATGACTTTAGTTAGTTAGGTAGGTAGGCGACGTACGTCATGATGCATGGTGGTGGTGGTGGTGGTTGTCACCAATCAATCAAAATGCGCTGACTGCGGTGCACTGGCTGACTACAGGCTAACTGTGTCCACTCGCTCACTCACCTTGGCCACTCGTCCGTCGTCGTCATTGTCGTCGTCGTCATCGTTCGTCGTTGTGTCGTTGTCGTCGTCGTCGTCATCGTCGTCGTTGTCGTTGTCGTCGTCGTCGTCGTCGTCGTCGTCGTCGTTGTGACGGTAGGCAGTCGCTGTTCCTTGGCGTTGGTGTTGTGGAAAGTGGACACTGTAGTAAAAATGACTGTGGCATCTGTCGGCGGTGGTATCGGATGGAACTATGGCATGTGGTGGTTGGTGGTGGTGCATGATGGTGCGCGGCGTGGTGTACACGGCGTGGTATAATAGGGCACTCTCGCTGTCTTGTGCGCTGTTTCTGGGCGCGCTTTTGTTCGCTGTCGTCGGTTGTCTGCGCAGGAGCAGGCCGGCCGGTCGTTGTTGGGTTTTCGGACGCGGTGACACTAGATCTACGCCCCACCTCCGCCCAGGTCGTTAAACTTGGGCGTCCGCTGCCTGCTATCTCGGGTGGCCGGGGCAGTCTGCCCGTCATGAAACGACAAAGGCGTGTTCTGTATTGGTGGCGGCCGACGCGTGCTTCTTCGTCAGTTGTTGATAAAACGCCTTCCGCGGGAAAGATGGTGAGTCATGATGCCATGACAGCGATACAAACTTGGCGAGGTGCATGTCGCCAGGCTGGCCGGTGGCTGTCAGTTGTCACTTTTTGTCCTCGGTGGCGACGTGTTGTGACTGAGCACCTGGTCGCGTGAACAGCGACGGCGTGTGAGTGATTGGCACACTGCCAGGGTCGTTTATCCACGACTCCGTCCACTCCAGTCGATTGACGCCACAGTGACTGTGCTGCACTGGCCTCGCGTCGTTCTCGCATAGTGGTCGGTCGTGTCTTGTGGAAACGTGACCTCGTGCACATCTTCACAAGGGAACTTGACGTTGCCGTAGCCGCAACGAGACGAACAAACGCCTCGAGGTCGAAACAATCCGAACAGCTTTGTGCATCGCTTTTGGACTTTGCTTTCCATTCGTCAGTGTCGCGAAAACTATTTTCGAAAAGTGCTCCATTCTTCCCTGAGCTGCAGACACGTTTCACCGACCGCTAACCCTCGATACAATGAGGTCAGTTCTTGAATTTCTGCACGCCGCAGTCCTTCTGCTGGGCGTTCACCTCGCCGTCGTCGAGCCGTCGCCAATTTGGATCCCGCTGCCGGGCCGCATCGTGGACATCACTTCTCTCGACCCAGCGTTAAGGGCCCCTGGCTCGAACGTGTCACGAATGGGTCTGTACGGTCCCGTCGTGGGCCGCCGTCGGCCACGATGGGCTGCTGCGGACCAGAAGAACCATACTAGGGCCACCGTTGCCACAGAGGGCGTTGTTGTGGAGAATGGCGCCGAAAACGAGGCAGTCAACGCAAGCGCAGCTGCTGCGGTCAACGAGTCCAAGTACGAAGCGGCGATCAAGCGCACACGCGAGAACGTCGTCATGCGGGACAGCGATATACTGCTGGTGACCTTCCCCAAGAGCGGCACGCATTTTCTGACCGGTGTGGTGACTTCAATCTTGCAACACACCACAGGTGGGTACTGGATCTTCGCCGAGAAGAACGACAAACGCGCCATCCCCAACGAAACATTCCACGGGTATCCCGTCTTCACTCTTCTGCCGGACGATCGCTTCATCGATGTGCCTATGAACACGTACCGGTTTGCAGAAGGAGTACCCAAGGAAGTTCCTCGCATTTTCTTGGTACGTGTGTCCGCCTTGCGCGCAGATCCGTTGCTTGAGCCATCTCCATACTTGTATCTGTGTTATCACCCTCACCGAATGCTTGGCCTGAATTGCCCAACAGACGCATCAACCGCCGGACGAGGTGGAATACACTTTGACGCCCAAGACAAAAGTCGTGTACCTCATGCGAGAACCGCACTCTGTTTGCGCATCCCTCTACAACTTCTTCCTCAAACTCCTTAACGAGATGCTGATGAAAGACGGAGAGTATGCGCCGGCCATGGACCCAGAACCACTCGTCGCGGACTTCATGGGGAAGGGGGACCACGACGTTGGAGTGGTGTTCCCGCCGCGGCTGCGAGACGACCGCGCGGAGCCAAAAGCGTACACATGGCACCGACACATCCTGGAGTGGTGGCAAGTCGGGTTGGATCGGGGCCCTGAGAATTTCCGTGTCCTCGACTTCAACAACGACGTTTTGGCGTCGTCTGCCGTCGCCACGAAGACCGTCCGCCGTCTGGCCAATTTCCTGATTGGACCTGCAAAGGCGTCCGCGGTGAGTGGAAAGCCGAGACTTGCGCGGTGTCTTGGACAACACAATGCCCTAACAGTTCTGTGATACAAATGTGCTTGCCACAGCTCGACATACGCAAAATCCAGCAACGTAATTCACTCTCGAGTCTCACGGAGACCTTGGATGAAAGGGACGCCAACTACCACTTCCACGGCGGCAAGGTCGATGGATGGCACTCTGCTTTTGAGCACCTACCGCACGAAGTAAGTTTCCGAACAATTGTGGAGCTCCTGCTGCTGGATTTAATCGTTCGAGCATCCAGCTGACCGTTTGGTGTGCACTGTGTTAGGCTCACGTGGTGTTCAACAAAACGTCTCTCAGTGTGTACGAGCAAAAGATGCGCCAGCGCAAGATCGCTCATTTCGCTCGGCGACGCGGATTGAAGTCTGCGGTCAACAATCTGCAATCGCGCGTGGCCCGCGAACGAGGCTTGTGGCTGTGAACAGAAAACGCACGCACAAGTAGTTGTTCGCATAGTACTTGCTCAGGCCTTTGTTAGTGTTTTAGCAACGCGCTCTCTGTTCGGGGAGTCACATATTTATTTCATTTATTTATTTTCTTGTTTTGGTTTCGATTTCGATTTTTTGACGACAGACTGTCGACCAACATCAGTCTGTTCTTGTATCGTTGCTGGTGCTGTATCGCGTTCCGACCATCGACAGACACGCACGCACGCATGCGCGGACAGGCAGTGAGACTCAGACAATCTCCACCTTCTGCTCGTCGATGGGCCATTGAATCTCGTACGAGAAAGTGAGCTCTTGCTTGCTTCGGGCTTCCAAGGTCCGGTTGAACACCACGTTGTTGGTGAGCTTGTTCTGCATCACCGAGTTGGCAGCCAATGCATTCTCGCCCGACGACGCTGACTTGCTGCCACCCTTGGATCCACTCTCGCCAGAAATCGGCACGCTGTTGCGCGGAGGCTCCAGCAACTTGACCTTGATCTTGTCGACTTGCGACCGAGGGAGCAGGTGGACGACGGTCATCTCGATCGCTCGCGGCAAGTTGTTGTTGATCAACGTGCGGTACTCCAACACGCGAGTCGAGTCGGTTTTCGCGCGGAGCAGCTTCTTCGGGGCTCCAGTAGTTTCGACGTCCTTCACCACGCGGTGCTCGACCTTGACGGCGGACTCTACGCCCAAGAAAACGATGAACGATTGTCCGGGCGACGTGTTTTTGAGCGGCGTTTTCGTGATGAACGACCCAGCCAGGAACACGGATGCCCTCCTTGATTCCACGAAGGTGACATCGCCACCGTTGGTCGCGCGAACCTGGATGTACGCGAGTTCCTCCAGCGCCGGCGTCGCAAACAGCCGGAAGGTCGCGGGGCACGTCACGACCGCGATGGTGCACTTGTGCTCCTTGTTGTCGGCCTTGATGGTCAAGCGCCTCTCGATAGTGAAGGTTTTGGCACTGATGTGCGCTTTCTTCGACTTGCTCGCGCCGGAGGAGGCACTGGTGGGGCTTGGCGGCCCCTCCATGTCCAGTTCATCGGCACTGCAGCTGTCCTCGCTGTCGCTGTCGCTCATCGAGTTTTCGTGCGCGGACAGGGACGTGGCGCGTCCGCGTCGACGCATGGGCATTCGGGCGCGAAGGTTCATGCTAGCCTGCACGGGCATCGCTATGTTGGTCATCGTGCCGCGCGCAAAGTCGGGCGCGGGGATGACGCGTCGCTGCCATCGCGCAATTCTCGTTGGTGGCAGTGGAGGCGCACCCTTGCCCGCGGCGGTGGACGCTGTGGATAGTTGCACGGCAACGTTGCGCCAGTCCTCGGCGGTGGCCTGCCTGATGACGGCCGAGTACGTGACTTCCATGGTCGTCGGCACGGGATCTGCGTGGATGTCGTCGACTCGGATGTCGTAGATCGGCGCCCACGACGCGCCAGTCACAATGTACGTCATGGCCAGGACGACGCGCCCGTCGTTTTCGGCAGCAAGTTCGCGAGCGGTCGGACCGTCAAGCACAATCGTGACGTCTCGGGACACGGTGACGTTGGCGGTGGAGGCCTGGCAAGCAGAGAGTTCGGCATTGGCCGCGGTCTGCTTGTCCCGCGCTTCCTTCAGCTGCTTCTCGAGGTCGGCGATTTCCGAGTCGACGGTGTTGCTGTGCGTCTGGTAGAAATCAAGCAGCCCTTTGACGGCGTTGATGTCACCGCCAGCCGCGGGTCCGGCTGGGAGCGGTTGCGAGGAGTTCGATTTCGTGGACGGCATCACCAGCATGGACTTCATGTAGCCCTGCAATAGGTCATCCCGCTCACGAATCCGCTTCAGTTTCGCTCGAATGGTCTGCTGCTCCTCCACGGAAGCCTCCTTGGCTTCGCGGGCCGCCTTGGCTCGCGGTTGTTCGGCGGAGGTGTCGTTGGTTCTATGCTGCACTTCGTACGACACTTCGCGGATCAGTCGAGTCGCGGGCGTGGCCGTGGTGCGGTCTTTGACTCGAATGGAGTCAGAGTCTGCGCAGGCCGTCATGCCCTGGGCGATGATGACGTAGAGGTCCGGCGTTGCATCTGCCGGCGGCTCGAAGACAACGGCTCGCGTGACCTCAGCTCGCGAGAAGAACACCGTCACGGCCGTGGTCTCGCAATCAGCCACATTGACTCTGTGCTCCAAGGGTTCCGCAACGACGACGGGTTCGGTTGACATGGTTCCTGCTGCAGCGAGTGAGACGGAGACGTGAAGACACCGCGGAATGTGCGACGTTGACGGTTGACTCGGTTTTGAGTTCGAACGGCGCAACGAGGACAGACACGGAGCATGCTTGAACAAAAAGGGAGAAAAAACAAACAAAAAAGCACAGCACAAAAAGAACAAAAAGCACGAACACAGGAAAACAACAGCACCACGAACCACCACGAGGCACCACTCTACTTTTGGTGGGGCATCAGCCAACTACGGAAGGTGACGGGAATGCCACGCTTTCTTTGTCGACGGCCGACGCGCACTGTACACAGTGAACGAGCAGTGCGTGCCACACAGGTTCCGTTACGTTGTGCAGGGAAAGACCTTCTTGGCCACGTTGGCTTCCAGTCGCAACACAACAACGACGATGCCTTAGACAATATCAGCACGCACCAACCATACGCATCCCTCCCTTGCCGCTGGAGTGGCCAACCTCTGCGACCTTCCTTCCTTCCTTCCTTCCTTCCTTCCTGTCGTCCGGTGGCTTCCTTGCAACTTCCTCCTTCTTGCGACGGCAACACCGGCTACCAATTTATTCCAAACACCGAACACCAACACGACGGCAGCAGGCAGGTGACGAACGGCCCACCTCTTCAACGACCTTCTCCACGACCATCATCACCATCACCATCACCATCACCATCACCATCACCATCATCAGCAGCAGTGCAGTGGACAGTGTTTCACCGTACCGCACCGAAGGTCGCTTTCCCCACGGCGTCAAGCATATCATATCTTTGCCGACACAAAGGAGGTGCACGGACAACGTCGTACACACAGGATGCCATGCAGTGAACGCCGTCGACGAACCGCATCACTCACTCACTCACTTCCTTACCTTTACTTACTTCCTGACTTTTTGCTGTTCACGACAACCACTGTGTGCCACCGTCACCGTCACCGCGTCACCGTCACCGTCACCGCGTCACTGTCACCGTCACCGCGTTGCTGTCACCAACGACGAACACCGAAAGAAAAGAAAAGCAACGAAAGAAAGCGAAGGAACAACGAACGAACGAACGAACGAACGACGACGACAACAAAGCAACGAAGGAAGGAATGAACGACAACGAAGCAACGAAGGAAGGAACGAAGGAAGGAACGAAGGCACGAAGGAACGACGACGACGACGACGACGGCTTTCAGATCTCCATTTCTGTACTTTTAGTACTGCAAATACCTGTATTACAACACCATCAATAATCACTGCATTTACCCCACTATTCACCTTACGCATATTCTTGGTACTTTCGGTATGCTATGTTATCGCATAAAACAACACAAAACTCACCCACTTCACTCACTTCACTCAACGCATAGATACACCGAAAATCCTGTTTCAGGATACCGATTATGTGCTTATTTAGATACCAAAAGATACGTCTATAACTAAGACTCTGCTGAAAAGACAGTGCGCCGTCGTTCGTTCGTTCGTTCGTTCGTTCGTTCGTTCGCTGGGAGGTCGTTCACTGCCAAAACGAAACAAATCGGTGAAATGAGTGACAATGACAATAAGAGTACTGTATGCCCATAATAATAAACAGTACTAAATAAAACCACCACCGATTATGGGTAAAAATATTTTGTAATAAATGTGATGAGGCAAAATCACGGTACACGTTTTACCCGAACATTCCGTACTTATCTATTCCACTACTGTAGATGGCAATTGAAAATTTATGCTATGATATTGCATGCCCAAATACAGTGAATTAGAATTTTAACACATCTTCGAACGCAAATGAACAGTATAAATAAATAAGAAAACGGTATCGAAAACTGAGTGTGTGTGGATGCAAGTTCATCAAATCCGAAAACAGTAGTACACAGTACTATGAGTACGGGTGGTTCTGACAGGTACGATGTGTGTTGTGATTTATTCGGCGGTCGTCGTTTGTCGTTTGTCGTTTGTTGTTTGTCGTTGTCGTTGTTGCTTCGTATCTTTCTTTCTTTCTTTGTTGATCATCGTTTGTTCGTTTGTTCGTTTGTTCGTTTGTTCGTTCGTTTGTTTCGTCAACCTTTTTACCTCTTTCATTCGTTCGCTGTGATTCGTTCCAAAGTCCAAAGTTCGTGCGTTGGTTCGTTCGATCCAAAGTCCGTTGGTTGGTTGGCTGGTTGGTTGATTGGCTGGTTGGTTGGCTGGTTGGTTGCGTTGGTTGGTTGCAATCGTTCGTTCCAAAGTTCGTTCCCTGGTTCGTTCGTTCGTTCGTTCCAAAGTTCGTACGCTGGCTCGTTCGTTTGTTTCTTTGTTGGTGGGCTCGTTTGTGGGTTCGTTCCAAAGTTCGCTGGTTGGCTCGTTGACTTGTTCCACAGTTTTGTGGTTGATGGCAGGCTTGCTTGTTGGTTGACTCGCTTGTTCGTTCGTTCGTCGGTCGTTCGTGTTTAGGTTGAGTGGCTGCTCGGTTGGTTTCATTCCGAAGTTCGCTGATTCGTTCTTGTAGTCGGTCGGTTGGTTGGTTAGTTGGGTTGGCATGTGAATCTGTCTGTCTGTCTGTCTGCACTCGAATCGCTTTGTGTGAAGATTTGAAAGATATTTGTGTGTTTCACTTTCTTGCCTCGGGGCACATCGAATCGAAGTGTAAAGTCGTATTTTTGTTTTTACGATGAGGCAATCGCCTCGACCGTCCATGCGCCGTGCGATGGTGACCAGTGGAATCATGCTTGCATCACTGGGCTCTTCGATGTCAGCTCGCACGTACAGTATTCTCTATGCAAGCGACGCCCACCAATTCGCGGCTCAAGAACTTCGCCGCTACACCTATTTACTCACGAATCGCAGTGCTCCTTTGCTGGAAGTGAAGCATGTGAACGGCGCCGATGACTTGGCGAAAGAAGTAAGTGCCTCAGACTTCTCCATTGTGCTGGTGGCAGCAGACAAACCGTCCCATGTGGATATGGTCAAGAAGGTTCTCGGTGCGGGCAGCGAAACAACAGCGCATCTCGACCGAATCACGAACTCCACGACCTGGGCGTTCTCTGCAACCGCGGACTTGACTGCTAATGTTGCATTGGTCTCCAGCTCTAACACCGTCAACTTGCAACACGCAGTCTACTCTGTGCTGGAAAGGTGGGGCGCTCGCTTCTCCCTCCACCAAGACGTCTTGCCGGATTACTCCAGCTGTTCAGTAGCACAGAGTGGAGGGGAAGTGGCAAAATGCGAGGCAGCGCCCACGTTTCCGGACTTGGTGGCGAGGCTTAGCACGGCCGCCGATGATGGGAACGAAGAAGCTGCGGCCGTGTCCTCCGACGAACCGCAGTTTGCGTACCGAGGTCTGCAGCCTTTCCACGATTTCCCGGAGGGTCCGGACTGGTGGAACTTGAACCACTACCGCCACGTCATCACGCAACTGAGCAAGCAAAAGATGAACTTTCTGGGACTCCACACGTACCCGTACAAGCAAGGCGTCCCAACGACAGGCTCTGACGAACCCACGGTTTGGGTCGGGACCGAGGACTGCCTGAACGACGACGGAACTGTAAAGGCCACCGCTAGCTGTGCGTATGCAACGTCGTACGCCAACACTATGCGAAACGAATGGGGCTACGTCGCGCTCCCCACAAGCAACTACTCGTGGGGATCCGACAAACTGTTTGATGCCGACTGCTGGGGATCCTACCCCGGGTTTGAAACAACCTGTCCAGCCCCACCCGATGCTGCAGCCGCAGCGTCGCTGTTCGAGGCCACGGCGTCGATGCTCGAGGGCGCGTTTTCATTCGGTGCCTCGTTTGGTGTGGAGGGATGCGTCGGGACAGAAACACCCCTGTCGTACGACCTGCCTCCACCACCGACGTGCACCGTGGACCCTTCGCCAGGTGTGTGCCTTCGGGACCCAGACCAACACGCGTTTCCAGCCACGGTTACCATTCACGATGACGTCAACACGCAGGAATGGTGCGCAGGACAGTGCGCGTTGCTCAACCATAGCCTAGCTGCCGTCGAGTATAGCGTCGCTTGCTTCTGCGGAGAGCCAGCGGACGTGCAAGCGGCGACGAAACTGCCACGGTCCTCGTGTTCCGCGATGTCTTGCGCGGGGAACAGCTCGGAGGACTGTGGCGGCAGCGACATCATGCTGGCGTACAACTTCACGTGCGAACCCTACAATTCCACCGTCCCGGGTGTCGAGGACTACTATCGAGGCATCTTTACGCATCTGCTCAAACGCGTGCCGTCGTTGGCGTGGTACTGGATATGGACACCAGAGGGATGGGAGTGGAGCAAGGTGACTGCCAAAGATCCCGCGTTTGTGAAGTCCCTCGACGACCTGGCGTCGGCCGTGTCAGCGCGCAACGCGTTGAATGCGACCTGGAAAATGGCCACCAACGGATGGGTAGTTGGACCTCTGCCCGATCGCACCATCTATGACAAAGAGCTCCCGAAGGGTGATTGGGACGCGATTGCCAGCATTGATATGGACACTGGGCATGCTCCGGTCGATCCGTCGTATGCAAACATCACAAACCATGCAAAGTGGGTCATCCCGTGGATGGAAGACGACCCCGACTTGTCGGCCCCACAGCTTTGGGTGAATCGCACCCTAGAGCACATGGAAGACGCCGCCACGTAAGCAATCTCAGCAAAGAATGCGTAATGAATGCTCCCCGTACGATCCTTAGTGCTCCCTGACCTCCTGACCTCATGTTTGTGTGTTTTGCAGTTACGGAGCTTCTGGCTTGTTGGGCATCCACTGGCGCACTCGCGCGACTGGGCCGCAAATCCAAGCCATGGCGCAAAAGTCTTGGCAGCAGAACTTGACGTCAGCGGATTTCTGGTCCGACTGGGTGGAGACGCAGTTTGGACTCTCCGCGGGCAGCGCTCTGCATGCCACCGTGTCGGACGTGTTTGAGAGTGTTGACTCTTTCGACATGCCGCTTGTGGTAGCTTGGATTGATGGACCAGGCAAAATGCAGCCGAAGTGTTACAACATGTCTCAGTACGCTTTCGTTGATACTTTGGAGAATGTGGATGGCAATGTCACCGGTGCTGCCAATGTCGATCGATTCCGGTGTGTGCGTGGGGCTGCTGCGGCCTGCGTTGTTTCAGTTGACTTTGTCACCACTGCTTCGCTCGAAACTCGCAGGTACTGGCTGCAATCATTTCAATACATGCGCGGAATTGCGACGACGAGCTGTGCATGGGCCGAGTACGTTCATTGTGTGATGCCGGGGCTTGCATGTCGCTGAGAGAACGTCAACTGAATAGCAACTCCACTGCCTCGTTGTGGTAGGTACAACGCCATTTCCGACACCATCGCCAAAGCACCAGCCCAACAGCAAAAGGAGCTCGCGGAAACTCAAGCGTTGCCCGCACGTGAACGGCTGATTGCCAATGCCACCGCAATGGTGCGAGCCTTGCAAGGCACCATCTCAAACCCTGGAGAGCTCGGTGCGCGGCCCGCTGTGACCTGGAACCAACAAGTGACTTGCAACACCTCACATTGCTGCATTGTGTGCCCCGACTAGGAACGTACATGAACATCGAGTCGAGGTCTTTGATAGACGCTATCACATCGCCGACACCACAACTCCTTAGTTGGCTGGATGTCGAGACGCTTCCAGCAAGCGCAATGCCTCCCCGGACATTTGATGCAAACGCAGACTCTCGCTTAATTGTGCCAACAGCCAGAACGACGTTGCTCCACAACGAACCATTCTCAGTACGGGCACTCGTTCTCTCAGATGCATCTTGCAGCAGCACTGCTGGAGCAACAGCGTACGTGTTGGCAACCATTCGTTGCTTTGCTGCGATCATTACAACATGCCGCGGATCAATATACTGCTCTTCGCTGCTGGTCATTCGGCTTGTGACCCGCATTTCACATTCGTGTGTAGGTTCGTGGCCGCACGACAGCTCGGGTCCCAAGATGAATTCCAACACTTCGAACTTCAACAACTCGCGGACGACCGATGCGTCTTCACCGGGCCGTCATCCAATGCATCTGTTTTCTCATCGGACTTCGAGTGGTTCGTGCAAGCAGACTTGGTGACCCCGTCCAAGAGCGTCACTTTCCCAACCAGCAGCCCCGACTCGCAAATCATGACGACCGTTGTGGCTCCTGATCTGGCCTGAACTTGCGCGGTTGGTGTCTCGTCCTATCGCGCCGTTTTCTGCAGCGGTTTAGCGAGGAACGCTTGGATGGTGGATGCATTATAACTGCGAATTCATATTGACACGCAGTTTGGCCTACAATGAAACAGTTCAACGTGCACCTTCCCGGTTTGTAGCCAGTCGGTATTGCACCATTGGGTAGACCTGCTATACTTTCGTTTTCTTGACTGTTTTGGACAAAAAAAATACGCCTCAGCCAGCAGCTATTCTAAATTAGAAATTGTTGCGCTGCACCGATGTTCACTGCAGGTTCCTCAACACGCGGAAGAGTTGCACATGTTTTTGTCTTGCTCTGCATATGTGTTCTACGCTACCTTGTCGTGTCGTTGTTTCGTACGCCGTTCCCTATGTGCATTGTACTGTGCCTTCTGAACACGGCTCGAGTTCCCACGCACGGAGTCATGCGAGAACGGAAGTCGAGCCGCAAAAGCTTCAGGTTGGCACTTTCGGAAAAAGTGTTTCGTGGTAGCAGGCTTCCGCATGCAACCGTTTGAATCGAATCGGGGCTTACTTTGTGCTTGCAAAGGGGTCGACAGAAATTTCGGCGAACTGCGCCGTTTGACAGGACGTGGTGGAGGCTTTGCTTCTGCAGCGCCACACTCGGATGATTGTTGGTTGGATTGTTGCGACGAGGCTAATCTATCGTAAAATGCCTTGACTCGAGGGTGCGCAGTGATCTTATGAACTGGGAGTGAAGATATCCACAAGCCCTCCAGCGATTTCACTGAATACAACAGTCCAGTCAGACAGCGTGATTGTTGAAAGGCGCGTGCAAAATGCGACATTATCTCAGCAGCGGAGGCACCTCGACTAAGTGCGACATATGCTTGGCCGTGCCCACAAAATTCATCTGTCAAATGGACGATGCATCTATCCAAAGTCATGCCCTGTGGTATGCAAACATTACGTGAGCCAGCAGAGCCCCAGTGACGGCAGGTTTTGGCGGCGGCTACAACGAACCTGGGATTTGTGAATAGTAATCGCCCATGCCTACGGAATCCACAATTCACACTTGACTATTTTATTTTAACACTGTCAGTGTCAAAGCAATGCACATGTTGACGCAGCACGCACCAGATTCAATGGAATTTGCTGTCGGCTCGCAAGCTCGTCCTCTCCTTGCATACGCTTGAAGCTGTGGTACTTCACCATCACTTCCTCAAATCGCGTTCTCATTGTCATGCCTGTGCCTTCACTTGTGTATTCGGTGATGGAAAACTTCACGATTGGGTACACGTTTTCAGCGCTGATCTTGTCTTCGGGATCAGAGTCAAAACTGGTGACAACGCCAGTCGCTCCGTTCACCAGACCGTCTTCGACACAGAGGTTCCTGCATGGTCACAGATTTTAAATGTGTTGTTGGGTGCTAGCGGCGCACATCGCCATGACTTACGTGACAAGGACAACGTGAGCTCCGACTTTTAGCGTCAGTCGCTTTGGAACTTGCATTGTGCGATTCAGAGTCTCAACGTGCTACGGTGGGCAACAAACCATTGTTCAGCGACGCGTGTTGCAATCTTGTGCGGCATTTTTTTTTTTATTTTCACTTACAGCTTGCGTAACTCCGGAGTCTTGAGCATCGAAATCCATTTGTTGAGTTGTGAGCTTTGCCAGTTCTTTCGCATTGTGTGCCTGAGCATCACGTTTGAGCCCGACAAGCTTGATGACAGGGTTGCTGGTATCGTTTGGGGGCCGGCCGGCCTTGTGAAAGTTGCGTGAAATCAGCAGTTTGCGGACTTTGACGTCAATGTGGCCGGTACGAATCGCGTTCAGAACTGAATTGAAGTTTGCGTCGGGGCAGCGAAATGAGACTTGCAAGTTAAATGTTTTCTCAATGACCTAGACAGCGGACGTTCGGTGTGAGGCTAGGACCAACAGTACAGGAATACTCACACAGCCTTACCTGGTTCCAACACTTTGCTTCAAATGCCATTTTGTCTTCCTTGCACGGCGGAAGCTGGAAGAAATCTCCGCATACAACGAGTTGAATCCCGCCAAATGGCTGCGTACTGTTGCGAGTCGCCCTGGCAATTTCATCAAGTGTTTCGAAGAGGCGGCCGCTGACCATGGAAATTTCATCGATCACCAAGACCTGGCAATTGCGCCACCGCCGCACTGAAAACCGGTTGGAGAGGATGCGGTCCACGATGCTGCGAATGGATCCACCTCCAATGCCCAGACCCGCAAAACTGTGCAAAGTTGTGCCAGCAATACGTGTTGCTGCGCATCCCGAAGGAGCTGTCACAAATACGCTGCTTCCTCTTTGGTCTTTCAGCAGTCCAATTGCAGCAGCCAATGTGTGCGATTTCCCCGAGCCAGCGCATCCTGCGTTGATGGCGACCACAAGTTAAGCAGTCTGCAAGCACGAAGAGATGCTGCAAGCAAATGAAGTGAACAACATACCTGTCAAAAATACACTGGATCCATTCATCACTTCGTGGACCACCTCCCGTTGCTCTGGACTTAGAGTTGTGGCATCCAGAGCTGCATCCATTTTCCTTTTCCTCTTTTCTCGAGCAGCGTCGGCTAGAGTTTTCCCGTTCGACGTCAAATACGTCAACAGGGACCCATTCTTGAAGCTTTTGTGCGGCATGGTGCCAAAATTACTCGAAGGACCAACTGTTTGCAACAAGCCCTGCCCAAGAAAATGCCCGACTCGTTCACTACACCGCTTTCGTTTCGCGCACCCTTCGTTTCTCTCAATTTTTCTTTTCGCCAGTTCTTTTGCTGTCGTCTTGATCGAGCTCACTTTCTCCCCATTCCTTCGACATACCAACCTTCGACACGACTCCACAATCAATGCAGTGCAACGACGCAAGTCAACGAAGACGCGAGCCAGTCGTGCGCGTACGTGCACACACGGATACAGAAGCAGACACGCAGACACACAGACACCGCAACGGCAGGTAGGTGAAGTGAAGTGGTGCGCCAGTTAGAAGCGTGTCGACACGCTCGTTGACACGCTCGACACGCTGGCTGACACGCTCGACACGCTCCGCCGCGCCAACAACACCTGAGTGGAGTGAGTGAGTGAGTGAGTGGATAAAACCATAAATGAGTGGTTCCAGGCAACAGTCTCTGAGTGGATAAGAAATAACACAGTGAGTGGGTAGCAGCTCAACTGATTGGACAAGTGATTAGATAAATGAGTGGACGGCGAGGATGAATGAGTGGTTAACTTTACACAGTGAATGGACCTGAGTGGGCCTGAAATGAATTGGAGAACATTCAAACAAGCGATGGACAGTACGAGAATGATCAATTTAGTCACTTTGTCAATAACCTCATTCGAAATCCAACTTATAGAATAACGATACATATCTGCGGCCATCCTTTGTATTTAAAAGTGATATTAAGTACTGTACGATGTTTTACGAGTTTGTAATATTTTACTCACAGGTTCGCAAACTCACAATTGTGAGATGGTTCGTGTCGACGTCCGCAGTCGTCGTTTGTCGTCGTCGTCGTCGTCGTCGTCGTCGTCGTCGTTCGTTCGTTGTTCAGTGTCTTTGCTTGAAGTAGTCACACACAGACGCACTTTGTTTTGTGCCGCGGCAACAACAGCGAGCTTTCATTCAAGTCGAGTGAAGTTGTTTCGAAGCACGCCGGGAGGACAATGTTCGCACCAGTATAAAGCCAGCCATCACCTCATGCCAGAAGGGCACGAGGGACCAGCAAACATGAAGGGGCGGTTCGGGGTTTGGCGACACTGCTGCATCAGTCGGATGCGCGGTTCCACTCATTCTGTGGTGATGCGCCACAGCAACTGGTGACTCCAATATCCACCATTGTCGGCATGGATCTCAAGTGATTGCATAACCTCGGACGTCAGTTTACTGTCCAGGATCCCTGTGACCCCGCCGGCAATTTTCCAGAGAGCCGAGCAAACCGTCTCAAAGACGTCGACATTATCCGAGAAAGTCTATCATAGTGTTTCATGCAACAAAGAATGAAAAAGGAAAAGGATTGATTGTCCGTTCTGGCACTGGATGACGCCTGCCGCCCACGTGGTTTGTACGTACCTCCAATGTTTTGCAGAGAGAGTCAACGCATGCCGACCTCGCAAGTGCCGAGCACAATTCTGTGTCCCAAGCCAGGTTGCGAACCAAGCAACTGGCCTCGCGCTGCACATCAGCATCCGATGCAAATGTCTGTGTGACTTGTTCCAAAAGCTCAATGCCACCGCTCTCAGCCACGACATGCTGTCGGCTCGAACTATCCCAGGCTAGCAAATGTAGCGCTCGCAGAGCTGGCACCTGTGGTACATGCATCGAAAAGAAGGTGAACACGCATGTACATTTCACAATTACAGGCGCAAGACGGAAGACGAACCACGACATCATTTGTGTCCCAACTTTCTTGTGCTATAGCTGCGGCGAGCGCCCGGCGCAGGAGCTTGGCCGCTCCTTTCTCAGCGACAGCATCGCGAGTCCTGTGCAGGCCATCCGCATCCGCGTCGGCGTTCAGCAAGTAAGCCAAGATGTGGCATGCGTTGCGCTGTGGGATGCGGTCGTCAGCAGATGCTGCAGTCATTGCGGCAACCACGTCACCGGCAATCTTTGCCATGAGCTTTACACTGTTGGCTCCAATGACAGCCAACATCTGGGCAGTTTTGTCCAACAGTTCGCCGCTGCGTGCGCCTTCGTCGCTGTCTTGTAGGGCCAGTGCGGCCAGCAGAGTGTCATCGACATGTGCGCGGACAATATGTGCCGCATTTTGTTTGTTGGCGTCGGCAATTTTGCCAAGTGCACCCACGGCTTCAACGATGACTGCTGGGGACTGAGTATGCGCTTCCATCACGGCAGCGATGATAGGGGCAAACGAGGTTGAGCTCAACCGCTTCTTGTTGATGAAGTTTTTGTTCGCAAGAGCACCAATGGCGCGGCAACCTGCCACTGCAGCGTCCTGGTTCTCCTTGCAGTGCGTGCCGCTGAGACAAGCCAACACTGCTTTGATCCCGTTTGGCCCAATTTTGGCACTGTTGTCTGGATGCGCGCCGGCAGCAGTCGCCATGCGCTGCAATCCGCCGGCAACACCAGCTGCGTCACCACCTTCCAGTCTCAGACTGCGAAGTAACTCTCGCACCTCCGTCATGGATATGGGCGCACTTACTGATGCTGTCTGTGCCATGATGTCGCTCTTTGATTGGAGTTCTTTTGCTGGTCGGGTCGGGTCGGTGCAGGTTGTCGGTTTGTTGTTGGTGTTGGTTGGCGAGATGCGTTTGTTGATTTGTTGGTTGCGGCAATTGTTGTGAGCAAGGGAAATGATTTTATTTGTGTCGTTTAGTTTTGTTTGTTTGTTTCTAAACGAAAACGGGACAGCGCGCAAACACGCGCAAACACGTGTCTTCCAACAGCTTCCCGAACTCCACCACTGACGGTTCCACCCTTACGAACATTACCATCGTTCGAAGTCGTGCAACACCATCTAGCTGGCAACATTGCTCACTTACTTCATCGTTCCCCTGTTCACTCGCCGAGTTCCCCACCACTACCATCCCCGCCGCTCCTCCTCAACTCGTCCCCTTGCACGACAACACCAGGAAGCATGAGGGATGGAGGAAGCTAGCAAGAGCGGAGTGCTTGCCATGATACCACCACCGACGTACCAACAAAATCAGCACCAACGTGAAAGTCGTGCACCACACCACCAAGCACGGCCACCACCAACCAAACCACCACCACCACCAGCAACTTGCCCTGCCGCCGATGTGACGGAGAGGAGCCATGGTGAACCATGACGCCGCCGCTGGTGAATCATCAGAACCCGAGCTGAGATCTGCGATGACTGGACCAGCATGTAATTACATAATTACACAGTTTTCACCAGTAATTACACGCAAACTGAGTCCCAAATGTGTAATTACACGACTATGCTTTCGCACAGCTGCTGCCGCACTCAGCCCATTGACATGTATGCAGGTTTACTAAGTACCGCGTACGATGCATTGTACTCATAGTATTGAAACTTTCTCCGTTTTCAGTTTTCGAGGGATGACGGACGAATTATAATACAGGGACGTTAGTACACAGTACCATGGGTAGTACAGACGGTACGTTGTTGGCCACTATTTTCAAAGGGATGCGATGGATGTTGAAGGTATGTTGTGGTGGCGCACAAAGAATGCTCAGCGCGGCACCTACCTACCGACCGACCTACCTACCTACCTACCTACCTACCCACCCACCTACCTACCTACCGACCTACCTACCTACCCACCCACCTACCTACCTACCTACCTACCTACCTACCTACCTACCTACCTACCTACCTACCTACCTACCTACCTACCTACCTA
>ENA-OWNT01001801-OWNT01001801.1-seawater-metagenome-genome-assembly--contig:-NODE-1801-length-24805-cov-13.119945_pt1 | contig 24805 bp, 18 predicted proteins | sample MGYA00238136_ERZ651165 | MGnify/ENA primary metagenome ERZ651165 (study PRJEB26861, sample SAMN08777766) | seawater metagenome | isolation source: coastal seawater | place: USA: Florida | collected...
AAGGACGCATATGTGAACCCACCTCCTTTGGGCTAAGCGGTTACGGCATTTCCGTAACAGGAGGTTCATTTGCGGTGGCCGTGCAATGCCCGGCCACCGGAACGGGGGCAGGGCGCAGCACAGACTTCAATAGCTTAGTGCATCCGGGCCGGTTTCCGCGATTCCGTGCCCCCACCGTACGGCCCGGGGACCGGCCCCGGAAGTGCGGCGGCGGCCATGTGGATAACTGCCGCGGCGGGGCGGCCGCCGTCGGCATGCCATGATCAGGGAATGAACACCGGATCCCGGCCCCCACGTATCGAGCGCACCTGGCGGAGCCGCCTGCGTTTCGCCGTCATGCTGCTGGCAGGGTTGCTTGCCGGGGCGGCAACGGGCCTGGCCGGGCACTGGGTGCAGGCCCCCACGGTGGGCTGGTGCGGGGCCGCCCTGACCTACATCGTCTGGGTCTGGCTGGTCGTCGGACGCCTCGACCCTGCGGACACACGGTTGCACGCCACAACGGAGGACCCGTCCCGGAGCACGACGGACCTGCTCATTCTGGCCGCCAATGTGGCCAGCCTGGGCGCGGCAGCAGCGGTCATCGTGGATTCCCACAACAACACCGACACCGTGTCCAGGATTGCCGGCGGCCTGCTCGCGGTGGTCTCGGTGGCACTGTCCTGGACGCTCGTCCAGACGCTCTTCACACTGCGCTATGCGGAACTGTATTACGGCACGGGCGCGAAGGCAGGCTCCCGGGTGGGCGGCATCGACTTCAATCAGAGCCGGCCGCCGCAGTACACCGACTTCGCCTACCTGGCCACAAGCCTTGGCATGACGTACCAGGTCTCGGACACCGCCCTGCAGAACCATGGCATCCGGGCCGAGGCGCTCAAGCACAGCCTGCTGTCCTACCTCTTCGGGACCATCATCCTGGCCACCACCATCAACCTCGTGGTCGGCGTCGCCGCGTAGGCCGGAGGCTGGGGGACACCCTCGATCTGCCCGCACGTCAGGCAATGTAGACAATTCTGCGGTCCGATCCGAGTACTTCGGGGCCCCACTACTCGTGTTTGGCAAACCCTGTACTCGATTATCCGAACTTCCTAGTGCTCCGGTAGAACCCAAGCTACATTGACATCAGCACAGCCATTTGGTCAGGGCTTTCGTTCCAATCCGGAGCGTTATCCCGGACCTTTGTTTTGCAAAAAGCATTGGCGTGCGGAAGGTGAATATGTCAGTTTGGGCCACGTTCTCTTTTCCGAAGAGACGGCAACCCTGGCTGATTGGTCTCTTGGGGATGGAATCGGGGCACCCATGGTTTTGTTTGGCCGGGAAAAGGAAATCGCCCGTGTCCTGGCGCTGATCCGGAGCCCCAGGGAATCCGCCCTGGCGGTTACGGGAGGCCGCGGAAGCGGCAAGTCATCGCTGCTCGCGGAGATTCCGAATCTGCACGAATACAAGACGGTGCTGCTCCGCGCCAATCCGTCGGAGTCGACGTGGCCGTTTTCCGGTCTTACGGCCCTGCTCAACGGAATCGACGATCCCGCGCTGGCGCCCCTCACCGACTATGTGGCCACCTCACCACGCGGAAACCTTGACGCCGCAGACCTTTCAACGATGCTCCTCTCTACACTCCGTCAATGGTCCGCGGACCGGACGGTCGTGGTTGTTGATGACGCCGAGCAACTGGATCCTGCCAGCCAGATGATTCTCGGCTTCGTGGCCCGGCGGCTCGCCGGCACAGGGCTGGTACTCATTGTCAGCATGCGCGGCGAGGCGCCGGACAGCCCGTTTGCCCGGATGGCCACTCTCCACCTGGCGAATCTGAGCCACAGCGACACCGTGAAAATGCTCGAATCCATGACGCCCGGGCAGCTCGGCCAGGCGGCAATCCATGCTATTGCCACGGCCACTGACGGCAATCCTTTGGCATCGCTTGAGCTCCACGATGAGCTGACCAAGCGCCAGATCCAGGGGAAATACGCCCTCCCCGTCCCCCTGCACTGGAATGGAAGCTTCGAGGATGATCTGGCGGCTTCGATTTCGGGGCTTTCGACGCGTGCGCGCCGGGCAGTTGATCTCCTTTCCCTTTCTTACCGGAGCAGCGCCGATCTGCTGGAAGAAATGCCAGGGAACCTATGGGCGGGCGTGGATGAAATTGTCTCCGCCGGAATTGCCGTCCGTTCCGGCTCCTACGTCAGAATTCAGGACCAAATGCTGCGTGCCCATATTTTCTCGGCCATGCAGCCGGCGGAAAGAACCGCACACCACCACGCGTTGGCTGCGGCCGCCGAAACCGCGGATCACCAGGCGTGGCCGTGGCATCTGAGCTACACCCCGGCCATGCGCCGGGACACGTCCTTCAGCCTGCTCCGCCATGCAGTTGAGCTTGTGCGGGCGGAGGAGACGCAATCCGCGGTCGAATACATCGAACGGGCCCTCGCCATCAACCCCTGGGAGGCGGAGACGGCTGCCAGGCTCGGCACGGTAGCGGAGGTGCTGTTCAGCCGGGGTGAATTCGTCCACGCGAAACGCTACCTGGACTGGGCACAGCGGATCACGAAGAACCGTGCCCTGACGCTGCGCCTCACCGGGCTCGATTTCCAGATGGAGCTGATGAAGGGCAATTCCATGAGGCCGAGCATGATGATTCGGCTGATCAAGGAATTCGGGCATCACGATCCGGGACTCTCTGCCTGCCTCCTGGCCATCGGCGCCCTGCACATGGCCGAACGCTGGCAGGTCGAGGACGCCGGGCAGCTTTTGGAGCATGCAGAGCAATTCCTGGCTGAAGCATCCGGCGAATCCATAGCCGTGAACCAGCGCGCAAGGCTACTGGCCGACGCCGTCAAGGGAAGCGTTGACCGTATCTCGCGAGCTGCCGACGGCGGGGCCAACAGTTCCCCCGCGTCGCTGCTGCTCAAGGGCCGCGCCCTGACGTACGCGGAGAACTACGAAGGGGCCCGCGACCTCTTTTCCCTCGTCCGGAACTTGAGCGCGGCCAGCGATGCGAACTGGAGTGAGACTGCACGGTACTTCGCGGCGGACAACGAAATCCGCGCCGGAAACTTCCGCTCCGCCGTTGCACTGATAGAGGAGATTGCCGGTTCCGCAACAAGCCAGCAGTATCACCGCGGGATGCGCAACAACTTCCTCCTCTGGCGGGCCTATTCAGTCGGCGACACGGTGGAGGCTCAGGCTTGCCTCGCAGAGGCGCAAAAGTTTGTCAGCGCCGACGCGCCTCCGCGGACGGTAGCGCAATTGTTCGCGTGGCAGGGGCATTTTGCGCTGATGCGCGGCGACCTTGAGGAGGCCGGAGCCCTGCTGTCCAGGGCTGCCGAAATCGGCATGGAATTCAGCAACCCCGCCCTTTTGCGCTGCGAGTCGGACCTGGTTGAAGTGCTGGTCAGGTCGGGTCACCGGCGCGAGGCCGCCCGCGCCCTCACCAGGATGGAATACAGGTCGGCCGGCCTGAAATCCCGATGGTTGCTGATGGCCGTGTCCCGCTCCCGCGCCTTGGTCGCCGAGGGCGAACGCTCCCTGGAGCTCTTCGGGCAGGCCCTGGATTCGTGGCAGAAGGACGATTCCCTCTTCGAACGGGCCAGGACACTTCTTTGCTACGCCGAGCGGCTGGAGGCTTCCGGCAGGACCAAGGACGCCAAGAACGCCTTGCTGCGGTCAAAGGCGCTTTTCGAGGAGTCGGGCGCCGCGTCCTGGACACAACATGTGGACGCGATGTTGCTCGGCGACGGTGTGCGGGATGTTCCGGAGATCCAGAGCCCGGCCCTGCTGCTGCTCTCGGACCAGGAGCGGGAACTTGTTCAGCTCGTGGCCCGGGGCCGGCGAAACAAGGAAATCGCCGCATCGCTGTTCGTGTCCGTCAGGACAGTTGAGGTGCGCCTCACCGCGATTTATCGGAAGCTGGCGGTCCAGTCCCGTTCCCAGCTGACGTGCCTCGTGTCGGCCGGGGGAACCACCCCATCACCGGAGTTGGCCCGCGAGGCGTCCCCGCTGGCTGTTTAGCGGCATCTCTGCCGCCCGCGACCTCCGGGGTCTGCCCGGAGCGGGCGCGGCCGCGCCCTCGGACGGGCCGCCTCCCCGCCACGTTCGTGGAGGCCACATCCACAATCCCGCAGAACCCGCATACTTCCCCTGCTTGGACCACATGGAGCCGCCGTTTCCCGTTTTTCCCTGTGCTTCAGGGCTATTTTTTTCCTAGTGCACGGAGTGAACAGCTGAGAAGGGTCGATGTGTCCGGCATCCGCCGGCAAGATCCGGAACGAATCGGCTTCGCGCCCAAAGGCTGGGCGAGAAAGTAGGTGGGGGATGACGGTTTGGCCATTGGCACGTCAGTTCAGGCAACCTGACGGGAATAGTCCGGCCCCGGGCGCGGAGCGCCTCTTTGCATGGGTCGCGGCCGCAGCCGCACCCCACAGGTTCAATCCGGCCGACACCGGCCGGGTTGTCGGGTCCGTTGCTGCACAACGGACCCACGAACAAGGGCTGGCAGCTTCCGGACTTGACGGAACCCTCGTCCAGAAGCTGCCAGCCGTCGTCGTCCGCGGAGCTGCGGTGAGGGCCCCGCGTCCCGGTGCCGGCGTCCCGGACAGCCGGCGGGTGACCCGGTGAGTGAGCTTTTGCTGATCTGCGCAAGCGGTCTGGCACGTGAGGTTCTGGCGACGGTTCGCAGCAGCGGACGCTATGACGTGGTCGGCTTCCTTGACGACGACGAGGAGATGTCCGGGATCGAAGTGGACGGGGCACCAGTCCTGGGAACCATCGCCGACGCGGTGCACTTCACGCACGCCTTCCTTCTGGTCTGCGTGGATTCCGGCCGCCCCCGACAGGCCGTCGTGGAGCGCCTGAGCGAGATGGGTATTGGCACCAACCGCTATGCCACAGTGATCGACACGACGGTCCGAATGCCTGAAGGATGCCGGATCGGCCGGGGCAGCATCCTGCTGCAGAACGTGACGCTGACAGCCTCGGTCACCCTGGGCGCGCACGTGGTGGCCATGCCGGGAGTCACGTTCACGCACGACGACGTCGTGGACGACTACGCAACCTTCGCCGCCGGCACCTCCCTTGGCGGCGGCGTGAGGATTGGCCGGGCGGCCCACCTCGGGATGAACTCCAGCGTGCGTGAACGCACATCAATCGGCTCCTACGCGACGATCGGGATGGGCGCCGCGGTGCTCGGGGACGTCCCCGACGGCGAAACGTGGGTGGGTGTGCCGGCGCACCCGGTCCGTGACGGGGCCTTCAACGCAGCGGCGGCCGAGCTGTGAGCCGCGCGGCCATTGAGGAAGGGAACCAATCATGAACTATTCGACATCGATTCCACTTGTGGATCTGGGTGCACAACAGGAAGAAATAGCCGAAGAAGTCGAAATCGGCATGAAAGAGGTATTCGCCCAGACTTCCTTCATCGGCGGTCCCGCCGTGGCTGAATTTGAACAGGCCTATGCAGAATTTCTTGGCGCCGGACACTGCGTGGGTGTGGCCAACGGCACTGATGCGCTCGAACTCGCCTTGCGCTCCTGCGGTGTACGCCCGGGCGGGGAAGTCATCGTGCCGGCCAACACATTTATTGCCACGGCCGAAGCCGTTTCCCGCATTGGCGCCAGGCCGGTCCCAGTGGACGTAGACCCGGTTCACCTGTTGATCGACCCGGCGCGCGCCGCCGCCGCGGTTGGACCCCGGACCCAGGCCATCGTTCCGGTTCACCTTTTCGGACAGACGGCACCGGTTGAGCGGCTCGAATCCTTGGCTGCATCGTGCGGGGCAGCTCTCGTGGAGGACGCCGCCCAATCGCAGGGTGCGACCCGATACGGCAGGTTCGCCGGGACACTGGGCCAGGCGGCAGCTACGAGCTTCTACCCCGGCAAGAACCTGGGGGCTGCCGGGGACGCCGGGGCTGTCACCACGAGCGATCCCGCCATAGCCGCCCGGGTGCGGCTGCTCGGTGCCCATGGCAGTCTGGTCAGGTACCAGCACGAGGCGATCGGCATGAATTCCCGGCTCGATACGCTCCAGGCGGTAGTGCTGAACGCCAAACTGCGCCGGCTGCACGGCTGGAACCAACGACGGCGGGAGGCGGCCGAACGTTACACATCGCTGTTGTCGGGTTTGCCCGGCGTCATCCTTCCGACCAGCGCCGAAGGCAATGTTGACGTGTGGCACCTGTACGTCATCCGGGTGGAGGACCGCGGCCGCGTCCTGGCCGAGCTGCAGGCGGCGGGTATCGGCGCAGGCATCCACTACCCGGTGCCTATCCATCTCAGCCCGGCCTACCGGGAGCTGAACTACGGCCGGGGCGATTTCCCGGTGGCGGAGCAAGCCGCCGGCACCATGCTTTCCCTGCCGATCTATCCGCACATCACCGCACATCAACAGGAGTATGTGGCCGAACGGCTGCACGCGGCCATCGGCGGCCCGCGATGATGGTCGCGGAAACGGCTCTTTCTGCTGAATTTCAGGTGGCCGGACATGACTCCTGATTCCAAAACCCGGTCCGCTGCTCAAGGCTCTTTGCCGCGTATCGCGACACACACACCCACAGAGGGCGCCGTCCTCACCTCAACATTGAAGCGTGGTGCCCTGTGGTCAGCGGGCGGGACGATCTTTCTCCGCATAGGCAACATCGCCCTCATGGCCGTGGTCGCCAGGATCGTTTCGCCTCAGGACTTGGGCATCTTTACACTGGCCGTCACGGTGCACGCTGTGATCGTCAGCATTGCCGAACTTGGTGTTGCCTCCGCGATCGCACGCTCCGACCTCGACGTAACCCGCATTGCACCAACTGTGGCAGCAGTTTCGATCACGAGCAGCCTCTTGCTGGCTGTCCCGATGGCGATATTCGCCGACGACATCGCGGGGGCATTGGGAAGTGCAGAAGCCGGTTCCGCCGTCAGGATCATGGCAATCGGCGTGGCGCTGATCGGCCCGTTTGCCGTCCCCGGAGCCCTGCTGCAACGCGAGTTCCGGCAGAACGTGATCTTTTGGGCATCAGCCATTGCGTTTCTCCCAGGCAGCGCCACGCTACTTCTGCTCGCCTTCGTGGGCAGCGGACCGGAAGCCTTTGCCTGGTCACGGATTGTCGGTCAAGTGATCATGGGGGGCATCATGATGGGCGCCGCCGGCGTTCCAGTGTGGCCACGCCTGCAGTTGGACGTGCTGCGCCCGCTCCTTGCCTTCGGCTTGCCATTGGCCGGCGCCAACCTCTTGAGCCAGGTACTCCTGAACGCGGACTATCTGTTCATTGGCCGGATGGCGGGCGTGGCCGACTTGGGCGTGTACTTCCTCGCTTTTAGCATCGCCATGTGGCCAACAGCGGTCATTGGTTCCATCTTGAACGGACTCGTGCTCCCTGCCATCTCGGTCGTGCGGCGCGATGGCGGGGACATCGGAGCAGCGGTCGCGCACGGCGCACGGGCAGTCGCCCTGGTGGCGTTCCCGCTGGCAGCATTCCTTTGCGCATTTTCCAGTCCGCTTGTGCTGACAATTTACGGTCCGAAATGGCCAGCCGCCGCCCCTGTTCTTTCCATCCTGGCCGTATATGGGGCCCTGTTTGTCCTGGGCCTCCTACTGGCGAACGTCATTATTGCCATGGGGCGGACCGGAATTCTCTTCTCAGTCCAGGTTTGCGCCCTAATTGCCTTGCTGCCCGCTCTCCCGGTCGGCATCCGGCTGGGTGGCATCGAGGGCGCAGCCGTCGCGCACATCGTTGTCATTGGGGTAATCACAACACCCGTTTACGTTATCGCGCTCCGCCGGTCGACCGGTCTTCCCCTGTCAGCGCTGCTGCGCTCGGTCGGCCGTCCGGCTATCACCGCCGTAGCCGCGGCCGTTGTGTCGTGGTTGATCACCCTTCCCATCGAAAGCAACTTGCTCAAGGTCGCTACCGGCGCACTGATGGGTGCCCTCATCTACGGCGCCCTCAACCGTCGTGCAATCGCCGCCGTGGCCCCAGACCGAGTCCACTCGCTGCTCAATATGAGGCGCCTGTTCAGCCGCCAATCCAAGGAATCGAGGAATCCAGCATGAGAGTCGGAATCATTTATCCAGTTCCTGAGCCGTTGGCGCCTGCAAACTGGTCCGGAACTCCTCACGGACTGGCATCTGGACTAGTCGGATGCGGCGTGGACGTGGTCCCGATTGGGGTCAAGATTCCACACGGGCTCCATGAACTCGTGGCCATCCTCTCAAGGGCCACGGGTCGGCGAGGTGCCGTGGCCGATCGGATGCAGGTACGGCAATGGGCCCGCACCCGCGCACTGAAGTCGGCTCTGGCACAGCATCCTACGTTGGACGCGGTAATTGCCATGGGGACTGAAATGTATGACTTGGCAGCCGTTCTCGAAGGCAGTGTTCCGTGCGCAACATACGACGACGGAACCCTGCTGCAGATGTACCGTGACCCCAATTCCGACATCCGCCAGTCGAGGTTTCCGCAGCGACACGTCGCCAGATGGATCGAGCGGCAGTCTGCGTCGACCAGGGCCGCGACGGTCTGTTGTGTAAGCACGAATTGGGCGGCACGATCCTATGAGGACGACTACGGGATTCCCTCCGGTCAGCTTGCGGTCGTGGGAATGGGCCACCGGCCACGTCTCGCCGCGCCAGGGGTTATTCGGGATTGGTCGAGGCCTAGGTTTCTCTTCGTAGGGGTTGAATGGAGGCGCAAGAATGGGGCGTCAGTTGTCCGGGCCTTCGAGGAGGTTCGCAAGCGTGTGCCCGAGGCCACCCTTGACCTCGTCGGAAACCATCCCGAAATCGATGCGCCGGGCGTGAATGGCCATGGGTTTCTCGCAAGGGGAGACGCCTCGGCCCAGTTAAAGCTGGACCGGCTCTACGCGGCAGCGAACTGCTTTGTGTTGCCGAGTAAGTTCGACCCTTCTCCCATTGCCTATCTCGAGGCTGCGTCGGCCGGATTGCCGGTGATCGCGACGTCTAGGGGGGGCGCCGGCGAGCTGATCAACGACGGCGCCATCGTGGTGGATCCTGGCGATTCAAAGGCGCTCGTCGACGCGATGCTGGCACTGGCAGACCGATCGGCGGCGCAATCGATGGGTGCGGCGGCGGCGCGGAACGCTGCGGCGTCTTCATGGAGTGACGTTGCGGGCCGAATCGTCAAGGCGCTGGGCCTTACCAGCGGGCCCGTTAGGTCCGGCCGAACAGGGGAATATTCCGATGTTTAAGGTGATCTCAAGATCTGGCGACGCACGACCTGCACATGTGGCGGTCGTTATCCCGTGCTACAACTACGGCCGCTACCTTGATATGTGCGTGGCGAGCGTCCTGACGCAAGCCGGCGTCACCACCCAAGTCCACATCATTGACGACGCGTCGACGGACGGTAGCACCGAGGTAGCCGCTGCCATCGCAGCTCGCGATTCGCGCGTTCGGCTGACCTGTCATCAAGAAAATAGGGGCCACATCGCAACCTACAACGAAGGCCTCTCCGTCGTTGATTCGGACTATGTGGTGCTTCTGTCAGCCGACGACATGCTGGCACCGGGCGCCCTTGCCAGAGCCACAGCCCTCATGGAGAAGTTTCCCTCCGTTGGACTTGTCTATGGGCATCCTCAGGCTTTCGAGGCTCAGCCACACCAAAACGGTGACCGTGCTCGGAATTGGTCCGTATGGCAGGGGGAAAGATGGATCAAGGCGCAATTCCGTCGCGGATTAGGCATCATCAGTAGCCCCGAAGCAGTAGTCAGGACGTCGGTACAACACCAGGTCGGCTATTACCGCCCGGAACTGCCGCATTCCGGAGACCTTGAAATGTGGCTTCGCATCGCCGATGTCTCCGATGTCGGGAGGGTGAACGGCGTCGATCAGGCATACCGACGTCTTCACGCTGCGAGCATGATGACAACCGGCTATGGCACCTTGTTGCGCGACCTTGAGGAGCGCGTAAAAGCCTACGAATCATTTCTGGCAGGATCACGCCTCTCCGCTCGCCGCATCGAATCTCTGAGATCAACCGTTAACCGACGTATGGCAATGGAGGCGCTAGAGTGGTCCGCCTCAAAATGCGCCGCCGGCGATGCCTCCACAGAAGATATCGCCGCCGCGTTGGCCTTCGCACGGTCCGTTTTTCCGGCAGCAGAAACTTCTATCGCATATCACGACTACCTCCGGCAGAATGGCACTCCCACGTCGCTGAGCATTTCCGGACGACTTGCTGCCTGGCGTGGATCCCTCAACCGGGAGTTCGGTTCCCGTGTTCGTTGGCAGCAGTGGAGGAGATATGGAATCTAGACGAGGCCTCGCCGTTTTAACACCTAGCTACAGTACGGACGCCGAGCTGTGCCGGGAACTCAATCGCTCGGTTCTACGCTGGATGCCCGAGGACGTCACGCATCACATCGTGGTTCCACAACAAGACGTTCCTATATTTCGGATGCTCCTGAATAACAGGACTGAGATCCACGAAGCGCGGAAATTCCTGGACGCTTCAATGTGGAAACTGCCACACCTCAACATGTGGGTCAACCGATCGCGTCCTTGGCCGCCTATCAGAGGGTGGATTGCCCAGCAACTAATCAAGTTGTCTGCTGCGGCCTCCTTGGATGTGGATGCAGTAATTCTCGTCGATTCCGACATGGTGTTAGTCGCTCCCACTGACCTTGAGTCATTCCGGCAAGACGGCAAATTGGAGATGTACAGCAATCCTGGAGCAGTACATTCCGGACTGCCACGGCATCGCATGTGGCTCGAGTCAGCTCGGGACCTTTTAGGCCTTGGGCGTGCCGAGAGCGGTAACTTGACGGACTATGTCTGCTGGCCTTGTGTCTGGGATCCCGCGATAGTCCGTTCGATGCTCCAACATATTGAGCGTGTGAACGGCGAGTCCTGGCAGTCAGCCGTAGCTTCCCAGCTCCACTTCTCCGAAATGATGCTGTACGGGACCTACGTGGACGCGGTTCTCGGCGGTCCACCGGCGGTCACATCCCGAATGAAAAGCATCAGCTATTCAGAAGAGTCACCTCTGACGGGGGCGGAGATCCGCAAGATGCTTCGTTCGAGTCCAACTGACGTCCTGGCCGTCATGATTTCCGCCAAGTCTGGCACTAGCCAGGACGTGCGTACTCAGGCGCTGGCCGACTATGCGGACTATCTTGAGGGAAGCCGCAGCAATGCTCGAGGGGGTGCCGCTTGACTTCGAGGAATCTCGCCTTCGCCGATCTGTGGAGGCGCATGCGAAGCGCTGGTCCTGCCGGACTTGCGACGGCAGTAGGGCGCCGCACGGCGCAGAAGATCAATGAGCGTTTCGATTTCATGGGGTCGGAACTTCCCGTGAGGGTCGAAGACCTTGTGGATTCAAGCACGCTGGGTCGCTTCGAACCTCACTTGAGCACGGGTGCCTCGCTGCAAATCGGGTGGGTCTGCGCGCCTCCCGGCCCAGGGTCCGGCGGTCATACAACACTCTTCCGAATGGTTGAGGCCGCAGAACAGCGGGGTCACCAATGCACGCTGTTTCTATATGACCGGAACTCCGACGACGTTGATCGCCATGAACGGGTCATACGGCAGCACTGGCCAAGGATCAGAGCCGGGATCCGCAGCGCAACGCGAGGATTCGGGGAAATGAACGCCGTTGTAGCCAGTTCGTGGGGAACCGCCCATGTTGTGGCCAAAAGGGCCTCTGGAGCGATGAACCGCTTCTACTTCATCCAGGACTACGAACCGTACTTCTACCCAAGAGGTGCGCTCTACGCACTAGCCGAAGACACTTACAGGTTCGGATTCGTCAACGTCGCCCTGGGCGAGATGGTGGCATCGACCCTTACCCACGAATTAGGCGTTGTTTCGGACGCAACAGTTCCGTTCGGTTGCGACACGTCTGAGTACAAGGTTCTACCGCGCAGCGACTCCTCGGAGGCACGGAGCGGGATTGTTTACTACGCCAAACGCACTGTGGATAGGCGCGGATATCTCCTAGCCAAACTGGGATTGGAGGACTTCCACCGCCGGCACCCTGATCAGGAAATCCATGTCTTCGGGGACAAAGTATCCGACTGGAAGTTTCCGGTCACAAATCACGGCTCGTTGAGTCCTTCGGAACTCAACGAGCTTTATAACCGGACGATAGCCAGCGTCGCCCTTTCCTTCACGAATATCACGCTGATAGCCGAGGAACTGATGGCCGCCGGAAACGTGCCAATCATGAACGACCACCCGTTCTCACGGGCCGTTCTATCCGCTCCCCACGCGATCTGGGTGCCGCCAACCCCTGCCGCAGTCGCTCGGGGTCTTTCCGACGCCGTCACCTCGTGGGACATCGAGGGTAGGGCCCGGCTCCTCGCCGCATCCGAGCGGATGGACTGGCGAACACCGGCCAGTCTTGTTACCCAGGAGATCGAACGTGTTTGTCTTGCATCAGCACCGAATCGGCTCCCGGCGACGGAGGGCGCCTTGTGAGCCAGCATGCACGGACCGTCGAACAGCGTTCCTCGGCAATGGAACATCAACAAGCATCCAGCGGCTCGCTAGGCGCCATCAGTACTCCTGCAGCCCATGGGCTTGTGGGGAAGGTTCCCTTCATTGTCCGGGCTGTGGCTTTCTGCATCTTCTTTTTTCCATCAGCCATGGTTTTCAAACCCATCGGCGCAGCCGGCACCGTGCCGATGATCCTGGCAGTCCTCATTTTTGCACTCTGGATCTGCTCTGTTCTGTTTGGGCTACATAACCCCATGAAGATCAGGCATCCCGGACGCATGACTTTGGCCGCACTGTTCCTGGCCAACTGTGCTTCCTATGCTGCCCTCTACGCAGGAATCACTGGAGGCAGTACACAGATCGCGCGTGCGTCGGCCGATCGCTGGTTGATCCTGTTGCTAGCCAGTGCAGGCATAGTCCTCGTTATCGGCGAAGTCATCCGCACCCTCTCAGACGCCATGATCCTCGTACGGGCGCTCCTGGCCGGGGCATTCTTCTGCTGCCTGATCGCGGTAGTCCAGTTCGTTTTTCGGATTAATCCCATGGAGTGGTTCCAGTACGCGATGCCCGGGTTCACCTATAACGGCGGGGATACACCTTTCCAGTCACGCGGTGCGCTCCTACGCGTCGCGGGCAGTACGTTCCACTCGATCGAGCTGGCAGTAGTTTCCGCGATGCTTCTTCCCCTGTCCATCTGGCGCCTAATTTACGACCGCCGGGGATGGATCGGGTACAAACTTCTGGGCACCATGCTCTTGATCTTTGCGATTGCCTCAACGGTTTCTCGTTCCGGGGTCCTCGGCCTTGTAGTCGGGCTCGTGGTGTTCATACCGTTCCTTCCACCGATCCCACGCATCTGGGCTCTGATTGCGTCCCCGATTGCGCTGGCCGGGCTGTTCCTGGGAGTGCCCGGGCTCATCAGCACACTAACGGAAACCATTACGTCGTCGAACACGGATCCCTCCATTTCGACCCGGACGAACAACTATCCCAGAGTCGAGGCCATGGTGACACACCGTCCGATCCTGGGGGCGGGACCCGGCAATTACGAGGCAGATACCGCCATTCACATTCTCGACAACGAGTATCTCAATGCCGCGGTGACGCTCGGGCTAGTGGGTCTTTTGGCGATGGCGATCTATCTGCTTGTACCCGGAGTCACTTCAATACTGGCCGCGCGGTCGTCCCGTACGCCCCAGCTGAAGTCTTTCGCCGGGGCAGTAGGTGCTGGAGGCCTCGTGGCAGGAATTTGCTCCCTCACCTTCGACTCCATGTCCTTTCCCGTTTTTGCTCTCACATACCCGGTCCTCATCGGACTGGGTGGGGCGGCGTGGAACATGGCAAAACTTGATATCGGGGCTGTTGATGACGCCAGCGTAGAACTATCAAGACCTGTCGATTCCGGTAATCCAGGTCACAACTACAAGTCCCCAGGAGGCCTTACATGAACCCGACAGAAGTCCTAAGAACTCTCTGGCAGCACCGTCTCGTTTCGATTCCCATCCTGCTTTTGACGCTCGCTTCCGCTCTGTATATATTCCAATTCGCGCCCAGGTCCTACGAGTCATCATCCACCTACGCCATGATAAATCCGGACCTACCAACGCAACTGGATATAGTGAAGAATCCTGAACTCGGGAAACTGAACAGTAAGAATCCGTACCTACGGTCTTCGGACCCATCACTAATTGTTCAAGTTCTTCTCACGCGGCTCAACGACAGTTCCATGGCTGACAAGCTGAAAGAGCAGGGACTCAGTTCGGACTACACCGTGAGTCGCGGTGTTGGCGGCATCAACGGGTTCCTAGTCGATATCACAGGGATTGCCGACACGCCCGAGAAGTCATTTGCAACCACACGCGCCCTTGGGAGCATGCTAGAAAGAGATCTTCGTGACGCACAAAAAGTTAATGGTGCCGACGATTCCTATCTTTTTACTTCGATTCTCGTGGCTCCACCAGACAAGGCCACTGAACAATTTTCCAGCCGGCTAAGGTCGCTGATTGCTGTTTTCCTCACCGGCGTAGTGCTTATGTTCGGTGCGGTTTCGATCGCCCGTTCAGTCGCGGTGTCCCGAAATCGACTCAGGACGCACGGCGGAGAGCCTGACGCCGGAACAAAACGGAGAGCCAGGAAGAGGGCCGCGCGGATTCAGGATTCCTCACCAGCACAAGAGCCATCCGGGGCCAACGCCGAGCCGGAAGCGGTCGGCGAAGGGTTGGGGCCACCATCCAAAGGCTTCGAAGATAGCCAACGTCTCTCCGAACTCGCAAGATGATCGAGGGGAAGATGGACAGAGACTTCGACCTGCGGCTCGGCTATGTTGTCCCAGAGTTTCCGGGCCAAACGCACGGATTCTTCTGGCGGGAACTTGGCGCACTGGGGCAGCTCCACGTTTCACCGGATGTAGTGTCCACACGGCGGCCCGCGGGTCAATCCGCAAAACAGGAGTGGGCGGCCGAAGCACAAGCCCTCACAACGTATCTGAGCCCCATATCCGTCGCGGAGATGGGAAAGATCGCGCGCGAGCTTCTGCGCCTGTCGCCCCGGACTGTCGCCCGCCTAGTTAGCGTGGCCCGTGAAGCGATGCGCGGGGAGGCACAGCCCGCCGTCCGCGGTGCCCAGCTCAGGACATTCATCCGCCAGGTCGGCTGGCTTACGATGGGGGCCCGCCTCGCGGCCATCGCCCGAGAAAGAAACTGGCGTCATGTGCACGTGCATTCGTGTGGGAACTCGGCATACGTGGCCATGTATGCAAATCTCGTTGCCGGTTTGCCCTACAGCCTTACGCTCCATGGCCCGCTCAATGATTACGGGGGCAACCAGAATCTGAAATGGGCGCGCGCAGCCTTTGCAATTGTCATCACCGAGGGATTGCGGCGTGACGTCGAAGCAACACTCGGACAGTGCGCGCCCAAGGCCGTTGAAGTTGTGCCAATGGGCGTGGACGTCAATGAATTCAGCCGGGATGGACTATATGAGCCATGGTCGGGTGATGGACCCTTCAGGGTATTCTCCTGCGGTCGCCTGAATAGGAGCAAAGGCCATGACGTTCTCTTGGCAGCGGTCCACGGAATGGTCCGGAGCGGTGTTGACGTCCAGTTGGCGATAGCGGGTGAAGACGAGGACGGCGGAAATGGTTATCGTCAGGTACTAGTGCGGATGATCAGCGAGCTCGGCATGAATGATCGCGTCCGCCTACTCGGCGCGGTGTCGGCTGCCTCAGTTCGGCGGGAACTGAATCGAGCGCATGTATTTGGCTTGGCCAGCCACGCCGAGCCCCTCGGGGTTGCCATCATGGAAGCAATGGCAATGGGCGTCCCCGTCATTGCTACCGCTGCCGGCGGGGTCCCAGAGCTGATAGACCATCAGGTTAGCGGGCTGCTAGTCGAGCCGGGGAATCCGAAGCTAATCGGCGATGCGATGATCCAAATCATGGAACAGCCGAGCCTCAGTTTGAAGCTGGGCGCCGCGGGGCGCTGCCGGGTGGAATCATCGTTCCGCCATCAGGAAAGCGCCAGCGTCCTCACAGCCTTGCTTCATGCAGACGCCCCAGTCCCGGCCGCGAGCTTCGAATGAATCCTTGATCAAACAGTGATTCCAAAGCCCCAAAACAATGTGGAGTTCTTATGTTCAGAATCGACCCCCGGAAACTGCCAACAGAGCGATCCCGCGCACACAGGTTCACCTTTGGATCAATTGCAATTGTCACGCTCCTGACAGCAGGCGTTGCCGCCAGCACTCTTTTGGGCACTCAACCAGAGTCCCCCCAATCCTCCGCAACCGAGCAGAAGCCGGGTGACACAAGCGGATCGATCAGTTCGAATGCAGGTGGTGCCGCCGTGCCCAACCCGCTCTTGGGCCTGCCAACCATTCCATGGGAGGGTGGTCCGGACTACTGGAAGAAGTTCCCGAAGGCCAATGCTGCCGGCTGGAGCAATCCTGGTTTCTTCCCGATATCGGTATTCATGGGCAAACCCGAGCACGCGGGTGCCCTAAAGTCCATCGGAGTTAACAGTTACATGGGTGCGGAGCATGATGGCTCTTCAATTTCAAGTATTACGAGCCAAGGCTTGTTTGTCTTGGCCCAGGACGAGTGGACACAAGCGGAAGTCGGGAGCGATCCCAAGGCCGTCGGGTGGTTCATCTCCGATGAATGCGACATCGGCTTAGGTTGCACTGGCTCAAACGCCGCGGAAAACCTCGCAGATCAGACACGGAAAGTAAATCGGGTCCGCGCCTTTGGTGACGGTCGTTTCACAATGGCGAACTATTCAAACGGTATCCTGGATACCTATTGGGCCAAGGGATCCATGTCAGGACTCTTGAAGGTAGTGGACGTCGCCAGTGTGGACAAGTATGCCTACACCAGCCCCTTTGTTGATGATCAGATGATCCATTCCCCCCACTGGCCAGGTGGGGCAAATCCTGTGGCGGCTGGGTCATACGGATGGCTGGTAGACAGCATGCGTGCCTATCAGAACCCAGCCGGAATCCACCCCAACTGGGTCTTCGTGGAGGCAGCGATGCCGCTACTCAATGATGCCGGTTCTTTGACGATTACCCCGGAACAAATCGAGGGTGCCGCTTGGTCTGCAATCATCCACGAAGCCCGCGGATTGGCCTACTTTCAGCACAACAACGGTAAGACGTGTGGCTTCTACTCTCTTGTCGATTGTGATCAGGCAAGGCTGGACCGAATCAAGGCAATCAACGCCAAAATTCAGTCACTTGCGCCTGTGATAAACACCCAGTCGTATCAATATGAGTTCAACACCACGACGAACACGATGCTCAAGGCCTATGGCGGATCCGCTTACATCTTTGCCGACGTTGGCCTCGGCCAGACTTCCGGCCTCAAGACATTCGCCATGCCGCCGGAGATCAGCGGCTCGACAGTGGAAGTCGTAGGTGAGAACCGACGCCTGACGGTCACCGATCACACTTTCAGTGACACATTTGATAACGAATTTTCTCATCACGTGTACCAGGTGTCCTTCTAGTTCATTCGATGCCCTCAAAGGATCAGCCGTATACGTGCAGGCTCTTGGTCCGCTGATTGCTGAAGGCTTTCCGGTCCGGAGCCTGGACGATCAATCACTCGCCCGACGACCCCACTGGACAACGGAGTCGAACATCGGATCGGTGCGGTCATCCGGTCGCTGACAGCATGAGTCAGGTCTCAGTGTCGGAGTGCCGTCCAACGACAATTCGGGACCTCCCGAGTTGCACAGGTTTAGTGCCCCGGTGCGTTGATTGGGGGTAGCTGGTCGAGGATGGCCCGTGCTTCCGGGCTGATGGCTGGGGCGGCGGTGATGGTCTGGGTGCCGATGCGGACGGTCACGGTGCGCAGCGGTTTGAGTGTTCGCACGAGCTTCTTGATGGTGACGCCGGTGGCGTCCTGGAGATGGCGTGCGATGGCCAGGGCTGCGAAAACGACGGTGAGGTGGGCTTCGATGGCGTCGCGCTGACGGTGGAACACGGGCCGGGCGCGGAGATCGGATTTGGTCATTCGGAACGAGGCCTCGACCTGCCAGAGGTCGTGGTAGGCGCTGATCACTGCGGCGCCGGGCATCTTGGTCTCGGGGAGGTTCGTGACGTAGCCCTTCAGGCCGCTGAGCTGGCGTGCGCGGTCGATGGTGGCCTGGTCCAAGGCCTTCTGGGCGCCGGTGACCTTCAGAAATCTGGCCTTCTTCAGCGGGGCTTTGCCGTCGGCGATGCGTTCCGCTTTGTCGATCATGAGGTTGATGGTGCGGTTGTCCCGCTTGGCGCGTTTGAAGGAGTACTGGTAGACGATCCGGCGTTCCCGCGCGTTCTTGCTGGTGCCCATGACGCGCCTGGATTCGAGGATCTGTCCGTTTTCGAAGTAGTCCCCGCGGCGTTCGAAGTGCTCGGCCAGATCGTACGGGGCCTTGGTCAGGCGGGAGCCGACAATGAAGGAAAACCCGGCATCCTCGAGCGCGTTCAGGTTCGCGGCCGAGAGCATGCCGGCGTCGGCAACGACGACCATGTCCGTGACCCCGTGACGTTTTTGGAAGGCTTCCAGGACGGGGATGAGGGTGGTGGTTTCGGCTTTGTTCCCTTCGAACAGGTGCACTTCCAGCGGGAATCCGCCCGGGTCCACGAGGAGCCCGACCTGGACCTGCGGGTCGACGCGGTGTTCCTTGCTCATCCCTACTTTGCGCAGTTCGTCCTCGTCCTCGTTCTCGAAGTGGAGCGTTGTGACGTCGTAGAGCACCATCGCCGAGGTCCCGGTGGTTCGGACCGAGTGCGCCAGGCACGCCTTGGCGAGGGTGCCGCGGTAGTCACGGGCCTGACAGCGCTTCAGCGCGGCTCCCAGGGTGTTCCGGTGCGGGGCGGCCACGCCGAGGTCCTCGAGAATCCCGACTGTGGCGACTTTCGAGGCTGGTTCCACAAGCCGGGCGAGCACCATCGCCGCGAAGGGCTCGTCCCCCAGAATGTCGAACCCAAGCCGGGAGTAGGCTTCCGCGAGGACCGCCCAGAGGACTTCGCAGCGTGAGCCGGCGACCACCGCATTGTGGCCCGGAGGCGCGGATTCTGTGCCGGTCGGGGCGAGATCGAGTTCAAAGGCCTGTTGGCCGGCGTTCAGCCGCTCCCGTCCGGCGCGCACCAAGGCTGCCACCCCAGCCTCGTCGTGGGCTGAGCCGAGATGCTCAAGGATCCGCCGGACCCCGGAACGCTTCTCCACGATCTGAACCGCGGTCGCGCCTGAGCCGGTTTTCACCTTCCGGATATGCGGAGACACCCCAGCAGGCTACCCGTTAGTGCCCCATTTCGGGAGACGACCCAAGCCTGAACTGCGCAAACGCTCCAGGAGCCCAATCACCTGTGCAACTCGGGTGATCAAGTGTCGATGAGCTAATCCTGAGGAACAGTACAGTTCGCGATTCATCCCGTCCTGTGACGGCGTCAGCGCAAACTCAGCATGATGAGCACCGGTTGGGGCACCTTTCCGGTGGGTACCGTTCGGGCCGTCCTGGTGGGCTCCAATCAAGTTGACACATTCAGTGAATTTTGCACGTGTCGGTGACGGTCGAAAACTGAGCCATTGTGACCGCGACACGGCTCACTTTTCGACCATCGCTGACAGCACGCCATTCCGCCTCTGGACTTGCGGATCGCATCGACGCCTGGCTCCTCGGTACCGACTCTATTGCGATTCTGCGGGGCCCCGTAACCCGGGGCAGTTAGGCCATGCTGAAGCACACAGTTGATCGGCGTCCATCGACAATGTCCAGGGGACATCTCGGGCGGGCTGCCCGTCTGCCGGCATGGCGGCCAAAGCACTGGCTCAGGTATCGTCTCTGGACCAGCTTGAGTCCGCGTAGATCGAGTTCCGGTTCCCGAAAGTCTGCGTATATGACATCTGGGCACCCCGGTGCAGAACCGCCGCCAGAAGATGCCCTCTACCCTCCGCCGCATGTCTATGGTCGGACACCTGTCCCCTTCCAAGCCGTTAAATCCGGTGCCACGAAAGCCAAACCTTGTCGAAGATTTCCTGCCTTGACCGTGAATCAGCAACTGAAATCAATCGTCAAGGGTTCAGCCACGCCCTGGGGAGATAGCTAGGGGATCAACCGCCGATCTTGGGCGGCGAAGGACAACGGGTCGCTAGAGTCAGTCGCGCAATGTCGAACGCGGAAGTCCAGGATTGGGTGGCACAGAATCCGTCGGGCAACGACCTGTTCTGGAGGACTTCCGCAAGCACCCATAAGCGCGAATAGCCTTGAAGCCGCTCGGCTTGCTGTCCGCCAGGTACCTGTTTATCCATGAAGTTTCCCTCCTGCTCCGCCGAACTGGCCACCAGCGGCTCCGGGAGGCGCTGATGGCGCAGGTGATAGCGGAGGGTCAGAGCCAGAAAATCGGAATCCACGAGCGCGTCTCCTGGCTGGCTGTGAGCCAAGATGACCGCAGCAAACTGTTGAGGTGCCCACAGGTGCCCGTCCGCGGCCCGTGCGCTAATTTGGCCGGGCAGCGAGGCAGCCACGAGACAAACCACTCCCGCCGTCACTGCCACACGGGCTCGTGTCGGGACAGTGAGCATTGCGATCAAGGCGGCCGCCGGAAGGACCATGGCTGGAAGGGTCCAAAACACATACCGGGGGGCGTACACAGGAGTAACGAGTTCCGACGCGCACCATAAGAGAGAGGGCGGAAGAACCCACCAACTGACAAAAAGCACTACGTCCGACCGCTTCCTGCCCGTCCCGGCCACTAGCCGGCGGTAGAAGACCAGCCCCGTCAGGGCGGCTACTGCCACAGGTATGTACCACACAGCCTTGCTCTGCCCAACGAGATCCTGAACTGCCACCAGCGCCGAGACATGAGCAAGCCAGGAGACTTGCTTCACCTGACCAAAGACCAGCAATGCAGCCACGGCGGTGGGGAGCACCCCGAAAGCCGCTAGAACCGCCGTTTTCCGATCTTTACGTGCCAACGCATAGATGAGATGAGGTCCACTGACCATTCCTGCGAATAGGTGTGTTAATGGCAGGAAAATCATTAGCGCTATATAGATAGAAGCGGTTTTTCGTCCGAACCGGTCGCAGAGGGCGACGAATGCCCAGGTGGCCAGGGTTGCGACGGCTAGAGACCAAGAATACGGCCGGGCCTCCTGGGAGAATCGCACCCACGAATAGGCTGAGACCATAAGCAGGGCGGCAATCCAGGCCGTTTTCTCTCCGTACAAGTGCCGGCAGAGGCCGGAAGTTGCGACGACGGCTAACGCACCGCCCACAGCGGACGGGATCCGCAGCCACCACAGCGAGTCTGAGATTTCCATCCAGAGGTGCATAGAGGCGTAGTAGGGGGCGAAATTCATGTCTTGGTGACTGAGCAGTAGCGACAGACCGGACCATGGTAGATTGGCCGCCCACCACGAGGCGGCTTCATCAAAGCCAACCCCGGGCGTGCCAATTCCGACCATCGCCGCGGCGAGAGCCGAAATCCCAATAATTGTCAACTGGCGTATTGAGCTTACGGACCGTACTCGGGGCACATCCGTCGTTCGCCGGCTTGCTAGGGAAAACATCGTCTATGCCCTCTTCCTAAGTGGTTCTGTTGACCGGCTGGCCCGGACTACGCGGCGGTTCCCGCCACTAGCCCAGCGACGGAAGCCGGCTAGCTGATCCTGTTCTCTCTTCCTGAATAGGGGTTCGATCAGCTACCAGGCGTGAAGAGGGCGTCGACCCAGTAGTTGGTGTTGTTGAAGCTGTCCGTGGGGAAGGCCGTGGGGCCGTACCGGTAGACGCCGTTGGACCCGTCGGTGCCGCTGGCCAGGCCATGCAGGGGTGCGCGGTCCGCCGCGGAGCTGAAGTACCCGCCGTTGGCCGAATAGGACCCGTTGGGCGCGAAGTACGAAACGACGTACGTGGTGTTCGCCGTAATCGACACCGGGGCCGAGAACGAGGCCTGCTGCCAGCCCGAGGCGGACTCCCCGGTAAACGTCACCGTCGCCAGAAGCGCCCCGGTGCCCGACCACAGATGGCCCGTATGCGTCCCGGTATTCGTGCTGCCCTTGTAGAACCGGACCCCCGTCACCGTCCCGGCCACATCCGAACGGAACTTCATCCCCAACTCCACCGCGTTCCCGTCGTTCGCCGCCACCGTGGACGGCACCGACCCGGCACTGAACACACTGCACGGACACACGGCCGGCGCCGCACCGGTCGTGAACGTCCATGAAGACGACGCCATGGACTGGCCCGTCGCGTTCGTCGCCCCGCTCACCGTCGCCGTATACGTCGTCCCGTACGCCAGGGCACTGCCCGGCGTGAACGTCGCAGTACTGCTCGCCGCATCATAGGAAACCGTCCCCGCCACAACCGCGTTACTGGCATCCTTCACCCCGAACACCACCGAAGAACCCGTCACCGCCTGATTGAACGTCGCCGCCGGCTTCACCCCCACATCAACACCCGTCGCACCAGCCCCCGGCGACACCGACGAAACGGCTGGCGCCGGATTTCCTGCCGGATTGAATACAGCGTCGACCCAGTAGTATTCCGCGTCGTAGACCTGATCGGGGAACCCTGACGATGAAGCGTAGCGGTAGAATCCGTTCGGAGTGCCCGGGACGCTGCGTGTGAAGTGCAGTGGGGCGCTGTCAGTGCTTCCGTTTCCCGCGGGAGGCGCCGACGGATGGTTATAGAAGAATCCGGTGTCCTGGGTGTAGTGGCCGACCGGCGCGAAGTAGGACACCACGTACATAGTGTTCGCCGTGATGGCCAGTGCGGGCGACAGCATTGCGGTCTGCCAACCGGTTGCTGACTCTCCGCTAAACGTGGCCGTCGCTAGTCGCTGCCCTGTCATGCTCCAGACATTCCCGACGTGAGTGCCCGTGTTCTTGGCCGCTTTGTAGAATCGCACCGCGCTTATCGTTCCATCAACGTCCGAATAGAACTTGGCGCCCAACTCCGCCGCATTTACATCGTTGGCATCGGGGACAGCCGGAACGACATGGACACCTACGAGCGAGCACGGACACGAAACGTTCGTCGTGACGCCCGGGCCCGTTGATTCGATGTTGCCGCTATCGTCCACAGCCCGGGAACGGAGTACCGAAGTCGGGCTTCCATGCGCATTCCAGCTGTAAGTCCAATTTGCCGTGCCTGTGGCACGGTGCCAAGACGTACCGCCGTCCGTCGAGACCTCGACGCCGCCGACGACGCCCCCGGCGTCCGAGGCGGTACCCGTCACCGTGACCGAAGTGCCGTCCGGAATCAACGCGCCAGACAGGGGCGACGTTATCGTTGATGTCGGACGCGTGGTATCGGTCGACGCCTGGGCGACTGACAAACCGGTCAGGATCGTCGCGGGCTGCGTTCCCATATCAGCCAGCAGGTTGACGGTGGCCTGCTGCATGGTTCTGTCGACGGCTTTGCCGGTGGTAAAGCCGTCGAGGCCCCACGACCATTGCACTGTGCCGGCTCCGAACACCAGTGCACCGCTGGCCGCCTTGTACATTGTAAGGTTGTGGGTCGCTGCTTGACCGTGCGCGGTAGTGGAGCCATAGTCCGTGAAGACTTCAGCCGAAGTGCTGGCCGTGCTTGACAATCTGAATGACCCGGCCGGGCGAAAACCGTTGTCGACGTCGCTGTCCCACTCGTAGCCGAGCGTGCCGAGGCCGGAGCCTAACGTGGCGCTGCTGCCCGGAGCAAGTTCGGCAATCGCCGTTCCCCGCCATAGCCGGAGGTTACTGAAACTGGCAGGAACGGTAATGTCACTCGTTCCGGAATTGACCAGAAAGAATTGTCCGGTCAGGGAATTCTCAGGTTTTCCACCGCCACCTGTGGTCCCGAAACGGGGGTCGCGCCACGTGCCGGTCCACGTGACCGGATCTGTCGGCGCATTGAAATGGGTGTCCTTGTAGGAAACCAGAGTCCGGCCAGGCGTATTCGTGCCGTCGGAGCTAGGTTCCCAGCGGGTTTTCCAAAAGGCCTCATTGCCGCTGAAGAAGGCCAGATGGACCCCGGCGTCCCGGGCTGCTTCCACATTGGTGCGTTGGTCCGCAGACCAGTATTCGTCGTGCCCGACGGACATGTAGGACTTGTGGTTCAAGAGGAGTGACCCCTTAGTCGCAACGTCTAGACCGCTCATATAGCTCACGTCGTATCCGTTGGCCTCCATGAATCGGATCATCGGGTATTCGGCGTACATCAGCCAGCTTCGCCCCTGGTCGTCCGCTGCTGAATTGAAGGGTCGGTTGTAGGAGACTTTGAACGCTGCCTTGTACGCATCCGGGTTACCCGGAGGGCAGGACACGGTGCACGAGTAGAGGCTGTTGCCGCCGTAGGTGTTGTACGCCTGCCACGTGGTGTCCGAGGTCTGGAACAGGACGTCCGAACGGGTTGAATCGTCGCGGACGACAAAAGGAATGACGCTAGCGCCCGCGGTGTCATTGCGCACCAAACGGGCCAGATAGACTCCGGATACGGCCGAAGCTGGGACCTGCCAGGAAGCCGATGCCGCCCAGTTTCCGCAGTCCACGAGACCAGACGCGGCGAAAGTCGCGCACGCGGGCTGGGTCTGAGGAAGCCCGGCGCTCGGGAGGACGTTGGCTGCCACCTTGCGGGCGCCCAGACCTTGGTAGTAGCCAAGGCGATAGATATCGATCCTGTACGAGGTGGATGGCGTCTTTATCTTGAAATGGACAGCCTCCCCCACATTGACGCTCATGGCTGTCGCAAAACCCTGTATGGCAGGGTCGCCCGCGCCCGTGACCTGCCACTCCGAGGCCGGGTTGCCCGGCTGGGTGTTTTCGCAGGCTACTTTGCTCACAATCGGGGCGGTGCATGGCCCTGCCGCGGTCGCCGCCGGGACACCCAGGACGGACAAGGCCGCGGCGAGTAGGGCC
>ENA-OWNT01001802-OWNT01001802.1-seawater-metagenome-genome-assembly--contig:-NODE-1802-length-24805-cov-6.272808_pt1 | contig 24805 bp, 22 predicted proteins | sample MGYA00238136_ERZ651165 | MGnify/ENA primary metagenome ERZ651165 (study PRJEB26861, sample SAMN08777766) | seawater metagenome | isolation source: coastal seawater | place: USA: Florida | collected...
TCGGGCTCCCCGAGCATGGCCTGCACCACCTTGTCGACCGCCTTGATGGTGCCCGAGGCCCCGATGGCGCTGGACCAGCCGGCCTTGCGCATCCGCGGGACGGCGGCTTCGAGCTTGAGGCGCGCGGCGAGCACGGCCTTGTCGAAGCCCGAACGCGAGATGCGCCCGTCGGCGAAGTGACGCAGGGTCCAGCTGATGCAGCCCATCTCCAGGCTGTCGAGCGCGACGGGCTCCGCGCCATCTCCGATGATGAGCTCGGTGCTACCGCCGCCGATGTCGACGACGAGCCTGCGGCCGTCGCCACCGAGATCGCGCGCGACGCCCCGGTAGATGAGCCGGGCCTCCTCGCGCCCGCTGATGATCTCGATCTTGTGGCCGAGCGCCCGCCGAGCCCGGATGAGAAAAGGGACAGAGTTGCCCGCCCGCCGAAGGGTGTTCGTGCCGACCGCGCGCACGTCTCGGCGCCGCAGACCCGACAGACGCTCACCGAAGCGCTCGAGGCAGTCGAGGGCCCGCTTCTTGGCGTCTGGACTCAGGCGGCCCTCGTCGTCGAGCCCCATGCGCAGGCGAACGGGCTGCTTGAGACGGTCGATGACCACGAAGTCGCGCGCATCCGGGCGCATCTGGGCGACCACCAGGTGGAAGCTGTTCGAGCCGAGGTCGACTGCCGCGATGGTGCGGCCAGCAGAATCATTCAACGGGGGCCTCCGCGCCCTGCAGCTCATCTTCGGCAGGGGCGTGTTGCATCACTTCGGGAATTCTGGGGGGAGGACCGGCGTTGTCTTCGAGGGTGATGGCGCCGTCACCGGCGGGCAGGTGGAGCCGCTGGATGACGCGCTGCACACTGTCTACGTCGAGCCTGGGGTTGTCGGTGACCACCAGCCGGTCGACCGTGGGGTGGCCTCCACGCGACACGGTGAGGCCCGCAATGGTCTCCAGCAGGTCGTTGTCGACGATGCGCACCTCGGCGGCCCGGCTGAGGTCGGGCATGGCCGGCAGCACCTTGAGGCCGTCGACGTCCTCCACCACGAGGCGGTCCAGAGAGCCCAGGCGAGGGGCCATCGACCAGGTCTCCAGCAAGGGGAGGCCCATGAGCTCGAGCGCACCTGTGGCGGTGAGGTCGGACAGGCCCGACAGCTCCCGCAGCCGTGGCGCCGCACGCACCCCCACCGACTCCGCCGAGGCCACGCGCGCGAGGCCCGAGATGCGCTCCAGGTGGGGGTTGTTGGCGATGTAGACGTGGCCGAGGTCGGTGCCGGTGCGAGCGCCGTCTGGGGCGACCAGCGACATCAGGCTCCGATTGTCGGCGATGGTGAGCTGAGCGCCCCCCACAAGGTCGGGCAGTCCGGTGAGCTCAGGCAGGGCCGCATTCCCCTGGATCACGAGGCCCGCCGTGCGCAGAGACTCCACGGATGACAATGCGGAGACGTCGACCAGTGCGGCATTGTCCACAAGCCGAATCGCCCTCAGGGGGACGCCACCCTGCTCCGCGAGCGACAGCCCATCCAGCGAGATGAGGTGTTCGGTGCGCTTGACGACGAGCCGTCCCCCCACCCGCTGCACACAGGACAGCGCCTGCAGGTCGGTCTCCAGCCAGGCCTTGCCCACGATGAGGTCGCCGGTGACCCCATCGTGCTTGCGGCAGAAGCGGGACACCTCGCGCAGGTCGCCCGGCACCAGGTAGTCGCCCTCGTAGGCCACGGGGTCGCGGCGGGCCTCGGCCTCGGTGAGAGTGGTGAGGACCAGGGCAGCGACGAGCAATGACATGCGGTCTGCCTCGACATGGACAGGGGAAGGCGAATGACCTCGGGGCGGCCGACTCCGGCTGCAGGTCCCGCGGGAGCGGCCGATGTATCGCGCCCGGCGTCACTCCGTCGCCCGCCGGGATTCAGACGGGATAGTGCGCGGGACCGCCGGCCACCCTCGTGGCCAGACCGGGGAGGTCACATGCAAGCCGAGAGTGTGGGGCGCTTCCACCGCGCCCTCCCCGCCGACCTGGCGAATGACAGCTTCGTGTCGCTGCGCCTCGTGGAGGAGCGCAGCGAGCAGCTGTCGTTGCGAAAGGGCGTGCTGGAGCCTCCCGAGGTGCAGCTCGACGTGGGCGCCATGGTCACCGTCCACGAAGACGGCGGCCTGGGCTACGCCGCCACCGCAGACCTCACCGAGTCCGGCCTTCGCCACGCCATCGACCGGGCCCGGAGCTGGGCCCGGGCCACCGCCAAGGTCGCACTCTTCGACCCCCGCACCATCGCGATGCCCAACCCCACGGGCGAATACCGCACCCCGGTGCAGCGGCCCTTCGACGACGTGCCCATGGCCGAGCGCATCGCCTTGCTCCACGAGCTGGGCGCCTGCGTGGGCGACGACCCGCGCTTCGTCGACTGGGAGACCTCGCTCTACGCCGTCCTCACGCGCACCCGCTACGTCACCAGCCACGGCGGCGACGTGATGCAGGAGCTCCACCACCTCGCGCCCGACATCACGCTCGTGGCCTCGGCCGATGGCGTGGTGCAGAAGCGGTCCACCGGCCAAAGGGGCATGGCCCAGCAAGGCGGCTGGGAGGTCATCGACCGGGTGGGCATCCGCTCGCTCGGTCCCCGCCTCCGCGAAGAGGCCATCGCCCTGCTCACCGCGCCCGACTGTCCCGCAGGCGACATGCACCTGCTGCTCGACCCCGGACAGATGATGCTCCAGATCCACGAGAGCATCGGCCACCCACTCGAGCTCGACCGCATCCTCGGCGACGAGCGCAACTACGCGGGCCGCAGCTTCGTCACCCCCGAGATGTTCGGCTCCTACCGCTACGGCAGCGAGCTGCTCGACGTCACCTTCGACCCCACCCGTCCCGAGGAGTTCGCCAGCTACGGCTGGGACGACGAAGGCGCGGCGGCCACGCGGGTCCACCTCATCCGAAATGGCGTGCTGGAGGCTGGTCTCGGCAGTGTGGTGTCCCAGCATCGCAGCGGCATCCCCGGCGTCGCCAATGCCCGGTCCACCAGCTGGAACCGTCCCCCCATCGACCGAATGGCCAACCTCAACGTGGAACCCGGCACCTCCACCTTCGACGAGCTGGTCTCCCAGGTGGAACGTGGCGTCTACATGGAGACCAACACGAGCTGGTCCATCGACGACTCCCGCAACAAGTTCCAGTTCGGCTGCGAGCTTGGCCGCATCATCGAAGATGGTGAGCTCAAGGGCCTTGTCCGCACGCCCAACTACCGCGGCATCAGCGCCACCTTCTGGCGCAGCCTCGTGGGAGTGGGCGACCGCTCCACCTTCCAGGTGCTCGGCACGCCCTACTGCGGCAAGGGAGAGCCCAACCAGATCATCCGGGTGGGCCACGCCTCTCCCGCCTGCCTGTTCGCCGACGTCAGCGTCTTCGGGGGAGCTTGAGATGCGCGCCTGCTTCGACACCATCGCCGACCACATCCAAGGGTCCATCCGAGGAGGGGAGGGCTTCACGCTGTGGCTCTCCGGCGAGGACAGCGACTTCGCCCGCCTCAACCAGGGCCGGGTGCGTCAGCCAGGGTCCGTGAGCCAGTGCTCCGCGTCCCTTCGCCTCATCCAGGGCCGTCGCCACGCCACCGTGCAGGTCGCCATCTCGGGTGAGCAGTCCGGCGACCTCGCGCGCATCGACCACGCCCTCGACCGCCTGCGCGCCGTGCTCCCCCACCTCCCCGACGACCCCCACCTCCTCATCAACGAGACGGTCTCCAGCTCCGACGACGACCGGTCGGGTGCCCGCCCAGACGCCCGCCAGATGGTCGACGCCCTGCTCGAAGAAGGCGATGGACTCGACCTTGTGGGCATCGTGGCCTCCGGCTCCGTCTTTCGGGGCTTCGCCAACCACCTCGGCCAGCGCAACTGGTTCGCCCGGTCGAGCTTCAACCTCGACTGGTGCCTCGTACACGACGCCGACAAGGCGGTGAAGTGCTCGCTCGCCGACTTCAGCTTCGACCGTGCCGCCGTGACCGCGCGCATGGCCGACGCCCGGCGCCAGCTCGAAGTGCTCCGGCGTCCGTCCCGCACCATCGAGCCCGGCCGCTACCGCGCCTGGCTGACCCCTTCCGCCGTGTCGGAGGTGCTGGGGGTGCTCAACTGGGGCGGCTTCAGCCTCAAGGGACTCAAGACGGGCCACAGCCCCCTGCGGCGCTTCTGGAATGGCGACGACCAGCTCGATGACCGCGTGGATCTCATCGAGGACGTCGCCGGCGGCATCGCGCCCGACTTCCAGGCCGACGGCTTCCGACGTCCCGCCCAGGTGCAGATCTTCGAAGGTGGCCGCATGGTAGGCGCTCTGGCCTCTCCACGCAGTGCCCGGGAGTACGGCGTCCCCACCACCGGCGCCGGCAGCAACGAGCTTCCCGAGTCTCTGTCGCTGGCCGCGGGGGACATCGCGACGGGCACCGAGCTGTCCCGACTCGAAAACGGCCTCTACATCGGCAATCTCTGGTACACCAACTTCTCCGACCGCGCGGCCTGTCGCATCACCGGCATGACCCGCTTCGCCACCTTCTGGGTGCAAGGCGGAGAGATCGTGTGCCCCGTCGATGTGATGCGCTTCGACGAGACTCTGGGCCAGCTGCTCGGCTCGGGACTGGAGGGCCTGTCCGAGGCGGCCGAGTTCCAGCCGTCCAACATGACCTACTTCGAGCGGTCCACCCAGAGCGTGCGGTGCCCGGGCGCCCTCGTCTCCGAGATGCGCTTCACCCTCTGAGACCCCTCCCCCGGGTTCATGTGAGCCAAGACCCACGACGACCGGCCCCCCGCTCATGGAGCGAAAGACCGGTCGTGGTGCGGGAGGACCCGGTTCAGCCGATGAGAGCCAGCGCCCCGTTTCCGTAGCCGTTGATGTTGACCCGAAGGTCGGTGCGGCGCTTGGAGCGACGCATGAACTTCTTGATCTCCTTGGGGACCTCTCCGCCGTCCTTCCAGGACTGGCCGAGCTGAATCATTCCGTCGCCGGCATCGTGGAAGTAGCGGGACACCACATTGAAGACCTCGAGGGTGTTCTCCCAGATGCCTTCCTCGATGGCGCCCTCTTGGATGCACTTCTTCGCCATGTGGGGCGGAAAGAGCGAGAGGGCCGCGCCGAAGTTGCTCGCGAGGGGCAGGTCGGTGGCGCAGACGCCGACGATGTCGTTGTCTTCGGTGACGAACACACCGAGGGTCCACTTGTCGCGGTTGCCGGTGCGGATGCGGCTGCCCTTGCCGACCTTGACGTCTCGGCCGAGCAGGAACGTCAGCATGCGGCTGACTTCCTTGGTGTCTGGGACTGAGAATCCTTTGCCCATGGTCCTCTCCTGTTCAGCGCGACGACGCGCGGGGGACATGCGGTCGGGGGGACCGGGTCAGCTGATGAAGTGGCTGAGCACGTCGGAGAAGGTCTCCGGAGTGAACGGCTTGGAGATGAGGAAGTTGGCGCCGGCGTTGCGGGCCTTTTCGCGCATCGCGGGGCTGCCCTGAGCGGTCACGAAGCCGAAGCGGATGTACACCTTGTTGTGGCGCAGGGTGCGAAGCAGGCCCATGCCGTCCATCTCGGGCATGTTCCAGTCAGACAGGATGAGGTCTGGCTTGCTCTGCTGAATCTTCGAGAGCGCGTCGCGGCCATTGACCGCCTCGGTGACGTTGAGGTTGTCGAAGCCTGCCTGGCGCAGGGTCCGGCGGACGATCATGCGCATTGCGCGGCTGTCGTCGACGATGAGCACGTTCATGGGTTCCTCCGGGGCGGTCTGTCGGCTGGGGGCTTGCTGCCCTCCCGCTCCCAATCAAGGAATCGGAAAGGTGGGGGGTGGATGTGAGGGCTGTCGGCCAAGAACCCTGCGATGACCGTTCGATCTGCACCGTCGTGTGCGCGTGGGGTCGATACAGCGGCCGCCAGCTTGGGAGCGCCGATGTCCGACCTCGACCTCAACGTCCCCCCCCGTGGCGACCAGGATCCCCGCATTGCCGATCTGATCGACGCCATGCGCCACACCGCGGCCGGCATCGAGGGCTTCAAGATCGACCACGCCGCCTACGCCGCAGCCGACCTGCCCCCCACCACCCCGGTGTTGCTGGGATCGGGCAGCCTCGATGCCCGCGTGGGGGTGCTCGGACGCGACCCGGGCAGAAACGAGATCGAGGAGCGCGAGCCCTTCATCGGTCGGGGTGGGGCGCTTGTGCGACAGGCCATGCACCGCGCGGTCTTCGGCGCCGAGGCCCCTGATGCGGAGGCCCGCAAGGCAGTGGGCCGCCGCTTCTTCTGGGCGAACACCGTTCCGTTCAAGCCCGCCGGCAACAAAGCATGGTCGGTGGCCGTCAAGCGACGCTTCGTGCCCCATGTGCGCACGCTGCTCACCGAGCGATGGGCCGGCACCGACCTCATCACCTTCGGCAATGTCGCCTTCGACTGGATTCGCCTCGCCTGGCCAGAGCACAAGCAGGCAGTGCGGGCCTTCTGGGCTCAAGAGGACCGCTACGAGGCCACCTTCGTGCTGGAGATGGCGCCGGGCCGCGTGGTCGATGTGCGTCCCCTCCCCCACCCCTCTCCGCTCAACGCGACCTGGTATGGCCGCCTGCCCGCCATGGTGGACGCCCGGCTGGCCGAGTGCGGGGTGGGCCTGGGCTTCGACGGCCAGGCGTGAGCAGTCGGACGGGACCTACTGCAGGTCTTCGAGGCTCTTGCCTTCGGTCTCGATGGCCTTGATGCCGTCGCCAGAAGCCGGACGTGGACGCACCACCTCGCCGCCTGCCAGCTCGTAGGTGCCCATCAGCCACGACAGCATCAGGCCCTCCAGCGCCGGGTCTCGGTTGAGCATCTTGGTGCCGTGCCCCGCGTCGTGCAGCAGCTCCAGGTGCTTCTGGCCGGTGGCCCGCGCTTCGAGCTTCTCAGCGGAGATGCCGTCGTAGCGTTCCTCCGAGGAAGCCACGAGGAGGACGGGACGGTCGCCGTAGCCTTCCATCGCCGCTGCGGTGGTGAGGCCATGCTTCTTCAGGGCGGGGGACAAGAGGACCAGGTTGACGACGCCAGGGTCTCTGGCCGCCACCCGCACACACAGGTTGGCGCCCAGGCTGGCCCCAGCGCAGGCCACCGAGCGGGTGCCCGAGGCCCTCAGCCAGGCGATGGCGGCCTCCACATCGGCCTCCATTGCGGCGTAGTCGGCGTCGGTGAGTGGGTCGCCGGCCTTGTCGCTCGTGCCATGCCCGCGGAGGTCGACCGACAGGGTGGACAGGCCGCCGCGACCCAGCTTCTCGGCCACGAACCGCCAGTCGTCGCCACTGCGGCCGGCCATGTGGACGAGGACCACACCTGCGTCGGCACCCTTGGGCCCGGAGTGCGCACCATGCAGGGCGGTGCCATCGGCTGCCTTGAAGGAGACGTCGGCTGGAGCGGCGACTGCGAGGCCTCCGGCGAGGGCAGCGAGCATCGCGTGCATCATTCGGACCGTCCGGTGCAGGGGTTGCAGGGGCGCTGCGGCCACGACCCGCTTGAGGCCGTGCGTCGTCCGTGGCGGATGGGGACGGCCCCCGACCGGAGTCAGGTGGACAAGACGCAGACCGCCGCCATGTAGCCCATCCGCATTCGATCCGGCGCGGGTGGAATTTCAGCTCATCTCAACAGGGATTGCAGGTCGGCCAGGAGGATGCCCAGGTCGAAGCCGTAGGCATCGGCCGCTTCGGCCAGGGTCTCGTCGAAGCGCACCGAGCAGCCCGTGCAGTCGGGCAGCCCGTGGCCGGCGAGCACCGTCGTGGCCGACGCGTGGCGGCGCAGCACATCGGCCATCGTCATGTCGCCAGAGAAGGGGCCCGTGGGACGGCGGATCGTGCGGTCGAGCCGGTCGAGCGTGCCTTCGAGCCGCGCGAGCCGGGTGTGGAGCGCCTGGGAGGACTGCTCCAGGGTGGCCGTGGAATCGAGCATCTGGTGGACAGGCACCACCCGCGACTCCACCTGCGCGCGCACCCGCTCCGTCAAGCGGCGCCAAACGCCAAGCCCGCTGCGGAGGGTGGAGGGGGCGCCGTCTGGCATCGTGGAGTCTCCAGAACAGCAGTGCTTGACGGGAGGGGAGCCCACGAATAACAGCCGGGGGCGCTGAGGGGGTCGTCGCTTGAGGGTGACGCAACTCCCGCGGTCTTTCTCAACGCAGATATCTGAATCATCCTGAGCGGATGGGAGTGCGTGTGTTGGCGTCTACGGATGCGTCCGACTCCACCGAGCCGGAGGCTCGACTCGACCTCACCTTCATGCGTGAGGCCATCATCGAAGCCGAGAAGGCTCCGTTGGTCGGCGAGGTTCCGGTGGGTGCAGTCGTCGTCCACAACGGCGAGATTATCGCCCGGGCCCACAACCGCCGCACCATCGACCACGACCCGAGCGCCCACGCCGAGCTCATCGCCATGCGCGACGCGGCGAGAGCCCTCGGCGACTGGCGACTCGAAGGCTGCACGGTCTACGTCACCTTGGAGCCTTGTCCGATGTGTGCTGGCGCGATGGTCCTCGGCCGGGTCGACCGCTGTGTCTACGGCTGCGTCGACCCGAAGGCTGGCTACATGGGCAGCCTCGAAGACCTGTCGTCCGACGAACGCCTCAACCACCGCTTCCCCTTCACGCCCGGTGTCCTCGGTGAGGAATGCAGCGAGCTCCTTCGCAGCTTCTTTCGAGACATTCGCCGCAAGAAGAAGGCCGCCCGCAAGGCAGCCCGCGCTCAGGAGGTCTCGCAGTCGTCTTCCGCCCCCTCCATGGCGGAGCCCAAGTCGACGTGAACAAGTCCGGAGAGGTGGCCGAGTGGACGAAGGCGGCGGATTCGAAATCCGTTGAGCGGTCATGCCGTTCCGGGGGTTCGAATCCCCCCCTCTCCGCCATATTCGCAGGCCCCTCCCCTGTTCCCGCGCGGAACAGACCCGGTGGGACCACCCCGTGAGACCGCACTGCAACGTGTTCAGGAGAGGTGACCGAGTGGCCGAAGGTGCACGACTGGAAATCGTGTGTAGCGCAAGCTACCGAGGGTTCGAATCCCTCTCTCTCCGCCACGTTGCACTGCAGTCTTCCGAAGGCTGATTCAGAACAAACAAGCTCGAGATCGTCGTTGATGGTCGGGTCCTGGTGACTGGGTTCGTGGTGAACTCCGCCAGGTCCGGAAGGAAGCAACGGTAGCTGTGCGCCCGGGGCATCAGGGTGCCCGGCCATCAACCGCGATCTCGGGCTTTCTGCGTTCTTGGTCCCACCCAAGCCTTGGGGACCGCCAGCACCGCAGTCTCTGAACGACCCGGACAATCCCTGTCCGGCCCGGGCCTCGCGCGATCCCGATCGGGCCGGCTAAGTCGCAGGGTGCCCCCCACTGCAGGCGCATGACAGCGCGGGGGTGGCTGCCTTCCCCGAGGTCCGCATGAGCTACGTGGCCATCGCCCGAAAGTGGCGCCCCCGGCACTTCGACGACATCGTCGGGCAGGGTCATGTCACCCGCACCCTGCAGAACGCCATCCGGCTCGACCGCATCCACCATGCGTTCTTGTTCACTGGCGCCCGGGGGGTCGGAAAGACCACCTGTGCGCGGGTGCTGGCCCGCGCCCTCAACTGTCAGGCGGGCGACAAGCCCACACCGGAGCCCTGCGGCGAGTGCCCCACCTGCCTCGAAGTCCTCAATGGCAGCGCGCCCGATGTCATCGAGATCGACGGCGCCAGCAACAACTCGGTCGACGACATCCGCGACCTGCGTGATTCGGTGCGGTACCTCCCGCAGACAGGCCGGCGCAAGGTCTACATCGTCGACGAGGTGCACATGCTGTCGCGCGGGGCCTTCAACGCCCTGCTGAAGACCCTCGAGGAGCCGCCGCCACACGTCGTCTTCATCTTCGCCACCACCGAGCCCCACAAGATTCCCGACACCATCTTGTCGCGGGTGCAGCGCTTCGACTTCAAGCGCATTCCCATGGCCACGGTGGTGGGGCGCCTCAAGACGGTGTGCGCGGGCGAAGGCCTCGTGATCTCCGATGGCGGCCTCCGGCTCATCGCACGCGCCGGGGAGGGCTCCATGCGTGACAGCCAGAGCCTGCTCGACCGCATCGCCAGCTTCGCCGGCAACGAGGCGAGCACAGAGCAGGTGGCCGAAGTCCTCGGGCTGGTCGACCGGGGCCTGCTCTACATGATGCTGGAAGGCGTGGTGAAGGGAGAGGCCGACCTCTGCCTCGACGCCATCGAGCAGGTCGACGCCTACGGCTACGACATGTCGGAGTTCACGGGCGAGATGCTGGAGCTCATCCGCAACGCCACGCTGGTGGGCCTCTCCCCGGGCTCCCGCAAGCACATCGACGTCCCCTCCGACGAGGAGGAGCGCCTCGTGAAGCTGTCCAAGGAGGTGTCCTCGGATGTGTTGGTGCGCTCCTTCCATGTGATGCTCGACGTCCACGACCAGGTGGCCCGGGCTCCCCGACCGCGGCTCGTGCTGGAGATGGCGGTGGCGCGGCTGGTGGCCATTCGACCGGCGCGTGGCATCGACCAGCTGCTGGAGCGGGTCGACCTGCTGCAGCGCCGTGTACTCCACCAAGTGGGCAGCGGCGCCCGCATGGGGCGCAGTCCCCGTGGTTCCGACTCGGAGGGCGACTCACGCCAGGTCACCCGACCGCCGTCGCTGAACAAGGCACCGCCCCCCGAGCTGCCTCCCCCGGAGCACCCCGAGCCTCCCGCCCCGGCACTTCCCGCCGACACCGCTCCACGGCTCGACTTCAAGCGCGGCGGCCTGAAGCTGGCCACCGACATCCAAGCCCCCGTCGCGGAGCCCTCCGAGCGACTCGAGTTCGCCCGCAAGGAGCTTCTGCAGGCCCGACAACGCGACACTGCACCGGTCGAGTACGAGGCCCGTCGCTTCGAGCGCCGCGAGCCTCTCCAGCCGCCGGAGCCCCCACCCGCGCCGCCGCCCGAGTACGTCGAGGCCCGAAACTACACCCGGCGGGAGCTGCTTCAGCCAACCCCGGCGCCACAGATGCCGCCGCCCGCCGAGCTCGACCTCCCCTCCCCTCAGTTCGAGGAAGGCCGGCTGCTGGCCCCCAAGGGCCCCACCGAGGTCGCCGAGGAGCTGGCCCCCCCGATGCCCGTGCCAGCCGACCTGCCCCTGGCCCAGCGCTTCGACGCCCTGCAGCGCTACCTGGAGCATGGCGGCCCGCACTACCACGCCCTCGCCTTCGACACGGCCCTGCTCGCAGTCCAGCCCCCGGTACTCCGCGTCGTCGGTCCGACGGAGTTCAAGGTGCGCTACGCCAAGGGCGCCCTCCAGTCTCCCCGCATCCCACTGGCGCTGGAGCTGTTTCCCGACTGCGAGCGCATCGAGGTCAGCCTGCGCGCTCCGAGCCGACAGCACGAGCTGGAGACCCGCCGCGAGATCGATCACCGCCTGCGGCAGGAGCGCATCGCCGAGCTCACCCGCAAGGTGAGCGGCCTGCCGCTGCACGCCGAGATCCTGAGTCGGTTCTCGGCCAGCTTGGGGCAGGTGGTGCCCGCCGATGAAGACGCACCGATTCCAACGACCACCCGCAACGGGAGGCGATGAGCCATGGGAGCCGACCCCCTCCGCCGTGTAGTAGCCCAGCTCAGCCGCTTCCCCGGGGTGGGCCAGCGCACAGCGACCCGGCTGGCCTACTGGCTGCTCAACCAGCCGGCCGACGTCGCCGCCGAGATCTCCGACGCCCTCGCCGCGCTGCACCGGGAGTCCACCCGCTGCGGGGTCTGCTTCGACGTCACCTCGGCCGACCCCTGCAACCGTTGCAGTGACCCAGGCCGCGACGCCCGCATCATCTGCGTGGTGGAGCGTCCCCAGGACATCCCGGCCATCGAACGCACCGGCGGCTTTCGAGGCCGATACCATGTGTTGGGCGGCGCGCTGGCTCCGCTCGACGGCGTGGGTCCCGAGCAGCTTCGGGTTCGGGAACTATTGAGTCGGCTCTCGGATGCGGCCATCGAAGAAGTGCTGGTGGCGACCGATCCCGACGTCGAAGGCGATGCCACGGCGCTCTACCTGGCCCGCATGATCAAGCCCTCGGGCGTGCGCGTCACCCGCCTCGCCCATGGCGTGTCGGTGGGCACAGAGCTGGAGTTCGCCGACCAGTCGTCGGTGGCCCGCGCCCTGGAGAACCGACGGGAGCTGTGAGTGGGTCCCTCCCGCTACACTTCGCGGCCATCCGCCCGCGACCGAGGCCCCGTCATGACGCGTTCGCTTGCCCTCAGCCTGCTCCTGCCATCCACCGCGGCAGCCTTCGAGGGCTACTACCAGTCCCCCACCGTTCACGGAGACCAGCTGGTCTTCGAGTCCGAAGGCGACCTGTGGCTTGTTGGCCTCGATGGCGGCACCGCCGAGCGCCTCACCAGTCACATCGAGTACGAAGCCGACCCGGTCCTCTCGCCGGATGGCACGAAGGTCGCCTTTCTGGCCGGCTACGACGGCGGGTGGCAGGTCTACGTGATGCCCCTCGCGGGCGGCTCCCCACAGCGAGTCACCTACGAAGACGGCGTGGCCTCCCTGGAGGGCTGGACCCCTACGGGCGAGGTGCTGTTCGCGTCGACCGCAGTCCCAGGCCCCTCGGGGCGCACGGTCCTGCGGGCGGTCGACCCAACCTCGGGCGCTGCCACCGACTGGCCGCTGATGGACGCCCACCAAGGTGCCGTCGGCCCTGCCGGACAGCTCGTGGTGACGCGCTTCGGCGCCGACCGAAAGGGCGACCACACACGACACTACCGAGGTGGGGCGATGGCCGAGCTGTGGACCCTGTCCCCCGGAGCCGACGAAGCCACGCAGCTCCTCCCAGACCTCGATGCCAACGTGCAGGCCCCCCTGTGGGTCGGCGACCGGCTGTTCTACCTGTCCGATGACAGCGGCCTGTGGAACCTGCACTCCATGGCGGCGGACGGCACCCAGCGCAAAGCCCACACCGCCTTCACGGACTTTCCCGTCCGCAAGCCCGCCACCGACGGCGCGAGCATCGTCTTCAGCCAGGGCGCAGACCTGTTTCGCTTCGACCCGGAGACCGAGACCGCAGCGCGCGTTGCAATCGAGCTGCGGTCCGACCTCGACGATGCCCGGGAGCGCTGGATTGCCGATCCCCTGCGCTTTGGCGGCGCCATGACCCTCGCTCCGAGCGGCCAGTCGGTGGCTGTCACCGCGCGAGGCCGCATCACCGTCGCCGGCCTGCCCCGAACCCGACGCATCGACATCGCGGTGCCGCCCAGGCTGCGGGCTCGGGGGGCCGCGCTGTCTTCTGACGGCGAGTGGGTCTACGCCATCACCAGCGAAGGGGGACAAGACGAGGTCGTGCGCTTTCGGGCCGACGGCCAGGACGTGCGCGAGACCGTCACTTTCGACGGAGACTGCCGTCGCTGGCGTTTCGAGCTGTCCCCCGACGGGCGCTATCTGGCGCACAGCGACGCGAAGGGACGCCTCTGGCTGACCGACCTGAAAAAGGGGCGGACGTCCCAGATTGCACACACGCCGGTCGGCGACGACAGCTTTCCGGAGGTCGTGTTCGCCCCGGACAGCAAGAGACTCGCATTCACGATGACGGACAAGGCCCGCGCGCGGCTGTTCCTCCACGACATCGCCCAGCAGCGCACCGAGCAGGTCTCCAGTGACCGCTTTGCAGCCTACTCGCCGGCCTTTTCACCCGATGGCAGGTGGCTCTGGTTCCTCTCGGACCGAACCTTCAAGGCCACCCCTGGCGCACCGTGGGGCGACCGGGTCATGGGACCCCAGTTCAACGAACGCGCCGGCGTGTACGGCCTCGCCCTCACAGACGACGCACGCTTTCCCTTCCTGTCCGACGCCCTGGGCGTGCCCCCGCCGCAAGACGAGGGCGCCAAGGCGAAGAAGGGCGGAAAGAGCGACGCGGACGACGTCCCTGAGCCCATCCAGGTGGCATGGGAGGGCCTCGCAGGCCGGCTCTACGCAGTGCCTGCACCGGCAGCCAACTACACCGGTCTCGCCGCCACCAGCGAGCGGCTCTACGTCTCTCGCCGAGGCGACGACAAGGCTGCGCTGCTGAGCATCGCCATCGGCCCCGACGCCCAGATCGAGACCTTCCACGGTGCGCTCGACAGCTTCGAGCTCTCCGCCGAAGGCGACACGCTCCTTCTCCGAAAGGACAACACCGCCTGGATCGTGCCGACAGGGGCCAAGGCACCGGGCGACCTCGCCGAGATGCGCGTCGACCTGGGCGGCTGGCGGCTGAACATCACGCCGGCGGAGGAGTGGCGCCAGATGTTCGACGATGCCTGGCGCATGCACCGCGACCTGTCCTTCGACCCCAACATGCGCGGCCTCGACTGGGAGGCCATTCAACGCAAGTACGCCCCCCTCGTCGATCGCATCTCCCACCGGGCGGAGCTCGGCGACCTGCTCGGCGAGATGGCCTCCGAGCTCGACATCCTGCACTCCCAGGCCGGCTCCGGCGAGCTGCCGCGCGACGAGGAGAGTGGCCGAGACGCCACCCTGGCCGCGGACTTCGAGCCGGTGGAGGGCGGGCTGCGGGTTCGCCGAATCATCAACGGTGACCCCGATCTGCTCGACGAGCGCTCGCCGCTGTCGCGCCCCGAGGTGGACGTGAAGGTCGGTGATGTGCTGGTCTCCGTGAACCGCAGGCCCGTGCGCACCCGCGCCGAGCTGTCTCGCACGCTCGTCGACCAGGCAGGCCACCCAGTTCTCCTCGAGGTACGCGACCCGGCCGGCAACACCCGCGAGGTGGGCGCCACACCCCTCCCCGCCCGCTCGCTGTCCTGGCTCCGCTACCGCCACTGGGAGCAGGCCCAGCGCGCCCACGTCGACCGCCAGAGCGACGGCCACATCGGCTACCTCCACCTCTACGCCATGGGCGGCAGAGACGTCGCCGACTTCGCCCGAGAGTACTTCGCCGTCAACGAGCGGGCCGGCCTCATCATCGACGTGCGGGGCAACCGCGGCGGCAACGTCGACTCGTGGATCATCGGCGAGCTCGCCCGAACCGCATGGGCATTCTGGCAGTCTCCCTACGCCGAGGAGTCGCACGGCTCCCACAACATGCAGCGGGCATTCCGCGGCCACATCGTCGTGCTCATCGACCACTCCACCTACAGCGACGGCGAGACCTTCGCAGCGGGCATCAAGTCGCTCGACCTCGCCCCCCTCGTCGGCACCACCACCGCCGGCGCGGGCATCTGGCTGTCCGACCGCAACCCGCTGGTCGACGGCCGCGGCGTGCGCATCGCCGAGTACGCCCAGTTCGACATCGACGGCAACTGGCTCATCGAGGGCCAAGGCGTGGCGCCCGACATCGAGGTCCAGAACCTGCCCAGAGCGAGCTTCGAAGGCCAGGACGCCCAGCTCGACCGCGCCATCGAGCTCCTGAAGGCGAAGATTGCCGCAGAACCCGTGCCTGTCCTGCGTGGCAAGCCGATTCCCCCGGTGGGCACGCCCGGCTCCGACGTGGAGCGGGGGTCGGGCAGGTGATGCGCCCGCCGTCTGGTCCTCGTCTGGGCGGCTCCCTCCCTCCGGTCGGGTCGGGCTCGCGCTGCGGGTCGCGGCCGAGAACCTGACGCGCCGTGCCGGCGCCCCAGGGCCGCTCCGTCCCCACCCCTCCAGAGTCGGGGCGGCGACCGGCCTGCGGCCGCCTCCGCTTGATCCCTGCCGCATGCACCCTCGGCTGCCAGGCAGGGGTGCTGTCCAGGCGGAACCCGACTCCCTCCAGGATGGTCCAACTCCCCGACGGAGGAGGAATGGGACCACCCGTGTGGAGCCTTCCAGTGCTTCTTGGGGTCAGCCGGTGGACACCGCCCACCATCACACCCAATGGTGGGCACCCCCAAGGCATCGACTGGCGAATCGAAGGCCACCACGGCGAGGGCGCCGCCCACTACGCCGAGCGCCTCACGCTCATGACCGCGCAAGGCGAGCTGGCCTGGCCCACCCAACGCCTGGCTGCGGTTCCAGCGCCGAAACTGGAGCACGTTGTGAGCTGGTCCAGCCACGACCATGTGTTGCTCGGATGGTCATCCTCAGGCAGCGGCCGGCAGACCAACCACGCCGTCATCGCCGACGACCGCGCCGGGGTGCCGACGCTCGGTGCCATGTTGACCACGACCTCATCCACCCAGAGGGCACGGCTGTACGTGCGGCGCCCCAAGCTGCTGGTTCATGTCGGCGTTCCCTGCGACCCCGCCGACGAGGACTGGCCAGGACACATCGTGGTCAACGGCGTGCGCTACGCCACCCCCACCCCTGGCGCCCACGGCTGCGTTTCCATCCACCCCGAGGACCGCGGCCTCCAGGTGTATGCCCCACCCGCTCACACCCAATCGAGCATCGGAGTGCCGCCCGGCGGAGTGATCTGGTTCGCGGCAATACCAAGCCGCGGCTTCGTCCCGCTGCCCGTTCCCGCCGAACCGTACACCACTGGACAAACCAATGGAGGCCACCCACCCTCAACCCACCAGTCCACGCCAACCCGGTCGAAGACCAGCCCCCCAGGGGGTCCAGGGGGGCGTTGACGAGACCGCGAAGCGGTCGATGTGAGCCCCCTTGGCGTGAGCCCCCCGAGAGCGACCGCGTCTCTCTCGCACCTCAGGGCCCCGAAGGCCAGGTCCCACCCGCGCAAGAACCATCGCAACCCAAGACCACCAAACCAGCCTCTCCCACCTCAATCAGACCCACCCACCCAAGCGTCAGACGCAAGCCCGAACAACAGACCAGACCGCGAGAACCACCGCAGCCGGTCCCTACCCCACGCCAGACCCGACGCGCCCCCACCAGACCAGGCCCTCCCGGTCGAAGACCGGCCCCCCGGGGGGTCCAGGGGGGCGTTGACGAGACCGCGAAGCGGTCGATGTGAGCTCCCTTGGCGGGAGAGCGCGAGAGGGACCGCGTCTCTCTCGCAACAGGGGGTCCGGGGGACGAAGTCCCACCGGGGCTGAAACCACCGCGACCCTCCAAGACCACCAAAACAGCCTCTCCCACCTCAATCAGACCCACCCGCACAAACGCCAGAATCAGCCGAAGTCAGCCCAGCAGCAGAACTGAGCTGATGTCCAGCCCCCGCACAGAAGAACGAGACCCACTGCGTGAGCCCGCGAGAGCGGTCGCGTCTCTCTCGCCTCGGGGGTCCGGGGGACGACATCCCACGGGGCTCGCCCCCCCCCCCAAGAGTCCACCTCAAAAACTCCAAGCACCAGCCCCGAAAGAAGGCCCAACCAACCAGAGAGCCCAAGAACCCAAAGAGCACGACCAAACCGCCAGCCCCAGAAAACCAAAAACAAGCAGCCGGCAGAAAGACCACAAGAGGACCCACGCAGCCCGACCCAGAACCCAGAAAACCAAAAAAGAAAAGGAGCAGGGGGCGACAAGGGGTGGCCGCAGGCCAGTCACCGCCCCGCGGGGACCAAGCGGCCCTGGGGAGCCCGAAGGGCTCGCCAGGTTCTCGGCCGCGCGCCCCTGAAAGCACCCGGTGGGCCGCAGGCCCAGCTCCCCAGAAGGAGACCCCAAGAAGCAAGAAGACGGCCTACAGGAGGCCGTCTTGGAAGACACTACCAGAGCGCGTTCAGAGCGAGCGACCCTTGAGCTGTGCCTTGAGGAGGTCGCCGTTCATGATGCTGATGACATCCAGCGGAATGCCCTTGGGGCACGCCTCGCTGCACTCGCCAAAGTTGGTGCAGTGACCGAAGTCCTCGCTGTCCATGGTGTCGACCATGTTGACGACGCGGTCGTAGCGTTCGGTCTGGCCCTGGGGCAGCAGAGCGAGGTGGCTGATCTTGGCGCCGGTGAACAGCATGGCCGCCGCGTTGGGACACGACGCGACGCAGGCACCGCAGCCGATGCACTCGGCGGCATCCATGGCGCGGTCGGAGTCTTCCTTGCGCACGGGCGTGGCGTTGGCATCCTGGGCAGCACCGGTGCGGACGGAGATGTAGCCGCCGGACTGGATGATGCGGTCGAATGCGGTGCGGTCGACCACGAGGTCCTTGATGACCGGGAAGGCCTTGGCGCGGAACGGCTCGATGGTGATGGTGTCGCCGTCCTTGTAGCTGCGCATGTGGAGCTGGCAGGTGGTGCTGCGGTCTTCGGGGCCGTGGGGCTGGCCGTCGATCATGCAGCCACACGCGCCGCAGATGCCTTCACGACAGTCGCTCTCGAAGGCCACGGGCTCCTTGCCTTCGGTCTCGAGGCGCTCGTTGAGCACGTCGAGCATCTCGAGGAAGGACATGTGGGAGTTGACGTTGTCGACCGTATAGGTCTCGAAGGCGCCAGCACTGTTGCGGTCTTTCTGCCGCCACACGTTGAGCGTGATCTTCATTTGTAGCTCCGCTGGGTGGGGGGCACGTACTTGAAGGAGAGCTCTTCCTTGTGAAGCGTGGGCTTGTTGCCGACGCCGTTGAACTCCCAGGCCGCCACGTAGGAGTAGTCCTCGTCGTTGCGACGGGCCTCGCCTTCTTCGGTCTGGTGTTCTTCGCGGAAGTGGCCGCCGCACGACTCATCGCGGTCGAGGGCGTCGGTGAGCATGACTTCGGCGAACTCGAGGAAGTCGGCGACGCGGCCGGCCTTTTCGAGCGACTGGTTGAGGCCGCTGTCGTTGCCGGGCACCGACACGTTCTCCCAGAACTCCTCGCGGAGGGCGGGCACCCGGTCGAGCGCCTTCTGCAGGCCCTGGGCATTGCGAGCCATGCCGCAGTTGTCCCAGATGAGCAGGCCGAGCTCCCGGTGGAAGCTGTCGATGGACCGCTTGCCGTTGACGTTGAGGAGCTTGTTGAGGCGCTCCTTCACGCCGGCCTCGGCTTCGTCGAACTCGCTCCAGTCGGTGGCCTTTTCGCGGTTTGGGTGCTGGGCCAGGTAGTGGCCGATGGTGTAGGGCAGCACGAAGTAGCCGTCGGCCAGGCCCTGCATGAGGGCCGAAGCACCGAGGCGGTTGGCGCCGTGGTCGCTGAAGTTGGCCTCACCGATGACGAACAGACCCGGCAGGTTGCTCATCAGGTTGTAGTCCACCCACAGGCCGCCCATCGTGTAGTGGGAGGCAGGGTAGATGCGCATCGGCGTCTCGTAGGGGCTGTCTCCCGTGATGCGCTCGTACATCTCGAAGAGGTTGCCGTAGCGCTCCTTGATGACCTGCTTGCCGTCGCGCTTGATGGCGTGGGCGAAGTCGAGGTAGACGCCGCGGCCGTTGTAGGCGATGCCGCGGCCCTCGTCGCAGGCCTTCTTGGCGGCCCGGGAGGCGACGTCGCGGGGCACGAGGTTGCCGAAGGTGGGGTAGCGGCGCTCGAGGTAGTAGTCGCGCTCGTTCTCGGGGATGGTGCCCGGGTTGCGGCCCACCTTTCCGGCGTCGTGGTCCCAGCAGTCCTTGGGATCCTTTGGCACCCACACGCGGCCGTCGTTTCGCAGCGACTCGCTCATCAGCGTGAGCTTCGACTGGTAGTCGCCCGACACGGGGATGCAGGTGGGGTGGATCTGCGTATAGCAGGGGTTCGCGAAGTAGGCGCCGCGCTTGCTGGCCCGCCAGGAGGCCGTGACGTTGCAGCCCATGGCGTTGGTGGACAGGAAGAAGACGTTGCCGTAGCCACCGGTGGCGAGCACGACCGCGTCGGCGGCGTAGCGCTTGAGCTCACCGGTGAGGAGGTCGCGCACGATGATGCCGCGGGCGTGGCCGTCCTTGACCACGAGGTCGAGCATCTCGGTGCGGGGGAACATCTTGATCTTGCCGGCGTGCACCATCTTGGCGTGGGCCTGGTAGGCGCCGAGCAGGAGCTGCTGGCCGGTCTGACCGCGGGCGTAGAAGGTGCGGCTCACCAGTGCGCCACCGAAGGACCGGTTGGCGAGCAGGCCGCTGTACTCCCGGGCGAAAGGCACGCCCTGGGCCGCCGCCTGGTCGATGATGTTCACCGAGACCTGGGCGAGGCGGTAGACGTTGGCTTCGCGGGACCGGAAGTCGCCGCCCTTCACCGTGTCGTAGAACAGCCGATAGACGCTGTCGCCGTCGTTCGGGTAGTTCTTCGCCGCGTTGATGCCGCCCTGGGCCGCGATGCTGTGCGCGCGCCGGGGGCTGTCCTGGAAGCAGAAGTTGGCGACGTTGTAGCCAAGCTCCGCCAGGGTGGCCGCTGCAGACGCGCCCGCCAGGCCCGTGCCGACGACGATGACGTCGTACTTGCGCTTGTTGGCAGGGTTGACCACCTTGATCTTCATCCGGTGGTTGTCCCAAGCCTTGGAAATGTCGGAGATGTCAGGACAACCGGACTCGAGGGTCATGGGTGCTCCCGATGGGGGGAATGTGGGGGAGACGGCCGGTGCACCCGGAGCGGACGGCTTTGGAGCCCGCTGGGGAGCACGAGGCCTTCAGGCGATGCCGTCAGACGAGGCCAGCGAGGCAGGCCACCGCGATGGAGATGTTTCCGGCTGCGACGAGGCCACCGAAGGTCCACGCAGCCTTGCGGGCGAGGCCGTCGAAGCGCGGGTTGGCGAGGCCGAGGGTGCGGCACATCGACCAGACGCCGTGGGCAAGGTGCATGCCGAGAGCGAGCTGGGAGATGATGTAGAAGCCGGCCACCGCCGGGTTGCGGAGGCCCACCGTGAGGTTGTGGAAGGCGTCGCAGTCGACCTTGCCGTGGCCCGCCGGCACGCAGTGCGTGAAGTCGGGGTGCACGGTGCCCACCGTGAGGTGGAGCAGGTGGTAGACGATGAACGCCAGCAGCACGAGGCCACCAAAGCGCATCGTGCGCACCGCGTAGCTGCCACTGAGCCACTTGCGGGACTTGTAGCCGACCGGCCGGGCGGCCTTGCTGCGCATGGTGAGGGTGACGGCGGAGCCGATGTGGGCGAACACAATGCCGAGCAGGCTGACGCGAACAAACCAGACGAGCGCCTGGTTGCCCTGGAGGGCTTCAGCGTAGGCGTTGAAGGCCTCGCGGCCGAGGAAGACCTGGAGGTTTCCGGCGAGGTGACCGAGCACGAAGCCGAACAGGGCCAGTCCGCTCAGAGCCATGATGACCTTGAGGCCGATGGTCGAGCCGAGGAACCGTTTGAGCCAATTCATCCGTGGGGGTCCTGGGAGCGGTTCGGGAATGGAAGAAGGGGCACGCGGGTACAGCGCGTGGATCGATCGCAGCGGGGTGAAGAAAACCCGCGCTACGCCTTTCTGTCTGGAGAAAGGACGGGGTTGTACCGCTCGCGTGCACCCCGGGCAACAGACGGAGGACATGCCTCCGACGAGTTCACGGCTCGGTTGCGCTGGACATCCACCCTTCGAGCAGGCCGGACGCCTTGAGCAGCGCGCCTCCGATCCCTTCCCGGGCGCCGGCACTCTCCGCCTTGGAGGCGGACTCCTTCAAGAGCTCCCCGAGACGGGCATTCCCACCGATCAGCTGCTGGGTGAGGCTGGACAACAGCAAGCGTCGCAGCGCAGTGCCGCCGGGGTCTGTGGATCGCACGAGGGCGCGGTAGGTGGAGCGGTCCATCGTGGCGATCAGGACAGGGCTGCCCGCACTGCAGGTGGCGGTCCGCCGGGCCCGGTCGATCATGGCCATCTGGCCGAGCAGTGTGGGGGCGGACACCTCCCCCACCGTGCGCACCTGCCCGGACACATCGGACTTGGACACCAGCACCCGGCCCTCGAGCAGGATGAACAGCACGTCGCCCACATCGCCCTCTCGGCAGATGATGTGGCCATCCGCAAGGCGCTCGAGGCGGCAGGCGCCCAGCAAGCGGACCACGTCGTCGGCGGTGGCATCCACCTGGGCGTGGGCATCCAGCAAGCGGGCTGCCGCCGAGCGCATGGCTTCGGGGGCGAGCTCGACCACATCGGTCATCGTGAACCTCCGCCCACGAGGTTGAGCAGGCGCTTGCGGCTGGCTCCCGACGAGGGCCGGGCATCGGCGCCATCCAGGTCGCCCCAGGCCTCGTGCAGCGCCTGGTTGGTGACGCGGATGCGCTCGGTGAGGGTGTGGAGCAGGTGGTACTCGATGGCCACCACCGCGGGGTTGTCGCGCCCTTCCTGGAGCAGTCGCTGACCGACGATGAGGGCGGAGCTGTCTCGGGTGGCCCGCACGGTCGCACTGCGCGGACGGTCGGGGGCATACAGCGCGGTCTCGCCCACCACATCCCACGGGCCCGCAGTGCCGAGCACCCGCTCACCGGAGGGAGAGCCCACGACCACCTCGAAAGCGCCGTGAACGACCAACAGCGCGGCATCGGAGGGTTCGCCCTGCCGCAGCACGACCCGACCGGCGGGGTACTCCACCGGCGGCGAGCGTTCGAGCAACCAGTCGACCTCCTCGGGCTTCACGCGGCGCCGGAGGTGGAGTCCGGCCAGGCCAGAGAGGTAGAGCCGCGCGGACTCTCTCGGGTCGATCCACATGGTGGGTGGCTCCTGCTACACGCGAGGTTGCGAACCTATGTCGACCAGGGCGGCGAGGCTGCCGGCGGACATGGCCACTCCGACCACGGCCCGCGGTCGGTCACCGGGACCCATCGTGCAGTGGCGCACTCGGGCCACGACCCCTTCGGCGGTGGAACCGATCAGGTTGAGGGGTCCGTCGACCACTGGCAGCGGGCTTCCCGCCGGCAGCCGTAGGCCCACACCTTTTTCAGAGGTGTCGACGATGTCCGCGTGAACGATGTGCTCGCCAAAACCAACGGTGAGCTGGGCGCCAGCCTCCTGCACTGTGCGGGGATGCCGACGAGGGTCGGCGCCAAGCAGCTCTCCGGCGAGGTCGATGGACACCCCACGCTCGGCCACCTCTCGGACCTGGCCTTGCAGCGCGTGGGCTCGCCCGTCGATGAGCAGGGTCATCACGAGCCGCCGACCCGACCAGTCGCTGCGCACCGGGCCGCCGGGGGCCGTGGGCCGCACCACCACCCGCGCGCCATGGGCGAAGGACACCTTGCCGTGAACGACCTCGGGATGGCCCACGAACACCATGGTGACCGGCAGGGCGACACGACTGGCAGAGGCCACCACGCGCGAGGCGGGGACAGACAGGCTGGGCGGCGCGGCGGACATCCACTCTCCGAGACGTCGTGGGAATCGTCGGGGGACGGGGCGCGCAGTATCGCAGCCGGACCCCTCCTTGCGGTGGGTCGACCGGGCATGTGGCAAGATTCGCGCGAACCGGACTCTGGAGGAGACATGTCCGCACACCGATGCCTGCTCGCACTGAGCACGGCCCTGCTGGTCGCCTGTGGCAGCGACAAAGGCACCGACTCGGCCTGTATCGAAGGGGCGGCCATGCCCTCGGTGCAGGCGGTCGTCACCGACATGACGGCAAGCCCCATCGCCGATGCCACCGTCACCTGGTCGACAGGCGGCGGCGACAACGACTGCGACCAGGTCGACACGCAATTCCTCTGCGGCATGGACGAGACCGGTACGGTGAGCGTCACGGCCGCGGCCCCTGGATACGTGACCCAGACGGTGGACTTCAATGTCGAAAGCGACGGCTGCCACGCCATCACCGAGGAGTACGCCTTCCGGATGGTCGAGGAGTAGGCCCTACCCGCAGCCCGGCCTGCCGCCGTTGTACGGGTGTGTCGACAAGGCGGCGGCCAGGGTCGCTGACATCCAGGCCCTCCCCCGCTCGTCGAGGTGGTGCCGGGTGACGAACCAGTCTGCGGGCACGTCGGCGTCAGTCAGATCGAGCAGGACGACACCACTGGCTTGCAGCGCATCCGCAACCGACTGCTGCTGGTCGTTGCGGGCGCATCGTCCCCGCCGCTCAGACGGGTCGAGGGGCGGCACGACCACCCACAGCGCGGCATCGTGGGCCCTCACCTCGTCGAGCAATGCCGGAAGGACGCGCCAGTCGGACGCCCGGACGGCGGACGGTTCCCGCTGGCGGGTGTCTCGGTCGGCGCGGCCCGGAGATGGCGCGCCGGGGTCGACGATCCAGGCCGGACGCGCAGTGGGGTCGCGCGGAATCGCGGACATCCGAGCCCGGGCCGCCTGCAGGGGCTGCTCCAGGCCCAGCAGGTGGGGCAGCCAGGCGGTGAGGCCAGACATGGACAGGAATCGGGCCGCCTCCCGCTGCCGGCGCGCGTAGGCGAGTCCGCCGTCAGGACCCACCGCCACCTCCCAGAGCGCGGGGTCGGGTCGGACCAGCAGGGCCAACAAGCGCGCGGTGTCCCGGGGGGCGGTGAGCCGCTCCTGCAAGAGCAGCTCGAGTGGCGTGACCACCACGACCTGCGAGGGTCGGTGCCCCTGGGCGAACAGCCTGTGCCGGGCCAACGCGAGCCAGTGGGCGGGCTGGGACCCCCGCTCGGCGAGCTGAACCACAGCAGGGGATGGGGGGCCAAGTGCGCGGGCCACCGCCTCTGGGTCGACATCGGCCAGCGCGATAGAGTTGCCGAGGACAACCACCTGCACGCCATCTTCGACCTCAGGCAACGGCACCAGTCCAGCGGCGCCCTGCAGCCAGACTGTGACCACGCCTGCGGCTGCCCCGAGGCCGAGGAGGGTCCCGACGAAGGTGGACGACAGGCGGCGGAGAGGAAACGGCAAGTGGGCATCGGGTCGGGGGGACCACCAGCCTACCCCCGGAGGTGGGTCCGGCCCGTCCGCCTCCACGTCCCGACGAACGGCGCACAATATGCTCGGTGCGTAGGCAACGCACCCTCGCATCCAGCGTCTTCTTTGCGGGGGCGAGCCCCCGCGCCGCGCATAGAGATGCGTTCCCCCACGGCATCATCGATGCGCGATGCTGCCGCCGCCCGCCCCGGTGGGGCGTTCGGGATGACCGCGTCGGATTCTCCGCCGCGGTCATCAATAGAGCTGATCAACAGTCAGGGTCGACCAGACGTCGCCGCTGTGATCTAACGGAGACCTCACCGGGAGGTCTTCGTGG
>ENA-OWNT01001806-OWNT01001806.1-seawater-metagenome-genome-assembly--contig:-NODE-1806-length-24782-cov-3.940376_pt1 | contig 24782 bp, 32 predicted proteins | sample MGYA00238136_ERZ651165 | MGnify/ENA primary metagenome ERZ651165 (study PRJEB26861, sample SAMN08777766) | seawater metagenome | isolation source: coastal seawater | place: USA: Florida | collected...
AGTTACAGATGTCGTTTACAGAGGTGCTCAGCTGCTTGAGCATATATTATCGGACAGCGCCGGAAAACCAGCGCCTCGAAAGTGTGTGGCAGGCGCTGCAGGAACTGGACTCATTCGAGGCATTTGTACGACGGCTTCACGGCCTCAGCCGGGATCGGTTCTACAGTCTGGGTGAACAACTTCTGTTCGACGAAGATCAAATGCATGAATTTAAACAAGGGCACAATCCAAAGCGGCGACGAGAGCACATGTGCGAATATCTATGCAGTTTCCTTAACAGCGGAGGAGGCGTGCTCTACTTCGGTGTCGACGACACAGGCCATGTTGTAGGCGTTCCGTTGAACCGCGCGGATCGCGACCAAACCCTTCTTCAGTTTGCACAGGATGTGACGCAACACATGCTCCCGTCGCTCATGGCAGTTGCGGCGAGCGACGCTGAACCAGAACGAGAGATACATCGTCAGGCTACTAAGGCGGTGAAGAGTCCGCGACCACGAAAACAGACGAAAAAACAGAGGCAAGGACAGCCGCAGCAGAGGGAACAAAAACCTTTGTTCGTTGTGGAAGTTGTGGCGCGGCCATGGTGCATGCGGGGCCCTGTGCGTCCATTCAGCTTCAGAGGAGTGCAGCTGAAAAAGGTCGGCTCAACCATCACGAAAATGACAGACAGTGACACTACCGCTGCGACACGCGAGGAGAATAACATACCTCCGGCAAAGCTGCACACGAGGGGTGGCTGGCGCCAACCGCTGAAATTGTCTCAGTCATCTACGAGTACTGCTGAATCATCCCCACCACTGTACGAGATCAACTTTGTCCCTGTACTGCGCGCCCCCTCAGATCAACCAAAGGCCCCCTCAGATCAACCAAAGGCTACTGTAGACACATCAAGCCCACGCCCAAAATCACAATCGGGCGTCGTCACTCGAAAGCCATTCCCCGAAGGTTGCTTATCCTTGTATGTCAGCAACATAAATTTCAAAACTTCACCAGAGACACAATGGGCCGTGTTTGAACCCTATCACGTCGTCGATGTGGACATCCAAAAAAAAAACGGGAGATCTAAGGGCTATGCAATTGTAAGGTTTGCTGAATCCGAGCACGCTCAAAGTGCAATTGATGGTGTAAACCGCAAAGAGGTCGACGGGCGGAGGCTTTACTGCCGCGACGATAGAGGTCCGACCTCCAAACGTGGGAGCAGTTGAGCGGTCAACGTCAACAACGTCAGTCAGCCGGTGCAGCTGAAGGTTTGGGATCGCGGTCAGACCTGCAAACAAGAATCAACGAATCCACGAGCACTAATAGTTAATAGTGGTGTGTAATAGGGAATGGTAAGAATAGTAAGAATAAGGTAGTAGTCTACTACATGTTCAATGGTAATAAACACCCAGGTCGTAGATCTAAATAAATGCTGAAGCTTCAGGGCACTACTTTGTACAGGCGCTAGGTCAGTCAAATCCGGAAAGAATGACTCAGTTTTCTATAATGATTAATACCGGTAATAAAGGGTAAGTCGTTTAATAAAACGCTCGTGGCGCTGTTTTTGTTGTCTTTTGTCTTTTGCGACGCCGCAACGCTGCACGTGAAGACGTGTCGTCCGTCCGTCGAACAACCAACCAACCAACCAACTAACCAACCAACCATTCCACAAAATTACTGTACTGTACATCTCCACCAACAACTTCTACACTTCTACTCCGCACACTAACCACCTTCCAAACCACATTGATCTAAATACATTGCCACATATACAGTACTTAAAATTAGTTATGCGTTCGATCGATGATGGGGTGTGCGTGCAGTGTGGGGGCTGAAGGCTGAAGGCTGAAGGCTGAGGGGAGCGAGCGAGCGCGCCAACAACGCCAACAACTGACACGCGGCGGAGCGTGTTGATGTGTGTGCGTGGCGGCGACCAGACTCCAAGCTCCAAGGAACCACAAGGAAGGAAGGCCGACGGCCGACGGCAGATGTGGATGAAATTGTTTGTTTGGAAATAAACTTTGATAGAGGGTTAATACTCAATGATAAAAGTGGTATTATGTACTGTATAGATCATATTGGCTGAATACAAAACATTGAAGTGACTGTGAGCTGCTGTGAGGGTAAACCGGTGGATTTCTGTGAATTCCACGAAAATGAAGAAAACAAATAAAATGAAAAAAACGAAAAATAAAATCACGAAAAGGCGAACAGGGAGTGGACAACACATCATCAGTGTTCGTCGCAGTCGTCAGCGAAACACCAACAAGCACTTCAACGAACGCGAGCGACACGAAAGCCAACAACCGATGCGACGACGGACTTAGCATGCTTGACGACGAAGGTCGGTCCACCGCAAACTGCGACGTGAGCTATCTTGCCGACGCCTTTTACCCCTCAACAGGCCGCGACAGACCTGGAAGAGCTGAAGCGTAAATAAATGCAGGTCAGAAAGCAAAATCGGCAGGCGAAAGCACACGTGTTGAAGGCGGGGAGAAGAATGTGAACGAGTATGAATGGCGCCAAGAGCACCGACTCGGGCCAAAGACAAGCAACTTTTCTCTGTGGGAAGAGCGCAACAAATGACACAGACAAGATCAAGAGCGAAAGATTCTGAGTCCGAAAAAACGGAGAATTGTCGTGTAGGAATTCTCCAAATGTGGTCAAAACTTGCCGTGATATCAACGGCTCTGGTGGCATGTCCAGCCGCCACTGCAGAGACTGCCACTTCCTGGCTCGACGCCGTCCGACCCGGACAATCATCAACAGATCTGGGCCAGGGTTGCACCGGGTTTGATTGGGAAGAAACTCAGAGTTTGCAAGCAGACTTTTTTGCACGACAACATGTCGATGATTGTTCGTCCCCGGACGTGAGGTTTCTTGTCCTCCGTTCATGGAAGGTTGGGGGCCTCGCCTCTGTCATGCAGGAAGTTACCACAGCACTTCATGTGGCGTACACAACTGGGCGCGTTCTTTTGTTCGCAGGGGACGGTGAGTATCACTGTGTAGATATTTTGCTCATGTGCAATACTTCTAATGCATGACTTTGGGACTGTGCTGTGGACGGTAGATTCTCCGACGTCGTGGAATCTTGCAGGACCAGAGTGCGAGGGCCGCACGCTGGATTGTTACTTCGAGCCTTTATCGAATTGCCGAATCGAGGATGTTGTCACAGCGGACACCCCCAACGTATATTTGACTCCCGATGGATATTTGCATCCAAAAGTTCAGGTGCAATTCAAGAAAAGTGTCATATCACCAATTGCATCATCAACTTACTGTTTGCCACATGATGTAACAGGACGTGCGAATTACTTTCGTGAAGCGACCAACTCTTAATGCGTGGAACCGCGCGGTCCCAACCGAATGGGTACGGTGGGGTGGAGTACTCCATTGTTGCCCCGTTGCGTTGCATTCAATTGTGTATGTGTTTTGCGCACAGACTGCGAAGTCCAAGAGCAACTTTTGGTGGTTTTCACAGCTGTCATCATACGTGTTCCGGCCGTTGCCTCATGTTCTCACAGAAGCGATAGATTTTTCGCACGGATCCAACGCCGCACTGGGCGGCCCTTGGGACGCAGCCCAAACCACACTTGCTTTACATGTGCGTTCTGGAGACCGGTACAAAAATCACATCACTCCAGTTCTCAGTGACACCTTTCTGAGACACAGCACTGGAGAACTGCAGCAGATTGAGGCCGTTTTCATTGCCACGGATGATGCGGACAACCTTGACGAAGCCACCGCCTTCAAAGAGCAGCATGGTCAAGGACCACCACTTTTCTGGGATGAATCTGAAGATCGCCGGTCGCACGTGCGTTTTGTTGGACTTTGTACGTTTTCAAGGCGGTCCGTGTGATACAAACCGCATCGATATGCAGGTGGTCAAAGACATCGAAAACAGGCAGGCCAATGCAACGGCTCTAACAATTGAAGCAGCCAAAAACATCGTGCTGCTCGCCGCATCCAATGCTTTTACAGGTTAGCTGAGCTGGCGTCGCTGCGCACTGTTTCATCATTCTGAGTTCACGTTGACAACGGTGGCTTGTGTTCAGGAACACAGCTGTCGCAATTTTCAAAGCTGTCGGCCGCCATCGCTTGCACTCAAGGTAATTCGGATGAGCGACAATGCGCTATTAGTGGACGATGAACATCACGAGCATTGCCCTGATGCACTGTGCAGGACGGTTGCTACGCGATCCCGACTTTGTGGCGTACTCCAAAAACTCAGTTCGTATCATACCACGATATTCTTGAAGCTCGTGTGTGTCATTGACACATTATGTGGATGATCATTGTCAATTGTTTTGGTCTGTATACTACAATTGTAGGTTGATGTTAGTTCTGGTTTGAAAAAGATGACTCACAAGACGTACGACAGCGTTGCTGTGACAATGCCAGTGGGTGGACGCAAGAAGATACGTAACGATGGACCACCACGATCAACACAGGATTTTGACGAGGTAAGAGCTTCATGGTCAATGCGTTGTGTCTTTGTTGACGTCGAATCTGACTGGGCCCACACCTGTAATATGAACAAGGCGAACGGCAATAAAATGTCAACGGTGAAGGCGCTCTTTGGCTTTGCGTTGTTTTCTCAGCGCAATTTTTATTCAACAACATTTGTTTCTTTGGTTTCTTGTAGTACAAGAAGCGTATGACGCCCGGCGAAAGGTGAGGATCTTGCTATTGTCATCGATGCGTTCTCTGTCCGAGCATGTTCTGATTAGTTTCCTGTTTCGGTACTTAGACCTCGACTAAAGAGAGACGACGAATACCATTCCTCCAAGGATGCTGAGCCTATTGCTCCTATGGCACGGGGACGGCCAACTCGCGAGGAGGCCGTGGTAAAGCATTGTGTTCGCGCCTACCCACGCCTGCAAATTGAAATGTAATCATTGACTTCGGTGCGCAACCACTTTTCTTCGGCAGGCTGGGTATCGTGATGGCTCTCGACGAGAGCATCCTATTAGAAGACCTGACTACGTTCGCTTATCTGCGACACCGGATGAGATCGATGAAAATGGTCACTACCGGTATGAAGTAATTTTGCACAGTGAGATTCTATTCATTCTAAACTGCAAATGTATTACAACCAGGCATAAAGACCACGATGCACACGAGGCCGCCAAGGCGAGAACCAAGGAGTATCGCGACTCCCACGGGGTGCCACGACGTCCGAAGTCAAGGCATCGGCCTCGCCACACCGAATTTTGAAGCAAGCAGCGGAAAATTGTTCGCACACCCTTTGGAATTTTTCACTCATATTCATAACGGAGATTATGTTGTCCAGCGTGCCAAACACATGGCAAAGCATGACTGTAAACACGCAACGCCATCCGCGGATTGTGCACCCATCACTGGGTTTGTCTCTGTGATCGAATACGTTCTGAGCGGCGTCGAGGTGGTGCGGTTCGAGCTGCACAGGAGATGTCACACGTCGTAGCAAATATAATGCAAGAACACCAGCACAAAAAGACCACCACACAATTGGTACCTCTAGGAGCAAGCTTTCGCTTGCGTGGCGCTGGAGTTTCTTCAAAATCGTTGTCACTATTGCTGTTTGCATGGCTTCCCAGTGACGTCTGAGTAGCGCACACGAAAGGTGCTATTCACACAGTGACATCCAGATCACAAGAATGAACAACGTACATCGGAGTCACCGCCATCGTCTTGGGTCCGTGCCAGCGAAGTAGATTGCGAGTAACTTGTTCCGCGACGTGCACGACTCCGGCCCCTCTTGACTTGGTGAGATTCTGAAACGCGTTTTTGAGTACTTTGTGTCGCCTATTCAATCACCACAGCGATCACAATGAGCATGCATACATGCAAACGCGCAACACTCAACCGCCCCGACCTGAGAAAGCAAAGATTCGTCAACCTTGCGCTGCTCGCAAAGAATCTTGAGGTTCAAGTTGTGGAACGGAGTTTCAAATGCACCAATATTGATAACGAGGCTTTTTTTGGCTGGATGTGCTTTTGGAGGTGGTGCGAGGGTTGGTTGTTGAAAATGAGTAGGAGTATAAGCTTGTGGCGTGATATCATCGTAGTACTCCACTTGGATATCCAACATTCTGTTCGCGGGCAACGGCTTCAAGGTAGAGCACATCATAATCAGACCGCGCATCAAACTCACAGCTTGCCCTCTTACGTTCGCGCGATCAAACTGCGAGGTCTGACGGTTACCCGAGGCGCGTGCCATGTGCAGCTGGGCCTAATATAACCACACATCCGTGAGATAAGGCATGGATACCCCGAGGCCCATACGACACGGAAGACCCACCTTGCCTGCCTCCGGGTACGATACCTCATAGCAATAGGACTCAACAAGTGACCGTGGTTTCTTATTGCGGTCATATGTAAACACTCCGAACGTCATCGACTTAAGGTACTGCTTCTCCAAGGCCACAAACACGCCTTCCTCCAGCCAGCGCGTGAGTTTCCATGCTTGCTCGTCGATGATTTCATGTTGGTCGCTTCCTTCGACTTCGCGTGCAGGTGTGAGAGCGTGGATGGGGAGATCGTCTGCGTAGTTCTTCAGCGAGAAACACTTCTCGGGAAAAATGGCACGCAAGTAGCAAATCTGTGATATGGACGTTCGAACTAGGTTCTTGACCACCGTCGTAGAATTGGTTTGCGTCCAAAACCCCTGACGCTGAGGTCGTTGCATTTGGGCAACAGCGGGCATATTGCAGTTCAAGGTCAAGGCACGGCGGCAACGGCACAAGTGAAACGCAATAGCACAATGAGCAACAGATGAAAAAACACAGCAAATTCGCGTCCCGAAAAATGCAACTGCGTACCATTACCAAGTGTCCCTCTTTCCACATTCCACCGCATGTCGAGAGTGAACAACGTCATCGACATCCCGCCGTCGGTCTCGACGGATGCTTTGTCAAAGTCGCGAGGTCGTCGTCGCTGTGTTCGTCGACACACCACGCACGCTTGCCCGCACAGTGGTGGGCGCGAACACGCGCGCTGGCGCGCGCCAAATTGTGACACGCGCGACGAGCGTGTCACGCGCCATCCGCGCCACTGTTGCTGTTGGCGCGGCTCACTCACTCGCCCCCACGCGCACTGAATCAGTCAGCGTGTTGAGTGTGGATGGGAGTGAGTGAGTGAGCGAGTGAGTGAGTGAGTTGGGGCTCGGCGCGGAGCTCTGAGAAGCGCCAACGAAGGGTTGCAGAAGGGTGCGGATGCCGTGGGGGCAGCGGAGGGTGAAGTGGAGGCGGACAGAACGTGGAGGCAGCCGAGGAGGTGGAGGTGCATAGGAAGAATTAACGGAGTTGACGGGCACGGCGAAACAGGAAAAAGCACAGGAAAACAAAACAAGGGAAGAAGAAATCACAGGGGGGAACCTGGCTGGGCGACGAAGAAGAAGGACAGAAGGGCACGGAGTCAATGTATCAAGACACCGACACACGACAGACGACAGAGCGGCCGTTTGTCGGTTCCTAACTAACGACCGTCGACACACTTCAAGAAGGCCAATAGAATTCGTTTTCTCACACTGAATTGTGTTGCAATTTCCACAGTTCCATGTAATCATGTCTTATTTATCGTTCGGGCGCAGTGGCCAGGGCTTCTGGTGCTGTCTGGACTGTTGTGGACAGATAGCACGCATAGGGCGTACACGCGGAGGTGGAGACGTTATTATTACTCGTCCTCGACCTCGTCGTTTTCGCCGGCAGCGGCCAATTCTTCTTCCGCCAGAATTTCATTCAGCAGCTTATCCTCCTCAGACAGCTCTCCATCAGCAAGTTCTTCTTGCAGCAGTTCTTCGTAGTCCGGAATCACTTCGTCCAAGTTGTCGGCGGCAGCTTCTGACCGATCAGACAAGAATTTACCACTGTACAGATCATCAACGAAGCTACGCTGCTCATCGAGCATCTGGGCGTGGTAGGCGTTCGGCTGGACGTAGACCCAGTAGGTCATCGCAAACAGAACAATTCCCAACGAAATGCGGTACATCCACCCAGATCGAGACTGAGCATGTGGCTCGAAGGAGTACAATGGCTTGAAGGATTCTATTGGGGGCAGCTAATAGTTGCAAAAACACACAAGCGTCCATTTAGCACACCAAAGCAGAAACGCGTTGAAATGTACAGAAACACTTACATCATCGTCCAGCACGTTCGGGAAAATCCAAAAGTTGTAACCAGCAATCCAGAGAACGAGGAAGATAAGTCCACGTGCGACAAAGAACGCAAATAGGAAGAGTAGGAGAGTGACGGCGAGGTACCACACGCCGAGCTTCATGAAGTCCGGCCACACGGGGAACAAGCACGCGGCCAAGAATATGACCACAAGCGTGCCGAGCAAGATGTGACGCCACATTAACGAGCCTTGGAACACCCACACGTAAGGCTGATCGAGCTTGATGGTAGTCTTGGACAGGTTGGCCTTGCCAGCGAGGCGGAGTTTGACCACAGGTGTCGATTGTGCGTACTCGGCTTGGACTAAGTATCGGCGGCCGTAATTCTTCTTCGGATCGGCCTTTGGTGCGTCGTGCGCAAGCATGGCGCAAAGAAGGACTTCTGCGTTTTCGCGAGTGAATGTGAGGCCGAATTTGTCTGTGAACGGCTTGGAAGCGATGATTTTAGTCAAGTTCTTGCCCGACATGTATTGTCGAACTGACGAAAACTCTTGTCGAGGACCGACACGAACGTACATCGGCGCTTGCTTCGAGCGAGACTCGAAGCGTTTCTGCTTCTGCAGCCAGCGAGCGATTTCGTCCCATTTCTTAATATCAAACTTACCAACTTCCTCTTCGAGTTTGGCCCTGGTGCGCTTGGCTTCCTCTTTGGCCGCCTTTTCTTCAGCGGCGCTGAGGTTCTCCTTTTTGTCAGCTGGCATCTCTGACGTTGGTCAGCTAGCTCACGACAATCTGTCGCGCTCGGCTTGGAACCGGGCTGTCAAACTGTGTAACAGGTATACGCAGATAAGACCACAGAGGGCTGAATGAAAACAACAAAAAGCAAAGCCAAACAGAAACAGACGACACATAAATAATAGACTGCAGTGGAGCATAAATCGACGAGAAGGCACGACGACGCGTCGGTACACAAACAGAGGGGCAGACAGCTAGGCATACACACAAGCTTCAACGACGCAAGGTTCGTCATCCGGCGAGAGAGCAAATCGGGAGCTCACCTACGCAGCGACGTCTACGTCAACCACAACTCCACAACACCACCACAACCACAACCACAACCACTGCGCCGCAAAACCCTTCGCACTGCCTCCGCAACGCCACGCCACGCCACCACAACACACCACAACACAACACACCACAACACCACAACACCACAACACCGCCACCACATCGCGACCTCAACGCCAACACCGCAACGCCGCAACGACGACAACGAAGCAGCAGTTCGTCAGCACTGACGACTGACGACGACCGAAGACGACGCCATCAGTGACTGACAGTGAGCGAGCGGATGAGTGAGTGAGGAGCTTCGGCCACCCCACACCTTGCTGACTGACTGAATCTCAGTGGGTGGCAGTGAACGAGTGCCCTGCCCTGCACCTGCCAGCGGACGCCACGACATCCGCGACGGTGTACGGCACAGTGTACAAATTATGTACACCCCTTGTAAAGTACTACTGAATGTGGAATGTAATTTGATGTACGGTTGGTGTACAAATACTGTACACTTCACGTCGTCAGGCATTCATTCACCCACCCACCCGCCCACTCACCGCCTCACTCAGCAAAGGCGTTGTCGGTGATCCGTAATACAGTAACGCCATGCAGATGAACGGGGTGAGTAAAATATAGCGTTAGTATCGTAACGACTATCCGAGCGACAAGGACGGCAGACCGACGACGAACAAACTTCAAAGCAAAGTCGGTGCTTGTTTCCCGCGAGGGCAGCGTCGTCGCGTCGTCGCGGTCTTGTTTGAAAGAGTGCGTCTGCGTGTGTCTGCGTTTGGCTGGTTCGGGGTCCTGAGACTGCGTCGTGCCGTGGCACGGTGAGGGAGCGGAGAGGGTGCAGGGAAAGAGGAGAGGCGAATGGTGGAGGTAGAGGCGGGTGATGGGCACGCCGTGTGCTCAACGAATTGCATGGCGCCACACAGAAAAGCTTGGACTGCTGTTGCCTTTGGGCGGTCTTCAGAGCAGGCTGGACTACCAGACAAGCACGGCACGACAAATTTTAAATGTTTGGAGTATCATTACACTGAAAATTAATTAATTGTTGCTGTAATGATTGTGTATGCAATGCATAGCTACAGCTAATGCGGCATGCTTGCGCCGTCACCGAGTTGGCGCGGGGAGTCAGCCGGCATGGGGGCCATACTCTTTTTGCCATGTTTCACTCCGTTGAGGGCTTGACATTGAACGGATAGATTCAATTTGTTTGTAGGACACTAGTACACCTACTTCGCTGTAAACATGGCACAACACCAAGATGAGAGCGTTGACGTTGCCGGTTGGTTTGACAAGTGGTCGAGACTACAGACTGCGTGGGAGCAAAGAACCTCAGCAGTGTTCCAATCCAAAAGCAATAAAGGGTGTGGCATCAACTCTCAGGATCACACTGTGTTGAAACAATTCAAAGTTGAACGAAAGCAACAAGAGGCTGATTTAAAGGGGCAAATGGGACCAACTATTTTTGCGCAGGTGCAGAAGATGTACAAGCAGCGTCGCAAAGCGTCGCGAAAGCGCAAGTTACAGGATCTCAAACGAAAGTCGCATGACCATGGACGCCTTCAAGATGTGTCAACTACTGGCTTTAGTGCCACCTCAACAACTAAGCAAACAAAAGGTCCATATGCGGAAGTTTTTGCGGCATTTCAACACCACGGGGTTTCTTCCAGCCGCTCTGCCGAGCATTTTACTGGAAAAGGCAATTTCGAGGCCAGCTCCCATCCTGTAAAAGTTGCCATCAACACCCATTTGGCAACCCTCGCTCGAGCTGGCGCGCAGTTTCGGGGCCCCGGCGCCAAATGGGCTCTCGTTTTAGATACCGAAGAACTTCAATCTGTCCAAGCTTTAACCAAAGATGTCGAGTCGGATTTTGACCCCACACGCATCATTGTACCAAATCCGGACTTGCGCGAGTGTTTTGGTATGCGGTCTAAGACGGAGGCGTTGGTTCTCCCCGTCACGACGCACGCACTCTTGCACCATTTGCCACCAAAATTGAAAAGCCCAAATGCCGCCATGGACGATGAATGGGCTGTTTTATCCAACAGTTTGACGGCACAGAAATTCCCAGGATTTTCGTTCGTGTACGTGGTGTAGCCGTTCAACTTGAACATGTTCGTGCAGCGAATATTCACATCAAAATGACCTGTGTACTCTCAGATGGCTCGATTATTGTGGCACCTTGGCTTCAAAAGCTGGACGCGCTCGTTTCAAGGACTTGAATCACCTATTGAGCGAAAAGGCCATGCTTTGCGAGCAATCAATCATTGTACGTTTTGTTTCCGCAGCGAAAGTGGTTCACGTTGCTCATGCACGGATCTGTTGACACTGCTCGTGGGTAGGCTGTGACCTTCTCGCACCGAGGCTCGTCCTCCTCTGCATTTTACGGCTTGGACATGGTCGACAAACTTGCTATGTTTGTTAACGATTGTGTTGGTTATGTCACTGTCAGTGGGAACCAGCACTTTATTATTGGGTTCTTCAGCTATCAAAATACAAATCACAACCAAGCCACAAATTCCGCAAAAAGTCAACTTGGGAGCATGATTCGAACTGTTGTGTTCGGTGTGGGATTTTCAACATCTCAAATGAAAGCCCTCCAGAGCATTCCGTTCGCTTGCGCGCGTGCTGCTAGTGAATCGGTGGTATATGCCACAGGGAAGACATACACACTCTTTTCCGCCCTCGGTCCGAAGTTTTGGCTCCCCGAAAACTGGACTGACGACTGCAACGGTGTTCAATCCAAAATGAAACTTCTATGCTCGGAATCGAGCTGGATTGGGGAGAGAATGCGGCTCTCGTGTTCGGGACATGCTCAACAAGTATTTGTGCTAGAGTCCGAACTATTGCCTGTTGCTTTCACGGTAGGTTGATACTGTGCTCTTGAGTTGTGTTGAAGAATGTGTCCGTAAGTGATCTCTACGTGTGTAGATTGCCGACAGTGGAGGACAACAAGTCACAGTTGCCCACAATCCTGGCGCTCAGGACCAAGAAACTGAGCAACAAAGATCGATAGCTTCCATCGTGTTAAACAGCCACCGCAATGACGCCAGCAAGCCACTGAAAGTCAATCTTAGCGAGCGTCAGGACTGGCAAAACGGTGTACACAATGCATGGAGAAAAAAGTGGTCATTTAACGGCGCGTGGCTGGACTTCAGTAGCTGCAAGCCATGTTCGTTGTTTCAAGTACGTGCCGCACCTCTCTTCACATCCACAGCTGCGATCAAACTCACTCTGATGATTTTGTGGCTAGCTTCGCCAGCTATGTCGGACGCACCCACACCCAAAAGATTTTCGGGGCAACCCACACGAGTTAAAGTTCGTGGACCGTTTCCCACAGTTGACGTTTTCTGTAGAAGGCGGTTGTGAATTTCGTTCGCAGACAAACATTGGCGGTTTTGGTAGACATTGTTCTCATGAGAACACACATGTGCCAGGTTGGGACTGCGCCTTTAATTTGCTCCAATCCAAAGCTCTGGCACCAGGATCGTGGCTTGCTATTGTTGTGCGGTAGGACTCAGAGCATGGAATTTACCTTGGCCAGCGGTCGTTCGTAACTTCTGTGTACTCTGAATGATTGTTCGGTGTGTTTTCAACAGATATTGTTCGGCCGGATCCGACTTCTGCTGGGACGATTGTGCTGTGGATTGGATTGTAGAAGGGATTCGCGCTGTTGCTGTGCAAAGCGGATATTCGCAAAGCACAAGGGTCCTCCGTGTGACGCAGTTTGATGCAGGGACACCGCATCTTCTTGTGGCATGGGAGCTGGGTTCACTGACGGAGAATGCTGCGTCGTGTTCAGGCGACATTGCGTCCGAAAAGGTGTGGGATTTAGACCGCCAAAAGCGCCCCACAAAGGCGCTCCAGCCACTCACGTTTGTGGCCGATGACATAGTGTCCGACATGCAGAGTGCCTGCTGCATGTCGAGCGTGCTGATATTGGAACCGGGATTTCATTTCGTCACCCCGCGCCTGCTTCAAGTCGCCAAACGCGACGGAACCTCCACTCAAATCATTTTCCATTGCGACAGCGATCCTCTCCAACACTACCACTTAGCGCGCACATGGAAGCAGTTTGCCGTTACAAAGCTCACGAAACCGCCCGCAGGCGTGACCCCAGTTGCCATACTACTTCTTTGCTTGCAAAGTTGTGCCAAGTTTTGGGCGCGGTGGGAACTACCGTTAACACATTGGTTGCAGGCACATGGTCTGCGGCTTGAGAGCAATCGTGGCCAGGTGGCATTTCTGGGATTAGTTGTCGCGTACAGTCATCAACTGGAAGTAGACAAGGTGCGTCAATCTGCAACACGAACTCGCCGCCTTCATTTTGCCGCCATTTGTGACATGGCGTGTCCTGTACTCAGTTGTATGAAAATATTCGCGCTCGTGGAGCGACGTCACAATTATTTGCGAAGCAATTGCGTGCGAAAACATTCTTCTGCGCTTCGCGCAAGTTCATGGCCATTACAATTTCGTTCTCAGCAAACTGCTAGATACGCGGATACGATTCGTTTCTGCGCATAATACGGGTCCGTCGCGATCTCCGATAGCAGAACTCTCTAACCATTATATTGTTGAACTGGAAGCCGAAATGTGTAGCAGTTCTCAAAGATTCCCACGCAATTATCGCGACAGCCTCGGCTGTCGCTGTCGACTGTTGCGCGGCGAAAGAATGTCGTCCAAGAAGGAAGGGAATTGCTTGTCGAGGGCCCCACGAGGCGATACTATGCCTGAATGGAGTGCTTGGATTACATAATGCTTTGCGGCGACGAAGGCACCGACGTCAACGAGTTGCAACAAACCTCGATTAGGATCTGACGACCGAGCAAAGTTGGGATGAGGAACTCCGCGCTCAGACACCCTGCAAAAGCCATTAGATGAGTACACGTCGGATGCAAGGTCAACATCACATCAATAGTGTTGCTTACGTTTCCAGATAGCCTTGAAAATTCTCCGACTGTCAAGTCAACATGGCGAGGTGCAAAAAGACAGTGTTAGAAGACGTCACTTAGGGTGAAGAAACTCATATCCTAGCACTTACGCCAAAACGGATGGGATCGTAGCCGTAGTAATGCATCTCAAAAGCGAATCCAATGCTAGAACACATGCGCTCGCGGTGACCACAATGGTGCAAGATATACGGTGGGCGGGCAACTATGTGTACCTGCTTTCAATATTGATGGTTGCATGCCCAAGTTCCTTCGGAAGCACGATCATGTCACCGGACTCCTGCAACGGAATATGTTAAATCCACCAAAAAGCGAGGACGACGACGCACACATGACACATCGTGTACCTGGACGAATTCGACGCAAGACGGATCCAAACCGCCGCCAACCCAACTACACATAGCAAGCACCCACTTTGACCATCGCTCGTCGCAAATTGATCAAGGGGTGGCAGTTACGTACGCAGCACTTTCGTTCGTCGAACGATATTCATGTATACTGCTGAAGTGGGCCTGCAAGGATCAATCGAATAACGTCGTTATTGACGGCAGCGAGCAATAATTTGACACATCTTGCACTCGAACCTCACTGGGAACGACACTGTAGGCCGAACCAATTTGAGGATGGCAGAGCTGCCATCTTTTTTTACCGAAAGCCAACAGATTAATTGCCGTGCCGTGCCAATGCATCGGCGCCCCAGACCCCGGAGGACCGAGATAAAACTGCGTCTGTCAAGTATCGCGAATCCAAGGCAATCATCAGTTGTTATTCAACGCATCGAGCAGTGGGGCATGCCAATCAGGACTTGCCTCAAACACCGACTCGATGCCGGTATTAGACATGGCCCAATCGTAAACAGGCGCCGCGACACGCATTAGACTTGGATTGTCATTGCTAAACAATTGGCTAAAGATGTATTGCTTGTTTTTGCGGCGTTTGCCGTTGTCGGCCATTGCCACTGGCAAATCGCTCTTCTGGTGAAAAGTTTCAATGAAGTGACGGAGGGTGACATTGTCGACTTTGTCTGCTGCTGCTACAGCTTCAGGGCATGTGTGCTCCGGGTACAGTTCGACATCGTCATCCTTCATGAAGTAGACACAATAAAGCGATGGTAAGTTCAACCACACTGTGTCAATATAAAGCCGTTTCCTTACTTGATCACGCCTTGCAGGTGCGGTGGCATAACTTTCGGCGTCGAACTTTGAATCACTCGCGATGTAGGACTGGAACGACTTCAAATACGGGATTGTGGCGACTTGCACGTGCCTGTAAGTGAGGTGGACAATGCCGTCAACGGATTGCCACCGAGCAAGGATATGTCTCCAAAACGTACTGGTCGCCATAGTCCGCAAGGAACGAGTCTACCGTCCACGCGCCTAGGCTCAAGCCAAGCAGCTTGGCCCCATTTTTAATCAAAGCTGGCGTTTGTGCTGTATTTTGCATGCAAATGAATGAGACCGTCACGGACGAATATTGTTTTCAGTTGGCATGATGGTGTATGTTGGTATCACGCCTCACCTGTCATGAGCGACAAAATCGTTGACGCGTTGGGAAGTTCGTCGTAAACGGCAATGCTGATGGGAGCGTAAGCAGTATTGCCATCGACGGCGGAGCTCGGCGACGGGGCTCCATTGCCACAGATTGCTGCATCAGCACCCGCCCCGCAAACATCAAACGCGTCATCGAGCTCTAGGTCATCTCTCGCTCCGAAACGGGACCAACCGCCACTGCTATCGGCCGCCGTGCCGTAGGATGATGAATCCAAGGAGTTCGCTGCTTCTCCCTTGTACTTTTGGTATGCAATGTCATCTCCAGCTTTGAGAGTGTTAACCATCACTGCCTTGTGGCCAGGCTCATCTCGAATGCTGTGATCTTGGGTCAGCGGACGGAATGGTGTACGTGCGTACTCCTCTGGCGTTAAACCAAAGTGATCCTTCGCCGTCAAAGCCTGAAGGAATTGTCAATGATCAATGACAAACAAACATATGGCAGTCGTGCGTCGCACAGCATACCTGTTGGACAATGCGCCCGTAGCGACTCGGAAGACGCAGCTCCGAACACCTACAGAAGTGAGAGACTGTGAACGGGTTGCAATCTACGGCAGCTGCGAGAACAGCAGATGTAAGCACACCGGTGCTTCTGTTCTGTTGCCACAAAGAGGTCATAGACGTCTGAACCCAATTCACCTACAAGAAGGAAATGTTCAAGCTCGCGTCATATCCTTTATGCACACTCAGTGAATCTGGGGATTACAGACCTGGGTTTGTAGCAGCGGCAATATGCGACGGTGTTCGACGCAAGAAGAACTCAGTCTACAATCAAAGAAGGATGAAATTCTGTTTCAGCAAACGCAATAATTGTGTGCACAGGTTATGCTCACAAACCGTGGCAAGTGCAGCGCAAAGTTCGATTGCAAGCTTGTTTCGTAATGCTTTGTTCCGCGACGTCTCAATCGTCTTCTCAATATCGTCAATCAGGAGCTTGCCTGTGAGAGCACATCGGAGCTGAGCGGGACGTCCGTCGCCGCAACCCGCACACCAATAAAACTGACCGATTCGGGGGTAGTTGCTGTTAGCGATCCAGTGCAAAATATTCCAGCCGGTGTGAGTGGGCTGAATCTGGAACAAACAAATTCCAAGGAATGGAAGATCAATCCAAATATCGATCACGGGATTGTCGACAAAGCAGTTGCGAATTTACCAGCGAAACTTCTGTGCGGTCCCACCCAGCAGGTGCGGCCAGTAGATTCTCCGTTACTGCGAGCAAAACTTCCTGAAGCGCCAAGCGTCCCTAAGCAAACTAACGGAAGATCGACAATCAACTAGAACATGCGTCCGACCTACCTCCTGGATTCGCTTCGAACGGTGCCGGAGCACAGACCGCCCAGTGAAGAGCGTTTTTGTGCTCTCGCGCCCAATGTAGCGTGCTGGATCGTTGCACATTTCCTCTTCTCCCACAGAATTAGTGCTCGTGCAGGTCCAATCTCGCAAATCTTCCGCAATATTTGCGTTCCACTCACGAACCTTCAATAGTAGCAAAGGAGCGCCTTGCTTGTCACAAACCTGTACGAGAAACGGGAACGACTCAAATAATTACAGACGGAACGCACTCACCATTTCACGGAAAGTAGCTGAAGTTCTATTGTATCCTTTGTATTCAACTTCGTAAAAGTCACCCTGTGACAAGTGAAGTGCAAATGGGTCAGATGCGCACCGTGTTGTTACTGCACACCAACGCTTGTTAACGGACCTGCCAATCGTTACGGGAACGTTGCACACTTGGCGGTGCCTGTAACCCGTGGTTGACACAACAAGGGAGAACGAGAACAAACTGACATTGGCTGCAAACCGCAGACTGCGCTTGCTCACCCATACAACGCACCCGAGCAAGACGACGGAACGCGGCCTCGACAGTGTACCCATAATCCTCGAGAATAAACTCTTTGGTACTTTCTCCGTCAAGCCTCTGTTTGTGCAAATGGCACTTCAAGCACCGAAGGGTGGTCAAAGTTCGTTGCATGGAGTCGCCGACTGCCAATAACTTCTTGATAAGGTTCACCTGGACAAATACATGTTCCGTAACGAGGTCAACTGTGCACACTTGCCACTGTTTGTATCTTCACTGCATTGTCACCTCTGAAGGCACAGCGAGTCCGTGTAAATAGCTGACGCCTCGCGAGTCGCTCCCTGGCTCGAAATAAGCTGCGCCAACGACGTGGCCAGCTTTCTGTCACGAGCAATAACGAACTTATGCGGGACGCCTCGGTGGTGCATATCCATGGCCACGCAACTAACCACTAAAGCTTTCTGAAGCTCGATGTCGGATGGCATTTTTGTGATGACTTGATATCTGTTTGCAAGAAATTACGGCAACAGCGCCATGGTGACAATGTGTGGTTGCATTGAACACAAGTTAATGAGGACTCACAAAATGGGGGCGGCAAAGTACACTCCAGGCGCCAGGGCATTCGGGTTCGCCTGGTTATCCATGCCACCAACAAGGACCAGTATTACCAACTGTGAATAATAGGAGCAGGGTGGTCATTTTCATTGACGTACGCCGTGTTCGAGCAAGAATAGAACGAGCTTTCGTCCCAAGAATGTCCGCGACCTCACGTAATAGTCGAAGGCGAACCGAATCGCAGGGACGTTGTAGTGGAACGATGGATCGTCGCGCTTGGTGCAGCGCACTACGTCACAGTGAGACAAGGTACACAGTAAGCTCTAACTGCCAGATCGCGAAACAGTCTGTGAACACATACACACCTTGGAAGTATTCGCCATCGGGACTCGCAGCGAAGTCCAAGTCCTCGGCCGTCGCAAAATCCATGATATCCTATGGACAAAAACAATTATAAGTAAGGACGAGAGGATTAAAGACTGACGGCTGCCCTCATTACCTGAATAACCGCGTTTGTGTCGACCCAGTGGAAAGCATCTTGTCTTGTGTCGAGACTGCCCTCACTGTTACTGACAATGTTCAAAGGTTCAGAGATGTTCGACATCAGTGAACAAAACTTGTTGTTCATACTGCTCCACTGCTCTGCCTTCGGGTGTCGCATGACTGCATCGGGCAGTGTTGCAGCGGCCACTTCTGCTTTCGTCGGCGACTCTTTTGGTCCACCCTTTTGCAAGGAGAGGTACACGGGGGTTGTTGCGAGTGCCATAGCATGGAGCCACAGAAGTGCCACCAATGCCCGGCGCCATACGAGCCCGCAGTTGCAGGCCATCTTTGATAGCAGTTACGGATGTTGCGAGCCGAAAAGTGGGGAATAGTGTTGCTGCGGCAATTTTACACCGAGAAACCACACACTTTCAAACGTCACACGCCTTTTCTTGTCCCCGCTCTCTCCACCACGACGTTCCTCCATGTTCGGGCTGTGGCCTTTGCTGCATCTCCTCGTCCCATCATCCACACAACCCAAGCCAACATATTGTCACTTAGGAACAACACAAGCGAACAAACAAACGAACGAACACTCAACACTGCTCATACGATGCATCAACAACGCAGACGAACGTCGACGTCACCGTCGAACTGCATCGTCGTTACGTCGTTGCGTCGTTGCGTCGTTGCGTCGTTGCGTCGTTGCGTCGTTGCGTCGTTGCGTCGTTGCGTCGTCGTGTCGTTGCGTCGTTGCGGTGTTGCTGTGTTCAGCAGCCAATGGCAGTCGTTGTCTGACACGCTGGCCTGCAGTGAGCTGTGAGTGAGTGACTGACTGACTGAGAGTGAGTGACTGAGAGTGAGTGACTGTGAGTGAGTAAGAAACTTCACGTGCAGTAGTACGACCGACCGCTGCGCATCTTGACAACGGTTCGCCGATGACATCCCTCCCATTATCCCAGCAATCGTGATGCTGTGTTGAATGAACTTGGTTAGAGGCAGTGCCTTACCTGGCAGGCATAGCGGATGTCGAAGCTGTGTGTGGGACAGAACGATACAACGACGCAGATCAGGTAGATTTGTATCGCCATACTTTGCATCTGTCTGTGACAATACTCGAGTAAAGTACGGTGATTGCAATTACGATTGAGATCGTGCTTGCAATTACGATCTGCAACGCGACATCCACGGTGCATGGTCACTTTTGGTGGCGTGCGAATAAAATTAAGGTGGGTGCTGCACTTAGCTCTTAGACTTCTTGTCCTTCTTCTTGTCCTTCTTCTTCTTGTCCTTCTTTTTGTCCTTCTTCTTATCTTTCTTCTTGCTGCCGAAAAGTAGAGCCATGGCGTCGGCATCGAGCACTTTCTTGTCTTCACCGCCTTCACCCTCGGCACCGTCGGTCGGCTTGGCACGATTGACAGCAACGCTGTCGTCATTAGCTGCCTGCGCACTGCCGTCCGCACTGGTAACCATCTTTGTCGCGCCTTTGCCCGACTTGCGAGCCTCTTCCAAAGCATCCCGCTTGGCCTGCCGGGCTTGGGCACGAAGGTCGGCTTCAATAAGAGCCCGTTCCTCGTTCGCATGAATCTCCTCCAAGATTTCATCCTTGTAATCATCGAACTCGCCTTGAAACGGCCGCACCTGTGGGGACGCGTTCTGGTCCACAATCCAAAGCTGGCAGTTCACTTCAGTGATCAAACGAGCATCGTGGGTGACCAGCACGACGCCGCCGTTGAAGGCACTGATTGCGTCGCAAAGAGCATCGACGGACTCGATGTCTAGATGGTTGGTAGGCTCATCAAAGAAGATGATGTGTGGCTCGCCAAGCATGAGCTCAGCAAACACGACGCGGGCTTTCTGACCACCAGACAGATCCTTGTTCTTAATGGTGTGCGCATGCCCTTCCAAGCCAACATTGCCCAACAGGTTGCGGATTTCCTGCAACAACCGAACACGACGTTGGATTGGTGACGAACCCCGATGTGCCCGACCAAACAAAAGCACGCACCTGGTAGGATTTGTCACCGAATTTATTGCGAAGGTAGTCCACGGGGCTGGACAACATTGGTAGATGCTCCATAAAGTGCTGGGAATAACGTCCCATGCGCATCCGCCGATTGCGATTGACAAGCTGCCGCACAGAGAATGAGTTCGTAAATGGCTCTGTCGGGAGAATGCATTGTGAACACGGACACTGCAGTTGAACCCACCCCTCCAGTTGGCTCCAACACGCCCATGATGAGGTTAAGCAGTGTGGATTTACCCGCTCCATTTGGTCCGACAATACAGATGCGGGAGTCCATGTCAATGCCAAAGTTCACGTCATTAAACAGATCCGGAAACTGTGTCCCATCTGGGGCATCCGGGTAGTGGAATGACATATTTGACACTTCGATAACCGGCGGACGAAGCGGCTCGACCTGTGACAAGAACGCAAGCAGGCGGAGCGTTGGTCATACATGACATGCATACACACCCAGCCTACACGCACAACAAACCTCCGCAAAGTTGAATCGCACGAGATACTCCATGGGTCGTTTGATGATAACCTCCTCGCGGTCGTTAGACTCAGCCATTGAACCGCCGTCATCAGTCTTGCGGCCACCGCCGCCCTTCTTGCTAGCAGCTTTACGACTTTTCTCTGCTTTGGCCAGAGCTTGCTTGCTGGAAGAACCGCTCTTCTTGGCGGCACGGAGCATTTTTTGCTGCTTCTCGTAGTCTTTCAATTGCTGCTGAATATTCTTCTCGTGCATTGTCTGTGCAGGAAAGCCTGATCAGTTTTGCCAGACAAGCAACAACGATCCACAAATGTAAATACTCACCTTGAATGTGTCGAAAGTGCCCTTGTAGTAGTACAATTGTTGGTCCTCGAGGTGAATGATTTGCTGGCACCTGCCGCACAGAATGACACACGAGAGTAAGCACGAGTTCACACAAGAAGCAAAAAGTAGCGAGTGAGCTTGCACGTACACGCTGCTCAAAAAGTCCTGGTCGTGAGAAACAACAAGCAACGTATGTTTCCATTTGCTCATGTAATCGTCAAGCCAGAGGACTGCATTCAAGTCCAAATGGTTGGTCGGCTCATCGAGCATCAACAGTGTCGGCTTAATAAAAAGGGCCTGGGCCAATGAAATGCGCATTCTCCACCCGCCAGAGAATTTTTTCGTGGCGCGATTCTGTGCTTTGGAGTCAAAGCCCAAACCTACAACCCCGAAACAATTTTGTTGAGTGATGCAAGCGCAACGGGACCCGTATCAGAAGTTGCAAACGGACCAGCAAGAATTTGGCGCGCTCTGGCTTCAGCTCGCTCTGCTCCCATCGCGTTCAAGTCGTCGTACACGGCTTCCAGCTGTGAGTTAAGTTCGGCAATTTCGTCGTTGTCCTCCGCAGCATCGAGTGCCGCCAGAACCTCCTTCTCTCGCTTCAAAGCAGCAGTTCTCTTTTTGTCGGCCCGCAGCACGGCTTCAATAGCCTGCATTCGAAACACCACAAGAAATGTTGGAAGTGGAGCACATCATTCAAGTATCGCATCGGTATGCCAACGGGCGTACCGGAGTGTCGTCTGCTACAATCTCCTGGTCCACCATCAAAAAGTCAATGGCCTTAGGAATTCGCAACTCGCCGGCTGCAATCATTTTCAACAGTGTCGTCTTGCCCTGGCCGTTCGGGCCGAGGAATCCATAACGCTGTCCGTCGTTGATCTTGAGCGTGGCATTGTCAAAAAGCACCTTGTTCTTCGCCTGGACCACAAGGGAAAACAAGCAAACACCAATGTGAACGTTCACTGTCTACTTGTGCACGGTGTGATCTCGTTCTCGGCCATGTGTCAACTCACGGTGATTGTGAAACCTTCAATGAAGATGTCCTTGGAGTTTTCCCAGGCGATACTCTGTTCTTCAGCCATCGCTGGCTGCGTGCAGGAGAAATTAGCGACATTGGCACCGCTGAATTCAAGCTCCTTCTTCAGCGCTTCCGCCTGTGCGGCCTTTTCACGGGCATCTGCGGTTTCTTTCTCTAGCCGACGCCTTTCCTTGTTACTGAGCTTGCCATCTCGCCGTCCACCAGTCTTCGGGCTTGACGAGGCTGAATTGTCGGATTCCGCTTCGGCGTTGCTGTCCCACTTTCTGCGAATCCCGTCTCTTTCGGCTTCAAGCTCCTTGATTTGCTGTTTCAATTGCTTCTTGGCCTCGCGCCCTGCTTTGGTAGAGTTGCAGCCGTCGCGTTCTTTCTTGAGCTTCTTGATCTGCTTTTTGAGCTCAGAGTACCTTGCATGGTCTAGTTCTTCCTGCGATTCTTTCGCGGCGTTCGCGGTCGCCTCCTCTGCCGCCTTTTTCTCGGCCTCGGCCTGTATGCGCAAGATCCCGCCAAATCGTAAACGTACGACGTTGCGGTACTTCACGGCATGGCGTCGCACACCCACCTTTGCGGCAGCTTCTGCTTCTGCGGCAGCCGTGGCTGCGGCCTCTGCTTCCGCGGCAGCTTTGGCAGCCGCTTCTTCTTCAGCTTTGGCTTTGGCTTTGGCTTCGGCTTCGGCTTCAGCTTTGGCTTCCGCTTCGGCCTGGAGCAAGGTGGACACGCGGCAGGAATAACTTGGTGACACAGACCCAACCTAAGGATGTCGGGCAAGATGACCAGATCTTCTTGTTACCTTTGCCTTTTCTGCCTCCTCGCGCGCGAGTCTTGCCGCTTTTTCTTGCTCATATTTCAGCTTCTTCTTCTGCTTCTTCGTCAACTTTTTGCCCTTAGGTGCGGCCTAACATTAAAACCATCAAACGACAGAAGTAAGCCAACTGAACGAACCGAGCAAACCGTGCAATGTAGTGGACTGAACAGACCCCCGCAGGCGGCTCGTTGCTCTTGTTCATCTGAGCAATCAAAGCATCAATGTCATCGTCTTCGTCTGCCAGAGTTGCAAATACAGAAGCAATCAAATATCAAAACCAGAATTCATTAGACAGAACCGCAAACTCCGCTCAATACACGCAGAAACTTACTTTTCTGCTTCTGCTGCTGCTGCAACTTTTTCTTCCGCTTTTGTTCGCGTTGGTACTTCTTCAGCTGCGACTTACTCATCTTGCTTGTGTCAGGCTCGGGCTCGGGCTCCGGCTCGGGTTCTGGTTCCGGTTCCGGTTCCGGCTCCGGCTCGGATTCTTCCTCTTCATCACTGCTGGACACCAAACCACCGAAGCCGCCCCCGTGGGCCGGCGAGTCGTCTTCGGACTCCTCCTCGGAACTGGACAAGTTCAAAGCACCGAAAGCGCTCTGCGGGGGGGCGGAATCCTCCTCCTCGCTGTCTTCGCTGTTTTGCCCCTCATCCTCGGCGGCGGCAGCAGCAGCAGCAGCAGCTTCTTCCTCTGCTCGTTTTTGAGCAGCCTCTTGCTCACGCTGACGACGCAGTGCTGCCTTCTGCTTCTTAGTTAACGGGCGTTTTTGGTCTGGCTTTGGGGCAGGTGCGGGGGCGGCTTCGCCCTCTTCGTCATTGCTGTTTGCTTCAGAAGCTGCGTTCTGGCGCGCCAAACGCTCTGCGCGGGCGCGGGCCTGCTTCTGCTTCTTCGTTAGAGGCTTTTTCTGTTCGCCGTCATTATTTCCGCTGTTGTTGTTGTTGTTGTTTCGCCCCCGATTTCCTTTGCCCTTCTTGCCTCGCTTGCCTTTGCCTGCATTCGAATCTTCTGGAGCAGGATCGAGCATGTTTGGCTTGTTGTCCGCATCGGGCCACTCGTCGGAATCGCCTCCTCGACGCCCCTTCTTTCCTTTCTTGCGCCCCATTTTGACCTTCTCTCTTTTGGTCCCCACACGCACACGCACGCACACGCACGCACAAACGCACTGCTGGAGTGGCTCAGGGCCGCGACAAGACCCAAGTCGTTGTTTTCAGCGTTGTTATTATGACCAAATATTCAAAACGACAAAAAAGCACACAGTATCGAACGTCGTCAGTGACACATCAACACGGGTCCGCTGGCTCACGTCGCCGCGTGCCGTCGAGATTGAAAAAGGCCTGCCAAGTTTAAACCACTGGTCACCGTCGCAAAGATGGGTACACCAAGCGACACCCAACCCCAAGACCTCCACAGCTGCGAAAACGATCTTTGCACACACCCGGCGCGAGGCACTACCACAACACCACCACCTCCATGAGTTTCGTAGCAAGTCGAAAAAGCAGAGAACGAACGAGACACGCAGGAACAACTCTCCAAGTGGCCGAGTTCAGGCGACAACATTGCCAAGCACTGTTCATAAAGGCGACCTCCACAACCCACACCACCACCACCACCACCACAACAACAACCACAAAAACAGAGAACCGCTACCCA